>Ga0111539_10008854_pt1 | contig 12751 bp, 2 predicted proteins | sample RhiMethybrSRZTD1_FD_79667 | JGI IMG/M metagenome (GOLD analysis project Ga0111539, IMG submission 79667) | Populus rhizosphere microbial communities from Tennessee, USA - Rhizosphere MetaG P. TD hybrid SRZTD1 (version 2) (version 2) | ecosystem: Host-associated > Plants > Roots > Rhizosphere >...
CGGTGGGGGTGGCCGGAGAGTTGTACGTGGCGGGCGAGGGGATGGCGCGAGGGTATCTGGGCAGAGAAGATCTGACGGCCGAGAGATTCCTCCCGGCGCGCTATGGACGGCCCGGAGAGAGGGTCTACAAGACTGGAGACCTGGTCAGGTATCTGAAGGATGGAAACGTCGAGTACCTCGGAAGAAAAGATCAACAAGTGAAGATCCGAGGCTACCGGATCGAACTGGGAGAGATCGAGCAGGCGCTGATGCAACATCCGGCGGTCAGCCAGTCAGTGGTAATGCTTCGTGAATATCCAAACTCTGACAAACGGCTGGTTGCATATGTGACGCCAGATCGAAAATCCGATGCCCTCGATCACCCCCGGCCAGACGGCGGATCGATTGCAGAGCAGGTCGCCCACTGGCAGATGGTCTTCGATCAAGCCTATGACGCGCGGGGCGACGCGCCTGCCGCGCCCGCAGACCCCGAGTTCAATATCAGGGGTTGGGACAGCAGTTACACCGGTCAACCCATCGCCGCCGAAGAGATGCGTGAGTGGATCGATGACGTCATCAATCGAACTCTTTCCCTGCGACCGGATAGGGTGTTGGAAATCGGGTGTGGGACGGGCCTGATCCTGTTGAGAGTGGCCCCCCATTGCAGCCGGTATTGGGGAACGGATTTCTCGCGGCAGGCGCTGGGCGACCTCGATCGGCTGTTGAGATCCAAGCCGGCCATGACGCAAGTCACTCTTTTCCACCGAACGGCGGAAAATTTTGAAGGGATTGAACCGGAAAGTTTCGACACCGTCATCCTGAACTCGGTGGCGCAGTACTTCCCGAGCATTGAATACCTGGTGGAGGTGTTGGAGAAGGCGACGGCGCGTGTGAAATCCGGCGGCCGGATCATCATTGGAGACGTTCGTAGTCTCCCACTCTTAAATGCGTTTCACACCTCGGTGGCGTTACACCAGGCGCCGGCAAGTTTATCGGCCCGAGATCTGATGGCGCGGGCGCGAAGGAGTCAGGCGGAAGAAAGAGAGCTGGTAATCGATCCGAAGTTTTTTATCGCGTTGAAGCAAGAGTGGCCACGGATTAAAGAGGTCGAGGTTCGGCTTAAAGGAGGCCGACATCATAACGAACTGACGAAATACCGGTACGAGGTGTTACTGCACATCTCGGATGAAGAAATACCTTCGGTCGAGCTCTCGTGGATGGACTGGCATTCAGATTCGCTCAATATGGCCTCCGTGGAGGACATCCTTTCCTCGGACGGGCCGGAGACGTTGGCCGTCAAGCGGATACCCAATGCTCGCATGGTCGAAGATCACTCGCTCCTGGAAATGTTGGCTGCCGGTAATGGCGCCGAGAGCGCCGAAGAACTTCGCCGGAGATTGGCCGCTATCGAGGAAAGAGGGATTGAACCTCATGATCTGAGCGAGCTCGGGCGCAGTCTGGGCTATCGGGTAGACATCAACTGGTCGGGGGACGGCAATGGCAGGAACGTTGACGCCGTCTTCTTCCGGAAAGACGCGTGGTCGGGCAGGTTAAAGTCTGTCCCACTGGCGCCTCCTTCCCCATTGAAGACGGCAGTGGCTGGAGGCGCCTGGGGTAGGTATGCCAACAGTCCATTGCATACAGAGTCATGGGCTTCATTGATCGCAGAGCTAAGAGGGCATGTCAAGCAGAGGCTGCCGGAATATATGGCGCCGTCGGCGTTTGTGATTGTAGAAGAGATGCCGCTGACGCCGAACGGAAAAGTGGACCGACGCGCGTTGCCTGATCCAGAAGTGGCCGAAGCGTATAGATCAGAATCGAGAGACGGCTACGTTCAGCCACGGACGCCGGTCGAAGAGATGTTAACCGGAATCTATGAAGAGGTCCTCAAACTGGATCGAGTCGGGAGGGATGACAACTTCTTCGAGATCGGCGGGCATTCATTATCGGCGACGCAGGTCATCTCGCGTGCGAGAAACAGGTTCGGGGTAGAGATCGCGGTGAGGAGCATCTTTGAGGAGCCGACGGTGGAAGGGCTGGCGCTAAGGATCGAGGAGATGATGAGGGCCGTAGACAAGGCGGAGGCGCCGCCGCTGGTCAGGGCTTCGAGAGAGGGCCAAGGAGGTGTTTGGAGGCCGCCGCTGTCGTTCGCGCAGCAAAGGTTGTGGTTCCTCGATCAACTCGTGCCGAACAACCCCTTCTACAACTGCCCCGGCGCCGTGAGGCTGGAGGGGAGGTTAGACCTCGATGTATTGGAGTCCGTGATTAACGGGATAGTCAGAAGGCACGAGGTCCTCAGGACGCGATTTCAGGTGGAAGCCGGTCAACCTATGCAGGTCATCGATCCATGGGAGCCGCGGAGGCTTGATGTCGAAGACTTGACAGGCCTGACTCCGCAGGAGAGAGAACGAGAGGTTACCAGAAGAGCCAACGAGGAGGCGGAGACCGGCTTCGATCTGAGCCGCGGGCCGGCGCTCAGAGTGAAAGTCTTGAAACTCGGCGAGGAAGACCACGTCCTGCTCTACACCATGCACCACATCGTTAGTGACGGGTGGTCGATGGGAATCCTGATCAGAGAAGTCGGAACGCTCTACCGGGCCTATAGCGCGGGAGAGGATTCGCATCTCGACGAACTGCCGATCCAGTACGCCGATTTCGCCGTCTGGCAGCGAGAGTGGCTGCAAGGCGAGACGCTGGGGAAGAAGCTTGAGTACTGGCGGAAGCAGTTGGCCGGGTTGGAAGACCTGGAACTGCCCGCGGATCACCCGCGACCGGCGGCTCGGAGTTTTCAAGGGGCGATGCGGCCTTTTGTGGTGGAAGAGGAACTGGCGGAACGACTGAGAGCCTTGAGCCATCGGGAGGGCGCGACGTTGTTCATGACGCTGCTGGCAGGCTTCGACGCGCTGATGAGCCGCTATAGCGGGCAGTCAGACATTGCGCTCGGGACCGACATCGCCAACCGGAATCGCGCTGAGGTCGAAGGGTTGATCGGGTTCTTTGTCAATCAACTGGTCCTGAGAGTGGAGGTCAAAGCCTCGGAGAGCTTCGGAGAGTTGCTCAAGAGAGTAAGAGAGGTCTGCCTGGGGGCGTATGCGAATCAGGACGTGCCGTTCGAAAAGCTGGTGGAAGAGTTGCAGCCGGAGCGAGACCTGAGCCGGGCGCCGCTCTTCCAGGCGAAACTGATCTTGCAAAATGCGCCCAGCGAGGGATTGGAACTGGGAGGGGTGAGGTTGAGCGGCTTCGGCGGAGCCGAGCCGCAAACGACGAGGTCAGATCTCAACGTGGCGATCACGGATGAAGAGCGCGATCTGATTGGAGTGGCGAACTACAGCCGCGACCTGTTTGAAGAAGAGACTATCGATCGGCTGATGAGCCATTACGTCAACGTCTTGAGAGGCGTCGCCGAGGATAGCCGGAGACCCGTCCGGGAACTCAGCCTGTTGAGCGACCGGGAGCGTGAGCAGATCGTGGTGGAGTGGAACCGGACCGCAAGGCCCTATCCGCAGGACCTCGGCGTCCATCAGTTATTCACAGAGCAGGCGCAGCGAACCCCAGAGCGGATGGCCCTGATGAGCGACGGGCGGTGGGTGAGCTATGGAGAGCTGAACCGCCGAGCTAATCAGTTGGGCCGTTACCTGCGAGGCCTGGGAGTGGGGCCGGAAGTGGTAGTGGGCCTGTGTCTGGAGCGCTCGGTTGAGATGGTGTTGGCGCTGTTGGGAACGCTCAAAGCCGGATGCGCCTACCTTCCGCTCGACCCAGAGTCGCCGCTCGATAGGTTGGGCTACATGCTGGAGGACGCCGGAGTTGGAGTGGTGGTCACTCAGCGTGAATTGGAACCTAGGCTGCCGGCCTATTGGGGACAGACGGTCTTGATCGATGAAGAATGGGAGAGGATCAGTCAGGAGAGTGACGCCGAGCCGGAGAGCGGGGTCATGGGAGATAATCTGGCCTACCTGATCTACACGTCCGGATCGACGGGCCGGCCGAAGGGCGTCATGGTCCGGCATCGGAGCCTGGTCAATTACACGGGAGACATCTGCCGCCAGCTGAGGGTTGGAGAAGGCGGAGAGGGCGGCCTGCATTTCGCGACAGTCTCGACGATCACTGCGGATTTAGGGAACACCTGCATCTACCCGTCGCTCGTGAGCGGGGGATGTCTGCACGTATTGAGCTACGAGGTGGCGACGGACGGGATGAGGTATGAGGAGTACCTGAAGAGGTACCCGATAGACGTGCTGAAGATAGTGCCGTCACACCTGAGCGCATTGCTGGGAGCGCAGAGTGGGTCCTGCCAGAATGGGTTCTGGAGGATGCTGCCGATGAGGTACCTGATTCTGGGAGGAGAGTCGGCGGCAGTGGAGTTATTGGAGAGGGTAGCGGAGAGTGAAGAGGGATGCGAGGTGATCAATCACTACGGGCCGACGGAGACGACGGTCGGGTCATTGACCGCGAGGGTGGAGGGTAGTGATGAGAAGTGGAAGAGTAGGGGCAGGGCGCCGATCGGGCGTCCGATAGCGAACACGGAGGTCTACGTCCTGGATCGTGAGATGAGACCTGCGCCGGTGGGCGCCAGGGGAGAGTTGTACATAGGTGGCGAAGGAGTGTCGAGGGGATATTGGGGAAGGCCGGAGCTGACGGCGGAGAGGTTCATCCCCGATGAGTTTAGCGTGGAAGGCGGCGCCAGGGTCTACCAGACAGGAGACGTGTGCCGGTACAGGACGGACGGGAAGGTCGAGTTCGTGGGACGGGCGGACCATCAGGTGAAGATCCGAGGTTACCGGATCGAGTTGGGAGAGATCGAGACGGTGTTGAATGAACACCCGACGGTGAGGCAGAGCGTCGTCATCGCGAGTGAGGACGAGAGAGGAGGAAAGCGGCTGCTGGGGTATGTGGTGGTGGAAGGAGTGGCGTCGGCAGCGGAGTTGAAGCGACACGTACGAGAGAGGCTGCCGGAGTACATGACGCCGGAAGCGATCATCTTGGTGGAAGAAATACCGATCACGGCGAACGGCAAGATAGATCGGAAGAGACTGCCGTCAATAAAAGACGCCGGCGCCCAACCGGAACTGAAAGATGTAGGTGTGTTGACACCGATTGAAGAGATGACGGCTGGGATATTCCGGGAAGTATTGAAGGTCGATCGAATACGTAAGGACGAGAACTTCTTCGAGGTCGGAGGTCACTCGTTATTGGCGACGCAGGTGGTCTCGCGAGTGAGGAATACGTTCGGAGTGGAGATCGGTGTGGGAAGCGTCTTCGAAGAGCCGACGGTGGAAGGGCTGGCGCGAAGGGTCGAGGAGACGATGAGGGATGAAGATACGGCGGAGGCGCCGCCGCTGGTCAGGGCTTCGAGAGAGGGCCAAGGAGGTGTTTGGAGGCCGCCGCTGTCGTTCGCGCAGCAGAGGTTGTGGTTCCTTGATCAACTCGTGCCGAACAATCCCTTCTACAACATCCCGGGGCTGGTGAGATTTAAGGGGGGATTGAACCTTGACGCATTGGAGCGAGCGGTTAACGAAATTGTCAGGAGGCACGAGGTCCTCAGGACCAGGTTCGAAGTGGAGGCCGGCGAGCCGGTTCAGGTCATCGATAAATGGGAGCCGCGACGGTTGGAGGTTGAAGACCTGACCGGCCTGCCCACGGAAGAGGGAGAACGAGAGGTCAGCCGGAGAGCCGACGAGGAGGCGGAGACCGGCTTCGATCTGAGCCGCGGCCCTCTGCTCAGAGTGAAAGTCTTGAAGCTCGGCGAGGAAGACCACGTCCTGCTCTACACCATGCACCACGTCGTTAGCGACGGGTGGTCGACGGGCATCCTGATCAGAGAAGTCGGAGCGCTCTACCAGGCGTACAGCGCGAGCGCGGAGTCCCCGTTCGAGGAACTGCCGATCCAGTACGCCGACTTTGCCGTGTGGCAGAGGGAATGGTTGCAAGGCGCAGTGTTGGAGAACGAGCTTGAGTACTGGCGGAAGCAGTTGGCGGGTGTGGAAGAGCTGGAACTGCCTGCGGACCATCCGCGGCCGGCATTGCAGAGATATCGCGGAGCGATGCGACATTTTGCAGTAGAGAGGGAATTGGCTGAAAAGCTGAGAGAGTTGAGCCGGCGAGAGAACGTGACCCTATTTATGACCCTGCTGGGGGGCTTCGACGTCCTGATGAGCCGGTACAGCGGACAGACAGACGTGGCGCTCGGGACAGACATCGCCAACCGGAATCGGACTGAGATCGAGGGATTGATCGGTTTCTTCGTCAATCAACTGGTCCTGAGGGTTGAAGTGAGGGGCGCCGATAGTTTCGTGGAGTTGCTCAAGAGGGTGAGGGAGGTCTGCCTGGGGGCGTATGCTCATCAGGACGTGCCGTTCGAGAAACTGGTGGAGGAGTTACAACCGGCGAGAGAACTCGGCCGGGCGCCGTTGTTCCAGGCGAAACTGATTTTGCAGAACGCGCCGGGCGAGAGACTGGAATTGACCGGCCTGAAGGTGGACGGCGGTGGCGGGAACGTGCAGACGGCGAAGTTCGATCTGACGGTGGCGATTGCGGATTCAGGGAGTGATCTGGCCGGAATGGTCGAATACAGCCGAGACCTGTTCGAGGATGAGACTATCGAACGGTTAATGAGCCATTACCTGAACGCGCTGAGGGGAATAGTCGAAGATAGCGGAAGGCGGATCTGTGAGTTGAACCTGCTCAGTGATCGGGAGAGAGAGCAGATAGTGGCGGAGTGGAATCGGACCGCAATGCCCTATCCTCAGGACCGGCGCATTCACGAGCTAATCCAGGAGCAGGTGAAGCAGACGCCTGAACGGATCGCGTTGACCGATGAGGGGCGGTGGGTGAGTTATGCGGAGATGGACCGGCGAGCGAACCAACTCGCGCACTACCTGCGAGGGCTTGGAGTGGGGCCGGAGGCGGTAGTCGGAGTGTGTCTGGAGCGCTCGGTCGAGATGGTGGTGGCCTTGATGGGAGCGCTCAAGGCGGGAGGCGCCTATCTGCCGCTCGATCCGGAGTATCCGTTGGAGAGGCTCGCGTTTATGCTCGAAGACGCCGGAGTGGGAGTGGCGCTGACGCAGAAGACGTTGGAGGATCGGCTACCGGCGTTTATAGGACAGACGGTCTTGCCCGTCTTTATTGATGAAGAGTGGGAGAGGATCAGCCGGGAGAGCGAGAGTGAGCCGAAGAACGTGAGCGTGGCAGAGAACCTGGCATATCTGATCTACACCTCAGGGTCGACCGGCAAGCCGAAAGGAGTCATGGTCGCTCACCAGGGGCTGTGCAATCTTGTGGAAGTGGAGAAGAACGCTTTCGGGTTGGGGGAGGGATCGCGCGTCCTGCAATTCGCGTCATTGAGTTTCGACGCGTCTGTGTGGGAGATATTCAGCGCCTTGGCGGCGGGCGGGAGCCTTCACGTCTACGGAAGGGAGAGTCTCATGCCTGGGGATGATCTGATGAGGGTGTTGAGCGAAGAGCGGATCACAACCGTGACGTTGCCCCCGACCGTGCTGGCGGCGCTCGGAGAAGAAGAGTTGTTGGACCTGCAGACCGTCATCGCGGCGGGCGAGGCATGCGGCGCAGAGATCGTCGAGCGATGGGCAAGAGGCCGGAGGTTCTTCGACGCCTATGGACCTACCGAATCGACGGTCTGCGCGACCATGGGCGCCTGCGAGGCGGGCAGTCAGAAAAAACCGGCCATCGGACGGCCGATAGCGAATATGAGGCTCTACATCCTTGATCGCGAGATGGAGCCGGCGCCGGTGGGAGCGCAGGGAGAACTTCACATTGCAGGACTCGGATTGGCGAGAGGGTATCTGGGGAAGCCGGACCTGACGGCGGAGAGATTCATCCCGGACGCCTTTCATCAGAATGGAGAGAGGTTGTACCGGACGGGAGATAGGGGACGCTATCTGGACGATGGAAATATCGAGTTTTTAGGGAGGGGCGACGAACAGGTGAAGGTGAGAGGTTACCGGATCGAGTTGGGAGAGATCGAAGCCATGTTGAATGAACACCCGACGGTAAGGCAGAGCGCCGTCATCGCGAGTGAGCATGAGAGAGGGGGGAAGAGGCTGTTAGGGTACGTGGTGGGAGAAGAAGGCGCGTCGGCGCCGACATTGAAGAGATATCTTCGAGAGAGGGCGCCAGAGTACATGGTTCCGGAGGCCATCATCTTACTGGAAGAGATGCCGATCACGGCGAACGGCAAGATAGATCGGAAGCGGCTGCCACAGTTGAAGGAAGTCAGCCGAGAGGCGGAAGGCGAATATGCAGGGGCGCGGACGCCGATCGAAGAGATGCTGGTGGGGATATTCGAAGAATTGCTACAACTGGATCGAGTGGGGATACGCGACAACTTTTTCGAGATCGGTGGCCATTCGCTGTTGGCGACACAGGTGGTCTCACGAGTGAGAGATGTGTTCGGAGTCGCGGTCGAGGTCAGGACCATATTTGAAGACGGGACGGCGGAGGCGCTGGCTGGACGAATAGAGGCCGAGATCAGGAGCGGCGCCAGGGAGGCGACGCCGCCATTGGTCAGGGCGGCGCGAAGCGGGCAAAGAGGAGAGAGGCTGCCGCTGTCTTTCGCGCAACAGCGATTGTGGTTCATAGACCAGATGGAGCCAGGGAGCTCGGCGTACAACCTGCCTGGGGCGGTGAAACTGGAAGGGAAGTTGAACCTGGAGGCGCTGGAGCGAGTGATCAATGAGATCGTCAGAAGGCACGAGGTTCTCAGGACGAGGATTGAAGTAGAAGAAGGCGAGCCGGCGCAGGTGATTGATGAGTGGAAGCCCGGGAAATTGGACGTGAGAGACCTGACGGGGCTGACCCTGGTAGAGAGAGAGGAAGAGGCCGGCCGGATATCGAGAGAAGAGGCCGGGACAGAATTCGATCTGAGGCGAGGGCCGCTTCTCAGAGTGAAAGTCTTGAAACTGGAAGAAGAGCAGCATGTAGTTCTCTTCACCATGCATCACATCGTAAGCGACGGATGGTCGATGGGGATCCTGATCAGAGAAGTCGGGGCGCTATATCGGGCGTACAGTGTAGGAGAAGAATCGCCGCTCGACGAGGCGCCGATCCAGTACGCCGATTTCGCCGTCTGGCAGAAAGAGTGGCTGCAGGGCCGGGTGTTGGAGGATCACCTCGCTTATTGGAAACGACAGCTTGGCGGAGAACTGCCCGCGCTGAAATTGCCGGCCGATAGACCTCGTCTCGCCGCGCAAACGAATAGCGGGGCGGAGCGCCATCAACTGATGCCGGCCGAGCTCTCAGATTCACTGAAGGCGCTCAGCCTGGAGCGGAATTGCACCCTGTTTATGACGCTAATGGCCGCCTTTAAGACCCTCCTGTATTACCTGACAAGGCAGACTGACATCTGTGTCGGTACCGACATTGCTAACCGCAATCGGGCGGAGACAGAAAAACTGATCGGTTTCTTCGTCAATCAACTTGTGATACGCGCAGAACTGTCGCCCGACTCTACTTTTGAAGAGCTGTTGAGAAAGGTGAGAGAGACGACGCTGGGGGCATACGCGCATCAGGATCTGCCCTTTGAGAAGCTGGTGGAGGCGCTGAACCCGTATCGCGCCGTGAGCGATACGCCATTATTTCAGGTGAAGATGGCGTTTCAGAACGCCCCGGTTGAAGAGTTGAGCCTCCCCGGCTTGACGATCAATCCGATAGAGTCAATTACAGGCCCGGCAAAATTCGACCTGTTGCTCAACCTGAGCGACACGGGGGACGGTCTCGGCGCGTCGCTGCGATACAGCGCCGACTTGTTTGAAGAGAGCACAGTTACGCGCTTCCTCAATCGGTTTCACACATTACTCAACCGAATTGTGGAACGGCCGGACGCAAAACTGCATGAATTGGTTGAATCGCTCGTCGAAGAAGACAAGCGCGAACAGCTCGAGAAGAAAAGTGAGCTTAAGCGCGCCCGCCTGAGAAAAAATAAGAACATCAAAAAGTCATCAGGGAAGGACTGAAACCCAAGACCTACAACCACGACCTACAGACATTTCCTTCGATGGCTAAATCAAGTGATTGAGTGATTGGGCGAAGTAAAGTTTATAGGTATTAGGCGGTCTGTCTTTGGTTTTAGTTTAGAAACGTGAAAAGTAATAAATTCCGAGGGGCGGAAAAGTTACACCCCGGCAATGTCAGACGCAGGCCACTCAGTGTCACGCAAGGAGGGCTGGTCACAGTTGAATCTCCGGAGGGAGGGACGGAACTCCCATTGGTGATGCGCCCTTCGGTCGAAGGGGTGGATTTAGCTGCCTGGGCGCCGGGGAACCGTGATTTCATCAAGGCTTGCCTGCTGAAGCGCGGTGGAATACTTTTCAGGAATTTCAACATTTCATCGCCGGAGATATTCGAGCAGTTCGTCATCGCTTGCTCGGCCGAGTTGTTACAGTATAGGGAACGCTCCTCGCCTCGCACGCAGGTAAACAATAATATCTATACTTCCACCGATTACCCCCCGGAACAGAGTATTTTTCTTCACAACGAAAATTCGTATCAACGTAGCTGGCCGCTGAAAATATTCTTCTTTTGTATGACGGCGCCGACACAGGGCGGAGAGACGCCGATCGCCGACTGCCGCAAGGTCTTCGACCGTATTGATCAGAAAATCAGGTGGCGTTTTATTGAAAAAGGCTGGATGTTGGTCAGGAACTTTGGCGACGGGCTGTCTCTCACGTGGCAATCTGTGTTTCAGACCGAGGATAAGTCGGCGGTCGACGCGTACTGCCGCGACGCTGGCATTGAAGCCGAATGGCGGGGGGATCGTCTGCGGACTAGGCAGGCGCGTCAGGCTGTGACGAGGCATCCCATGACGGGTGAGATGGTCTGGTTCAATCATGCGGCCTTCTTTCATGTCTCAACGCTCGAACCGTCGACGCGAGAGGTATTGTTGGCGGGGTTGGAAGAAGAAGACCTGCCTAACAATACCTATTACGGGGACGGCTCGCCGATAGAGCCTTCCGTCCTCGACGAGATCCGCGAGGCCTACCGGACGGAGACGGTCAGTTTCGCCTGGCAGGAGGGCGATATCCTGATGCTCGACAACATGCTGGTCGCGCACGGGCGCAATCCATACTCCGGCCCGCGAAAAATCCTGGTGGCCATGGCCGAACCGTTCAAACCTGAACTAAGGAAGTGAGAATGCAAGAGGAAGCGCTGAGAGGTTACCGACTTTCGCCGCAGCAGAGGCGACTATGGAGGTTGTTGCGGCATGGGGGGAATCGGTCGTACCAGATGAAGTGCGCAGTGAGAATCAGAGGCCGTCTTGAGAGCGGCCATCTCCGGACGGCGGCGCAAAAGCTCATTGCGCGCCATGAGATTCTGCGCACGACCTTTCAGCGCTTGCCAGGAATGACCATTCCGATGCAGGTTATTGAGGAGACCGGAAGAGCCTGGTGGGAAGAAAGCGATCTGAGCGGGCAGAACGAGCAGGCCGCGCTGGTCGAGCAGTATTTCGACGGTTCGTCATGCGATTTCGATTTCGAGCGAGGTCCCTTTCTGCGCCTCCATTTGATCAAGCTGAATGAGGAAGAGCGCGTCATGATCGTGCGGCTTCCGGCGATCTGCGCCGATTGGGAAAGTGTCCGGAGTTTGACGCGAGATCTCTGCCGCGGTTATGAGGCCACAGTGTTGGAGGAGGAGTTAGATGGAGAGGCGCCTCAGTATGCCGATCTCTCCGAGTGGCAGAATGAATTGATGGAGGCCGAGGAGACGCGGATCGGGAGAGAGTTCTGGCGGAACCGGGATCTTGTACGCCGGCCGGCGCCGGAACTTGCGTTCGAGCGCGAGCCGGAGTGTAAGGACGCCTTCGAACCTCGTCTTGATGAGCTGGTAATCGAGCCGTCGTTGTGGTCGGGGATCGAATCCATCGCCCGGAACTGTGGAACATCAGCGGAAGCAATACTGCTGGCTTGTTGGCAGATACTGCTCTGGCGGCACACTGGACAGCCGGAGATCGAGGTCGGAACCGCCTTCGACGGTCGTGATACTGCGGAGATTGATGGCGCAGTGGGATTGTTTGCAAAGTACTTGCCCGTTACCGGCCGTCTTGAGGAGGGGTTGCGGTTTGGCGAGTTCGTCGAGCAGATCCGCAAATCGTTACATACTGTTCGAGACTGGCAAGAATATTTTTCGTGGGAACAGATCATCGAACCGCCGTCGACGGATGAGAGCGAGCCCTTCTTTCCCTACTGTTTCGAGGCGGCGTCAGGGCAGGCCGACTTCTCGGCCTGCGCCTCGAAAGGAGATGTCTCGTTCGCGATTTTCAGAGAGTACGGGTGTATCGATCGTTTCAAAATCAAGCTCTCATATGCGCAAAGGTCTGATGCGTGGGTGATCGGATTCCACTACGACGTTCAATTGTTCCGGCCGGCGGAGATAGGAATTCTGAAGGGACAATTTCATACGTTGGTGGAGAACGCGATCGGCAATCCTGCGGCGAAGGTGGGCGAGTTAGAGATGACGCCCGCCGCCGAACGGCGGCGGCTTCTCTTCGAGAACAATGAGACGAGGATTGACTTGGGGAGTGAGAAATTCCTTCCCGAACTGTTCTCTGAGCAGGCGAGGCGGTCGCCCGACGCGGTGGCGGTGATCTATGAGGAAGAGGCGTTGAGCTATGGAGAGTTGAACGAGCGAGCGAACAGGCTAGCCTGGAGGTTGAGAGAGTTGGGGGTGAGGCCGGAAGCGGTTGTGGGGTTGTGCATGGAACGCTCGCTCGATCTGATGGTGAGCTTGATGGCGGCGCTGAAGTCCGGGGGCGCCTATTTGC
>Ga0111539_10008858_pt1 | contig 12750 bp, 13 predicted proteins | sample RhiMethybrSRZTD1_FD_79667 | JGI IMG/M metagenome (GOLD analysis project Ga0111539, IMG submission 79667) | Populus rhizosphere microbial communities from Tennessee, USA - Rhizosphere MetaG P. TD hybrid SRZTD1 (version 2) (version 2) | ecosystem: Host-associated > Plants > Roots > Rhizosphere >...
GACCTGGCGACGATGCGCGATCGGGCGAAAACTCCGGTTCGCAAGTTCGTCTACGGTTTCTTCGCGCTCGGGTGGCGCGGTTCCGTGCGGCAATGGAACCATTACGAGAGCGCCTATCTCGTGCTCGCAGCCCTCGCGACGCCGCTGGTCCTCTCGGTTCACTCCGTCGTCTCGATGGACTTCGCGGTCTCCGTGCTTCCCGGATGGCATGCCACGATCTTCCCGCCTTACTTCGTCGCGGGCGCGATCTTCTCCGGCTTCGCCATGGTGGTGACGCTGATGGTGATCTGCCGCGTGGCGTTTGGCCTCGAGCACATCATCACCCTCAAGCACTTCGACTACATGGCGAAGATCATGCTCGTCACCGGGTCGATGGTCGGCTTCGCCTATGCCACGGAGTTCTTCACCGCGTGGTATAGCGGGAACCCCTACGAGGGGTTCACGTTCATGAACCGCGCGCGCGGGCCGTACGCCTGGGCCTACTGGACGATGATCACGTGCAACGTGATCAGCCCTCAGGTCTTCTGGTTCAAGAAGGCGCGCACGAGCATCCCGATCCTGTTTGCGATGTCGATCGTCATCAACATCGGCATGTGGTTCGAGCGCTTCGTGATCATCGTCACGTCGCTCCATCGCGATTTCCTCCCGTCGTCCTGGGGCTACTTCACGCCCACGGTGTGGGACGTGTCGTGCCTGCTCGGGAGCTTCGGGCTCTTCTTCACGATGTTCTGTCTGTTCGTGCGTTTCCTGCCGATGGTGGCGACGTCCGAGGTGAAGACCGTCTTGCCGCAGGCCCATCCGCACGCCCCCGAACATGAAAGGCGAAGCCACCGGGCGGTGCTGCCGGTGGGCGGGGCCGCGCCCGCTCCCGAGGGAGCCTCCTGATGGCCTTCAACCCGCTTCGCTCCCTCGGCGTCCGCGCGCCGCTCGTGAACCAGCTCCCGACGGGACCGTATTACGGAGTTCTCGCTGAATTCGCCACGCCGACCGATCTCTTTCGCGCATGCGAGCGCGTGCGCGACGCGGGCTTCACGCGATGGGACGCCCACACGCCCTTTCCGGTCCACGGCCTCGAAGGCGCCATGGGCGTTCGGCGCTCCAAGCTGCCGTGGATCGTCCTCGCCATGGGTCTGACCGGCGCGGCATCTGGTTTCGGCCTGCAGTGGTGGGTCCACGCATCCGCCTACCCTCTCGTGATCAGCGGCAAACCGTACCTGGCGTGGCCGGCCTACATTCCGATCACGTTCGAGCTGGGCGTGCTCTTCGCCGCGCTCGGCGCCGTCTTCGGCATGCTCGCCCTGAACCGGCTGCCCATGCACCACCATCCGCTCTTCCGATCGAAGGTCTTCGAGCGCGTGAGCGACGACGCCTTCTTCATCTCGATCGAATCGTGGGATCCCCGATTCGATGCGGCAGACACCGGGAAGCTGCTCGAGTCGCTCGGCGCACGAAGCGTCGAGCTGCTGGAGTCCTGAATGACCTCCGATCGCGATCTCGTGGCGCTGCGCCCCGAACAGGCCACCATTCCGCCGGGGCACTCGTGGAACCGACTTCCTGTCATCGGCGGCGGCTGCGCACTACTCGGTGCAGTTGCCTGTGCGATTCTCGGGGCGGCGAATCCCAAGCAGTTCTTCTTCTCGTGGCTCGTGTCGTTCCTGTTCTTTCTGAGTCTGGCTCTCGGCGCGCTCTTCTTCGTGCTGATCCAGTACGCGACCCAGGGAGGATGGGGGATCGTGGTGCGGCGGATCGGCGAGACCGCGTTCGGAACGGTGCCGGTGATGGCGGCCCTCTTCGTCCCGCTGCTCCTCGGTCTGCACGATGTCTACTCTTGGTCCGTGCCCGGCGCGGCGGAGCACGATGCACTGCTTCGTTGGAAGGCGCCGTATCTGAACGTGCCGTTCTTCCTGATCCGGGCGGCTCTCTATTTCAGCTGCTGGTCCTTCATCGCACTCCTCTACTACCGCGGCTCCCGCGGTCAGGACGCGACGGGAGATCCCGCGGTTTCCGCCCGTCTGCGCCGATTTGCCGGTCCCTCGATCATCGTCCTCGCGCTGACCCAGACGTTCGCCTCGGTCGACTGGATCATGTCGCTGACGCCCCACTGGTACTCCACCATGTTCGGCGTCTATTTCTTCGCGGGCTCGTTCGTTGGGTTCATCGCGTTCCTCTCGATCGTTGCGGTGGCGATGCGCCGGGCCGGCCTGCTCGACACGGTGATCAGCGCCGAGCACCTGCACGACATCGGAAAGCTCCTCTTCGCGTTCACGGCGTTCTGGGCCTATATCGCCTTCTCCCAGTTCTTCCTCATGTGGTATGCGAACCTCCCGGAGGAGACGATCTGGTACAAGGCGCGGACCGAGGGGTCGTGGATGGCGGTCTCGATCTTCATCATGGCCGGACATTTCGGCGCGCCCTTCCTCTATCTGATGGGGCGCGCAGTCAAGCGACGGGGATGGACGCTGGCGATCGGGGGAGCGTGGGTTCTCGGCATGCACTTCGTCGATCTCTACTGGCAAGTCATGCCGACGCTGCATCCTGAGGGCCTCCGTCCGTCGCTTCTCGACGTCGCCGCGTTCGTCGCGGTCGGCGGGTGCTTCGTGGCAGCGGCGGGTTGGCTGATGAGACGGCAGGCGCTCGTACCACTACGCGATCCAAGGCTGCCCGAATCACTCGCGTTCGAGAACGCGTGAGGCCGGAGAGGTCCCCATCGTGCACGCGAGCACGAAGCGTCCTTTGCCTGAGCGGCGGTTGAGACGATGTTGACGGATGACGGGTCCGGTGTAGAATTCGCGTACAACTGAAACATCTGTGCGGACTGAGCGCTTCGATCGCGTGGAACGCAGCCCTCTGCGACTACGAAGGAGACGTGGACGATGACCAGGAAGCCGAGCATGGGCGGAACGAACAACAGGGTGTGGCCGGCCGCTGTGCTGATCGCGATGCTGGGTTCGCCGGGCGTCGCTGTCGCCGCGTCGACCATCACGGGAACGGTCACCTTCGCCGGAAAGGCGCCCACGCTCAGGCCGATTGCCATGGACGCCGAGCCCGTGTGCGCCAAGAAGCACGCGGGACCAGCGCCGAACGAGTCGCTGATCCTCGGCCCCGGGAACACGATGGCGCACATCATGGTCTGGGTGTCGAAGGGACTGCCCGCGGGCAAGACGTGGCCCGTTCCCAAGACTCCGGTGACTCTTGATCAGAACGGCTGTGTGTATCAGCCGCACGTGATGGGGATCATGGTCGGCCAGACTTATCGGATCCTCAACTCCGACGGAATTCTTCACAATATCCACACGCTTCCGATGGTCAACCCGGCATTCAACCGGGGGCAGCCGGCGACGGTCAAGGAGATGACCACGACGTTCCCCAAGCCGGAGAACATCTTCCACATCAAGTGCGACGTCCACCCCTGGATGAGCGCCTACATCGGCGTTTATACCCATCCTTTCTTCTCGGCGACGGGCACGGACGGGAAGTTCACGATTGCGGGTCTCGATCCGGGGACGTACGAGATCACCGCGTGGCACGAGAAGCTCGGAATGAAGACGGCCTCGGTCACGGTTGCCGCCAACGAAACGAAGACGCAGGCCTTCCAGTTCGCCGTTCCGGGCGCGAAGTAGCGATCGAAGAGAGACCTCATGAGTGACCAGGCTGTCGCCGGACACGTCCCGCACGAAGTCCATCACGAAGAACTCGGCTTCTGGCGCAAGTACGTCTTCTCAACCGATCACAAGGTCATCGGCATTCAGTACGCCGTTACCGGTCTCCTGTTCCTCCTCTTCGGCTTTTCGCTGATGATGCTGATGCGCTGGCAGCTCGCCTATCCGGGCGCTGCGCTGCCGCTGATCGGCCAGATCCTCGGCGAGGCGCGCATGCCAGGCGGAACGATGCTCCCCGAGTTCTACAACGAGCTCGGGGCGATGCACGGCACCATCATGGTCTTCCTCGGGGTGGTGCCGCTCGCCGTGGGCGGATTCGGGAACTTCGTCCTCCCGCTCCAGATCGGGGCACCGGACATGTCGTTCCCCAGGATCAATATGGTGAGCTACTGGTGCCTGTTCCTCGGCGGCATCACGATGCTCGGCAGCTTCCTCGTCCCCGGAGGGGCTGCGCAATCCGGGTGGACTTCCTACGCGCCTCTCTCGGTCATCGCGGGCACGGGTCAGACGTGGTGGCTCATCGGGATGATCTTCCTGATCACCTCGTCGCTGCTGGGAGCCCTCAACTTCATTACGACCACAATTCAGCTGCGCGCCAAGGGGCTCACGTTCATGCGGTTCCCCTTCTTCGTGTGGGCGCAGTTCGTCACCGCGTTCCTCCTGCTCCTCGCGTTCCCGCCGCTCGAGGCCGCGGGCGTCATGCAGCTGATGGATCGCGTGGCCGGCACGAGCTTCTTCATGCCGAGCGGTCTCGTTGTGAGCGGCCAGGCTCTCACCAACGCCGGCGGAGGCAATCCGCTGCTCTGGCAGCACCTGTTCTGGTTCCTCGCGCACCCGGAAGTCTACGTGCTGATCCTTCCCGGGATGGGGATCGTGGCCGAGATCATCGCGAACAACACGCGCAAGCCGCTGTGGGGCTATCGCTCGATGGTCTATTCACTTATCTTCCTCGGCTTCATGTCGTTCATCGTGTGGGCGCACCACATGTTCATGACCGGCATGGGAACGGCGATGGCGGCGTTCTTCCAGACGACCACGATGATCATTTCGATCCCGTCGGTCGTGATCCTCACGGCGCTGATCATCTCGCTGTGGGGCGGCTCCATTCGCTTCAACACGCCGATGCTCTTCGCGGTCGCCTTTCTCCCGATGTTCGGCATCGGCGGGCTCACCGGGCTTCCACTCGGTTTGAACATCGCAGACATCCCGCTGCACGACACGTATTACGTCATTGCCCACTTCCACTACGTCGTCGCTCCGGGGACGATCTTCGCTCTCATGGCGGGGATCTACTACTGGTATCCGAAGGCAACCGGGCGCAAGATGAACGAGACGCTCGGCAAGATCCACTTCGTCGGCTCGCTCATCTGCATGAACGTCATCTTCATGCCGATGTTCATCATCGGGCTGGCCGGCGTCTCGCGGCGCCTGTTCGATGCCGGAGCGGCCTACGCCTTTGCGCAGCCGACGATGCACTGGAACGCGGTCTCGTCGTGGGGTGCGTGGATCATGGCGCTCTTCCAGCTTCCCTTCATCTTCAATTTCTTCTGGAGCATCCGGAAGGGCGAGGCGGTCGGGGAGAACCCGTGGCAGGCGACGACCATCGAGTGGTCGGCTCCCTCGCCTCCTCCGCATGGCAATTTCCTCGGCGCGCCGGAAGCGTACCGAGGGCCGTACGAGTACAGCGTTCCCGGGGCACCCAAAGACTTCGTGGCGCAGTACGAGGCCTGATTCGCAATGGATATCCCCTACACCGTCGTCGCGCGGCGCGATACCGGTCTGACCAACGGCAAGATCGGCATCTGGCTGTTCCTTGCCTCGGAGGTCATGCTGTTTGGAGCGCTGTTCGCGAGCTACATCCTGATCCGGACTGGGGCGCCGACCTGGCCGCGGGGAGACACGATCCTCGACGTTCCGCTTGCGACGTTGAACACGATCGTCCTGATCTCGTCCTCCGTCACCATGGTGATGGCGTGGGCGTCGCTGATGCGCCATCGCTTCGGGACCTTCCGGATCTACATGGGGGCCACGATCCTGCTCGGGCTGGTCTTCCTGGTCGTGAAGTACTTCGAATACAGCCACCATTTCCGTCTGGGGGAATTGCCCAGCCACAACAACTTCCTCGCCATCTATTTCACCCTGACGGGGCTGCACGGGCTCCACGTGATCGGCGGGATGGCGGTGAATGCCTATTTCTGGGGTCCCGGCGCGAAGCTCTGGAAGACGAATCCGGTGTGGTTCACCAACCGGGTCGAGCACTCCGGCCTTTTCTGGCATTTCGTCGATCTGGTCTGGATCTTCCTCTTTCCGACTTTGTATCTTCTTTAGGGCATCCATGAGCGACCACGCTGCTGACGCTGCGACGAGCGACCACGCTGTTGACATCGACAAACACGTCAGGATCTACATCACCGTCTTCATCGCGCTCATGGTCCTGACAATCGTCACGGTGGCGGTGTCTCGCTTCCATCTCCCTGTGCCGATTGCCGTGACCGTCGCGCTGATTGTCGCGATCATCAAGGGATCGCTGGTGGCCTGCTACTTCATGCACCTGATCTCCGAGAAGAAGCTGATCTACGCGGTCCTCGCGGTGACCGCCTTCTTCTTCGCCGCGCTGATGGCTCTTCCCTCCTTCACCGTCAGCGACGGCTACTGGATTCACTGATGAACCTCAGGTGGGTCCACGCAGTGCTGATCCTCCTCTCTGCAGCCCTCGCGGTGGTATTTGGTGTCTGGTGTCTGGCTGTGTACCGACGGGAGGACGGGCTCGCCAACCTGCTCGCCGGCATTGCGTCTTTCGCCGTGTCGCTCGGGCTGGTTCTCTACGACTCCTGGTTTCTGCGCAAGACGAGGATGCTGCGATGAAAGTACGGCCAACACACCTCTGGTTGAGACGAGCGTTGACGACGGCGGCTGCCGTGGTGATCGGCGGCAGTTCGAGTGTCCTTGCCTGCCCGGTGTGCTTTCTCACCGGAGCGGAGGAGACGTCGATCGTCGACGGGACGAGGCTCGGTATTCTGGCGCTGCTGGCCATCACCCTGGCCGTGCAGGGTGCATTCGTGGGCTTCTTCTTCTATCTTCGCCAGCGTGCGAAGCGCATCGCCGAGGTCGACCTCGACGTTGAATGGTCGGAACTCCAGGGAGGAGCGTCGAGGACATGACCGAGTGGATGGGGCTTCCGCCGCTCGCCACGACTCATGGCGGGCAGATCGACAGCCTGATCGGCTGGATTCACATCTTCATGCTCATCCTGTTCGTGGGCTGGGGTGGGTTCTTCCTCTACGCCATCGTTCGTTTCCGGAAATCGCGGAATCCCGTGGCGGATTATCGAGGGGTCACGTCGCACAGGTCGACCTATCTCGAAGTCGGCGTCGCAGTGGTCGAAGCGATTCTTCTCATCGGGTTCGCCATCCCGCTGTGGGCAGCGAGAGTTGAAGGCCTGCCTCCGGAGAGTGAGGCGGTGATCGTTCAGGTGACCGGTGAACAGTTCGCCTGGAACATCCACTACCCCGGCCCCGATGGGAAATTCGGCCGCAGGGACCTCAAGCTGCTCGACCTCCAGTCCAACCCGCTGGGACTCGATCGCTCCGATCCTGCCGCGAAGGACGACGTCACCACGGTCAATCAGCTCTATCTGCCCGTGAACAGGCCGATCATCGTGAGGCTCATGACCAAGGACGTCATCCACAGCTTCGGCGTGCCCGAGTTCCGAGTGAAGCAGGACGCCATCCCTGGCCTGACGATCCCCATCTGGTTCACGCCCACTATCACGACCGCCGAGATGCGGACCCGAACGGGGAATCCGCAATTCCAGTACGAGATTGCGTGCGCGCAGCTGTGCGGCCTGGGTCACGCCCGGATGCGCGGGTTCGTCACCGTTCAAAGTGCCGAGGAATTCCAGAAGTGGCAGGACGACGCGCGTGCCGAGCAGTCGACAGCTGAATCCGACCCGTTCCGGTAGTCCAAGGCGGACCTGAAGGTCCGCCGCTACGTGCGTAGAGGCGGGTCTTCAGACCCGCCTTCAGCTAACCAAAGAATTTCGGCGTTGGCATCCGCGCGCGGATCCGCTCCAGTTCCTCGGCGGTGACGCGGCTGATGCCGTTCCTGCGGCACGACTCCTCCACTGCCTTGATGACCATTCCCCGGACGAACGCCGGGATCTTCTTCATCCGCTCAGCGGCCGCATCGTCCCACGCGATCGTCGTGGCCGATTCGCCACCGTACTCAATCAATGGTGCCGTCGCGCCGAAGCCCCGAAAAGACGAAGGCGGACCGCCCGCGTCAGCGCCACGAGGCGCGAGAAGAGGCGACCCCACGAACTTCCCGGGCGTGTGCGTGCAGAGTGGATCCGCGGCCATCAGATCGCCGGTCATCCCGTAGGCCCGCGCGCGACAGCCACCGCAGTGGGCGTTCATCTCGCACGCCCCGCACGTCCCCCCGAGCGAGGAGCGGCGGCGAATGTCGTTGAACAGTCCAGACGAGGTCCAGAGGTCCGTGAGCCTTGCATTGCGAAGGTTCCCCGCGAACATCGGAAGATAAGGACACGGCGTGACATCGCCGTTCGGCCTGATCCCCATGTAGTGTGTGCCTGCCGGACACCCTCCCGCTCCTCCCGAGTAGGTCCTGATCTTCGGATCGGTCTCGGCGCTGACATTCTCGAGAACGGTCTTTATGTAATGCGGAGCGCACTTCGCGTTCACGAGCATCCGGCGGTCGTACTTCCGCTGAATCCGATAGAGCGAGGCGAGCACCTCGTCGTACTGCGTCGGGGTCATGTCCGATACGAACTGCCCGCGCCCGGTCGGAACCAGGAAGTAGAGGTTCCAGACCTTCGCGGCGAGGCGATCGTGCGCGAACTCGGCGATCGCGTCGAGCTCGCCGAGATTGTGCGCGCCCGCGGTCGTCTGCACGATGAAGGGAAGCCCGGCCCTGTTGAGGATCTCCGCTCCCTCCACTGTGTTCTGCCAGGCGCCTCGTACCCTCCTGAAGCGGTCGTGACGATCGGGATCGAGCGCATCGAGGGAAAGGGACAGTCCCCGGGCTCCCGCCTCCGCCAGTCGCCGCGCCACGTTCTCCGTGATGCGCACGCCGTTGGTGCCGACGACGACCCACAGTCCACGCTCGGCGGCGCGCTGGACGATCTCGAGGATGTCACGCCGCAACAGCGGCTCGCCTCCTGTCAGAATCGTCAGGCATTCGGGCGCGAACGCGGCGATCTCATCGATCACCGTGAAGCATTCCTCGGTGCCGAGTTCGCTCCGATCGGCGAAATTCTCGCTGGTGACCAGAGGCGTGCCGCCGGCGTCGAGATAGCAGTGCTCGCAGGCGAGATTGCAGCGGTAGGTCAGGTTCCAGGAGATGACGTAAGGGCGATCGAACCCCTCGACTCGCGGGCCTCCGCTGCGCTCGCTCAGGGCAAGCCCCTCGACTCGCGGGGCGTCACCACGCTCGCTCGGGACGAGCGGGATGATCTTCGTATGTGGCGTGGTCATCGTGATCAGGCGACGACTTACATGCCGAAGAACTCGCGCGCTGCGTCGAGGATCTGCTCGTCCACCTCGAGGGCTCCGTGCTCACGGGCGAATCTCTCGATGCCGGTTCGTGCCATGGGACGCACGAACCCGGGAATGTTCGCGAGCCGGGCTTCCGCGGCGGCCGTCCACCGGATAGGGGTTTCGGCGCCAACAGCGGAACCTTCGATCGCCGGAATCATCTCGGCGAACGGGCACGCCGACGCGTCCGACGCCTTCGTGTCGCTCTCGGGACCGATTCGCACGCCGAGAGACTGAACGGCTTGTGTCTCATACGCGTTGGTGAGCATCGCCATCTCGTAGCCGCACTCGGGACACGCGTAAACGATCGACAATGAGCCGCGGTCTGGCGGTGCCACGGTTTGCAGCTTCATCGGGGTATCGCAGGGGACACAGAGGAATTTCATAAACCGTCCAGAAGTCTCTGCGCGATTAGATCCAGGGCTCGGCCTACAGGAGTTTCGCGCAAAGCCGTCAAAGGGATTCCGAGATCGCAATGCCGCGCCAGTTCCGGATCGAACGGCACGGTTCCGAGGCAGGGAATTCCCAACGCTGCGGATTCGGAAGAGACGAACAGCGGCTTGACCGCGTTGCAGTCGCGACAGTAATAGCCGCTCATATTCTCGACGTAACCGAGGAGACGGTTGGGTCCCTTCGACAGAGCAGCGACCGATCGGGTCACGACGCCTCGCGCCACTTCTGAAGGGATCGTCACCAGCAGGAACGAGGTGCCGGGGCCGAGAAACTCGGCGTACTGAACGGTCCGCTCGGCCCCCGGCGGGAGATCGAACATCAAGAGATCGAGCGCTCCCCAATCGAAGGACGCAAGGATCTCGCCGAGCAGCGCGAACTCTCTGGTGGCGCGCCACGTATGCGACTCGCCGTGCGCCGCGCTCTCGAATTCGAGCGCCTGCGACTCGGGGATCAACGCGCCCATTGAGAAGACCGCAATCCCGTCGCGGGTCCGCGGCAGCGAGACCTTATGCGTGCCGGGGACGAACAGCGCTCCTTCGACACCTGCCATGCGCGCCTGCGAAGGGCCGTTGAAGTCCGCGTCCAGTATCGCAATCCGCAGCCCCCGGGCGCGCAGAGCGCCCGCCAGATGCAGCGTCAGCGTGCTTTTGCCTACCCCGCCTTTGCCGGAGCCCACAGCGACGAGATGACGCACCCCGGCGAGCCCGTCCGTGATGCGGGTCCGCTGCTCGGCAACCTGCTCGAGGATCCTGGACCCTCCGTCGCCGACGATGTCGTGGTAGCCCTTCATTTTGTGGGACTTGGAGGTTGTTAGCTTACACCGGGGACGAGCTTGCTGAGAGGTCCGCTGCTTGCACTGAAAGAACGCGAAGCACCGGGAGGAGCTGAGCAATGGACTTCTGGACTGGCGCCGTAATCATCGCGCTCGTGCTCTGCATCGGGCTGTGGGTCCCCTATTACATCTGGTACATCCGTCGAGGCAGGGCGCACGGACACACGTGGTTCACATGGTGGAAGCCGCGTGGTCACTCCGACATCGGCCCGGACGTCGGTGGGTTCCGACAGACGCGACCCGGCGCAGACGATGCGCGAGGGGCTCGTTACTGACGCAGAAAGCCGGGTTTGATTTCCGCGCGAACACTATCGGAAATTGAACCCGGTTTCGTTCCGCCTCCTTACTTCGCGAGCGGATTCGGCCGGACCTGGAACTTCATGATCTTCGGCCGCGAGCCCTTGCCGCCCTCCTGGTGCCAGGGCGTGTACATCGAATAGCTCGACCACATCCCCTTTCCTTTCCAGCCGGCCTTCGGGTCATCGATCCGTCCCGCCACGTGACGCGAATGGAATCCGAGCGGGTACGGCACGCGCAGCGTCAACGACTTCATCTGACCGTTCTGCGGCATCTCGACCCAGAACGAATCCGCGTTGACGTCGCCAGCGAGCAGCACATCTTCACCGAGACCGAGCGCATTGTGATGATCGATGTGATCCAGGTAGAGCATGTCCGTGCTGAGATCCGAGCCTTTAAACGTGGGACCCGGCTTCGTGTACTCGGTCCATCCTTCCGGACACTGCTGACCGGTGGCCGTCGGCCCATTCAGCACCTTGCACTTGCGGCGATCGAAACTGAAGATCTTGTGAACACCGCGCCAGTTCTGCCAGACGACGCCCTGACTGTCGATCGCCACGCCTCCCGAATACGTCAACGGCGCCATCGACTTCGGCGGCTCATAGACTTCGGCTTTGCATGAATTCGGAGGATTCGAGCCGCGTTCGAGACGCACGAGCGTCGTGTCATCGTGACCGATTCCCGAGCACCAGATGCTGCCATCGGTCGGGCTGATGCCGATCGCGTAACACCCGAATTCGATCCGGTGATCCCGCTTCGGATCGACCGCTTCCTTGGGCTCGGTCCATCCGGTCGAGATCTTGCCGTCACCGTTCGTGTCGATCACTCCCGGACACCATGCCTGCGACGCGCCCGCATCGTGCGTCTTGTCGAACGTCGCGGTGTCGATCCAGCCAACCGCGTCGTCCTGGCCCAGGACGAGCGCGTCGTGGTCGTCGAACTCGTTGTGGTCCGCGGCGAAGCAGGTGTCGATCGGGGTGAAGAGCTTCGTCTTCGGGTCATACAGCTGGATCTGCCGCGCGCTCGGGCCCGCCATCGGGAAGTATTTCGCGAACTTGTTCGCCGGGTCCGTGCAGTACGCGGGCTGCTGCTTTGGGTCGCGATTTCGAGCCGTGACCCACACGCGTCCCTTCGCATCCATCGCCACGCTGCGCGGATCGGCTTGCCGCTTCCAGATCTTCTCTTCTCCCCACACCGGAGAGCGCAGCGTGTTGGCATCGAGCACGGGCCCATTCGACGGAATCTTGATCTCGGTGGTCGTGTTCGTCCGCGGATCGAGTACGGCCAGGATGTCGGAGCTCTGGATCGCGCCGTAGATCGGTCCGTTCGCGTTGAGCGTCGGTGCACGCTCGTCGGTGCCAGCCGCGTCGCTTCGTCTGCTGGTCGGCAGCGCCCAGTCCCACATCGAGATCACGAGGTTGCGCTCGAGGCCAGCGGGACGCGGCGGGGCTTCAGGATACGCGCCGGCGTCGATGCGATCCGTCCAGTCGGCGAACGCCTTGCGCTGCGATCCGAGTCCCTTGAAGAGAGCGCCCATATTGCCGCCATTGGGTCCCATCAACGTGTGGCGATCCCATGCCTCCAGCGTGGAAGCAAATGTGCCCTCACCTTTCGTGAGCTCACGAGTGATCTGCGTGCCGACCTGATGGCACGAGAAGCACGCCTTCGTTTCGAGGGCAAAGTGTTCGGGCGGGTGCTCGCCTTTGGGGATCTCCAACAGACTCAGCCAGTAATTCGCGGGATAGATCTGCGCCGCTGCGCGTCCGTTCGGCGCGATGACGGCTTTCAAATCGAGAGGCTGCCCTGGTCTGACGGTCACACGCGGCGAATCGATAAGCCCGTAGCCGCGCACGAACACCTGGTAGTTCGCCGACGGCAGATACGGCACGACGTAACGTGCCTGATCGTCCGTGACGACGATTCTGACGAACCGCGAGGGCAGATCCGTCGTTTCGGC
>Ga0111539_10008860_pt1 | contig 12749 bp, 8 predicted proteins | sample RhiMethybrSRZTD1_FD_79667 | JGI IMG/M metagenome (GOLD analysis project Ga0111539, IMG submission 79667) | Populus rhizosphere microbial communities from Tennessee, USA - Rhizosphere MetaG P. TD hybrid SRZTD1 (version 2) (version 2) | ecosystem: Host-associated > Plants > Roots > Rhizosphere >...
GAACTTGGAGTACGTCGAGGGTCGCAGCCCCGAGACGAGTTCCTCGAGCCAAGGAGCGAGCTGCCCTCCGTGCTTCACCTCGAGGACCGGCTCGGGCTCCCGTCGAAGCAGGAGGGAAGGGCGCTCCGATCCGTCCGGCGAGAACGGATGGGTCTCGGGTCGAAAGTAGGCGATCTCCCGGTCCAGCGTGATCCGCATCGGCGGGCGCTTCAGGACGAACGTCTGCCGGAACGACCGGACCACGCCGATCGGAACGAGGGCGCCGCCGACCACGTCCTGAAGGTACCGTCGCGCCTCGTGCTCCTCTTCGCCGCCGCCCGAAGGGAGAGCCGCGAAGGGACACCCTCCGAACAGCGCCGCCGCCTCGGAGCGGTGGAGGTGGAGCCGAGACTTGCGCGTCCAGCGGCCCCTTCGGGTCTTCACCTCGAACCACACGGCGGAGTCTCCGGGATACTCCCGCGCGCGCACTTTGGTGCAGTGGAGCGGATCGGCCACGGCGGCCCGGGCGAGCGAGCCGTCGGGTCGGTCGAAGTACAGGGATCGGATGCCGTATTCCTCGCGCTCGTCGGCGGAGATCCGGGCGAGCAGGGCGGGCACGTCGTCGGCCGCCACACCGTACTTGGTCTCCACGCGCGCCCGGCTGAGATCGAGGGTCAACCGCATATCGGGTCTCAAGCTCTAGAGAGACGCCCGGAGCCTTTTGTTACGACGGGACCCCGGACCGGGCCGCGTCGTAACAAGGGTTTTTCCGCCGGATCGACCTTGAGAGCCGATGCAAGGCATGGGTGAAGAACAGAAGCGTCCGGCGGATCTGCTGTCGCAACTGCGATCGTCGATCGTCCCGACCCCCTCGGACGACCCGGCGCTGAAGCTCCTGGCGAGCCTCCGCGGCGGGATCGTCTCGACCAGGAACGATGATCCGCCTCCGGCCGACACCACCGACTTCGCCCTGGGCGAAGAGATCTATGTGGAAGAGGGGTTCGAGCGGGAGACCGAGCCGGAGCCGTTCCCCTTCGAAAGCCGCAGCGTCGAGCTCGATCCCGACCTGGGCCGCGGCATGCGACGCCGCGCGTGGGAGGACTACGCCCGGCGGGTGAAGGACGGCGGCGGAGAGGCGCGTCCGCGCAGGAAAGTGCAGGCCGTCCGGCCCGGGCTCCGGGCATGGCTGGAGCTTTCGGCCGTCCTCTCGCTCGTCATCGGCGTCAACGCCTTCTGCTTCCCCGGCGACCCCGGCTTCCGCCGGCTGGAGTTCAACCCGTTCCTGGTCCCCGTGGTGCTGCTCGGCGTCCGGTACGGCACGCTGATCGGCGGCGCGGCGGGTCTGGTCGCCGGACTCTGGATGTGCCTCGCCGGCCGATGGGATCTGGAGGACGGCAGCCTGGTGCTGCCCGGCATGCTGGTCCTCATCGGCATGCTGGTCGGGATCCTGTCCCAGCACCAGGGCGAACGGCTCGCGTTCGTCCGGCAGTATTGCCGACGTCTGGAGGATCGCCAGGCCCGGGCCCGGCGGATCCTGGACGTCAAGCAGTCGGTCATCGGCGAGCTCCAGAGCCGCATCGAGGAGCAGGCCGTCTCCGTCGAGGCGATGTACCGGATGAACCGTCGCATGTCTTCGACCGAGCCGACCGACATGTTCCAGGCGCTTCTCCAGATCCTCCAGGCCGACCTGAGCGTCACCCGGGCGGCCGTCTACCGTCGGGACAACTCCGAGTTCCTCCTTGCCGCCTCGCTCGACCGCGGCGTGGTGCCGATGCCCTTCGAGGATCGCCTCGACGGGGAGTCGGGGCTGATCGGCACGGCCGTGCGGCTCCAGCGGCGGATCTCGGTGCTCGATCCCGAAGTCGAAGCGATCCCGGTCGCCGACCGCGGAGGGACCGTCCTATGCGGCCCCATCTGGGAAGGCAAGCGGATCGAGGCCGTGGTCGTGATCCAGGATCTGCCGCTCCTCGAACTGTCGCCGTCGGGCCTGTCCCGGGTCGATGCGCTGCTCGGCTGGGCGTCCGAGGTCCGGAGCCGCCTGGCCCGGCTGACCGAACAGTCGGATCCGGACTACTTCGACCGGCGGATCGGGGTCTATCGCTTCTCCTATCTCCTGGAAACGCTGCACCGGGAGGTCGGACGGGCCCAGCGCCACGGGCTCCCGCTGCGCGTGCTCCGGGTGCGGATCCTCTCCTTTGCCGAAATCCCCCCGGCCTCGGTCAACGCCGCGCGCGAATGCGTGTCGCGCGCGCTGTTCGCCTACCTCCGGGAAGGCGACACGATCGGCGCCTCGCCCCAGGAAGATTCGTTCCTCGTGATCCTCCCGATGTGCGAAGCGGCGACGGCGACCGCGATCGGCTTCCGCATGCAGCGGGCGATCGAGGGAGTCTCGAACCTGCTCCCGCTGCGCCTGGCGTTCGAGTTCGTGGAGCCCCAGTCGGTGGGCCGGTCGGCCGACGCGGCCCCTCCGCCTCTGGAGGCCGTCGCATGATCCTCCGGCTGGCACTCTGCCATGTCGCCCTCGCCTTGGGAGCGGCGCTGCTGTCGGTCGCGGTCCGCACCCGGGCGTTCCGGCCGTCCGCGGGCGCCCTCGACGCGCTCCTCGGATTGCTGCTGCCCGTCGTCGGACCGGCGATCGTGCTGGCGGGAGTCGTGCTGGAGCTCGCGTTCCGCCGCAGCGGCAAGGAGCCCGAGAGGGACGAGGGTCCGCTGGAGGATGTCCCCCTGCGAAGCCGCGACGCCGACCCGGTGGAGGAACTCCGCATCGGAACGACGGTCTCGCCCCTCGCCGAGGTGCTCGCGCACGGCGACCTCGAGGAAGTCGACCGCGCCCTGCGGCGGTTGATCCTGTCGGACCGGCCGGGCACGCTCGTCCTGCTCCGCGACGCCCTCCAGTCCGCGCGGCTCGACGTCCGGATCCGCGCGCGGGGCATGATCGTCCGGGTGGAGGACCGCCTCCTGGCGCTCGCGCGCGCGAGCAGCGATCCGCTGGAACGGGCGCGCGCTCTGCGGAAGCTGGCCTGCCTGAGCGGGGACCCCATCAGCCTGCAGCAGCACCTTCGCGGGGCCCTCGCCGCGTACGAACAGGCGCTCGCCCGGGACCCCGGTTCGACCGCCGGAGGCGAGCTGGGGCGTCTGCTGCTTTTTTCCGGAGACTTCGCCCGGGCCCGCCAGGTGCTGACGCGACATCTGTTGCGCCATCCGGGGGACTCGGAGGCGCGGCTCGCGCGAGCCCAGGCCGCGCTTCGCGCCGCGGATCTTCCCGCCGCGCGCCGGGATTGTGCGACTCTCGGTCTGCCGGCCCTGGAGTGAAGGATGCACGTCTGCCTCATCGCCGAGGGCTCGTACCCGTACGTCACCGGAGGCGTCGGGAAGTGGACCCACGATCTCATCGTCTCGCTTCCCGAGGTCGAGTTCACGGTGCTCTCTCTCTGGCCCCACGACAACCCCGAGCCCGTCCCGCGCTATCCCACGCCGGCGAACGTCCGCGAACTGCGGACGAGCTACGTCCTGACCCCTCACCAGTCGCAGCCGAAGCCCGCGCGGGACCAATTCGCCCGGCTCGAGGAGTTCCACCACGAGATCAAGAAGGGCAACGTCTGCCCGTTCGCGAAGCTCGATCCGCGCATCGACCTGGAGCGCCTGAAGGACGAGCCCGCGGCGTGGAAGCTGATCACGCGGCTCTACCACGACTATGCTCCCCAGGGCACGTCGTTCCCGGACTACTTCTGGACCTGGCAGGCCACGCACCTGCCGCTGTTCAACGTCCTCACGGCCCCCCTCGTCGAGGCGGACGTCGTGCACTGCATCTCGACGGGGTACGCCGGCTGCCTGGCGGCGCTGCATAAGGCGCAGTTCAACATCCCGCTCGTGACGACGGAGCACGGCCTCTACACGCGCGAGCGGTCGCAGGAGATCTGGGACTCGGAGTGGATTCCGGGCGAGGAGGAGGCCCACGCCCGCCGGTCGGGAAACTTCTTCAAGGGCTGGTGGAACCGGATGTTCCAGTCCCTGGAGCGGATCACCTACGGCTACTCGGATCGGATCGTTTCCCTCTTCGAGGCGAACCGGCGGTACCAGATCAGCCACGGCGCCGCGGAGGATCGGACGCGCGTGATTCCGAACGGCATCGACCTCTCGCTCTACGAGAACGTCCGGAAGAGCCGGCGCGGGACGGGGAAGTATCACGTCGGCCTGGTGGGCCGCGTGGTGCCCATCAAGGACATCAAGACGTTCCTCAATGCATGCAAGATCCTGGCCGACCGCACCGGCGCGGCGAAGCTCGAGGTGTCCATCATCGGGCCGAAGGACGAGGATCCCGTCTACTCCGCCCAGTGCGAGGAGATGATCCGGGCGTTCGGCCTCGGGAAGGTCGTCCGCCTCGTCGGCAAGTCCGACCCCCGCCCGTTCTACGAGACGCTCGACGTCTCGGTCCTCACGAGCCTGAGCGAAGGCCAGCCGATGGTGGTCCTGGAATCGATGGCGTGCGGCATTCCGGTCGTGGCAACCGAGGTCGGCTCGTGCCGCGAGCTGCTCGAAGGGCGTCCGGGCGAGGACCGCGACTTCGGCGCCTCCGGGCGCATCACCTCGCTGGCGGATCCCGGCGAGACGGCCCGCGCGCTGCTGGAGCTCCGCGACGCTCCCCAGCTCCGCCGCGACATGGGGCGGTCGGGCCGCCGTCGCGTGGAGCGGTACTACCGGCACGACCTGGTTCGCGAAGCGTATCTCGATCTCTATCGGAACCTGCTCCATGGCCGGGATTAGCCTGCCGCTGCGGAGCCTGCTCGGCAGCCGCTCGTTCCTCGCCCAGGCGGCGGGATACGCGTATTCCGCCCTCGCGATGGCCGGCCCGTGGCTGCTCACCTCGTTTCACATGCTGCTCCTGGGGCGCCTCGACCTTCCGGGGATCACGCTCGCCGACCTCCAGGCCTTCCAGTCCGTGGTGCTCTACAGCTACGGCGGCTCGATGGTGCTGACCGGGCTCCTGCAGCTCCCGGCGGCGCGGCACCTCAGCGACCGCCTGTTCGTCAAGGACCGGGCCGCGGTGGTGCCCTCCTTCACGGGCACGGCGATCCTCTCGCTCGTCCTCCACGCGGCGGCGGGGATGGTCGCGGTGATTCTCCTGCGCCCGCCTCCGGCGCTGGCGATCGCGGAGGGGGCGCTGCTCGGCTCGGTGGGGTTCGTCTCCACGGGCATGATCTTCCTCGGCGTCCTCCGGAGCTTCCCCGTCATCCTCGGCGCCTTCGTCGTCGGGATCGGCACGGCGCTGACGCTCTCGCGGTTTCTCGGCCCCGCCCTGGGACTGCCCGGCCTCGTCGCGGGATTCGCCGCCGGCCACGGCCTGATCGGCGCCGTGTTCCTCTCGAGGCTCCGCGCCGAGTTTCCCGCCTCCGGCCCCTGGGCCTTCGGCGTTCTCTCCACCGCGGCGCGCCGGCCGGCGCTGATCGTGATCGGCCTCGCGACGGCCGCGGCCATCTGGGTCGACAAGGTGGTCTTCTGGGCGAGCCCCTGGGCGGTGCGAACGGCCGCCGGCCTCTGGACGTGCCCGCTCTACGACAACGGGTTCTTCCTGGCGTCCTTCACCGTGATCCCGGCGCTCGTCGTCATCTTCGTCCGCCTCGAGGGATCGTTCCACGACAAGTACGCACAGTTCTACGAGCAGCTGCGTCGAGGCGCGGACCTGCAGAGCATCCGCGCCGGCCGCGCCGAGATCGTCGAGTCCTTCCTCGCGACGCTCCTTCGGATCGCGGTGATCCAGGGGATGGTCACGATGGCGGCGATCCTCCTGGCGCCCCTGATCGTCCAGCACCTGGGCCTCGACTGGATCAGCTTCTACGTGTTCCGCGCGGCCTGTCTCGGCGTCTACGTGCAGATGCTGGCGCTCGCGGTGCTGCTCTCCGCCGTCCACCTCGCGCTCTATCGCGTCGCCGTGACGGTGTCGCTGATCCATTTCGCGGCGAACGCCGCCGGGGCGTGGGCCACGCGGCTCGCAGGCCCCGAGTACCTGGGGTTCGGCGCGGTCGCCGCCGGAGCCCTCGCCTTGGCGGTCGGGTATCCCTGGGTCCGGTCGATCCTATCGAACCTCGAACGACACACCTTCATGGGCCAGGTGGGCGCCTAGAGTTGGGTTGAGCAGAAAGCCTCTCCCGACGGTTGTGCTTCCTGCGTTTTGCTTCCTCTTCACTCCGGCGTCGGACCCGGGTGGGTCGGATCGAGGGTGGCCAGCAGATCGGCGAGCTCGGTGGCATGCTCCTCTTCGTTCGCCAGGATGTCTTCGAGCATGCGGCGCGTGGTCGTATCCTTGTCGCCGATGAAGCGGATGGCCTCGTGGTAGGTGTCGATGGCGATCCGCTCCGCCACCAGGTTTTCCTCGATCATCTGGACGAGGGAGCCGCCCTGGGCGTACTCGGAGACGCTCCGGTCGGCGAGCCCCACCGGATTGAAGTCCGGCTCGCCGCCGAGCTGGGTGATCCGCAGGGCGATCCGGTCCGCGTGGCCCTGCTCCTCGGTCGCGTGCTCGGCAAACTCGGCCGCGACGGGCTCCGACTGGATGCCCCGCGCGATGAAGTAATGCTGCTTGTAGCGCAGGATGCAGACCAGCTCGGTGGCCAGCGCCTCGTTCAGGAGCGCGACCACTTTCTCCCGGTCCGCCTCATACCCCGACGTGACGGCGCCTTCCAGGACATGCTGCCGGGCGCGGCGGCGGATCTCGCTCAGGTTGGACACGAAATGGCCGGCCATGGTGGTTTCCTTTTATAGAGGAGTCGTTGCGATTCCCACGCGAAGAACAGAACCGCGCGGCGGGCGACCGTTACGCACATTTCCGCCCTCCCGGAAGGGGGTCGTTCCATAACGTCGCTTCCAAGGGTGGATCACTTGGGTAGCGGCATGGGAGGAACATGAGCAGGAGACACCCCACCGGGCAGGTCGGACAAAAGCCCATGAAGAAAATCAGCGAATTCATGTCTTCATACCTCGAGACCATCCAGGCCGGAGACTCCGTGAAGAACGCCGCCGCCCGGATGCGGGCCTTCGACATCGGCTGCCTCCTGGTCCGCGACGACCAGGAACTCGTCGGGATGATCACCGACCGGGACATCACCCTTCGGGTGACCGCGGCGGGGAAGAACGCCCGCACCACGGCGGTCTCGGAGGTCATGAGCCCCGGCATCATCTGCTGCAACGAGGACCAGGACGTCGAGGAGGTCGCCCGGATGATGGAGCTCAACCAGCTCCACCGCCTGGCCCTGATCGACCGCGAAGGCCATCCCACGGGGATCGTCTCGCTCGGCGACCTCGCTAGAAACGGGCACGAGGAGCTCGCGGCGCGCGTGATCATCTCCATCTCGCAGTCCGTTCCCGCGATTTCCGGGAGTCCGTGGCTGCGCTGAGCGAATAATTCCGCGCGCGCGTAACATTTCTCCCGGCCGTGGCTCAGTACCCCGACCGGAGCTCCGCCGCTAGACCGTCCCGCGGCACGCCGGACTCCGGGAACTGGGTGGTGCCGCGGACGATCGACCCGTGAAAGAACACAAACCCGCTCTCGTCGTGCACGGCCACTTCTATCAGCCGCCGCGCGAGAATCCGTGGACGGAAAAGATCGACCGCCAGGCGGGCGCCTTTCCGCACCACGACTGGAACGAGCGCATCTACCACGAAAGCTACCGGCCCAATGCCTATGCCCGGATCACGGACGGCGCGGGCCGGATCGAGTCGATCGTCAACGCGTACGAGCACCTCAGCTTCAACTTCGGCCCGACCCTGATGTCGTGGATCGAACGCCATCACCCCGCGCTCCTGAACCGCCTCCAGGAGGCCGACCGGCGGAGCCTTCGCGCCCGCGGCGGCCACGGCAACGCGATCGCCCAGGCCTACGGCCATGCCATCCTCCCGCTCTGCAATCCGCGGGATCTCCGGACGCAGATCCGGTGGGGCATCGCCGATTTCCGCCACCGGTTCCGGCGCGATCCGGAGTCGATGTGGCTGCCCGAAACCGCGATCAATGCCGACACGGTCGCGGCGCTCATCGACGAGGGACTGCGCTACATCATCCTCTCGCCGTACCAGGCCCACCGCATCCGCCCGCTCGCCGGAGGCGACTGGAGCACCGTGCGGCCCGGAGAAATCGACGCGCGGGTCCCGTATGCCTGTTTCCACCGCGACGGCTCGGGCCGGTCCATCGTGGTCTTCTTCTACCAGGGAGGGATCGCCCATTCGATCGCCTTCGAAGGGATCCTCCATTCGAGCCGCGCCCTCGTCGACCGGTGCGTCCAGATCCAGGCGGGCCCCGGCCAGATCGTCAACGTCGCGACCGACGGGGAGACCTACGGCCACCACTTCCGGTACGGGGAGCGCTGCATCGCCCATACGCTGACCCAGGAGGCGGTCCAGCGCGACTTCTGGATCACGAACTACGGCGAATACCTCGAGCATCATCCTCCGACGCAGGAGGTCGAGCTCCACCAGGGCCCCCAGGGGGAGGGCACCTCCTGGAGCTGCGCCCACGGCCTCGGCCGCTGGTACCGGGACTGCGGATGCCACACCGGCGGACCGCCGTCGTGGAAGCAGGCCTGGCGCGGTCCCCTCCGCGCGGCGCTCGATTATCTTCGCGAGTCCTCCGCGCGCCACTTCGAATCGACCCGCGGGGCCTACTTCAAGGATCCCTGGGAGGCGCGCGACGCCTACGTCTCGCTCGTGCTCGACCGCAGCCGGTCGCGCCGGGAGTTCCTCCGCCAGCATGCGCCCAAGGAGCTCAACGACCGGGACCGCGAGCGGGCGCTCACGTTCCTCGAGCTCCAGCGCAACGCGCTGCTCATGTACACCAGCTGCGGCTGGTTCTTCTCGGACGTGTCGGGACTGGAGACCCAGCAGATCCTCGGCTACGCGGCCCGCGTGATCACGCTGGTCGAGGAGCTCGACCTCGGCTCCCCGCGCGCCCCGTTCCTCGAGCTCCTGTCCGGCGCCCGGAGCAACCTGCCCGAAATGGGCACGGGCGCCGACGTGTTCCGCCGCCTCGTGGAGTACACTCCCGTCTCGCCGCAGCGGGTCGCCGCCCATCTCTCCATCACGAGCCTCGTTCACGCGGACGAGGCGCCGGCCGAGTGCGCGGGCTACCGCTGCCAGAAGCGGGGCGCGCGCCGGCAGCAGCACGGCCGGCTCACGCTGTCGACGGGACGCCTGACGCTCGAATCGATCGCGACGGGTCGGACCGTCGACTTCGCCGCGCTGTCGCTCCACCTGGGCGAGATGGACTTCTACGCGGGCATCAAGCCCTATCCCGGCGACGAGTCCTTCGCGAGCTCGACCCACCGGCTCTGGTCGCGGTTCGCGAACTCCTCGCTGCCCAGCCTCCTCCGCATCGCCCAGGAGGAGTTCGGCGTCCACGAGTTCGGACTCGAACACGTCCTGCTCGACGTCCGCCAGAAAATCATCAGCTCCGTCTTCGGCTCGCTGATCACGCGGCTGTCCCAGGAATACGGCCGGCTCTACGAGGACAACCATCGGACCCTCGAAGTGCTGCGCGTTTCCGGCTTCGAGCTTCCCGCGGAGCTTCGCGCGGTCGCGGAGTTCTCCCTGGGACGGCAGTTCGACGAGGAGATCCGTCGCCAGTCGGGCCGGACCGATCCGGCCGCGTACCAGAAGGCCATCGAGCTGGCCCAGGAGGCCGCGCGGCGCGGCTACAAGATCGACCGCTCGTTCGCGGAGAAGCTCTTCGACGAAATGATCACCGAGACGGTGCGCGGGGCGATCGGCGACCTGTCGCCGAGCCTCGTCCAAAGCGCGCTGAGTCTCCACCTCCTGAGCCGCCATCTTCTGCTCCAGCCGCCGCTGGAGCGGGCGCAGGAGACGCTCTTCTACGCCCTTCAGGATCTTTCGACGATCTCCGAGCCGATCCGCGCCCTCGGCACCTCCTTGGGCCTGTCGCCCAAGATCCTGGCCGATGCGTCCCGGAAGGAATCTGCCGATCGTCCCTCCCTGTTGAGGACCTCCCCATGACCCCGCTCCTTGAATATCACCCGGTCGTCGCCTCCGTTCCGCGGAATCTCCAGCCCGAGATCCCGCCGATGGAGGAGATGGAGTATCTCTTCGCGCTCCGCCACGGCTGCCCGCACGCGATCCTCGGAGTCCATCCCACCGCGGCCGGAACCGTGGTGAGGGTCTGGCGCCACGACGCGCGAGCCGTGACCGTCCTCTCGGAAAACGGAGAACGGACGCCCCTGTCGAGAATCCTCGAGGAGGGGCTCTTTCAGGCCGTCTGCCCGGGCGAATCGGACTGGTTCCGCTACGAGCTCCTCGTGGAGAACACGGACGGAACCACGGTCACGATCCAGGATCCCTACCGGTTCGAGCCCGCGGTCGCCGAGCTCGACCTGCGGCTCTTCAGCGAGGGCAAGCACGAGCGCATCCACGAGCACCTCGGGTCGCACGTCCGCGAGCTCGACGGGGTGACGGGCGTCGCGTTCGCCGTCTGGGCGCCGAACGCCGAGGGCGTGAGCGTCGTGGGCGACTTCAACCGATGGGACGGCCGGGCCCATCCCATGCGCAAGCTGCAGCCCGCGGGCGTCTGGGAGCTGTTCATCCCCGGCGTGGAACCCGGAGCGCTCTACAAGTACGAGATCCACGGGGCCCACGGACAGCTCTTCGTGAAGACCGATCCGTACGCGCAGTCCATGGAATGCCCCCCGAACACCGCGTCGCGCGTCGTCGTGACGCGCCACCGGTTCGACGACGACCAATGGATGGCCCGGCGCGCCGTCGAGTCGCCGTGGACCGGCCCGATCTCGATCTACGAGGTCCATCTCTCCTCCTGGTGCCGGGTGCCGGAGGAGGGGAACCGCCCGATGACGTACCGCGAGATCGCGCCCTTCCTGGCCGGATACGTCTCGGAGATGGGATTCACCCATGTCGAGCTCATGCCGGTCATGGAGCATCCCTACGGTCCGTCCTGGGGATACCAGGTCGGGGGCTATTTCGCCCCGACGGCGCGCTTCGGAACGCCCGACGATTTCCGCTATCTCGTGGACTTCCTCCACCGCCAGAACATCGGCGTCATCCTGGACTGGGTTCCCGCCCATTTCCCGAAGGACGCCTTCACGCTCGGGCGGTTCGACGGGACCGCCCTGTACGAGCACTGGGACCGCCGGCGCGGGGAACATCCCGACTGGGACACGTACATCTTCAACTACGGCCGGCATGAGGTCCGCAGCTTCCTGATCAGCAACGCGCTCTTCTGGCTGAGCGAGTTCCACATCGACGGCTTGCGCCTGGACGCGGTCGCCTCGATGCTCTACCTCGACTACAGCCGGAACGGCGGCGACTGGCTGCCCAACCAGTACGGCGGGCGCGAGAACATCGAAGCCGTGGAGCTCCTCCGCCAGCTGAATGAAGCCGCCCACCGCCGCCATCCCAACATCCTGATGATCGCCGAGGAATCGACGGCGTGGGGCTGCGTCAGCCGTCCCACCTCGACCGGCGGCCTCGGATTCGGCTTCAAGTGGAACATGGGATGGATGCACGACACGCTCCATTACTTCGCCCGGGACCCCATCCATCGCCGCCACCACCACTCCAACCTCACGTTCGGGCTGCTCTATGCCTGGACCGAGAACTTCATCCTGCCGCTCTCGCACGACGAGGTCGTGCACGGCAAACGCTCGCTGCTGAACCAGATGCCGGGCTATCCCAAGGACAAGTTCGCCCAGCTGCGCGCGCTCTACGCCTACATGTGGGCCCATCCCGGCAAGAAGCTGCTCTTCATGGGCGGGGAGTTCGGTCAGTGGAACGAGTGGGATCATGCCCGCAGCCTCGACTGGCACCTGCTCGACGTCCCGGAACACCAGGGCGTGAGGAGCCTCGTCCGCGACCTGAACGGCATCTATGCCCGAGAGCCCGCCCTCTGGAGCTGTGATTTCGACTCGGCCGGCTTCGAATGGATCGACGCCTGGAACGCGGACGAAAACGTCGTCGCCTTCCTTCGCATCTCCCCGTCGACGGGCCGGAGGGTCCTCTGCGTGTCCAACTTCTCCCCCGTCCCCCGGCCGCAGTACCGCCTCGGACTGCCCGTGGGGGGCGTCTACCGCGAGCTCCTCAACACCGACGCGGCGTGCTACGCCGGCGACAACCGCGGCAACGGCGGCGCCGTGCACGCGGAGGCGACGCCCAGGCACTCGCGCCCGTATTCCGCGCGGATCGTCCTGCCCCCCCTCTCGACGCTCTGGTTCGAGGTTCCGCGGAGCTGAGTCTTCTTTAAAGCGAAGGAGCCGGACATGCCCGTGAGGGTCATGTCCGGCTCGGGTCCCTCCGGCGCTGGCCGGAGAGGGAGGAAGTCGCGCCCCGCTCTCTCTCCTACCGTCGTTTCAAGGAGCCGCGCGTTCGTGCGTCGTTACGTCGCGCCGCGTCCGTAACGTTCCGAGGCTCCTGGGATCTATTCCGGGTCCGCAGCCCGGAGACCTGAAGCGAGGGGTTCCATGAACGCAGCGACACAGGGCGCCACGGTGAAGCTGATCTACACGATCTGCCTCCAGAACGGCGTCCTGTTCCGCCCCCTGCACTCCGGGGATACGCTGGAGTTCACCATCGGCCGCGGCACGGTGCTTCCCGGCTTCGAGCGGGCCGTGATCGGCATGGTCGAGGGCGAGACGCGCCGGGCGACGGTTCCGGCGGAGGACGCCTACGGACCGTATCTGCCCGAGAAGATTTTCAGGATGAAGCGATCCGAGGTGCTCCCGGAGGCGGAGCCCATCGGGGTGGGCGATGTCGTGCGGATCGCC
>Ga0111539_10008861_pt1 | contig 12746 bp, 8 predicted proteins | sample RhiMethybrSRZTD1_FD_79667 | JGI IMG/M metagenome (GOLD analysis project Ga0111539, IMG submission 79667) | Populus rhizosphere microbial communities from Tennessee, USA - Rhizosphere MetaG P. TD hybrid SRZTD1 (version 2) (version 2) | ecosystem: Host-associated > Plants > Roots > Rhizosphere >...
CTCACTGGGTTTACCGCCACGGCCCATGGCCCCTTGTCTGCGGGCACCGTCGCCGCGACTGTACTCGTGCGGCCGTCGATCACGGACACGCTGTTCGCGTGTGTGTTGACGACGTAGATCATGTTCGTCTTCGTATTGATCGCGATCTGCTGCGGCCACAACCCGACTTTCACCGTGGCGATCGGCCGGTTCGACGTGCCGTCAATGACCGTGACGTCGCTGCTGGCGTAGTTCACGACGTAGATGCGGTTCGTGACGTGATTGACGGCCGCCGCTATCGGCACGCTGCCCGTTCCGACCATCGAGACAACGCCCGTCCGCGTGTCGATGACCGTGATCGCGTTGTCGTTCGGTGTCGGCAGATAGAGGAGGCCGTTCGTCTCGTTGAAGGCTGAGTCCCACTGATGAAAACCAGGAACCTCGATCCGCTCAGGTTCATTGGTCACGCCATCCACGACGGTCAAGAAGTTGTCCTCGTAGCCGACGAAGTAGATCTTGTTCGCCTTGACGTTGACCGACAGCGCGTTGCCTTCGGTGCCGGCGTGGATGGGCGTCGAAGACTTCGTCGCAAGATCGATGACCGATGGGTCCGTGCCCGTGCTGGCCGAAACGTACAGCTTGTTCGTGACGGGATTGAGGGCCGTCAGACTGCCGCGATCGGCTTTGAGCGTATCCACGATCGCGTCGCTGTCAGGATCGATGACCGAGATGGTCCCGGCCCCGCGGTTCATCGCGTAGACCCTGCCGCTGCGTGGATCCATCGTGAGATTCTTGACGTTGGCGCCGGTCTTGAGCGTGACCACCGGTCCCGCCACACCGTTAACGATCTTGACAATGCCAAGATCGGGAAACACCGCGTAGGCTTTGCCGTTGCGCGTGTTGACGACTACGCCCTTGGGCCCGTCGGTAACGCCAACCTCTCCGCTGACCGCGCCGGCCAGACCGAGGAGCGTGGCCAGTGCGATGGCCGGTCGGCGCGAGGTACTATGTCGCCTCATCGGTATGCGGCGAATCTTACTGGCGATCGGCTGTGTCGGAGCAACCCTTCTTGCCGCGCCATCCGTTGTCGCGCAACAGCCCCAGGCCGCACGTCCGAAGGTCCTGGCGTTCTTCACGCCCGCCGGCGAGCTCGATCACTTCCTGTTCGCACAGCAGGCGATGCGGGCGTTTGGCGTCGCGGCGGCGGCAGGCGGCTACGCGTTTGCCGCGACCAGCGATTGGGACGGGCTGAACGACGTGAATCTGCGGGATGTGGAGGTCGTGATCTGGCTGAACGACATGCCCCACACGGCGGCCCAGCGTCTGGCGTTCGAGCGCTACGTGGGCGGCGGAGGCGGTTGGCTCGGATTCCATGTCTCCGGGTTCGGCACAACCGCCTGGCCGTGGTTCACCGAGTTCATGGGGGGCGGAAGGTTCAGCGCCAACAACTGGCCGTCGATGCCGGCCCGCGTGAACGCCGATGACCCGGCGCACCCAATCCTGAAAGGCGTGCCGGCGACGTTCGTCGCGCCGATCAGCGAGTGGTACTCCTGGACGCCGAGCCCGCGGGCCAACCCCGACGTCAAGGTTCTGCTGACGCTGGACGGCTCGAACTTTCCGCTCGGCGTCAAGAACACGCTGAACGGCGGGGACATCCCCGTCGCATGGATCAACACCAAGTACCGGATGGTCTACGTCAATTACGGTCACGGCGATCGCATCTACTCAGCGCCGCCTCTGCCGACGATGATCGACAACATCCTGCGGTGGCTGTTGTCGCGGTAGACAGGAGCATCCATCGTCGAACGAAGATGACCTCCAGCAAGAGCCCGTCGCATTTCGCCGAACTGTTGGATTTTGTTCCCGACGTGCTGGCGTGGGTGAAGGATCGCCAGGGCCGTTATCTTTGGGTCAATCGCGCCTTCCTCATTCAATACTCTCTCGATCACCCGGGCGGCACGGAGTTCGCGGCGGTCGAGAACATTCAGGGCAAGACTGACTATGATTTATCCCCGGCGTTCCTGGCCGATCAATTCCGACACGATGATGAACAAGTCCTGGCCGGCCACCGCATCGTCAATCGGCTGGAACGAGTCGGAGAATCCCAGGGTACGACGGTCTGGAACATTACCGACAAGATCCCCGTCGTCGATGCGAAGGGCGCAATCGTTGGCACGGCCGGGATTACTCGCGCCGCCGGACCCGCGAGCACCCTCGAACGAACCGCCCCGGGCTTCGGGCCGGCGCTGGCTCACATGCGCGCCCACTTCCATCACGAGATCACCAATCGGCACCTCGCCTCCATTTCCAACATGTCGGTCCGCGCGTTCGAACGGCAGTTCCGTGCTGCGTTCCATCTCACCCCGCAACGATTCCTGCGGAAACTTCGGTTGCGCCTCGCGAGTCGCGGCTTGATGTACACGGATGAATCGTTGGCCGAAATCGCCTTGAAATGCGGCTTCGCGGATCAGAGCCACTTTTCTCGCGAATTCCGGCGGCAATTCGGACGCACGCCTCGCGAATATCGCGAGTACTACAAGCTTTGATCCGAGGGGCTTCGCCCCTCGGACTCCCCTACACGCTCTCTCACGCGCCGCTTCGCCGGCGTGCTCCGTTCGCGTGGCTCGCTCGCTTTGCTCGCTCGCACCGCGACAACGAACGACTGCCGTTTCTGTCACAAAAGCTGCCGCTTTCATCCAATAACTCATTGTCGACAACCGCTGTCATATCGCCGGGAGGTGGGACCGATGAGCAGCCGTCTCACGCTGTGGGCATTGGTGGTTCTGTCGTGCGCGACGCCGGCCGCCGCGCAATTGGCGTCGCAAACGGCGTTGGTCGGAACGGTGACGGACAGCGGCGGTGCGGTGGTGCCGGGCGCGCAGGTCGTCGCCGTCAACACCGACACGAGGGATACCTACGAGACGACGACGACTGCGGAGGGGTATTACAACATCCAGTTCGTCCGCACCGGCACCTATGAGATCACGGTCAGCGTGACCGGCTTTCAGACCTTCAAGGCCACCGGCGTCCAGGTGACCGGCAACCAGGTGGTTCGCACCGATGCGGCGCTCAAGGTCGGCGGATTGACCGAGTCAGTCAACGTCGAGGCGAAGGCGCAGCTGCTGACGACCGACAGCGCAACGGTCTCGGAAACCATCGGCAAGCGCGCGATCGTCGAGCTGCCGCTCAACGGACGCAACGTCTGGAGCCTCGCCAGCACGACTCCCGGCGTGCTCGCGGGCGTCAACAGCGACATCGGGTTGAGCTTCAGAGGCGCCGGTCAGCGCGAGATTCAGAACAGCCTGTCGCTGGACGGCATCAACTCCTCGGCGAATCTGCTGGCGTCTACGAGTATGCGGCCGATTGCCGACGCGGTCGAGGAAGTCCAGGTTCAGACCGGCAGCACGTCTGCGGAGTACGGTTCGTATCTCGGCGTCGCCATCAACGTCGTCACCAAGAGCGGAACGAACGCCCTGCACGGCTCCGCGTTCAACTTCTTCAAGGACGACGCGCTCAATTCGCGCGGATGGTTCGAGAACCCGGCGAATCCGAAGAACCCGCTGCGCAGCAATCAGTTCGGTTTCGAAGTCGACGGACCGGTGAGGATCCCGGGTCTCTATGACGGTCAGAACAAGACGTTCTTCATGGGGGCGTACGAAGGGGTGCGCGCCGAATCGCTCAGCCCGACGTTCGGGTCCGTTCCGACGGCGCTGATGCGGCAGGGAAATTTTTCGGAGATCAGCACCGCGATCAAGAACCCGTTCACCGGACAAGCGTTCCCCGGCAACGTCATTCCGCAGTCGATGTTGTCGGCGGTGTCTTTGAATCTTCTCCAGTACTATCCGACCGCGAACGGCGCCGGCACGTCCAGCAATCTGGCGACGACGTCGTCCAACAACGACAACATCGATCAGTTTCTCGGGCGAGTCGATCAGAACATCGGAAACAAGGTCCGCCTGTATGTCCGCTACAACTGGCACGACAGCCTCAACACGTCGATCGGCGCGATTCCGGCCACCGGCGTCACGCAGCCGCGGGTCAACAAGAACACGCTGTTCACCTATACGCACACGCTGAAGCCAACGCTGTTCAACGATTTTCGGATTGGCTACCACCGCCTCGATTTCGACACGTTGAATCAATTCTCGGTCAACGACCAGCAGGGCGCGGGAACCGCGCTGGGCATTCCCGGGTTCGATGGCGACACCAAGTACAACAACCCGGGGCTTCCAAGCGTCAACGTCAGCACCTTCAGCAGCCTCGCGACCAGCGGCACCAATTGGTATCAGTTCGACACGACATTCCAGGCATCGGACGTCCTTTCGTGGAACCGCGGTTCGCACAACGTGCGTGCCGGATTCGACCTGCGCCGGCTGGCAACCGGGCGGCGGGCGGCCAACGACCCGCGCGGGTTGTTCTCGTTCACCGGCGACATCAGCGGCTACTCGATGGCGGATTTCATGCTGGGACTCCCCCGGACCGTGATTCCGCCGACTGATCAGATTCAGGGGCACGTCGGCGGCTGGCGCAACGGGTTCTTTGTCAACGACAACTGGCAGCCGAGAAGGAACCTGACGCTGAGCCTCGGATTTCGCTACGAACGCAACACGCCGGTGCAGACGTATGCCGGCGTCGCGGACATGCTCGCCGAGGACTTCCTGACGATCATTCCCTCGGCGAATTTGTCAGCCTATCCTGTCAAAGGTTTCAAGTTCACCGAGGCGAACAACAAGGATTTCGCCCCGCGTGTCGGCGCCACCTATCGTCTGAGCGAGAAGACCGTGCTGCGCGCTGGTTTCGGGATCTATTACAACCCGAACCAGATGAACTCGTTCACGTTCCTGACCAACAATCCACCGCTCGCGGTCGTGTCCACCTACACGTCGGATCCGGCCAATCCAACGTTGTCGTTCGACCATCCCACCGGCATCGCGGCTCCGGCGGCCGCGCCCGACATGATTTCACCGACGCGGCATCTTCCTAACGCCCGGAAGGATCAGTGGAGCTTCGACGTTCAGCGAGAGCTGTGGGCGAGTGGCGCGGTCGACATCGAGTACGTGGGCTCCAACACCAGCCACCTCGATCGCAGCTTCTTCAACAACACGCCGACGCCGGGTCCGGGTGCCGTCGATCCGCGGCGGCCGACATCGTTGTTCCGGAGCCGCCGGATCATCACCAACGATCTGATTGCCGACTACGATGCGGTCACGTTCGGACTGCGGCAGCGGATGTACAAGGGCATTCAGGCCGACGCCCACTATACGTGGGCGCGCACGCGCGACATGTCCACGCATTCCAATGGCGGTGGCCAGACGATGGACAACTACGATATCTGGCGCGATTACGGTCCGGCGAACTGGGACATCCCGCACCGGTTCGTCGCGAGCTATCTCTATGACATTCCGTTCCTGAAGTCATCGCCGCAGCCGCTCCTGAAATACCTGGTCGCGGGCTGGCAGGTCTCGGGCGTGACGACGATGCAGAGCGGCTCACCGGTGAACGTGACGCTCAGCGCCGATCGCGCCAACATCGGTATTACCGGTCAGCAGCGCCCGGATCTTGTCGGCGCAGCGCCGACGCTGAGCTGTGTCGAGGATCCTGATCCGGCCAGGCGTCACCAGTTGATGAACTGCTTCGACGCTGCCGCCTTCGCGCTGCCGGCGCAGTTCACGTTCGGCAATGCCCCACGCAACCTGCTGCGCGGGCCGAAGTTCGTCAGCACGGATATCTCGTTCATGAAGACCGTGCCGATTGGCGGCGGAGCCCGGTTCCAGTTCCGCGCCGAGATGTACAACATCTTCAACAACGTGAACTACGGCAACCCCGGCTCGACCTTCGGCGTGCCGCTGGCGTCCTCCTTTGGACGCATCACGTCGGCCGGCTCGATGCGTCAGGTGCAGCTCGGAGGAAAGGTGCTCTTCTGAGTGGAGGCGGTGATGGCGAGTCGCTGGCAGGTTGCGGTGGTGATCTCGGCGGTGATGGCCGCGGCGGCGGCCGCAGCGACCTCAGCGAAGGTCGCCGGCACGCCCGCGGGCCTTCCGCAGGCGGACGTCCCCACCTACTCGAAGGACGTCGCGCCAATCGTCCAGAAACACTGCCAGGTCTGTCATCGTCCCGGTGAGGCTGGCCCGTTCTCGCTGCTGACCTATGCGGATGCGCGCCAACGGGCGACCAAAATCAAGGACGCGCTCGTCGATGGAAAAATGCCGCCATGGTTTGCCGATCCACGATACGGCAGGTTCTCCAACGCCATGGGCTTGAGCGCCTCCGAGATGGACACGATCGTGAAGTGGGTAGATGGCGGATCGCCGGAAGGCGATCCGCGCGATCTCCCGAAACCCGCGGCGTGGGTCGAGGGCTGGGGCATCGGCAAACCGGACATGGTGTTCGAGCTGCCGATGCCTTTCGAGGTCCCGGCGCGCGGCGTCATCGATTATCAGCACGTCATCGTCCCGACGAACTTCAGTGAAGACCGCTGGATTCAGGCGGCCGAAATCCGACCAACCGAGCGGGAGGTCGTGCATCACCTCATCGCGTTCGTCCGCGAGCCGAGATCGAAATGGTTTCGCGGCCAGCCGGGCGGCGTCTTTTTCACGGCGCCGAAGGTCAGTACGGATGAAGAGACGGAAGCCGGCGCGCTGCCCAGCGATTTTCTGGTCGGCTACGCACCGGGCCAGCCGGCGGAGATTCTCGAGCCAGGGCAGGGGAAGCTGATCAGGGCCGGATCGGACATCGTGTTCCAGATGCACTACACGCCGCACGGCCATGCGCGGACCGATCGCACGCGGCTCGGCATCGTCTTCGCCAAACAACGTCCGAAAGAGCGTGTTCTAACACTCTCGGCCGTCAATAGCACGTTCAGGATTCCGCCGGGTGATCCGAATTATCGTGTCGATGCCAGCTTCGAGGTGGGCACCGACGTCAAGCTCGCCAGCCTGCATCCGCACATGCACGGACGCGGAAAGGACTTCGAGTACCGCGCGGTGTTTCCATCCGGCAAGACGGACATCCTGCTCAGAGTGGCGCATTTCAACTGGCACTGGCAGAACTGGTACAACCTTCAACAACCGATCGCGCTGCCGAAGGGTACCAGGATCGATTGCACCGCCCACTTCGACAACTCGGCGAACAACCCGGAGGCCGCCGATCCCGCCAAAGAAGTGACGTGGGGCGACCAGAGCTGGGACGAGATGATGATCGGGTTCTTCAACCTGGTCTTCGACGCCAGTCTCCCGGTTGACAAACTGTTCGTCAAGAAACCAAAGGCGGAGATCGCGGGCGGCACCCGTCGAATCATCGCCCTGGCCGAACCAGGCGAGACGATTCATCAGCCGTTCGCTGACGCGGCTATGCGCTGGTTACAGGAGACCGCGGCGACGGAAGGGTTCACGGTCGACTACATCCGCACGACGGATCCGATCGACGACGCCTATCTGGCCGCGCACGACCTGTTCGTACAGGTCAACTATCCGCCGTACCGCTGGACGCCGGTGGCGGAAGCTGCGTTCAAGAAGGCGATGGAGCAAGGGACGATTGGCTGGGTGGGCTTTCACCACGCATCGCTGCTCGGCAAGTTCGACGGATTCGAGATGTCGCCCTTCTTCCATCAATTCATGGGCAACATCGTGTTCAAGAGCTACATTCGTGACTTCGCGACCGGGACGCTCCGCGTCGAAGACCCGGCACATCCGGTCGTCAAAGGACTGCCGGCCGCGTTCACGATTGAGAACGACGAGTGGTACACCTACGACCGCTCGCCCCGGCCCGACGTGCACGTGCTCGCAAACGTCGATGAGAACAGTTATGTGCCGGCGCGCACCGTGAAGATGGGGGATCATCCCGTCATCTGGACGAATCCGCACTACAAAGCGCGGAACGTGTACTTCCAGTTCGGACACAAACCTGATCTGTTCCAGAACAGCGCGTTCAAGATGCTGTTCCTCAACGCGATTCGATGGGCCTCGGAGCGGTAGCCGAGCAGTGACGAAGGTCAGACGTGACTTGCGGCTGCCGCGGCATCGAGGTCCAGCCCTGTCCCATCCTCACTGCAACCCACGCCGATTGTCACGAGGTACCGAGCGCCTTGCGCAGGACCTGGATTGCCTGCTCGATAGCCGCGGTCGCAGCTCTCGTCGCCCGGACGGGGTTCAGCATCATGAAGTCGTGGATGATGGCATTGTAGCGAACGCTCGTCGTCGGCACGCCAGCCTGGATTAGCCGCCGCGCGTACGCCTCGCCCTCATCGCGGAGCACGTCGTTCTCGTCGACGATCACCAGCGCCCGCGGGAGCCCCGCGAGCTGCTCCAGCGACGCACGGAGTGGTGACGCCGTGATGTCGCCGCGCCTGGCACGGTCCGGGAGGTACGCGTCCCAGAACCAGGCCATCCCCTTCGCAGTGAGGAACGGACCATCGGCGAACTCCCGGTAGGTGGCAGTATTCTGTTCCGCGTCGGTTACCGGGTAGTAGAGGGATTGGTGCACGAAACGCACGTCGCCGCGCTGCTTCGCGAGGATCGCCAGTACCGCGGTCATGTTGCCGCCGACCGAGTCGCCCGCGACGGCGAGGCGATTCGCATCGAGTCCCTTTTCCGCGCCCTGCGCGACGATCCAGCGCGCCGTCGCGTACGCCTGCTCGATCGCGACGGGATGGCGGGCCTCCGGCGAACGGTCGTACTCGACGAAGGCGACCGCGGCCTTGGTGCCCACGGCGAGCTCGCGAACGAGCCGATCATGTGTGCCGGCATTGCCGAGGATCCAGCCTCCTCCGTGCACATAAAGCACCACGGGCACGAGGGCCGGCGCGTTCACCGGCTTTACGATCCGGACGCGCACGTCACCGACCTCGGCGCGGACGGTGATCCACTCCTCGGCAACCTCAGGCTTCTCGATCGGCGCCGCCTGGATGTCGTCGAGAACCTTGCGCGCCCCAGCCGGACCGAGTTCGTAGAGAAACGGCGGCTTGGAGGTCAGATCCGCGATCTTCTGGGCCTCGGGCTCTAGGATAAGGTTCGTTGTTATCATGGGCTCCTCCTCTTGCCGTTCGTGAACTGCGGATTGGCGCCGACGTGCGATAGTACTCGTCCTTGGCAGGTTCACGACGAAGTCCTCCTGCAAACGCTGACGAGTCGGATTGAAGATACTCAAACTGATGAAGATTGAGCGCCACATCGGGTCGCAGAACGCGACCTGATGTGGCTCGCCTCAATCGCTCGCGTCATCGCCGTCGACTACCGCGTCGCGACCGCCACGCCGTTCGCCGCCTTCGCGATGAGGTCCGCAACGGCTCGCGGTTGGGACACGTAGACGGCGTGGCTCCCGTTGGCCTCGACGACGATCGAACCAGCGCGCCTCGACATGGCGCGCTGCGCGTCGGGCGGAATCATCCTGTCGTCGGTCGCGACGAGATACCAGCTTGGCTTCGTCTTCCACGCCGGGTCCGTGACGGCGCCGTTGAGCGCGTCGAGACCCCACGGGACCTGCGAGTCCGCCATGAATGCAGCCGCGTCAGCGCTCACATCCGCAGCGAACGACGCCTGGAACTTCGCCCGATCGAGCAGCAGGAAGCCGTCCTGGGGCGGCAGGATCGGCGGCACCGGCGCACCCGGCGGTGGGTTCTTGATCAGGGCCGACACCGACTCGCCGGTGTCCGGAGCAAAAGCCGCGATGTAGACCAGTCCCGCGACCTTCGGATCGTTCCCGGCTTCCGTGATGACGACGCCGCCGTACGAGTGGCCCACGAGAATCGCTGGACCGTCCTGGGCGGCCAGGGTCCGCTTCGTCGCCGCCACGTCATCCGCCAACGAGATCGTCGGATTCTGGACGATGGAGACGGTGTAGCCGTCTTTCTTCAGCGTGTCGTACACGCCCTGCCAGCCAGACCCGTCGACGAACCCGCCGTGTACGAGCACCACATTCTTGATACCGCCTGCTGCCTCTGACATAGACACCTCCTGATAGCCGAGCACCAGTGCTCTTTGGCTTGCCTTCTAGGCACCACCCTGTTCCGCGTCGATCCAACGGCGCAGGTACTCCGGACAATGGACGAGGAGCGCGCCCGCCGCTTCCACACGTGCCAGAAACGTCATCGCCTCCCGATCGACGAGCGTCACATCGGCAAGATCGAGAGAGATGTGGCGATTGGACTCTGTCGTCATCAGCGCCTCCAGGTCGGCGACATGACGGCTGTCCATGTCTCCGCTGAGAAGGAAGGTCACGCCCCGGCGAGTGGTCGAGCGGTCGATTCGATGTGTCACGCCTGCTCTCCAAGACTGCTGAACCCGCTCCCGGATCCCGTGACGCAACCCTACGCGGCGCCTAACCGAACGAGAGATAGGGAACCCCGCCGCATGATCGTCTGCGCCAGTGAAGAGCAACGCGAGCGCCAGCGCTAAATGATTGATTCGAAAGCGACGAGGCCGCGACTGTCGACTCCGGCCGGTCGCCATTTGGCGAATTCTCGCCATTCGCACCGGCGCCTTCGACCTCCCACGCCGTGCGCGTCGGACCGGATCGGTGTCACGGCAGGCGCCAACGCCTTGCCGCGTCTAGATTTTGAAACGGTTCTTGTTCAGACCGAGCGAACGGATCTTGGATTCGAGCGTCGACCGGGGAAGACCCAATTTCGCTGCGGCGCCAGACGGCCCCGACACACGACCTTTCGTCTCCGCAAGCGCGCCTTCGATCATCGCGCGTTCCCGGTCGCCGAGGGCGTCGCCCAAGGGCTGTGTGCTCGCCGGCGATGGCGTCGATCGTCCGGCCAACCAGCGCGAATCGACGGTCAGTACATCGCCATCAGAGACGATCACCGCGCGCTCAACCACATTCTGCAGCTCACGGATGTTGCCAGGCCAGGGATACGACTGAAGCAACTCGAGCGTCTCGCCGCTGATCCCTGTGATCTTCTTGCCTGCCCGCTTTGACAAGCGGTGAACAAAGTACTCGACGAGTATGGGAATGTCCGTCGGCCGTTCATGTAAGGGTGGGATCTCAACTGGGAAGACGTTCAGGCGATAGAACAGATCAGAGCGGAAGGCACGCTCGGCAATCGCCGTCTGGAGGTCTCGATTGGTCGCGGCAATCACCCGGACGTCAATGCGAATCGGGCGGCTGCCGCCAACTCGCTCGAACTCGCGTTCCTGCAGGACACGAAGCAGCGCCACCTGGGTATCTGCGGGCAGCTCGCCGACTTCGTCGAGAAAGAGAGTACCCCCATCGGCGAGCTCGAATTTTCCCTGTCTACGTTGCACGGCCCCCGTAAATGCGCCTCGCTCGTGACCGAACAATTCAGAGGCGATGAGCGACGCCGGAACCGCCGCGCAATTCACGGCCACGAACGGGCGGGCCGAGCGCGTTGAGCGCTTGTGAATCGCGCGGGCGACGAGTTCCTTGCCGGTACCCGTGTCGCCCGTGATGAGCACCGTGGAATCTGTAGGAGCCACCCGGGCGACCTGTTGCAGCACCGTCCTGATCGGCGCCGATGACCCGACGATTTCTTCGAACATGGACGCGCTGCTGATCTGATCGCGCAGCGCCGCATTTTCGTTCTTGACCTGCGCTTCGGCCCGCTTGAGGTCGTCGATATCGGCGCCGGTCGCGTACCATCGCGTCACGTTCCCGTCATCGTCCAGAAGGGGGTTATATCGAATGAGAAACCATCGGTACTGGCCGTCCGCAGCACGCCGAATTCTCACCTCACTCTCGAATGCTGCGCCGCGCGCAAGCCCCGCTCGCCTGGCATCGGCGAACGCTGCGATGTCGTCGGGATGGTAGACGCGTTCACGCCAGCCGTCGTGTTGGAAATCCTCCAGCGACAGACCGCCATACGTGAGTGAGAATCGATTGGCGTAGAGAAGCCGGCCTTCCGCACTGAAGACGATGATCGGCAGCTGAGTGGCGTCCGCCATCTGCCGTAGCTCTCTCTCGTCCTGACGCAGCTTCATCTGCGCCTGCTTCAGATCGTCGATGTCCGTATTCGCTCCGTACCACCCGAGCAGCGCGCCGGACGCATCGCGAATCGGCACCATGCGGATCAAATACCAGCGGTACGCACCGTCGAATCGTCGAAAGCGCGCTTCGGCCTCCTCCGGTTGTCCCGCTGCGAGGACGCGACGCCACGTGTCGAGCAGTCCCGGCCGATCATCGGGATGAATCACCGAGGCCCACCCCCAGCCCTGGCTGTTCTCCTGGGACAGGCCGGTGTAGTCCATCCACTGCTGGTTGACGAATTGAACAGCCCCGTCCGGCGCTGAGCGCCAGATGTGCGTCGGGATGGCGTTGACCACGCGAAGATCGGTGAGTTCCGGAGTTGTCACGGAGCCTTCTCGGGGCGACGCTACCACCAGCTATCGGCTTGGGCAAGCCGAGGAGGGGCCAGACGACTTGCTTGATCATCCGCCCGTGATCCGAGGACAGTTGTGGTGCCGACGCGGCATGTCATGGGTGTTGTGATGCCGGGCGTCTCTGAGGTGCCTTGCGTGAAGAGGATCGGATTTCTGTCCTTCGGCCACTGGACGCCGGCGCACCATTTCGAGGTGCGCACCGCAGCCGACGCCCTGCTGCAGTCGATCGAATTGGCAGTCGCCGCGGAGGAGCTGGGCCTGGACGGCGCGTACTTCCGCGTGCATCACTTCGCACGGCAACTCGGCTCGCCGTTCCCGCTCCTCGCCGCCGTCGGCGCGCGCACGAAGAAGATCGAGATCGGCACAGCCGTCATCGACATGCGCTACGAAAACCCGATGTACATGGCCGAGGATGCTGGGGCGGCGGAC
>Ga0111539_10008862_pt1 | contig 12745 bp, 9 predicted proteins | sample RhiMethybrSRZTD1_FD_79667 | JGI IMG/M metagenome (GOLD analysis project Ga0111539, IMG submission 79667) | Populus rhizosphere microbial communities from Tennessee, USA - Rhizosphere MetaG P. TD hybrid SRZTD1 (version 2) (version 2) | ecosystem: Host-associated > Plants > Roots > Rhizosphere >...
CAGAACTCAGAACTCAGAACTCAGAACTCAGAACTCAGAACTCAGAACTCAGAACTCAGAACTCAGAACTCAGAACTCAGAACTCAGAACTCAGAACTCAGAAATGCGCTATCTAGCACTGGCAGCCGATTACGACGGGACGTTGGCCACGGATGGTCGGGTCGATTCGGCCACCGTCGCCGCTTTAGAGCGGCTCGTTGCGTCCGGGCGAAAGTTAATTCTCGTGACAGGCCGCGAGCTCGACGAACTACTGGATATTTTCCCCCAGCTCTCATTGTGTGAGCGCGTCGTCGCGGAAAACGGCGCTCTGTTATACCGGCCGGCGACGAAGGAGCATAAGGTTCTAGGGACGCCGCCACCCGAGTCGTTCGTGAAGATGTTGCAGGCTCGCCAGGTCGCACCCTTATCGGTGGGCTATTCGATCGTGGCCACTTTTCATCCGCACGAAACCGCTGTGCTCGAAGCCATCCGAGATCTGGGTCTCGAACTTCAAGTCATTTTCAATAAGGGCTCCGTCATGGTGCTGCCGGCAGGAGTGAACAAAGCGACCGGATTGACGGCGGCGCTAAAGGAACTCGGGCTCTCGCCTCACAATGTCGTGGGCGTGGGGGACGCGGAAAACGATCATGCCCTGTTGAAGCTCTGCGAAAGCGGCGTGGCGGTGTCCAATGCCGTGCCGATGCTGAAAGATACGGCCGACTTGGTGACGAACAAAGATCATGGCGCCGGTGTCATGCAACTGATCGACGAACTGCTCAGCCATGATTTGTCGCGCTATGAAGATCGATTAACGCGCCACCATATTGTGCTCGGCTCGCGCCGCGATGGGTCGGAATTTACCCTCAGTCCGTACGGCGGAAATGTCCTCGTGACAGGGTCGTCGGGAAGCGGCAAGTCAACCTTAGCCACCGGGATTTTGGAACGGCTGCAGGAGCGAGGCTATCAATTTTGCATTATCGATCCTGAAGGCGACTACGAGACGCTTGAAGGGGCGGTGGCGCTGGGGACCGGTGAGCATCCCCCGACGGACGCCGAGGTCCTCCATTTGCTGGAAAAGCCCGACGTCAACGCCGTGGTGAATTTGATCGGTCTGCCGATCCACGTTCGGCCGGGCTTTCTCGCCGGCCTTATGCCGCGACTGCAGGAATTGCGAACGAAAACCGGGCGTCCACACTGGATCGTGATCGATGAAGCGCACCATCTCCTGCCGGCCGGAGGAGATCCGAACACTCAGCCATCCACACAAAAACTTTTCAGCATGCTCTATATCACCGTCCATCCGAACCAAGTGTCGAATGCGGTGCTGAACGATATCGATGTAGCCGTGGCCTTGGGAAAGGATCCCGGGGAAACGTTGCGCCTCTTTGCCAAAGACCGGCCTGAGTCTTTGCCTACTTCGCCGGCCGATGTGCAAGACGGGGAGGCGCTGGTGTGGCGGCCTCGCGTCGATGAACCTCCGTTTCCCTTGCGTATCGCGCCCAGCAAATTGGAACGCCGTCGGCACCGCCGCAAGTATGCGGAAGGTGAGCTGCCCGAGGAACGCAGTTTTTACTTTCGGGGGCCTGAGGGGAAATTAAACTTGCGCGCGCAGAATCTGATGCTGTTCATGCAGATGGCCGAAGGGATAGACGACGCCACGTGGCTGTATCATCTCCAACAGGGGGATTACACTCGCTGGTTCCGTGACAAAATCAAAGACGAGGAATTAGCGGACGCGGCGGCGAGAATCGAGCGGCAGGCCGGTCTTTCTCCGCAAGAGAGTCGACAGTTCATCAAAGCGGCCATCGAAAAGCAATATACTAGTCCTGCGTGACCCTCACCTCCAGCATACATCAGGCGACAGCCCATACTTCCGATCGAGCAGGTCTCTTTCGACCCGAGATGGACTATCCATGTTGGATTCTAGAATGAAGGTCGTCATTGTGGGTGGTGGCTTCGGCGGACTGACCGCCGCGAAGGCCTTGGGCCTCCAATGAAGTTGATGTGATGTTGATCGATTCCACCAACCATCATCTCTTTCAACCGTTGTTGTATCAGGTCGCGACCACGGCGTTGTCAGCCGGTGACATGCATCTCCATTGCGAACCATTGTCCAGGGCAAGCGGAATATTCGTGTTGTGATGGACGAGGCCATCGGCGTCGACCGTCAGGCCCGTACCGTACAGGTTCGGGACGGCCAATTACCGTTGGACGTGCTCATTCTTGCGCCGGGTTCACGCCACTCGTATGTTGGACACGACCAGTGGGAGAAGATGGCGCCCCGGCTGAAGACGCTGGCCGATGCGCTCAGCGTTCGATAGCACGTCCTGCTGTCCTGCGGGCGTGCGGCGGCCGCGCGTAGCACGGCGGAGGTACAACGATATCTCAGGTTTGCCATCGTCGCAGGCGGTCCCACAGGGGTGGAACTGGCGGGCGCCCTCGCTGAAATTGCCAAACATTCCATCATGCCGGAGTTTCCGACGCTCACACCTTCGGACATTCGCGTTATTTTGATCGGGGCGGGCGATCGCATTCTCGCGGGATTCGATGAAGGTCTGTCCTCCAAAGCGCAAGCAGTCCTTGCAAGTCTTGGTGTGGAGGTGCGGCTCAAGACGCGAGTCACGGATATCAGCGAACAGGGCGTGTACGCCGATGACACATTGATCGAGACCGCCATGTCATCTGGGCCGCAGGCAACGAAGCGTCGCCTATGCTGGCCACGCTCGGCGCGCCGCTTGATCATCAACGGCGCGTATGCGTCGAGCCGGGCCTGTCTATCCCTGACGATCCATTCATTTTCGTCATCGGCGATGCCGCTCGTGCGCTGGATGACAAGGGCCATGCGCTTCCGGCATTGGCGCCGGTCGGTAAGGCGCACGCGGTGGCGCAAGTCGGCCCGTTTCGCACCGTCGGCCTCCTAGCCTGATTGCTCTGGTCGGTCGTCCACATTTTCTTCTTGATCGGATTTCGAAACCGGTTACGGGTCATGTTCGAATGGATCTGGTACTACGCCACGCAGCGTCCCGGCTCCCGGCTGATTATCGCCAAAAATGGTGAGAATCGAGTCGAGCGCAGAGCGCGGGGATAGGTGATAGTCAGTAAACGGTTTTCATTCCGACTGAGCCTTCAGAACCGATCAATGTAGGCTACGAAAACCGTCGAATCCCAGGCTCTGGCGCCATAGGGAAAGATGGAGGCAGTTTCGTTCTTCTCCTATTGGGTCCTAGACAGCATTGGGCGTGCCGGCTGCTGAGCCGCTCATCAAACGCACCTCGCGCTGCGGGAAGGGAATCTCGACGTTCCGCGCTTTGAAGCGCTCCACCAAGGCTTGGTAAAGTTCTCCCGGCGTCGAGCCGAAGTCTTCCACTTTCACCCATGGCCCCATGGAAATTTGGATGGAGGAGTCTGCCAGTTGAGTGATACCCATCGTAGCAGCTGGCTCTTTTAACACGTGCGGGCTCTTGAGGAGAACGTCGTTGACGATCGCGAGCGCCTCGGGGAGGTTGGTGCCGTATCCCACACCCACGGTAAGATTGAGCTGGCGCATTCTCCCATAGTTGTGCAGAATCTCTCCGACGATTTTGTGATTGGGAATGACGACTTTCGATAGGTCGGCATGCATCAACGTGGTAGAAAAAATGTCGATGGTGGTCACTTGACCATAGACCCCGACAATATCGATGTAGTCTCCGACCCTGAATGGTTTGGTAAAGATAATGGATAATCCCGCCATGACGTTCCTGAGCACGCCTTGCAGCGCAATGCCGATGCCGATGCCTGCGACCCCGATCCCCGCGATCAGCGGCGCCACCTGCACGCCGAACTGATCGAGCGCTACCACCAGCGTGAAAGCCAGGACCACGATTTTGACGATCCGGACCAGCAATGTGCGGATCGGGGGCTCCATTTCCTGTTTCAGAAGCGCTTTGTAGGCGAAGTCGCCTGCCCATTTTGACAGCAGGAGGCCTATCGCGAAAATGACAAACGCGCCGAGAATCTGTAACCCGTATCTGATCAGAAGGTCGATTGGAATATTCCGCATAGGAGGTCCCTTTCTCGTGACGGCGCAATAACCCCGGGTATATTGAAACTTCGGACTGGTACTAATCGCGTGGCGACTCGGTCAGTGATCTAATCAGACCGACTCAAAGCGAGAGGAAAAGAATTCACGCGTCAGGTGCAGGGTTCGTTGGATATCCGCGTGGAGTTTTTGTGCGCCTTCTTCCCAACTCTCCGTCGTATATCCAACGCGACGGGCGAGGAAGACAAAAGCCTCCGAGTCCGCCGGCGGCAGTACAAGATCTTTCGCATGCCCACGAACGATGCGCAGACCGTCGATGAGGAGACGAAAGAAGAGATAGGCCGCGGTAAGTGACTCTACTTCCTTCCTGGGGAGCAGTTTCGTGTCGGCGAGCGCCGCCAGCGCCACAAGCGTATTCTGACTGCGAAGAGCGGCATGGCGATGGCCGTGTTGCAGTTGAAGATATTGCACGCCGTATTCAATATCGATCAGTCCACCCGGGCTGTATTTAATGTTCACCTGATCGGATTCGACAAGTTCCTTTACCTGCCGGCGGCGAAGGTCCACCGCGGATGCCAGGTCCCAGTCGGATTTGCTGTAGACGTACGTGTTCCGATGTTCCTCAAATTTCTGTCCCAATGCCTCATCACCTGCGACATGCCGCAGTTTGATCAAGGCCTGCCGCTCGAAAGGTGCGGCAAGGCCGCCCCGACTATAATAGCGCTCTAATTCCGCCAGGCTGTTCGCCAGCGAGCCTTTACTGCCATGCGGGCGCAATCGCACATCCAGGTGGAAGATGCCTTCTTGCTTGGCTTCGATCCATCCTAAAATCTCTTGGACCAGCCGCTCGAAATATTCGCTATGTTCCAGCGATTGCTTCCCGGTTGTATGTCCTGCGCCATCATAGACAAACAGTACTTCGATGTCCGACGCATAGCCGAGTTCGCGCCCGCCGAACTTCCCCATCCCGAAGACGGCAAAGGGACACGGTTGGCCGTTGTCGAGCTGAGGGACGCCATACGTATGGGCCAACTTCACCTGGCAGTCTCGAACGGCTTGATCGAGCACGACCTCGGCGAGGTCCGTCAATGCCCGTGAAAAATCCACCAGCGTCGAGTCGGGATCGAGGAGATGCTTCATGTCGATGCGAAACATCTCCTCATCTTTGTATTGATTGAGCGCCCGGCGCCGTTGCTCGTCGTTACGTACCGAGGAAATCCGTTTGCGCAACTCGCGGACCATGTCGGCCTTGGGGCGGACGAGCGGCAGATGTTGATAGGTCTCCAAGAGCGGCAGCAAGTTGGCGTGCTGCCGCCGAAGAAAATCCTCCCACAAAAAATCACTCGTGCCGAGCAGTCGGGCCAATGTAGCCAGCGTTTTTTGTTCTTTCAAGAAATCGAGGGCGCGTCCGGTGCGGCCACCTTCGAGAAGCTGATCGAGAAATCGATCGAAGTGGTCGAGCGCCTTGGCGGGGTCGGGGGCCCATGTTAAAAATTGGGTGAACTGTTTGATGAAGGTGGCAGTGAGTCGAAGTTCTTGCTGATCGGCAGCGTCTTCAATTTTATGACCATGCCGCCCGCGAACGAGGAAGCGATCGTGCAGTTCGACCCCAATCTGTTGGAACCGCGCCTTGCGAATGTACACGCCGCGCATCGCCAGCGCATTGGCAAAGGCGTAGAGAAAGGCGGGGGTATCGGTCGAACGAATCTCGATCATCGTGTCGGTCGGTGATTGGCGATTGTCGAAATCAATCCGAACCGGATGGAGGAGGCCGACGAATCGGCCGCGCGTGCGGTCCAGCGTTTCGACCAGCCGCCGATTCACCCGATGGCGCGCTTCCTGAAAGCGCTGGGCATCGAGTAGGCGGATCATGTTGTCGAGTTCCTCGGCCATCTGTCCGTCGTGCCGTTCCGTCAAGGAAGTGCCGGGCATCGGCTGGACATGAAAGAGATCGACAATCTTCTTTCGGGCCAGGCCGGGCTTGCGGGGCGCGCGAGAGCGCAGGGGACGTGCATCGCGTCGCGCCGGCGGCGTCGTGACCGGTTCGGCGGAAGTGAAGATGCGCCCTTCCCGGATATCGAGGCCGAAGGACGCCAGCAGTCCGCAGATCACCGCAAACTCGGAGAAGTAATCGTAGGCGACGATGATGAGATCGGCCGATCCGTCCGCCCGCTTATCCAATGCCATCTGGGAAGGATGATCGGGATCGAGCCGCGCCGCCAGAGCGAGATGACGCGCCATGTCGGCCGGGGTAAATTCCGTGAGATACTCGTCATCCATGCGCGAAAGAAAGTCGCGGATGACTTCCTCATCGACGGTCGGGCACAGCGGTTGAACGAGGGGCAGGAGTTGATCCGACGTCATCGCCATTGCGTCGAGTATACAGAAATCGGACGGTGATTGCTGGAAGACTTCCGTTCTTCATCCACAAGACCCTGGTATAATCCCGCCCATGCGGCCGCCACGACGATCCTCGCCACCGACCATTGCGCAAGATTCCCAAATGCGCGGGCCTAATTCATCGATGCACGACGACCCGCGGCGTTTGTTGCTGGCGTCCCGCCTGGAGCGCGACGATGTCGCCGCCCTCCTCAAGCCGTATGGGTTTCTCGATGCTGCGCGCGCCGATGCCAATATCCAGTCCATGGCGGGGGAGCCGCGATCGCGAGAACTTCTCGCTCCATTACTACAGGAAATGCTCCAGGCCATTACCGAGACCGCCGACCCCGATCAGGCATTGACCCACTGGGATCGTTTTATTCAGACCGCAGGGAACCGGGTTCAACTCTTTCAATATTTGGCGAGCACGCCCCGGATGGTGCATCTGCTCTGCACGCTGTTCGGCAATAGTCCATATCTGGCGCAGACGCTCATCCGCGATCCACTGCTGGTGTACTGGCTCGCTGAAGAACAGGTCTTGACCAGATGTCCGTCGCGGCAGGCACTTACGTGCGCGTTGAAGACGATGTTAGAGAATGTTGCGGCGCTGGAATTAAAACTGGATGCGCTTCGGCGATTCAAACGGCGTGAGATGCTCCGCATCGGCGTGCGGGATCTGTTACGGCTCAGTTCCGTTCGAGAGACGACGGTGGCCTTATCGGATCTTGCGACGGTGCTCATTCAAGCCGCCTATGAAATCGTTCAGGCCGACTTGCAACGCCGGTATGGAAAACCGATGCATCGCGAGCGCACCGGACAATGGGTTGAGACAGGATTTACCGTGATCGGCATGGGCAAGCTTGGCGGCGGCGAACTGAATTATAGTTCGGATGTCGATTTAATCTATGTGTACGCCTCCGATGAAGGCGAGACACGTTCGCGCCATGGACGACATGCGCAGTCGATTGCAAACGAAGAGTATTTTGAATATGTGGCGCGCGACCTGACGAAGGCGCTCACCGAACCGACGCATGAAGGCATGGTCTTCCGTGTCGATCTCCGTCTCCGCCCGGAAGGAACAGTGGGATCGCTCGCGGGATCGATCGCGCGCTATCAGCAGTACTATCGAACGAGAGGGCAAGGGTGGGAACGTCAGGCGATGTTGAAGGCCTGGCCGATCGCGGGTGACGAGTCAGTGGGGAAGGCGTTCCTGCGCATGATACGGCCCTTTATCTTTGGCTCTGAAAAGAAATCGGATGGTCCGGAGGGGATCGTCGAACAGATCAAGCGTATCAAGGGCATGATTGATGAGAAGATGGCCGACCGCGGGCACGAACGCCGGAATGTAAAGTTGGGCATTGGAGGCATTCGGGAAATCGAGTTTCTGGTGCAGGCGGTGCAGATGCTGTACGGGGTGCGTCTTCGAGCCATTCTCGACAGCAATACGCTTGGAGCGTTGGAGCGATTTCAGCGGCGCGGCTTGCTCTCGAAGATCGAATGCGAAGGACTCACGAATGCCTATGTGTTTCTGCGCGACGTCGAGCACAAACTTCAAATGGTCCACGACCTGCAGACCCACGCGTTACCTGACTCATCGGTTGAACTCACGCGCTGTGCCATTCGCCTAGGCTATTCATCAAGCGATCGCGAAAAGGCGATGGCAACATTTCTGAAAGATCACCAGGCGCACACAGAGTTGGTCAATGGACTATTTAAGGAATTTCTTGGAAAGTCCGATCGCTTATCTGGAGTTCCTAAAAAAGGAAGGCAAGAGATTGCTGACGAGGATCGCGCACCAAGAAGGAAGCGCTTTCTGTGATTGGTTCGGCAGAGGCTTGGGCGGCCCAAAAACAATCATTATGAAAATAGGATATACGATGTCGTTATTGGCTGTTCTGCTCACCCTGGTTTTTCTTCCTGCCTCAGCACATGCGTTTCCCATCAGCAGCGCAGCTTGGTCTAGTTCGGATTGGGAACAACACTGCAAGGATGTCAGGACAACATTCAATCGTGATCGTCCGTTGGCCACGGATCGCCTGACGCTGACCCTCATGGACCCACGACTGCTGGATTTTATCTATTGGGTGTGGGCGAATAAAATTCTTGAGCATCAAGTGGAGCAGGTCGGTGGAACGGAATGGGAGGGTTCCAGGGATGGCGTGATTTTCCATTGGGCTCCGGGCTCGCGATGGGAAGCCCATACCATCGCGCCCTTTGACCATGCCATCCATCATATAGCAGATGAGCACCACTGGCGGGACAACATGTTTAAGGAATTCTTCGAGAAGTTTGGACCGGTAGAGGGCGTGAACATTAAGAGTCGGTTATCTCTCGATGAGTCGCCGACATGGGAGCAATTTCTCGAGCATATTGGTGGGCCCGAGAGTCCCTACTATCGTTTTGTTTTTCACCAGGAAAGTACCATCGATCCACAACGCCGCGTCGTGACGATGTTTGGAGGGCAGGGAGTGCTTTTCGAGTATTCCTTCGAGCGCTATTTGCAGGAAGCAGCGGAAGTACTCACCGATTGCAAGGCCTACCAATTCTTCCAGTTATTCGATTCGTACGGGTCCGGCTTTGCTTCGAAGGTGGGATGGGCTGGACAGTCGATTCCGAAGAACTGAAGGCTAAGCCAGTCGTCACACCACGCTACCCCTTTGAGTGGATTCCCCAGCTCCCCTCGCGCCCGGCGAGTCTCGGGCCTTGGTTGTTTACTACCTGGGCTAGTTCGTCCCCGGCCTAATGAGCCCTACCACGACGTCTTTAACGTCTTGCAGTTTTGTAAGCTTTAAAGGATAATCGGACTGCCTAAGTTCCTACAGTAATCCAGCCTCGGTGAATTTTTCTTCCGAGGTTAAGAAATCGGAGCCGTTCTATGGGATGCGAAACCACCTCTAACGTTTCCACGAAGTCGCTTGTTCCAATACGGGAAATCCTTCTTGTGGACGATGATGCGGGATTGCTTGAAGTCCTTCCGCAAACCATCGAATACCACCTTGCCCAGGTCAGAGTGACGGCATGTGACTCTGCCGAGGCTGCGTTGCGGCATATCCACTCGGGTCACTATGATCTGGTCATTACGGACCTAAACATGCCAGGCATGAAAGGCCTGGAGTTCACCAGTCGCGTCAAAGCCCTCTGCCCCGAGACAGCCGTTCTCATCATTACCGCCCATGGTGACGAGGAGGTGCAGCGGGAAGCCGTACGGGCAGGGGCGGATGGTTTTATCCGAAAGCCCTTTGATCGAAATCAAGTGACAGTCTCCATAGAAGAAGCCCTCCAACGTTCCTCACGCCCTCGATAGATCCCGCATTACAGCAGTCATGAAAATGAAACTCCAATGCACGTTAAGACCATTCTCACTCAATGCCTTCGCCGTTCTTGTGTGTTTGATCTTTTAAGAAGTTCGAGCCGGTAGAGCGCGTGAATATGAAGGGCCGGTTGTCTGTCGCTTATTTTATCCGGCGATTAATAGAGATAAGAAGAGCGAGTTATTAGAAGTGAGGAATCATGGGAATGATATGCAGCATCTCGTCAGCAGTACCGACAGTCTAGTGTACAAGGCTTTTACTTTTATGAGAAATCTGCTCCGCTGGCTTTGATCCCTTCTGTTTGCCGCCGTAGACGTTCTATCTCCTTCTCGAGCTCGATCAGTTTCAATTCACGGCCCACGACGACATCGTGGAACTGTTCTAACTCAGCGATTCGTTCCTCAAGTAAACTGTTCGCCTCTTTAAGCTCGGCGGTGCGTTCTAAAACCCGTTTTTCTAGTATGTCTTTTGTTGCCCTGAGCGACTCTTCTGTTTCGCGACGATCCGTTAAGTCGCGTGTAATTTTGGCATAACCTCGAAGATGCTTCGAATCATCAAACAGGGCCGTGATGATCACATTGGCCCAAAATCGACTGCCGTCTTTACGGACACGCCAACCCTCGTCTTCCACTCGGCCGTGTTCCCTCGCCTGTTTTAGGAGCGAGCGAGGCCTGTTCGCCTGCCGATCGACCTCGGTATAGAAACGTTCTATGTGTTGGCCGATGATCTCCTTTGCGCGATAGCCTTTCAGCAACTCGGCCCCGCTATTCCAAGTCACGATGTGGCCGTTTGGATCGAGAGCGAAAATCGCATAGTCTGTAACCTGGTCAACGAGCAGCCGAAATAATTCCTCCGATTGCTCAAGATCCTGAAGGTGTAGTTTTCCACCCCTATTATTGGGTTTGGGCTTCGACATCGTCCTCTGAGTCTACAATAACAGGCTGCATCGTGACGACATGTTAGCACATGACAGCAAGGAACAGCATGTGTACGCTCAAATGCGAACACAGATGACCCAGAAGCAGAACGGCCGGATGGCTTTCACCACCCGGCCGTTTCGTGACTACTGAAGCTGAGCGCTTCTCAGCTAAGATACCTCCCCCTCACTATCTCGCGGGCGCGCACAAACATGATTCGGCTCATTCGCCCAACCGTACCTATTCGAACCTTGTCCACCGATAGTTGTCGGCGATCCGGTGTAGATGAGCACCACTGGTGGACAATATGTTTAAGGAGTTCTTCAAGAGGTTTGGACCGGTAGAGGGCGTGAATATCAAGAGTCGGTTATCATTCGATGAGTCTCCGATATGGGAGCAATTTCTCCAGACCCAATCCAGGCGAAAGGCCATATCAATGTCATTGTTCCCGAAGAAAAGGCCTATGAAGAAGCGGCACGTCAGTTTTTGATGGCAAAAATTTTGACGATCTTTCCAGGTCCTTTGGTATTGTGGGCATGAAATGACAAAGCAGCCAAGAAAGCTACGGCTATCCTCCACTTGTAGGCCCGAGAGTCCCTACTATCGGTTTGTCTTTCACCAGGAAAGTACCATCGATCCACAACGCCGCGTCGTGACGATGTTTGGAGGACAGGGGGTACTCTTTGATATTCTTCGAGCGATACTTGCAGGAAGCAGCGGAAGTGCTCATCGATTGCAAGGCCTACCAATTCTTTCAGTTATTCGATTCCTAGGGACCCGGTTTTGCTTCGACGATGGGCTGGGCTGGACAGTCGGTTCCGAAAAAGAAGTAAAGAAAGAGCAGCCGAGGCGGCGAAGAAGCACCATCTAAGCTGTATCATTTCGTTCATTTTCGAAAACTCTGCGCATGAAAGCTACGTGCACCCTTAAACAGACCGGAGGTAAAGGTGGCAAGCGCCTCTATTTTAAAAGACAGACGGTCGGCTCGTCTCGCAAGAGTTGAGCGACACATTCGACTTGAGAACGCACACGACCTTGAAGGTGTGATCTCCACCTTCGGGGATACGGCCCGGTATGATGATGAGCCGTGGGGGGAACACTATACAGGCCGGGACGGAATCCGCCTGTTTTATGAGCAGCTCATGAAGGCCCTGCCTGACTTAGAAATTGAAGTACACTGCCAGCATGTCACAGACGACGCCGTTCTTGTTGAAGTCATGATTCGCGGCACCCACCTTGGCGTGTGGCGTGGCCTTCCGGCGACAGGGCGGCGAATTGAGTTCCCGCTGTGCGGTGTGTACACGTTCGACGGCGATGATCGTCTGGCCGGCGAGAAAATCTACTACGATCGTGGCACGGTCTTGAGACAACTAGGTCTTTTCCATGAGCCGCAGAGTGTATTGGGGCAACTCTCTATTTTGGCGACTCATCCCACCACCGTTGTGCGTGCTTTCGCGAGAAAGTTCCTGCACAGGTGAGCATTATCTGAAGCTTGACAAGTCGCCTGGAGTTAAAAAAGTCCTGTGATTCGGTCCTGGTTCGATTAGGAGCACGTAAAAACCAAAAACTTTGATGAAAGTCAGATTTGCACAACCCGTTCTGATCTGCCACGATCAATTTTTGCTACTACGCTGTTACTGGAACAGCCCAATCCACCCTGATCTATCAAGATCAGTCTTTTTCTAAGCCATCGTTTTTTTAGGCTTAACGGCAGAGTGTTACGCATGTCAATCAGCTCCATCTGAACATAGAAGAGTTGCAGCCGGAAGCGGGGCATGCGCGGAGCGACATCAGGGCAGCCCACAGCGGAGGAGTGGCGTTCCCGGAGGGAGTGGCGCTGATTGTTTGAAGCCGGCGTTCGCGCATTGCGCCGGACGCCGCAAGTTTCAGCGCCAAGCCACTGCGGAGCGTGAGTGGGGTCCACACGCGGCTCTGTCTTCAAGCAGAGTGCATGCCCCGTTTCCGGCTGCTCTTCTTTGTAGATTAGTCGGGCAGCAAAAAGATTGTTGAGGCAATACACAAATCAAAACGGCCGGATGGCTTTCACCACCCGGCCGTTTCCTGATTACTGAAAGCTAAGTGCTTTGCAGTTCTCGATTAGTACATGTCGTGCATGTGACCGCCGCCGCCGCCCGGCA
>Ga0111539_10008863_pt1 | contig 12743 bp, 10 predicted proteins | sample RhiMethybrSRZTD1_FD_79667 | JGI IMG/M metagenome (GOLD analysis project Ga0111539, IMG submission 79667) | Populus rhizosphere microbial communities from Tennessee, USA - Rhizosphere MetaG P. TD hybrid SRZTD1 (version 2) (version 2) | ecosystem: Host-associated > Plants > Roots > Rhizosphere >...
AGGCGTCCGAGGAGCTTGTCGCGATGGCCAGCGCGCGCCTGGCCGCACGGGCGCGGTTTGTACACGGCACGTTCGAGGCCGTCCAGGTCGGCGAACGCTACGACGCCATCTTCCTGATTCACACGCTCGAGCATCTCGACGATCCAGTGGCGGTGCTGCGCCGCGCTCACGACTGGCTGTCCGATCGAGGCCGGTTATTCATCGTCGTCCCGAACGCAAACGCCGCGTCGCGGCAGATTGCGGTACAGATGGGTGTCGTGCCCTTTAACGATGCGGTTACCGAGGACGAGCGGGCTCACGGCCATCGAAAGACGTATCGGCTGGACACGCTCGAACGCGATGCGCTCGACGCAGGGCTGCGCATCGTTCACCGAGGTGGCGTCTTTTTCAAAGCGCTGGCCAATTATCAGTTTGACAAGCTGATGGGCGGCGACGTGATCTCGGACGAATATCTCGAAGGCTGCTATCGTCTCGGCATGCGTTACCCGGACCTGTGCGCGAGCATCTGGGTGGCCTGCGAGCGCGGGGACGAGCGCGGATGACACGCGTGGCCTTCGCGTGTCTCGAGTAACGTGAAGCTCGGAATCATGCAGCCTTATCTCTTCCCGTACATCGGCTACTTCCAGCTGATGCATGCCGTGGACCGATTCGTCGTGTACGACGACGTGACGTTCATCAAGCAGGGATGGATCAATCGCAATCAGTTGCTGAGCAACGGCAGTGCGGTGTATTTCACGGTGCCGTTGCGGCGGCATTCGACTGACGCGCTCATTCGGGACGTCGAGATCAACGACCTCCACAAACCGCTGTGGCGCATCAGACTGCTCAAGACGTTCGCGAACGTCTACCGGCGCGCGCCCTCGTTCGAGCGGGTGTATCCGCTCGTCGAACGAGTCATTGGCGGACCGTTCACGAGGATCGCCGATATGGCGCGGGCGAGCCTGCGAGAAGTGGTCGACTATCTCGACATGTCGGTGTCGATCGTCGAATCGGCCGCGGTGTACGGAAACGCCCATTTGAAAGGGCAGGCTCGCGTCATCGACACCTGCCTCGCCGAGCGGGCGGCCGACTACGTGAACGCGATTGGCGGACAGGCTCTCTACTCGCGCGAGGCATTTCTCGCTCACGGCATCCGCCTGCAATTCCTGAGCACCGCGCCGATCGAATACCGGCAGTTCAACACGCCGTTTGTGCCATCGTTGTCGGTGATTGACCTCCTGATGTTCAACGCACCGGAGCAGGCGCGCGAGCTGTTGACGCGGTACGAGATCGCATGACCGCGATCGGCGGCTTCCTGCCGCTGGAGATCGCAGCGGCGGGGGCGCCCTTTCACGCTGGGGCCGTGGCGCTGACGAGCGGGCGCGCGTGCTGGCACGTCATTCTCCGCACAGCCAGGCCGTCCCGGGTGCTGGTCCCGTTCTACGTCTGCGATGCGGTCCTGCAGCCGCTCACGGCAACAGCCACGCCATTCGAGTTCTACGCGATCACCGAAGAGTTTCTGCCAGCGAGCGAAGCCCAACCCGCGGCCGGCGAGCTGATGCTCGTCGTCAACTATTTCGGTGTGCTGACGAGGTTGATCGAGGCGCGCGTCGCCGCCGATTCAGGGCGCATCGTGGTCGACGATACGCAGGCGTTTTTCCGCCGGGGCCGGTTCGACGCATGGTCGTTCAATTCGGTCCGCAAGTTCTTTGGAGTGCCCGACGGCGGCTTCCTCTACCGGGCCGCGGCCGCCGTGGACGCGTTGCCACCCAGCGACCTTGCCCATTGTGAACACTTGCTGACCCGCCTGTCCCGCGACGACGAAAGAGCTTGGGATCAGTTCAAGCAGCACGAAGCCAGAATTGGCATCGAGCCGCGCGCGATGTCGGTGGTGTCGACCCGCCTGCTCGGCGCAACCGACCTCGATCAGGCGCGCCTGCGCCGCCAAGCCAACTTCGAGACGTTGCACCGGCGGCTCGGCCCGCTGAACGGGATCAGGCTGTCGCTCGACGATGTTGCCGAGGACGGGCCCATGTGTTATCCGTTTCTGCCGGCGGCGGACGTCGATCGGACCGCGCTCGGGCATCTCGGGGTCTTCGTTCCGACGTTGTGGCCTGAAATTCCGGACCGCAGCGCACCAGGGTTCGATTGGGAGCGGCACCTTGCGCGTCGGCTCCTCGCGCTGCCGATCGATCACAGATACGGCCCAGGCGACATGGAACACGTGTGTCAGGCGCTTCATCAGGTCCTGCAATGATCAAGCTGCGTGAAATCGCCCGCGACGACATCCCGGTGATCAACGTGTGGAGGCAGGATTCCGTGATGGCAGACGGTATCGGCGCGCCGCGCCGATTCATCGGCCTGGACGTGGATCTGAAATGGTATGAGGACTACCTCGCCCATCGCGGTCACGAGGTTCGCTGTGCTGTGTGTCTCGCCGATACGGATCAGCTCGTGGGAATGGTCAGCTTGACGCGCATCGATCACGTGCATCGGCACGCCGAGTTCAACGCCGTCGTTGGCGACCGCGCGGAGCAGAATCGAGGCATTGGAACCGCGGCGACCCGCGCGATGGTCCGCCATGGATTCTTCGATCTCAACCTCCATCGCATCTATGTCGGAATCCTGAAGAGCAACATCAGCTCCATTCGGATGTGCGAGAAGGCGGGTTTCCGACACGAGGGGACGGCTCGCGAGGGGGCGTACAAGAACGGCCAGTATCACGATCTGGTGCAGATGGGGATACTCAAGTCGGAGTTGCCGACAGAAGCAGGCGACCGGTGAGCCGAACGCACGGCGGCTTCCCGAAGCCGTTCCCCGAACCGGTGTACGTGACGCGGCCGCTGTTGCCGCCGCTCGCCGCGGTCATGGCCCGCCTCGAGGCCGTGTGGCGAACGCAACAGCTCACCAACATCGGCGCGCAGCACGATCGGCTCGAAGCGGCGTTACGCGATCATCTCGGCGTCAAAGAGCTGTCCTTGTTCACCAACGGCACGATCGGGCTCATTGCCGCCATCCGCGCGCTTCACCTGAGTGGCGAAGTGTTGACGACGCCATTCACGTTTCCTGCGACGCCTCACGCCCTCAGCTGGTCGGGCATCACGCCGGTCTTCTGTGACATCGATCCCGTCACACTGAACGTCGATCCGGCGGCGGTAGAGCGCTCGGTGACCGATCGTACGTCCGGGATTCTGGCCGTCCACGTGTACGGCAATCCGTGCGACGTCGTCGGTCTTCAACGCGTGGCCGATCGGCATCGTCTGAAGATCATTTACGACGCCGCGCATGCCTTCGGCACTCGCATCATGGACAGAGGGATCGGCACGTTCGGCGATGCGACGATGTTCAGTTTTCACGCGACGAAGCTGTTCCACACCGCTGAGGGCGGCGCGCTGGCGTGCGCCGATCCGGCGCTCAAGGCCAGGATCGACGACCTGCGCAATTTCGGCATTCACGGTCCCGACGCCGTGGAGGCGATCGGGCTGAACGGCAAGATGAGCGAGCTGCACGCGGCACTGGGACTGGCGGTCCTCGAGGGTATCGCTGAGGAGTTGACGCGGCGCGCCCGGCTGCTCGTGATCTATCGCGAGCGCTTCGCCGAGCTCGGAGGCATTACCTGGCTGGCCGGGCTGGGCGGCGTCGACTCGAGCTGCCAGTACTGTGTGATCCGCGTCGATGAAGCCGGGTTCGGATGCTCGCGTGACGCCCTGCACCGCGAGCTTCGCGCGTACAACGTGTTCACGAGAAAGTATTTTTATCCGCTCTGCTCGCAATACGACTGTTACAGCGGTCTGCCATCGGCCGCGCCGTCGAACCTGCCCGTGGCTACCCGCGCGGCGCAGGAAGTACTGTGCGTCCCGCTGTACGGCGGCCTGAGCGAAACGGACGTGAACCGGATCTGCGACATGGTTGCGGCCGTTGGTGAACACGCCCGGCACAGTGTGTCGGCGGGTGCGGCGGAATGAAGCGCATTTCGTGGGTTATCCCCGTCTTCCGCAACGAGCGCGCAGTCACGATGACCTACGAGCGCATCCGCCAGGTCTGCGTGGCCGATCTGGCGAACTATGCCTACGAGGTGGTCTTCATCGACGACGGGTCTGACGACGGCTCGCTGGAGGAACTTCTCGCGATCCGCTCCCGCGACTCTAACGTTCGAGTCGTGTCGTTCACGAGAAACTTTGGGCAGATGGCGGCGATTCTCGCGGGGTTCAAGCAGGCGACCGGCGACGTGGTGGTGCAGGTGTCGGCGGACCTGCAGGATCCCATCGCGCTCGTCCCCCAGATGATTGCCGAGCACGAACGCGGCGCGGAGGTCGTCGTCTGTCACCGCGAGCATCGGGAAGACGCGGTGTCGAGCCGCATCGCCTCGCGGGCGCTGTATGCGATTCTGCGCCTGTCGTTTCCGCAGATTCCCGCCGGAGGATTCGACTACATCCTGCTGGATCGCAAGGTGGTCGATGCCTTCAATGCGGTCGATGTCCGGAACCGTTTTTTCCAGGGCGACATTCTCTGGTTCGGCTACAAGACGACGTTCATTCCGTACACGCGGGCGAAACGGGCGATCGGGCGCTCGCAGTATACGTTCGCGAAACGGTTGAAGAACTCGATCGATGCGATCCTGGACTCATCGTATCTGCCGATTCGATTCATTTCGCTCGTCGGTGTGTTGACCGCCTGTGCGGGCTTCGTGTACGCGATTGACATCGTGTACGCGAGGCTGCAGTACGACATTCCGTTCACGGGGTGGGCGCCAATCATGATCCTGATCCTCGTGATCGGCGGCCTGCTGATGCTGATGCTGGGCATCATCGGCGAGTACGTCTGGCGCATCTACGACGAGGTCCGCGGGAAGCCGAACTACGTCGTGCGGAACGTGTTCTGAAGGTGGGAGCACGCCGGGCAGACGCGATCATCGCGGTCGTCATCTTCACGCTGTCGGCGATCTGGGGCAGCGCGTTCTACAGCCGCTATCTCAGAACAGGCGGCCACCCGTTCTTTTATCAGACCTACTTCGAGCCTGCCGTGATGGTCGCCTGCGGAAAAGGGTTTCTCGTCGCACACCCTCAACCGCCCGCCGTGCGAGCGTTCCTGTTCCAGGAGACCGACCGCTTCTCGTGCGACGAGCTGCCACAGGACTTGAAGGTCGGCACGCAAGGGCTGTATCAGCGTCCGTGGCGATACCTGATGACCACCGTGGCGATCGCCTGGAAAGTGCTCGGCATCAGCTGGTCCGGGCTCGCGCCCTTGTTCGGCCTGTTTTTCGGGGCGACGACCGTGCTCGTGTACGGGCTGGCCCGGCTGGTGGTCGGCCGCATCGCCGCGAGCGCGAGCGCAGCGGCGTTGGTCGTTTCAGCGATACAGCTGGCGAATCTCCCGCACCTGCGCGACTACTCGAAGGCGCCGTTCACCGTGGCCCTGGTCATGATTCTCGTGGCGCTGGTGCTTCGCCCTCGGCGCGCGCGCGACGTGCTGCTGCTGTCGCTCGGCTACGGCCTCGTGATGGGAGTCGGCTATGGGTTTCGGTCTGATTTGCTTGTCGACATCCCGCCCTTCCTGATCTCGGTCGCGCTGTTCCTGCCAGGCGGTGTGTTCCGTAACTTGCGGTTGAAGACCGCAGCCGTCGGCCTGTTTGCCGCGGGCTTCACAGCAGCCGGCTGGCCGATCATCACGTCGGTCGTTTCCGGCGGTGGATGCCAGTGGCACGTGTTCCTGCTCGGCCTCATGAGCCCGTTCAACGACGCGCTTGGCGTGACGGGCGGTTCGTACGGATGGGGGCACCTGTACAAGGACGAGTACGTATGGGCCACGGTCTCCGGCTATGCGAACCGATTCCGTCACGACCTCGGGTACATCGAGTACTGCTCGCACGAGTATGACATCGCGAGTTGGGAGTACCTGCGGCACATCCTGTTGGGATTTCCGGCCGACATGATGACGCGCGCGTACGCGTCGGCATTGCAGGTGCTCGGCCTGCCGTTCCAGCGCATGGCGTGGCTGACGTACGCAGGACCGTTGCTCGCGGCTGTCTTCGTCCTGGCGGTCAGCTCGGCAAGCGTCAGGTTGGCGCTGTTCGCGGTCTTTGTCATGTTGTATTTCGGTGGACATCCTGCGATCCAGTTCATACCGCGGCATTATTTTCCTTTCGAGTTCATCACGTTGGTGGTCATCGCGTTTCTGGCGGAACGCGGCGCCCGGCTCGGCATCGCGGCGGCCCGAGGGGCCTGGGATACGGGCGCATCCGGCGCCGCGTTCGTCAACCGTGCTGCGATATGTGCCGCGATGGTGGCCGTGATCCTCCTGACGCCGCTGGCGTTGCTGCGCTGGTATCAGAACGGCCGCACCACCAAGCTGCTCGAGACGTACCTCGCTCTGCCGACCTCGCCGATGCCGTTGGCCTCGGCGGGGCCAGGTCAGTTCAGAACGCCCGCCGAGCCAGGCCGGGTGCCGTCGTCTGTGGAGGCCGTCGCGGCGCTCGGCCTTGCGAAAACGCGGTTTGTAGAGGCGCAGCTCGACGCAGCTGGCTGCGCGCGCGGCACGACGGTGACCTTCAGGTACGATCCAAAATACCCGCCAACAGACTTTTCTCGAACTGTGACGCTCAAACCAACCATTGAAGGGGCTGGTCCTACGCGACTCTTCGAGCCGGTGTATGCGGGCTTTCAGGGCATCGACGTGTCCGATGCATCGCCTGCGTGCGCACCGCGCGTTTCGGTCGTGAACGGCACCGATCGCCTGCCGCTCCTGCTCTCGGCGCAGCTGCCGCCCGGGTGGGAGTCGCAGGCCCAGTACCAGCGCATCAAACTCTCCAGATGAAAACCATCGTCCACGTCATTGGCGCCAGGCCGAACTACATGAAGATTGCGCCTCTCATCGAGGCGCTCCGCACCGGCAGTCCTTTTCGTCAGATCCTCGTCAACACCGGCCAGCATTACGACGAGATGATGTCGCAGGCGTTCGTACGCGATCTCGGGCTGCCGACGCCAGACTACGATCTTGGTGTCGGGTCAGCGTCGCACGCCGTGCAGACCGCGCGCATCATGATCGAGTTCGAGAAAGTGTGCCTGGCTGAACGGCCCGATCTCGTCGTTGTCGTCGGCGATGTCAACTCGACTGTCGCCGCGTCACTCGTGGCGGCAAAGCTCCTGATCCCGGTGGCGCACGTCGAAGCCGGTCTCCGCAGCGGCGATCGAACGATGCCCGAAGAAATCAACCGCATCGTCACCGACCGTTTGTCCGAACTGCTCTTGACGCCGTCGTCGGACGGCAACCAGAACCTGCTGGCCGAAGGAGTGCCGGCAGAAAAGATTCACCTGGTGGGCAACATCATGATCGACTCGTTGCTGCAGCACTTGCCGCTGGCGACGCTCGATCGACTCCGCGGGCGGGTTGCGGTGGAGCCAGGTGGTTACGCTTTGCTGACGCTGCATCGGCCGTCGAACGTGGACAACCTCGACGTGTTCCGTCGCATCCTAGCGGCCATCGCGACCATTGCCGAACAGCTGCCGGTGGTGTTTCCGGTGCATCCCCGCACACGCGAGCGGATGCGTGAATTTGGCCTGGACACAGGGCTGGCCAACGTGACGCTCACCGACCCGCTTGGATACATCGATTTCCTGAGCCTCACGTCGCATGCGCGTCTCGTCCTGACCGACTCCGGCGGACTGCAAGAGGAATCGACGGCGCTCCGGATTCCGTGCCTCACGCTTCGGGACAACACGGAGCGCCCGATCACCGTGACCCACGGCAGCAACCAGGTTGTTGGCACCGACACCGGCGCGATTCTGGCCGGTTTCCGGCGAGCGATGTCGCCTGCCGGAGCCGTGCCCCGTCCAGATCTGTGGGACGGCCACACCGCTGAGAGAATCGCCCGCGTACTATGCCGGTTCCTGTCGAACTGACACCGACCGACCCTGTGGCGCGACGCCGGACGTCCTGGCGTCGCACGGAGCTGGCGATCGCGCTGCTGATATTCGGCGTGGGTGCAATGGTCGGGATCCGCGCTATCCAGTTGTATCGAGCTGTCGGGTACCCTGAGTACTTCTACCAGTCCGACTTCGGGCCGGCAGTCATGATCGCGTGTGGCGGGAGCTTGGCGGATCCCGATACGCGGAATGCGCCAGCGCTCGCGGCGTTCCTGTTGCAGCGGTCGGACACCTTCGACTGCGCCGCTCTCGATCCCAGAATCCCCACGAATCCACTGAACGGGTTTCAGGGTGCGAGCCAGTATCTCGAGCTGGCCGTCGGCTTGACGTGGAGGCTCACCGGCGTGTCCTGGTCACGCCTCGCTGTTCTCCCCGGAGCGCTATTCGGAGCTGTCGCCGCCCTGACCTATGGCGTCCTCAGGCTCGGGCTGTCTCGCCCTTTCGCGCTGCTCGCGCTGGTGCCCAGCCTGACATCCACGCCCAATTTCATGCAGGTGCCTCACCTCAGGGACTACGCGAAAGGACCGTTTCTGCTCGCGGTCATCCTGATCATGGGCCTCGTCGTTCTCCGACCAGCCGACCGACGTGGCGTCATTGGATGGTCGGCGCTCGCCGGCGTCATCGTCGGCTTGGGCCTCGGTTTTCGAACTGATCTGCTGATCGCCCTGGTGCCGTTTGCGATCACCGTCGCATTGCTGGCCCCGCCGGAGTTGCCTTTGCGGGCCCGGATGGTCGCGATTGTCGTGTTCCTGGTGTCCTTTGTCGCCGTGGCGTTTCCGGTGCTGAGGGCGATGTCGAACAGCGGCAACACCGGGCACGTCGTCATGCTCGGGCTCGGCGCGGATTTCGACGGACCGCTTCGAATCGAACCGTCGGTCTATGAGTTCGGCGGCCGGTATGTCGACTCGCTCGCTTTTACGACAATCAACAGCCACTCGATGCGCGTCGACGGCCGGACGCGTCCGGCCGAAGGCGGCTCGCCTGAATACGATCGCGTTGCCAACGCCTATCTCGCACGGATCGCCGAGACGTTTCCCGCCGATGTCGTAACCCGGGTCGCCGCTGCAGTTCGCGCGACTCCAAAGTACTTCCTCGATTCATCGCTGTACCCGCCGGTTCAGGTGCAGTCGGAATACGCCCGCACCGTGTACGCGCTTCGGGCCAGAGCCCTCTGGCGGATTGCCCACATCGCCTTCGTCGCGTTTGCAGCCGGCACCCTGCTCGTGAGCGCCGCCAAGCCCAGGGCCGCATGGCTCATCGTCCTCGTCATGGTCGGATTTGCGGGTGCCTCGGCCATCCAGTTCCACGAGCGGCACTTCTATTACCTCCAGTTCGTGCCCTGGCTTGCATTCGGGTTGCTTGCCCAGGCCGCCATAGCCAGACAAAAGATCCTGAACGAATTGACGAGCCATCATATGAGGCGCGCGATGATCTTCGCTGCGGTCGTCGGCTGCGCCACCGGCGGCGCGATCATCGTGTCGCGGGTGTATCAGCAACAGGCGGCTGCGCAGCTGTTCAGCCGCTACGAGACGGCAGTGCGTGCTCCTATCGACGCGCTCCGAAAACCGGCGGGCCCGGGCCGGATCCTCATCGCTTCGGAAGACTGGCAACACCCGCTGCCCCCTGGCTCGCGGTCGATAGAAACCCGGTTCGTTGCGGTGCATCTGAACGACGACCTTTGCGGCCCCGGCGATCTGCCGCTGACGATTCGGTACGACGGCCGCCGGCGGGACGCGGACTTGTCGGAGCGGATCACTGCCCGCTTGCATCCGACCGGATCGATGCCCACAACCGTCTTCGTCGTGGCCTACGACTGGGCGGACGACTACATTCGCTTCCGTGGGATCGAGGTTGCTGCCGACCAGGCGCATTGCGTGACCGGGTTGTCGCGCGTGGAAGGGCTCGAACGCTCACCGCTCCTCCTGACGACGACGCTGAGCGCCGGTTGGCGCGAGGAGAGGTTGTATCAACGACTGCGCTGAACAGAGTGCCGCGACCGGCGTGTCGTCGCGGAGCATGACGTGCCGCTGGATCGACGGCACGATAGCTGTGCTGCTGTTCGTCGGGGCGGCGATAGGTGGGATGTCCTACTGGAAGGGCGCCGTCGCGACCGGTCAGCCCTTTTATTACCAGATCTACTTTGAGCCGGCGGTGATGATCGGGTGCGGCAAGGGATTCGTGGTCGCCCGCCCCCAGGTGCCTGCGATGGTGCCTTTTCTGTTGCGTCAGGTCGATCGATTTTCGTGCGATGCGATCGCCGCTGATGCGCCGCTTGGCACGGACGACATGTTTCAGCTCGGCTCCTGGCGGTACTTGATGCTCGCCGTGGGTTACACCTGGCGGCTCTTCGGCGTGTCATGGAGCGCGCTCGGACCGCTGTTCGCGTTCCTGTTCGGTGCGACGATTGCGAGCTTCTATGCGATCTTCCGCCTCGGCATGGGCCCGCCGCTCGCGGTCGCGGGCGCTCTGCTACTGAGCTTCTCGGAGCTGCACCTGAAGTATTTCCCGATCCTGCGGGACTACGCGAAGGTCCCGTTCAGCTTGATGCTGATCTTCCTGATTGGCCTGCTCGTCAGCCGACGCGTGACCTGGAAAGGCGTATTGGCGATCGCAGCCGGGTACGGGGCAGTGCTCGGCATCGGTTATGGCTTTCGAACCGACTTCCTCGCAGATTTTCCGCCGTTCTTCGTGGCCCTCGCTGTGTTTCTGGACGGCGGGATCCGTCGCAACCTCCGGTTGAAGTTGGCCGCCGCCGGGATTTGCCTGGCGACGTTCGTGGTTGTGGGGTGGCCCGTCATATCGAGCATTGACCGGTCGCGCCCTGGATGCCAATGGCACGTCGTCCTGCTCGGCTTCGCTCATCAGTTTTCCGCACCGCTGGGCGTCGATCCTGCGCCGTACGAAGTCAGCCGCGAATACCTCGACGAGTACGCGTACACCAACGTCACAAGTTACGCCGGGCGCGTGCAGCCCGGCGTCGGGCATATCGAGTATTGCGAGGCTCAGTACGGCGGGGTGACGCGCGCGTATCTGACGGACGTGGTGAGGCGTTTTCCTGCCGACGTGATCGTCCGCGCGTACGCGTCGATCTTGCGGATTGTCGAGTTGCCTTTCGTGGCACGGTACGCAAAGGATGACTATGACGAGAAGCCGTACGACCGCAACGCCGGCCACGGGATAGGACTCGGGCTCGTCGTCGCCGCAATCGTGCTTGCAACGGCGGCGGACATGCGCGTCGGTCTCTTCCTCGCATTCTTTCTACTGTATTTTGCCGGGCTGCCCGCGATCCAGTTCGATGCCCGCCACTTCTTCCATCTCGAGTTCGTCATGTGGTGGGCTGGCGGATTCCTACTTCAGCACGCCTTCATCCAACTTCGCCGGGGGATGAGGCAGAACGCGTGGCGGACGGCCGCAGCGCCGCTCCTGCGCGCCGGCGTCGTGCTCACCGGATGCTTTGCAGTCCTGATGCTCACGCTCTGGGCGGCCCGACAGTATCAGCAGGCCGTCGCCCGATCTTTGCTCGGCGGTTATCTCACGGCGGGACGGGAGCAGCTGCCTCTCGCCGGGATCTTGTCCGCCGAGTCGGAGCCGGCCATCCGGGTTGCACAGCACACCGATCCAGAGACCGCCGATTTCGTCGTGGTCGATCTCAACGCATCGCGGTGCGGCGAGCACGCCACGGTCGCGTTCCGCTACGATCGGGATGCCCGGCGGGCCTACTCGCGGGTGTTCGAGATCCCTCGCGATGATGCCTCGGGCGGTCTCACCCACATCTTCATGCCGATCTATGACGGTTTCCACCGTGTGGAATTCTCGGACGCGCCGCCGGGGTGCGTCGACGGCGTTTATCGCGTACGCGAGCCAGGGCAGTTCCCGCTGCTACTGGAGGTAGTGCTTCGGCCCGGGTGGCGGAGGGCACCGCTCTATCAGCGGCTGCACGCAGAGGGCCCCGAGCACGACATGCCGACGTCGCGCGAGAAACCCCATTCATGACTGAGTGGATCCGATTCGCGTTCATCGTGTTCGTCATTGCGGTCGATGATGTCCTTCGAGAGCTGATGATGTCGTTCACGACCACGCGCGACTTTTTCAGGTATCGTGTCCGGTTTATTGTGCAGGACAAGGTGCGTTCACTCTGGCGCCGGGGCTCGTGACGAAACGATCGTCCATCGCGGCGCGGTTTGGGCGCGCGCTCCGTCGTTCGCCCCGGCATCTCGCCTGGCGGGCGATCGACTCTGCGAGGCGCCGCTCCAGGCGGCCGTGGTCGTACGTCTATCCGCGGCTCCTCACCGATCGCGCGCTGCTCGCCTCGCTCGGCGCTCGCGATATCGATTGGTTGTGGGATGAGCTGGCTTCACAGCCGTTCTTTATCCTGTCGAGAGATCGACCGCAAATCGTCGACGCGTTCGTGGCCGAGTACTCCGTCAGCGCCACCGAGATCACGCAGGCCGCCGACGCGGTGATGCGCCATGAATTCGATCTCCTGGGATCCGGTCCGCGGCAACTCGGCTCGCCATTGCCCTGGCACACCGATTTCAAGACCGGGCGCCAGTGGCCGCTCGCATACTGCGCCGATATCGAATACAACGAGCTCGATCGTCCGACCGATGTCAAGGTACCGTGGGAGCTCAGTCGCTGCCAGCACTTCACCTGCCTCGGCCAGGCCTACTGGCTCACGGGCGACGAGCGGTACGCAGCGGAGTTCGTCGACCAGACGAACGACTGGATCGCCACGAACCCTCTGTCGTATGGCGTGAACTGGGCCTGCGCGATGGATGTCGCACTGCGAGCCGTCAGCTGGATCTGGGGGTTTCATTTCTTCGCACGATCCAAAGCGTGTCG
>Ga0111539_10008864_pt1 | contig 12743 bp, 9 predicted proteins | sample RhiMethybrSRZTD1_FD_79667 | JGI IMG/M metagenome (GOLD analysis project Ga0111539, IMG submission 79667) | Populus rhizosphere microbial communities from Tennessee, USA - Rhizosphere MetaG P. TD hybrid SRZTD1 (version 2) (version 2) | ecosystem: Host-associated > Plants > Roots > Rhizosphere >...
ACCGACGATTGGTTTCGTGGCGGCATGCAGATTGAAGACTGGGGGTTCGGCCTCACGGCCCGCGATCGTTCTCCAAAGCCTGCCTTCGCCGTGGTACGCGAGCAGTACGGAGCCGCGCCTCGTTTCGCGCTTCCGCGCTCCCCAAAGGTTTCAGTAGTAGTGGCCACCTTCAACGGCGCGCGCACACTCGAGGCGTGCTTGAACGCGCTCGCTCGTCTGAATTATCCCGACTACGAGGTCATCGTGATTGACGATGGTTCGACCGACAGCACTCCCGAAATCGCCGCGCGCTTTCCGTTCGTGCGGTACTTCCGCCAGAGCAACAGTGGTCTCTCTGCGGCCCGCAACACTGGCATCGCCGCCGCAAGGGGCGAGATCATTGCGTTCACCGATGATGATTGCCGCCCCGACGAAGACTGGTTGCATTACCTTATTGGTGACCTCCTTCGCAGTGACTTTGCCGCGGTGGGCGGACACAACTTCCTGCCTCCCGAGGATTCGCCTGTGGCGGCTGCCGTTGCCGCATCGCCCGGCGGACCTGCCCATGTGATGCTCACCGATCGGGAGGCCGAGCATATTCCTGGGTGCAATATGGCATTTTATAAGTGGGCGCTGGAGGACATCTCCGGCTTTGATCCGGTGTTTCGCAAGGCGGGAGATGATGTTGACGTCTGCTGGCGGTTGCAGGCTCGCGGTCGGAAGATCGGATTTTCTCCGGCAGGATTTGTATGGCATTACCGGCGCGCAACTTTGAAGGCATACCTCAAACAACAGGCCGGCTATGGCGAAGCCGAAGCGCTCCTCGCGCGCAAACATCCCGAGTATTTCAACTCGTTTGGAGGCGGAATCTGGAAAGGTCGTATTTATGCGACAGGTGCCGCCGGAGTCATTCTGCGTCCGTCGGTGATTTATCACGGCGTCTTCGGGAGCGGCTTTTTTCAACGCCTTTACTCAGGGGAGGCAGCCTTGCCGGTGATGCTCTGCACATCCCTGCTCTACCACATCTTCGTCAACCTGCCTTTGCTCGCTTTGACGCTCTATTTTAATGCCTTGTGGCCCCTCGCCCTTGCAAGTGCCGGGCTTTCGCTGGCCGTCTGTGTCATCGCTGCGGCCCAGGCTCACATTCCGCGCAACAAACGCCGTTGGTGGTCACGCCCGGTCATCGCAGCGATGTTCCTTCTACAGCCGATCGTCCGGGGCTGGCACCGACTCAAAGTGCGCCTGAACTTTGAACTCACGCCTCCACCACAACAACTCGTCGCCCGCGCCGACGAGGCACCCGACACAGTTGTGTTTTGGTCGGCCGCCCATGCCGACCGTTACCGTTTCCTGGAGGCGATACAACGCCAGGTCGCCGCACAGAGCCGGCCCTTCCGGCCCGATACGGGATGGGATAGCTTCGACCTGGAAGTGCAGGCAAGCGCGTGGAACCGAATACGACTGGCGACCGTTACGGAAGAACTGGATCAGGGCCGCCGCAATATCCGCTGCCGCCTGGGCGCCGCATGGTCCGCACGCTCAAAACTGCTCATGGCCCTTGTGATTGCATTCGCCGTGATCGCCATCTCCGTGCTTCGCGAATCGCTGCCCTGGATCTGGATGACCCTGGTGTTCCTGCCACTGGTCATCTGGTTTGTAGAGGAAGACCGTTTGATTCGGCAGGCCGCTTTCGCCGGCTTGCTCGAAGCCGCGGCAGCCGAACAGGGGCTGGTTCCCGTAAAGCCCGCGCAGTCGGTGTCGCGGCGCGACGTTGCCCCTGTCGCCGCCCAGCCACAGGGAGCGCTCGCCGAATAGGATTTCATTCGCGTGAACGCTCGGTCGTCGCATTCGGACACTTTGAAGATCGCGTTCTTCGTCGGCGTGTTTCCGGCCGTTTCGGAGACGTTCATCGTTCGCCAAATTTCCGCCCTGAAAGCTTCTGGACACCAGGTCGACATCTTCGCCGACACTCTCGGGACGACGGGCGTGCCGTTGGACCCCGAAGCCGGCGCGTTACTCAAGAATGTCACTTATATGGGCATGCCGCTGGAGGTTGCCCCCTTCGAAATCCCCGTCTCGCCGATCTTCGGTCGGACCTGGCCGCCGGGCTCGCCCACTTCGGTTTGGAACGTTGCCCGCATCGCGCGAGCGTTCCCCAAATTCGCGCGGTGCTTCGGCGCATCGCCCCGACTCGCCCTCCGCATGCTGAGCAAAGACGAATACGGTTATCGCGCGCAAAGTCTCTCTCAGGTTTATCGCATGGCGCGGCTCGTCGAAAAGGGCAGGAACTACGACGTGGCGCACGCGCACTTTGGTCCAGTGGCCGAGAGCTTTCGTTTCGCGCGCGCCTTGTGGCACGTGCCGTTTATCGTGAGCTTTCACGGTTATGACTTCACCACCGTGCCTCGAAAGGAGGGCTCAAATGTATATCGCAAACTCTTTGCCACGGCAGATGCCGTGACTGGCAGCAGTGCATTCGCCCTCCAAAGGCTCTCTGACCTTGGCTGCTCGCAAGAAAAAATACGACGGTTGCCGATGGGGCTCGATCCCGCACGGTTTTCATTCCGCAAGCGCACGCTCGTTGCGGGAGAACCAGTCCGCATCCTTGTCGTCGCGCGACTAACGCCAATCAAAGGTGTGAACTTTGCCATCACCGCAATTTCTGAACTGCGGAAGCGCTACGCGAACGTACAACTCAACATTGTTGGTGATGGACCATCGCGCGCCGGACTGGAGCGCCAAGTACGCGAGTCCGGGCTGGAAAAGGTCATCTCTTTTCATGGCGCGCTTGTTGCTAACGATCTTCAACGCTTGATCGACCATGCCCACATTTTCCTGCACACATGCGTCACCGTTGACGGCGACCAGGAAGGCCAGGGTCTCGTCCTCCAGGAAGCCCAGGCCGCCGGGCTGCCAGTCGTGGCCACACGCCATGGCGCTTTTCCCGAAGGAGTCATTGAAGGTAAATCAGCGTTGCTCGTGCCGGAACGCGATCCTCGCGCCGCCGCAGATGCCCTTCTTCAGTTGATCGAAAATCCGCAAATCTGGCCGGAGATGGGGCACGCGGGCCGAGCGTTCGTCGAGGCCAACTACGATATCCGGAACTTGAATGACCAATTGGTCAAACTGTACCATGAGCTTATAGTCGGGTTTCGACCATGAACGAAGCATTCGACGTCAATGCCTACTGGATGGCGCGCGGGCGAAAGTACGTCGCCGAGAAGTTCCCCGAGGAATATCATCGGCTGCAGGAGCGCTTTCTGCTGGATACTTTAAAAGCCGTTGGCCTCCCCCTCTGCCGGATTCTTGAGTTGGGTTGCGGGTTTGGCCGCATTACGCGTTTGCTCGCGGACGCATACCCGCAGGCAGCCATCACTGCGGTTGACCTGAGCGAACAGCAATTGCAGAACGCGCGCAGATACTGCGAAGGCCGACAGAACATCACGTTTGCCACGTACGATTTCTATTCCGGCGCGCCAATTCCCGGCAGCCACCACGACCTCGTAGTTGCGATCGAAGTCTTTCTGCATCATCCCGAAACGTTCCTGCGCGACTTCCTCCGAAAACTGTCGGGGGCCGCAACGTTCATCCTGCATATTGACTGGAGCGAGGAGTGGCCGTGGCCGCGTCCGGAGCACGTTTGGATTCACGATTACGTCGCACTCTACCGGGAACTCGAGCTCGAATGTGTCGCTGTCCCGTTGCCGGAGCGCGTCGCCGGCCTTCAGCAACGCCTCTTCCTGACAGGCCGCAGTCTGCCCGCCGTCGCACGCGCGTTGGAACAGAAAGGAGTGCCTTCTCCCCCTGCTGCGCCTCCTCCAGTTGCGCGATGGTACTTGCAATTGGAGCGCGCCGTCAGCGACCTCAAGCTTTTTGTTCCGGAAAATGCCTCATTAATTTTAGTCAACGACGACGAGTGGGGTGCGCGGACGGCGCAGTTCGAGCCGCGCCGTGTTCTGCCTTTCCTCGAGCGCAATGAAAAGTACTGGGGCAGACCTGTAGACGATGCCAATGCCATCGAGGAGCTCGCGCGAATGCGCCGGGAGGGCGCCACTCACATCGCTTTCTCCTGGAACTCTTTTTGGTGGCTCGAGCACTACGCCGGCTTCGTCGCTCACCTCACTCGGTCGTCCCGCTGCGTGCTGCGAAATGAGCGCGTGATCATTTTCGAATTGCCCAAATAAAATGCCCAGCAGCCGGCCCAACACCATTCCCACCGTAATTCACATCGTGAGGCAGCTTCGCCCGACCTCCATTCTCGATGTCGGAGTCGGGTTCGGCAAATGGGGTCACCTTTTTCGCGAATACACCGACATCCTGGCAGCAGAGCACGACCCTGCGCGCTACAAACGAAAGCACTGGCAGGTCAAGATCGACGGCATCGAAGGACACGCCGCGTATTTAACGCCTATGCATCGGTTTCTGTACGATCAACTCTTTGTTGGGGATGCGCGGCAGATCGTTCGCGGGATTACGCGCTACGACCTGATCTTCCTCGGCGACATCATTGAGCATTTTGAAAAGACCGATGGGCTGTCGTTGCTGCGGCGCTGCGTCGCCAAAGCGAAGAAGGCGGTCGTCGTTTCGACGCCAAAGCATGAAACCTTACAGGACGACCTTTGCGGCAATGAATTGGAGCGGCACCGGAGCCTTTGGAACGCAAACGATTTCAAAGAATTTTCCGGAGCGACGGTGAAAACGATCGACGGCGACACGCTGCTCGTCGTGATCACGAAACCGGGAACTAAAGTGGACACCGCATCCCCCAAAGCGCCTCGACCGGGCGTGGCCCGGCGCATGGAGTTGACGCGACGCGCCGTGATCAAGCATGTCCCGCTCAACGAGAAATTCATACTGGTCGATCAAGACCAGTTGCGCAGCGGATTGCCTCATCGCAATGCCATCCCGTTCCTCGAAAAACGCGGTGTATATTGGGGCCCGCCCGCAGACGACGAGACGGCGCTTCGCGAACTCGAACGACTCCGCCGCGCAGGGGCAAGCGCCATTGCGTTCACCTGGACTTGCTTCTGGTGGCTCGATCACTACCGCAAACTCAACGCCTATTTGCGTGCTTCCTTTCTGTCGCGCGTTCGCACCCCCGATCTGGTCGTGTGGAATCTCTAAGCGTCAAAACTGTGTAGCCGACGAGGTGCCGAGTCGGCGCTTCTCCCCCGCAAACCTCCAAACACCCGGCGCGTCCTCCGCGCACGCTGCCCGCACCTCTTAAACCAGTGTCGCGTTTGTCATGTCATTTTGATAACGCGCCCCTGGGCTCTTTCTCACGCAGAAAAGCTTGTCACCGCCTGCCCCCGTGTTGCATCCACTAATCAGGGAATTGCGTCATGATCGGAAAAACCAACGGTCGAAACAGTGATCCGGGCCGCGGCCCTTCGGACGCCGACCTTGTCCATGCCGCTCGCCGCGGCGACAAGCGCGCCTTCGTCGAAATCGTCGCCCGCCACCAGGCGATGGTCTGCGGCATTGCCTTCGGCATTCTCGGTGACTTCGCCGCCAGCGAAGACGCCGCCCAGGAAGCGTTCCTGACTGCCTGGAGAAAATTCCATGACCTTCGCGAACCCGAACGCCTGCGCCCCTGGCTCGCCCAAATCGTCCGCAACGCCGCCCTCGGTCACCTGCGCCGCACGCGCGGTCACGACGAACTCGAAGAAGCCGTCGCGCTCGCCGACAATTCCCCCACCCCTGACGAAGCCGCCGCCAACGAAGAAGAGGCCGCGCTCGTCCGCGAATCTCTCGCCAAACTTCCCGAGACTTACCGTTTGCCGCTCGTCCTTTTCTATCGTGAAGGCCAATCGGTCCGCGCTGTCGCCGAAGCACTCAGCATTTCCGAAGACGCCGTCAAACAACGCCTCGCCCGCGGCCGCGAAATGCTTCGCGATCGCATATCCGGCGTCGTCGAAACCGTCCTCACGCGCACCGGCCCCACCGCCGTGTTTACCATGACCATCGCTGCCGCCATCGGCGCGCTCGCCGCGCCCGCCGCCATCGCCGCGACCGTCTTCACCGCCTCCGCCACGGCGAGCGCCACCTCCGCTTCGGCCGCCGTGTCCTCACCCATCTTTGCCGCTATGAGCACCTCCAAAACTTTTCTCGTCACCACCGCGCTGGTCGCGGCCGTTTGCGTCCCGGTTGGTTACCACCTCTCCACCTCGCACCGGGCTGCGCCGGCGACGAATGTGATCGCGCAATCCGAAGCGGACACGACGTCTAAGCAAATCGCTCCGCCAAACTTCGAAGGCAGCCCGCTCTTCGCCGAGTGGCGGGCCTTACACGACAAGCACGGCACCAATGCCGCTGCCATGCCCGCGCTCTACAAGGAAATCGCTGACATGAAGGACGCCTTTCGCCGTCGCGCCTTCCGCGCGGCACTCATCGCTGAGTGGGTCCAGGTCGATCCCGTCGGTGGTTTCGATTTCTTCCGCGGCCGCGGCTCCGACACCCAACAGCGCAAGCAGTTTTTCGAGGAGTGGCTTGCGCACGATCCAAATGCCGCGGTCACGGCGCTGCTCACCAGCCCGCCGGGTTGGGAAGGCATGGCCCATGATTGCCTCCCGGAAATCGCCCGCCGCGTTCCTTCTCGCGTCGCCGAAATCACGTCGCGCTTGCCGGCACCCGAGAGCTACTGGAGCACCAGCGTGCGCGATGCGTTTGCGATTCTCGCCCAGGGAGGTCTTAACGCCGCGCGCACCGTCGCCGAAAAAGTCACCGGTCCAAACCGGACCCAGGCTCTCAGCGGTATCGCTCAGGCGTGGGCGAAATCCGACCTTGAGGCCGCCGTCAAATGGGCCCGCTCTCTGCCGGAGGGAACGGATCGCGACGAAGTTATTCGGACGGCGCTTCTCGGCAAAGCTTCCGTCGATCCGCTCGCCGCACTTGATCTCGTCCACACAGTCCCGCCCGGAGGCCGCCAAAATTATTTTGCCACCACCACCGGCGCGCGCGTGCTCAAGGAAGCCGCCGTGGCCGACTTCGACGCCACCGTTTCCTGGCTTCAGGCCCATCCCGGTCGCATGTCTCACGACGACATGATGGGCATTGCCGACGCCGTCACCAAACGGCTCAACGCCGATCCTGCAGCCTTCCTTTCCACCTACTCCGAAGCGCTCGACGCGATCATGCCCGCCATCAACAGCGCCCTGCTCAACCGCGCTGCGGGCCAACGCTCCCCGATCTGGGATTGGCTTAACCAGCAACCGGAGAACGACGCCACCAAAGAATTGCGCACGCACGTCCTCCGTACCGCCGGCTACCAGGACCCGGAACTCGCCCTTCGCTTCGTCGCCGACCGTCCCGAAGTACTGAACGGCGAACGCGAACTCGAAAACTTTGTGAGCAGTCTCTTCAATGGCGGCTCCCTCCTCAACCGCATCGATCGCCTTTTGGAAGTTGCGCCGGATTCCCTCCGACCTGCCATTGCTGTGCAGGCTTTCAATCACCTCCATGGTGATAGCATGGAGAATCCGCAACAATGGATCGCCCGTCTGGCACAAATTCCGGAGGCCTCCCGCGCAAAGGCCACCGAATCCATAGCCCACGCCTGGGGCCAGCAATCTCCCGAGGAAGCCTTCACCTGGGTCGCGTCGCTGCCGGAAGGTGATGCGCGCAGCGGAGCCGTCGGCGCTGTCACCACAAGCTGGGCGCAAAGAGATCCGCACTCCGCCGCCGACTGGGTCGCCTCCATGCAACCCGGCGCCGATCGCGATCGCAGCGCCAACGCCCTCGTCTTCGCCGTCGCTGAAAAGCACCCGCAGGAAGCATGGCAATGGGCCTTGAGCATTCAGAATGAATCCCAGCGCAACAACGCCGCCGTCCACGCCGCGCGTATCATGGCCACGCGCGATCCCGCCACCGCTCGCCAATGGATTGAGTCGGGTCCGTTCCCGCCCGAGGTCAAGGCCAGCTTTCAGGCCGGGCTGGGCCCGTCGGCATCCGTTCCGCCCGCACGCTAAGGGGGTGCTATGAAGATTGTCGTCAACTCGCTCTTGATTCTGATCGCCGCCGCGATTGGCCTCGGCGCCGGATTTCTCCTGCGCGGCAAACCGAAAACTCAACGAGTAGTCGTCGTAGAGTCACAATCGCAAACCATCTCCAAACGTCTGAGCGCTCTCCGCCAGCACTCACAGCTGCGCGCCGACGATTCTCCGCTGACCACGAAACTTGCCCGCGACATCTCCATGTCGTCCGGCGTTACGCGCTGGCTCTATTGGCTCGAAGCGCTCGACAAGGCCCAGCCCGCAGATTTCCCCCGTCTCGCCCAGCTCGCGCAAACCAACTCCACCGCGCTGCGCTTTGTGAGCGCGCGCTGGGTGGAAGTCGCGCCGCGTCACATGTTCGACACGCTCGTTGCGGCTTACAAAGATTCCCGTGCCCTTGACGACCAACTCGTCAGCACGCTTGCGAATACACTCTTCACGGAATGGCCCAAACACGATCCGGACGCCGCCATCGCCGCGCTCAACGAAAACAATGAAGCTCTCGGCGGCAGATATTGGCGCTTCGACGTCGCTTACGGCATGGTCGAGAAGGACACAGAACGCGCCTTGCGCCTGATGTCCGAGTGGAACACCGATATCGGGTTCGGCGGCAGTGGGCTGAAGGCCATCGCCAAATGGGCCGAGGCGAATCCTCGTCACGCCGCCGAGTTCATGAACGCGCATCCCCAGACCGCTCACGTCGCGCGCGGCATCATCGAAGAAATCGGCAAAGTCTGGGGAAAGATCGATCCCGCCGCCGCGCTCGATTACGCCTCCACCGCCCACAACTCGCACGGCCGCACGCTGGGCGAGGCGGCTCTTAAAGAATGGTCCAAGGGCGACCTTAACGCTGCAGCCGATTGGCTCGCGTCAGCCGATGGTTTCACGCGCAACCGCATGAGCGCTGCCTTCGTCGAAGTTTGGGGCAAGCAGGATCCCTCCTCCGCCCTCACCTGGTGCCACGAAAATCTCTCCGGCCTTAGCCTCAATCAAGCAGTTGCCGGCGTCGTCAAAGGCTCTGCCGATAAGGACCTCATGGCCGCCGCTGCGCTCGTCACGTCTATGGATCCATCCCCGGCTCGCGCCGAAGCCGCCAGGTCTATCGCGCGCAAAATGTTTCCGGATTCCTTCACCGGAAAACAGGTCACACCCGAGGCGGTCGCCTGGTTGAAACAACTCGATCCGGATTCAATGCGCCGGGTCACTGACGAAGTTTCGTGGAGTTGGTCCGCCAGCGATCCAAAAGGCATGGCTGCTTTCCTGGTCAGTGCCGATCCCGATGCCATCTCGCCGTATGCCTACAACATCACTGGCCGCGAACTCGCCCGCAAATCACCCTCTGAGGCGATGGATTGGGCGGGTAAGCTGCCGACCGAAAAGGCGCTTAGTGTTGGAAGCGAGGTGTTTGCCGAGTGGCGCAGCTTCCAGGCAGATGCCGCCATGAAATGGCTGAATAATCTTCCTAAAGACGACGCCCGACGCGAACCCTTCTTCAAACAAGCCATTCAAAACCTCGCCCACCATCCTCAAGCCGCCGACCAACTCGCCGCGATGAATTCTTCCGAACGCGCCGCCGCCCGTCCCATCCTCGAAGCCATGAACCTCCCCGCCGACCGCCGCACCCGCCTCCTCGACGCCGTTGCAAAGTAAGGCTGGACGCATTCGCGAAGCGTCCTGGCGTGCGCCAGCCTGCCCAGCCGATTCTACACCTTCAACCTTATCCCATGGCGATCGAACTATCGAATCGGCTGTGGTGCTCTGGCGCTTTCGACTTACCCGTACCCTCGTCGCAACTCCGCATCGACCATTCGACACGGTTACTCCAGCTATCTGACCTGTAAGCTCGAAGACGACGAACTCCGTATCCACGAATTCACGCTCGACAACCCATGTCCATTTCCCGCGTAAGTATTCACCATTGCCTTCTTGGCCAACGCGTCGGCGCCTTCCTTGCCCGCAGCATCGATGTCCGATTTCTTGATCCGCAACGTCAGCACCGTTCCCTGCAAGGAAGTCCTCACGCTATCCTTGTTCATTTCTACCACCCCTGTAGCAAACCGATTTGCGCTCGTCTGCGCGCCGCCACGCCCCCCACCGGCTCTGGGTTGCGGACTCGAATCGGGTTTCTCACTCCATTTTCTCCAGTCTGATCCACCCGCGGCCGCCGGGGCGCCAAACACAGTCACAGTCACGTGCTCATCCGCCTTGACGCCTTTCATGTTCGACGCGTTCCTCAGCGCGGCAATCAACTGCTTCTTCAACTCCTCCACCCTCTCCGCTTCGTAAGGCACTCCCGAACTGCTTCCCGTCCAACGCATCTCCTCTGGTTCGCCACGTAGTTTGCGTCGCACCTCGTTCCACTCTGACTCATCCGCTTTCTCCGGTTCCTTCGCCTCCACCACCACCGGCGCGTGTACTGGAAAATTCACCTTCACCAGGAACAACGGTCCGAAGTTCTCCAGATAAAGCGCCCGCACCGATTTCCCTCCCGACGTGTAATACAATTTGATCCCCATCTTCTCGTCCGGCACATCCTGCCCCAGGCGCTCCAATGCGCGATCAATGATCAGCGTCATGATCGCAAGGTCCTCCTCCATCGTCGCAATCGCGTCGGCATTCTTGCTGCCAAACTGAATGACCACTGGCGGTACAGAGCTGCCGCTCGACCGCGACGAATATCCGTAGACCGTCCCGTAATCGCTCGCCCCGTTCTGCGCATAGACGTTCGCCGTCGATGTCACGGCCCGCGGGGTCCTGCCCACGGACGCCCCGCCGAATCCGCCACCACCCACGCTTAGCGGATCCTCCGGCGGCGGCGCCGCTGGAAGTCCCGTTTGACCGTTCGCATACGCCACCGACAGGGTAACCAACGCTGTCGTAATAAACTGCTTCATATTTTTCATATGTGTGCTCCTTACTCGTTTCCTCGTGCTGCTAATTGCGTCATCGTGAACTTCGCCTGCCGGAACTCCTGGTCGGCCGTGACAGCCAGTGTCTCCATATCCCGCCGCAGCGCGATCATCCGCGCGTCGACCTGCCGTTGCTGCTCTTGTACAAATGCGAGCATCGCCTGCTTATCCTCCTCGCGCGCGCCTTCCATCGTTTCGGAAAACGTTCGCAGCAGGTCCCGCGAATTCTCCTCTGCCGCCGCGGCCAGCCGCGCCTCCGATCGCGCCAACGCCTGCTGAAACTCCGCTGTCACTGCCGATTTCACGGACGCTTCCACGTCCGCTCGCATCGCCTTTGCGTCCGGCGCAGTCATTCGTCCCGCGGCAACTCCCGCCGCCAGCACGACCGCAGCCGCCACCGCCCACCGAAACACCGGCGTAATGACGTTTCTTGCCCGCGGCGTCGCCGGCACCGACCAGCTATCCAGCATCTTCAAACTGCGCCGCCAGCCGGCCACTTCCGCCGCGCACTCGGCGCAACTCTCCAGGTGCGCCTCCAATCGCCGCGCCTCGACCCCCGTCGCTTCGCCGAACACATACGGCGCCCACTCATCTCGATTCGGATGTTTCATAAAATTTCGTTCTCAACTCACAACCCACTTCACAACACCAACGCTTCGCGCGGTCGCGGCGGCGACGGCTTCGGTTCCCGGAACTGCGGCTCCAATAACCGCGTCAACTTCGCCAGCGCCTCCGCCATCCTCGAATTCACCGTCCCTTCCGGTATTTCCAAAATCTCCGCGATCTTCTTCAACTTCAGTCCTTCGTAGTGCCGCAGCACCAGCACCGTCCGATACATCTCTGGCAACTTCAGCAACGCCCGCCTCACCATCTCCGCCTCTTCGTTCCCGGCCGCTTCGCTGTGCGGATCGTCGCTGTCCATCCCGATTTCATCCAACCCCTCCAGCGCCTCCCCCCCGTCGAGTTCCAGCGCCGACTCCGCCCGCCGTTTCACCCGCCGCAACTCGTCGTAACACGCGTTCAACGCGATCCGCCACAGGAACGTCGAGAACCGCGCCGTCGGCTGATAATGCTCCCGCTTCGCGAACAGCCGCGCGAATGCCTCCTGCTTCAGATCCTCGCCCTTGTGCGCATCGCCCACCATCCGCGTGCACAACCGCCGGATCGGTTCCTCCCACCGCTCCACCAGTTGCGCGAACGCCCGATGATCATCCTGCGTTTGCACCCGCAGCATCGCCTGCTCGTCCGTCGTGCAGAACAACAGCGACAACGTTGAAATCCCTCGCGCCATCAGCCTTCGTTTCTCATCTCGCCATCAACCCGTCGATGATTAAACGACACCACCTCGCCGTTTCGTCGAAACATTTTCAACGATTATTGTTTATACGGACATCCCGAACACGAATGTGCGTCCGACGTCGCGAAGCGTCCTGGACGCTTCGCGACTAGTCAGGTGGCACTTTGAAATCGCGGCAGCGTCCTGGAGTGCGCCGGTGCTCTGGCGCTTTTCCGCAATGGTGTTCTCGCAGTTCCAACCGTACCCGATCTCACCATGCTGCGGTGCGCCCCGCAGTTGGAAGAACCGCTGCCGCTCCCCAAAAGAATTCGTGTAAGGACTCGTCGCCCCGTTCACCGGCACGTAAGGCCGTTTCTCCCTTCTTCGTTTTCTTTGTTTCCTTCTGTTGCAAGAAAATCGTCAAGCAGAATTTTCACAAAAAAATGTCCTCTCCTGTCACTTCGTGTCACTTCCTGTCCACTCCTGTCACATTCCTCCGACACCTTCCCCAATTTCCCAAAAAACCCGTGTTAAAATCTCCCCATGAAAAGAAATTATTGTAGCCGGCTGGAATCGGGAAACAGCCCT
>Ga0111539_10008867_pt1 | contig 12740 bp, 11 predicted proteins | sample RhiMethybrSRZTD1_FD_79667 | JGI IMG/M metagenome (GOLD analysis project Ga0111539, IMG submission 79667) | Populus rhizosphere microbial communities from Tennessee, USA - Rhizosphere MetaG P. TD hybrid SRZTD1 (version 2) (version 2) | ecosystem: Host-associated > Plants > Roots > Rhizosphere >...
ATCAAGCGGTCTGTCTATGGCATCTAGCGATTTTTGCAGCACTTCGAGAAACGTGCCCTCGGTGAGATTACGGGTGTTCAAAATATCTCCACTCAACATCACGATGCCGTCTTTATAGGCTTCAGGGTAGTGCGGAGTTGTGTGAGGGAGAGAGTAGTGTCGATCTGTTGACGCACTGCTGACGACAGTACATGACTGCGCCCAGTGCCAAGGAGCGCTGCAAGACCCCCAAAAGACCACTGCTCTCACCGCATCTCACACAATTCCTGTGATGGAGCGCACAGACAAGCTGAAGAAAATATACCACAGTCTAGTTGGGAGAGCTGACGGGGGTAATGCGGGTGATGCGGAACAGAGATTATGTCAAGACGTTGACACCCCCTCGTCAGAATTGCTACATCTCGCGCTCCTTGGAGCATAGTTGTACCATGAGCAGGAGGAAATATTCTGTGTTCTAGCGCTGTTGCATGTGACAGAAAGGTGAAAAAAACTGCCGCCCTCTTCAGGCATGAAATTTGCAAAACAGGCCTGGTATCGGACACGGCGTATCATGACGGTGCGCAGGTAGACTCCAGACGCGGGAAGGGCGGGCATCATGACTGTGCGTAGACGAGAAGGATATAGGTGGACTATGCTTGCAGAGGACCATCGTTCCGTGGCGTTTGGGCACGAGGAGGATCGGTGGGCGGCGCCAGAGGAGGAGGTGGCGTTTGGACTCGATACTGATCTGGAGGAGTCTCCTCACGAATTGGAAGAAAATTTTGATAACCTGGTAGCCCGCTATTTTGGCGATGTGCGCCAGTTTGCATTGCTCAATCGGGCTGAAGAGCAGGCCCTCTGGTGTCGCATTGAAAGTGCGCAAAAACGCGAACGCCGGGCCCTGTATACTGCGCCTATGGCCCTTTCTGTCCTTATACAACTAAGGCATCAGGTCGAACGCGCAGAAGTCTCCCTGGATCATGTATTGCGCGATGCGGAGTCCTTAGCTGTACGGCAGGCAGACTTACGGAGGCAGTTTGAGGACGCGGTACTCGAGCTACAAGACATCGCCGCACGTCTGCAGGCCTTACGCTCCCATACCCAGACGTCCTCCAAACGACGTGCCGTACGTCGAGCCTATGCCGAATTGTGGCAGCAGTGGTGTAAGACCTGTGAAGCGCTCGCCTTACATCCACAGGTGTATGATACTCTACGCGAGGCGCTTAGGACAGAGCAGGCCGCACAGCCAGACAATCTGGCCCTGCACGCCGCACATCGTGCCTGGCAGCGCGCGCACGAGCGGCTGACGCAGGTCAAAGCCTGCATGATCCGTGCTAACCTGCGTCTCGTCATTCATGTGGCAAATCGTTATCGAGGCCGGGGGGTACCATTTCTTGACCTCATTCAAGAAGGCAATATTGGCCTGATGCGGGCCCTCGAAAAATTTGAGCCAAGCCGTGGGCTGAAATTTGTAACCTACGCGCACTGGTGGGTGCGCCAAGCCATTAGTCGTGCCATTACTGAGCAATATCGTACAGTCCGTCTTCCCAATCACATTGGCGAACGGAAAAACAAACTCCGCGCGGCTGTGGAACGCCTCTGGGGCCAGTATGGGCGGCCCCCTACCAGTGAGGAACTGAGCGTGGCGTTGGGCTGGACACGCGAGGAAGTGGAAGAGCTGCAAGCAGCAGTGCAACCGGTCATCCGTCTGCAACAGCCATTGGCTGAAGATGGTGGGAGCCTGGCGGACATTCTCGAAGATGACCAGGCGCCACGGCCTGATGAACTGCTAGCTGAGGACCAGTTGCAGCGCTGCCTGTCGGACTGCTTGGCGAGTCTCACCGAGCGCGAAGCATTTATCTTGCGCCTGCGTTATGGCCTGGAATCCGAGCAGCCCCACACGTTGCAAGAAATTGCAGATATGCTTAGATTAAGTCGTGAACGCGTACGCCAACTCGAACGGCAAGCTTTCGAGAAGCTGCGCCAACCGCATCGGAGTGCTATGCTGGCTGATTTCGCGATGTTATAGGAGAACGCTCCGGAGCACTATCCCGTCGCCCGTGTGATGGGCAGCACCCGGTGCCAGAGCATACTCCCTCTGGGCTGGGAGGAGGTTTTGGGTTATGGCACTATTGCACACTGTCTACCCTGTGCTGCCTCTGAAAAGTACGGTGCTGTTTCCGCATATTCTTATGCCCGTGGCGGTTGGACGTCCCCAATCGGTGGCCGCTGCTGAAGCTGCCCTGGGGTCGGAAGATAAAATGCTCGTGGCTGCGGTACAGCGGGATCCGCAGACGCAGGCCCCAGACTTACCAGCTCTCTACCACACGGCCACTCTGGCGGTGGTCAAGCGGGTCATTCAACGCCAGGACAACGTACTGCAATTGTTGTTACAAGGTGTTGATCGCGTGGCACTGCAGCAAGCAGTCGCGACCACACCCTATCTCCGCGTCACGGTAGCGTCACTGCCTGAGCCCCAGGAAGACTCTCCACAAGTCACCGCCTTGCTGCGTAATGTCCAGGAATTGATCCGCACCGCTGTCAAGCATCTGGAGACTATTCCTGAAGACATGGTGAATCTGCTCATTAATACTGCTGAACCCGTGAAGCTCGCCTATCTCATCGCTACGGTACTGAATATCGATACGGAACAGGAGATGCAGTTATTGATGACGGACAATCTGCCTACTCTCCTGCAGCGGATCTACGAGCACTTGTCGCGGGAAGTACAGATCCTGGAATTGCGTCAGAAAATTGCCGGAGAGACGCAGGTCGAACTGGACAAGGCGCAGCGTGACTATGTATTACGGCAACAGCTCAGGCAGATCAAGAAAGAGCTGGGCGAGGATGACGAACAGGACGATACGGATCTCCTGCGTCAACGTCTGGTAGAGACAGCCCTGCCGGATGAGGTCCGTAAGGAACTTGAGCGTGAGCTGTCGCGTCTGCAACGTTTGGCCCCCGCAGCACCGGATCATCAGGTCCTGCGGAGTTATCTTGAGTTTGCCCTGGAATTGCCCTGGACCGCCACGACCACAGACCAGCTGGACTTAGTACGGGCACAGCAGATTCTCAATGAGGATCACTTTGGCCTCGAGGACATCAAGGACCGTATCATCGAACATCTGGCGGTGATGCAGCTCAAACCCGAGGCCAAAAGTCCTATTTTGTGTTTCGTGGGACCGCCGGGCGTCGGCAAGACTAGCTTAGGGCATTCCATCGCTCGTGCTTTAGGGCGACGTTTCGAGCGTTTTTCTCTAGGCGGCGTACACGATGAAGCCGAATTGCGCGGCCACCGGCGCACGTATATTGGTGCACTGCCGGGGCGCATCCTGCAAGCCATACGTCGGGTGGGGGTGTGCAACCCGGTGCTGATGCTGGACGAGGTGGATAAACTGGGGCGTGATTTCCGTGGTGATCCAGCCGCAGCACTGCTCGAAATTCTCGATCCGGCACAGAATCATACGTTCCGGGATCACTATCTCGACCTCCCCTTCGATCTCTCGAAAGTCTTTTTTATCTGCACGGCCAATGCACTCGAAACCATCCCTGGACCTTTACTCGACCGCCTGGAAATTATGACCCTAGCGGGCTACAGTGAAGAAGAGAAATTAGAAATTGCTAAGCGCTATCTCCTGCCGCGGCAGGTCGAGAATAGCGGTCTGACTCCGGCCCAGCTACCGCTTTCTGAAAATGCCCTGCGGACGATGATCAGCCGCTACACCCGTGAGGCAGGGGTGCGCCAGCTCGAGCGCACAATCGGGCAGGTGGCGCGCAAGATTGCGCGGCGTGTGGCCATGCAAGAGACGCCGCCAGAACGCCTCGAACCAGCCGACCTCGATGATCTTTTAGGCCCTGAGACGTATTCCTGGGAGGAAGCGCGGCAGAACTTGCCAGCTGGGGTGGCCGCTGGCTTGGCCGTGACGCCCACAGGTGGCGAAGTGCTCTATATCGAGGCGCAATTGTTGCCAGGTGGCAAAGGTTTGGCCCTCACCGGGCAACTGGGTGAAGTCATGCGCGAGTCAGCTGAAATTGCCCGTGACCTGCTCTGGGCTGAGGCGTCGCAGCTCGATATTGATGTAAAAACATTCGAGAGCAACGGTATGCATGTGCATGTGCCGGCCGGTGCAATTCCGAAAGACGGTCCGTCGGCTGGCATTGCCCTGGCAACGGCGATTACTTCACTGCTGACGCGCAAGCCCGTACGTTCTGATACAGCGATGACAGGTGAGATTACCCTGGCTGGGTTGGTGCTGCCGGTAGGCGGCATCAAAGAAAAAGTGTTGGCAGCACGCCGCGCTGGCTTGCAACGGGTCATTATACCGAAGGCCAATGCCAAGGATTTACGCAAACTCCCCGACGCGGTGCGCGATGCCATGACATTCATCCTGGCCGAGCGCTTCGTGGAGGTCATCCACCATGCTATCCCTGATCTCGACATGGTTTATACGACTGAGGTTGGTGTGTAACGCTCCACACCAACCTCGCCTGCCTTTCTACTAGTATGTCGAACCGCGCCTGCCAAACCTGTGTGCCCTCTACTCCCTAGCGCAATTCCAAGGCTGTGCTGCGTTGTTGTGCCGTGAATACCGTCTCAGCCGTCTCTCGCGTCTGTGGCTCCCATTTCTCCGGCTCGGTGGCAGCACCCCTGACGGCGGCTCGATAGGCGTGGATACAGGGGGCGATCCATGCTGTACTCTCCTGGCCATGCGCTTCTTAACGGGCCTCAGCGATGCGCGCCAATTCCTCCGCTATCTCCTGTGTAGTGCCCGCCGTTGGTGGCCGGATCATCACATGTGTGGCACCAGCGTCATGGCAAGGCTGGCCGAGCGCGTTCAGGGGCCGGGCCGTAGACGGAGATGATAAGGCCTGCAGGGGCGCGCCCAGCTTGCCGGGCCAGGGGGTCGAGTGGGCCAGACTGCTCCCACATATGCCGGGAAAGGCACGAAGAGACCAAGCAGCTTTTTCACGATTGAGATAGACTTGCTGCAGGCACGGGCTGCAGGAATGCAGGACGCGAGGAGAGCTGGAATTCTAAAAATGTCCTCGCTATGTCCTGGAGGCTATTCTATGATGCGGCTTCTTTTACAATGGGTGCTATCTGCATTGTCTTTGATGATGGTTGCGAAACTCCTCCCTGGGTTTCACATCAAGGATTTTGGTGGTGCGTTGGGAGTCGCGGCGGTCTATGGTATCTTGCACGTTGTGCTCTACCCCGTGTTACGGTTCGTGACCTTTATTCCCGTGTTGCTGAGTTTTGGGCTGTTCATCTTTGTGATTAACGCCTTCCTGTTGTTCTTAACGAGTGCGCTGCTTGACAATTTTCGGATTGACAACATCCCCACAGCCCTGGTCGGCGCAGTGTCGCTGACGATTCTAAATGGTATCTGGCGATGGCTTTTGTTCTGAGCCCACCCTGAAGGAATAACATGGCGTTAGCAGTGCTCAGAATCTTGACGCTTGCGGGGGTGCATGCTAGATTTCCCCGAAATTCTTGATAAGAATGCCATGAGGGGCAGGGAGTGGGACATATATGCGTAGCGCTGCAGCAATATGGTGGGCCGTCCTGGTAGTTTTCGTGCTGGGAGCAGGGCAGTCTCTAGACCCCGCGTTCGCTGCTGCGCCTGGGTGCGCTCCGACGCGTCCTGATAGTCTTGGGCCATTCTACGAGCCCAATGCTCCAGAGCGGGATAGTACTGGACAAGGGTTGAGCATCTCGGGTATCGTGCGTTCGGCGAGAGATTGCCACGCGCTTGGGGGAGCCCAGATTGAATGGTGGTCTGCCGACGCTCACGGCGCCTATGATGCCGCACACCGTGCTACGCAGCAGGCCAACGCCGACGGTCACTATCACTACACCACGGACTTCCCGGGCCGCTATCCTGGTCGGCCACCGCACCTCCATGTACGCGTCACCGCCCCGGGACACCGTACGCTGGTCACCCAGATTTATCCTCAGCAGGCGCAGACAACCCTCGATGTGGATCTCGTCCTTGTCTCTGAATAGTCTGCCTAGTCTTTGCGCTTATAGCCAAAGCACCAACGATTGGTCGTAGTACCAATGTTGCGAACCGTGTGACGCACCTCAGCGGGAATAAACACTTCTTCGCCAATGTGGGGACGGAGCGTTTGTCCCTGGAAAGACAGCTCAATCTCCCCTTCAATGAGTGTGACCAGTTCATCTACCTCATGGACAAAATTTGCCCAGACCTGCCCGGGCGGGTCCGTCCACATTGTGCAACTAAATCCCCGCTTGGCCCACGCTTGTTGTATCTGTGACGACTCCAAGGGTTTCTCCTCTCAGGATCATAAATGCACGTCGCGCATATTCTCTTTGAGTCCAACTCTTTGGGTCTCTTGCCGGAGGACAGCATACCAGATACTACGAAGATATTGCATCCCGTCTGCCAACTGGGGGCGCTCATCTCTCTTGACATACGGGACGTCTAACGGCAGGATTGGTCTGTCGCTCATCTTTCTCTTCAGATATCATAAATATTCCCTCATCCGCTGCTTCGGCAGTCCTAGCACAACTGGAGGAGAGCTATGAAGCGTAGCACAGAACGGACCCTCACGACGCACGCCGGGAGGTTGCCGAATCCCGACAATATCGTTGCGATCCAGCAAGCCCGCGCCAGCGGCGATCAGGCTACCTTCGACCGGCTCGTTAAGGCTGGCGTCACTGACAGCGTGCGTAAGCAGATGGGACTCCGCAACGACATTCACAGCGACGGCGAGTTTTGGAAAGCGCGCGACGAGCAATACTACAACAGCCGTGTCACCGGCGTTGAAATGCAGCCTCTCCAACCCGGCGAGTGGCCCTCCATCCTAGGACACCAGCAAGAACGGCATATGCCGAGTTTCAGAGAGTTCTATACGATCTACGACCAGCTTGGCAACATCCCACGGCCAGGCGTCGTGAACCCGCAGCCGACGCACAAGGCGATGATCACCGGCCCCATGACCTACAAAGGCCAAGACGCCATCAAGCATGAGCTCACGGTAGTCAAGGCGGGCATCGCAGAGGCCGGCGCGCAGGTCGAGGACTTCTTCTTCCCGGTCCTGGGGCCAGGCTGGCTCGGCCACTTCCTCTTCAACGCGTATTACCCGACGGACGAGGAATACGTCTATGCCATGGCGGCGCTGTTCAAGGGCGAATATGAGGCCGTGGTCGACGCGGGGTTCATCCTGCAGATTGATGACCCTGGCCTGGCAGACAAGTTTGGTATGTTCTACCCTCCCATTACGGTAGAAGCGTTCCGCAAGCACGCCGAGCTGCGCCTTGAAGCTACCAACTGGGCCCTCAGCAACATCCCTGAAGAGCGGGTCCGCTACCACACGTGCTGGGGCAGCTGGCATACGCCCCATACCACCGACATCCCCTTCAAGCACATTGTAGACCTCCTGCTCAAAGTCAAAGCGCAGGCCTACTCGGTCGAGGCGGCAGACGTACGGCATGCGTTAGACTATCAGGTCTGGGAGGACGTCAAGTTCCCAGAGGGCAAGATCTACATCCCGGGTGTCATCGCACACAAAACCACCACCATCGAGCCCCCGGAACTCGTAGCCCATCGGATCATACGCTACGCCAATATCATGGGACGCGAGAACGTCATCGCGGGCACAGACTGTGGATATGGGAATCGCGTATACCCGGACATCGCGTGGGCCAAGATGAAAGCTATGGCAGACGGTGCAGCCCTGGCCACCCAACAACTCTGGGCCCGCTCACGCTAGGGCAAGAGACGCATGTGAAAGCCATTTTCATAAGAGGATATTGAGGCTCCAAGTTCCTCAGGTGGGAGGAGGTACCTACGATGGCTGTGGCCATCCCTTTGCCCCGCTCTATACGGTTTTACGTATATAGAACTTCAGAACCCCGGATGTCTCCTCTATCCGAACCAGCTCGTGCCCGGCTCTCGTCGACCAGGCAAGTATGTCAGGCTTCGCGCCTGGATCCGTGGTCAGCCTCTCCAGGAGTTGCCCAACCTGCATGTTCTTTATAGCCGTACGGGCCTTTAAAGCTGGCATTGGGCAGAGAAGCCCTCGACAGTCCAGACTTACATCTACCTTATCCACAGTGTGCCTCCCGATGTCCGATGCAGTTGATGTAACACGGCCCTCTGTAGCACTTATAGGGTATCCTGCTCCGAAAGCATTTTCGACCGTCCATGAGCCATCTAGGTCAAGCTGAATCTCCGCGTCCGCTCATTCCACGTGGCAAATACATACCAGCTTAGCATCAAAACCACGACGCACAGCATAGCCCATGACCAACCTACGAGATTGGGCAAGAAAACCGCGGTCCCGAGCTTTTGTAGGAATTGCGTCTGCACCAGAATGAACCGAGATAAAGAGCCACCCACAGCAAAGAAAGCCACAGCCACCCAAAGCTTTACATGCCCTTCACCGGCCCGCCAGATGGAACCGGCACCACAACCACCAGCGAGCACCATGCCAAGACCGAAAAGTAGGCCCCCTACCAGACCTCCTGCCCAGAAACCTGGGAAGACCCAGTCTGTGGAATCCTTCAGGTCCATGGCTTTGAGAATGGCAAAGCCTATCATGCTCAAGATAAGGGCCAGGGCTGCGGCCCGAGTATGCTCACCTTCCCCGGTCATAAAGGGCTCACGAAAAGCCCGCACCAGACAGAAGCGCGAGCGCTGGAAAACCATACCAAAAGTCACTCCAAAAAGCAGAAAGCCTGCCTGCGGGGCGTACCCTCGTCGGCTATACAAGAACGGCAGGGAGAGGAGCATTAGCAGCGTAAGGAGACCGAGCACGGGCTGCCATCCAAGACCTGAGGATCTGGTAGCCCAGAGGGTAAAAGATTTGCCCATGCTGAGACCGGGCCATCGCTCGATCTCCCACAAAAGATACTTGAGGCCAAGGTACGACCCGATGCCGAGCCCCAGCATCATCGCTACGCCACTCATCGAGAGAGCTGCCACCGCGCTAAAAAATCCCCCAATGTTGCAGCCGAAGGCGAGGTTCGCGCCGAGCCCCATAAGGAGACCACCTACGCCTCCCTTGCACAGCTCCCCCCAAGGTGCCACTCTGATAGCAAACTCTTGACCAAGCAGGGCGGCCGCCAACGCGCCCATGAGCAACCCAAGGTTTAAAACCGAGCCGGAGTAGAGGAAAGGGGAGACGAGATCCGGACGATGCAAAAGCCCCAGAGACTGCAAAAGCCAATCTCCCCAGTTCCTGAAGCCGTCCGAGGCCGTCCATGGCCGGTCAAAAGTGAACAGAAAGACGTTGAGAGTTCCGACCAGAAGGGCTGCCGGGATCACCGGCCACGGCTGACCAAAGACCACGTCATAGTGTTCTCGGAGGGCTCCAGGTTCTCTAGTTACATGCGCCATACCACTTCTCCGAACTCCATGAGATGTGGCCGAGTCCGCTGGATGGGCTGGTCGCAGGGAACTTTAGCGAGCCTGAGGAGCCAACAAAGCCCCGAAAAGCCCGCGACCTTTCTCCCCAGTCCATTCTCTTGAACCCACAGCGCGGCCTATCAGTTCGCCCTGCCGGCCGATCAGCACCACTGTCGGAGTGCCGATCACCCCATACAATTGGGCCACCGCCCCGTCAGCGTCGAGCAAGATAGGAGAGGTGACGTTTTTCCCCTCGACCCAATCGGCCACCCGGCTACGGTTCTCTTGCATGTCTATAGCCAGGACTGTGAGACCTTGCTGGCTGAACTCCTGATGGACTTGCTCTATGGTCGAGGGCAACTCCCTCGTGCATAACGCTCACCATGTCGCCCAGAAGTACAGCAGGACTGCCCTGCCACGCCAGGCAGACAGGGAAACCCGTTCGCCGGCAAGCGATTCGAGGATGAAGGCCGGCGCTGGCTCGGCATCTAGGGTTACGATATGGAGGTCCCACAGCCTCTCTTCCAGGTCGTTGCCCGCAGGCGGCGTGGTGGCCAGGAAGAAACCGAAGAGCAATGCCTGGAACATGGTAACAGCGGTCATACGACCCTCACTCGAGATCGCGTATCGACCTTTACGCGTTTGACCCTCCGCAGATAGTCTGCAACCACATCGAAGGCCGGAGGGCCGTCGACCTCCCTGAGGCTCGCCCATCCTGCGGCCTTATACTGCTTCTGCGCCTCTAACGGTTTACCACCTACCCTGATGTCGGTGATCCGCTCACCCTGTTTCTTCTCCGGGGCAATGGTGTAGGTAAGCCCGCCCACCCTGACCATATCACCCCCTTGCCGGTAGTAAGGGTCCCGATGAAAAAGATTGTCCGCCACGTCCTCCATGACCATCTTGACCTCTTGCCCTGTCATCTCCCTTACCCAGGTGTTGGGGTAGGTCAGACCGGTGTGATTATAAACGTCCTCAACAGTAATCCCCTGGCTGGGGAGAATCGTGACGCCGAAGCGGAAGCCTGGCGAGAAGGCTATCTGCGCGTCGTAGTGCTGTATCAACGCGTCGAGAATAATCTCATCGAAGGTGCCATTGAAATGCCCGCGGCGGTACAGGAGGCTTTCGGAGATGGCGAGCTTCTCCGCCAGCTGGCTGCCGTAGGGCGCGCGAATGTTCTTGATGAGCGCTGCCATCTCCAGGTCTTCTGGAAGAAACCTGGACAGGACGGGGATGAGCTTGTAGCGGTAATCGACGACCTTGCCGCTGCGCACGTCCAGGTCTAGACGACTCAAAAATTTCCCGTACGCCCCAGAGTTGATGACGATCGTCTTATCGATCAGGATCGGTTTCGGGACTGCATCGTGAGTATGTCCGCCGAGGATGACATCGATACCCTGCAGTCTGTGGGCAAGCTTGAGGTCCACGTAAAGCCCGTTGTGGCTCAAAACAACTACCAGGTCGACCTTTTTCTGGTCTCTGATCTCGTTGACCAACTTTTGCAGGTGGTCTTCCTGGATTCCAAAGGTGAGGTTTGGCACAAAGCGCTGGGGATGAGATATGGCCGTATATGGAAAGGCCTGACCGATAATGCCGACCTTGACGCCACCGACCTCCTTGATTGTGTAGGAGTGAAATACGGGATCTCCTGGGGGTCCCCAGGAGATATCCGCGACATTATGCGCGACAAAATCTCCCGTGAAAAGGCCACGCGTTTCCCTGTCTCCAAATAACTCTCTTACGCGCTCAATCCCGTAGCTAAACTCCCAATGTGGCACAAAAACTTCTACCCCCAATTGATTCGTCGCCTCGAGCATGTCTAAGCCTCGGCTCCAAAGCGAGGTCGCTGAGCCCTGCAGGGTATCGCCGCCATCGAGCAGCAGCGTTTTGCCCGCACGCTCGGTCCTGATCTGCTTGACGAGCGTGGCCAAATGCGGGTAGCCGCCCATCTTCCCATACCGGGAAGCCAGCTCTGCAAAGTCAAGGTGGGTATAGGCGTAGGCCTCAAGCGACTTGCGCTCAAACCCATAGGCGTTGAGGAAGGCCGGCCCGGTCACATAAGGTGGCGTGTTTTTCCACTCTCCGACCTCAATCAGCGTGTCAGGCTCGCGGTAATAGACGGGGAGAAGCGACGCGTGGGTGTCAGTGAGATGCAGCAGGGTCACGTTGCCGAGAGCTTGGAAATCCAACAGGCGGTCCGGCGTGAGTGCGGCCGCTAGCGCCCGGTAACTGGTCGTCCCGACTACGCCTGCAATCCCGACCAGTTGCAGCAAATCCCGTCGGGTCACTTCCATACTTTCACTCCGCTTAATGTCGTATGCCAGGCACATTCATCGGCTTGCCGTGGGCAAAAGACGTGAGGTAGAGCTCCAGCTCCGCATACTCCACCGCGTCCGCCGGGAGATAGTTCATGCCGAGCGGCAGCATGCAGAACTGCATCCTTTTGCGGATGTCCCAGATCAAGCCGAAGTTGGTCCGCCAGGTCGGAAAGTGGTTTGTCAGGCCGGCTTCCGCATCGCCTAGCAGCCGACCGCCCAGGAACTTACGCGCTCCTTTCCCCGGCGCCTCGGTGTGGCAATCGGCGCAGGCATGATTGCGCTCTCCCACCCTTTTATGGAAGCTCGCCTTGCCGCGCTCCAGCGCTGCCTGCATCTCGGGACGCGTCAGATCCAGATCGACATGCATACCGTTTGACTGTATCTTGATCAGGATCGCCATATTGAGGTTCTCCTCACTCTGAGACAGCATTGCCATCCCGGTTGTCTCAGGCGCGTGCACGGTCAGGAAGTCCTCGATGGACATCACGCGCTGGTATGGCGCGACGTACTTTGGGTACCTTGTCGCGACCCCTCGCATGGACTTCTCGGCACCATCCTTGTGGCAGTCCGCGCATGCCTTGCCTGCCGGCCCGTTCCTGGTCCACAGAGCCGGCGCCTTCTCGGCCGCCAGCATCGCCGGGTTGTTGGTAGGATCGAGATTGTCGCCGAAATAGTATGCGACTTTCCGCATGAAGGGATTCCGGTCAGGATCTTTTTCAGGCGGTGGCACAAAAGGCGGATTCCCCTTCTGAGTTTTCAGGAACGTCACGATGTGGACGATGTCCTCAGGCTTAAAGATCCCCGCTGTGCCCCACGGCGGCATGGCAGTATTGGGGAAGAAGAGCCTCGGGTCGTAAATCGTCTGATAGACGAACTCATCGGGAAGATTCCGATCGCCAAAGGTGGACAGGTCCGGACCGATGTTGCCTGCTGGCCAGACGTCGTCGCCTTGGATCAGGTGACAAGCAGTGCATGGCGCCTTGGCCCGATCCATGAAGAGCTTGCGGCCCAATGCCGCCTCTCCCTTGACGTCTTTTGGCATAGCAACCTTCTGCGCTGGGAGCTCGGG
>Ga0111539_10008870_pt1 | contig 12736 bp, 10 predicted proteins | sample RhiMethybrSRZTD1_FD_79667 | JGI IMG/M metagenome (GOLD analysis project Ga0111539, IMG submission 79667) | Populus rhizosphere microbial communities from Tennessee, USA - Rhizosphere MetaG P. TD hybrid SRZTD1 (version 2) (version 2) | ecosystem: Host-associated > Plants > Roots > Rhizosphere >...
CGCCGTCTGATCGCACGCCTGCTCGATGCCATCGATCACGCGCTGCCGCCGAGTCGTGCGATCGAGCGGTTCGTTGACGAACAACGCCCGGACTTGGTAGTCATCACGCCGCTCGTCGGCGTTGTCGCCTCATCGCAGCTCGATCTGTTGCGCAGCGTTCGCGCGCGCCGCATTCCCTCGGCGGTGTGTGTCTGGAGCTGGGATCACCTGTCCAGCAAGGCGATCATCCGCGATGTTCCGGATCGTCTCTTTGTCTGGAATGACGTGCAGAAACGCGAGGCGCTGGAGATGCATGCCGTGCCGCCCGAACGCGTGGTGGTCACCGGCGCGCAGTGCTTCGATCGGTGGTTCGACCGTCTGCCGTCACGAAACCGCACGGAATTCGCACGTCGCGTCGGCCTGCCCGACGAGCGACCGTTTCTGCTGTGGGTCTGTTCGGCGCTTTTTCCCGGCAGTCCGTCAGAGGCTGAGTTCGCCATGCGCTGGGCGGCGCACGTTCGCGCGTCCAGCAATCCGGCTCTTCGCAATATCGGGATTCTGATTCGTCCCCACCCTTCGCGCGTGCGCGAGTGGGACGAGGTGGATTGGCGGGTGGTGCCCGGTGTCGCGTTCCGGGGCGGCAATCCCGTCGATGACTCCTCACGCGCCGATTACTTCGATTCGCTGTATCACAGCGCTGCCGTCGTTGGACTGAATACGAGCGCATTTATCGAGGCAGGCATCGCCCAGCGCCCTGTGCTGGCCATCCTGCCTCCCGAATTCGGTGCCAACCAGGAAGGGACGCTGCACTTCCGATATCTGATTGAGGGGGGATTGCTGACAATCGCGCGAACGCTTGAAGAGCACGAGGTACAGCTCTCGACCGTGGTCCACTCGACTCCGGATGCGGTGTTGAAACGACAGCAGGATTTCGTGCGCGCGTTCGTCCGTCCGCGCGGTTTGAGCGTGTCAGCCACACGCGTGATGGCGGATGCTCTCGAGTCGTTGGCGGTCGAGGGGCCAGTGGACGTTCCGCGACGAGCGCCGCTCGTAGGCAAGGTCGGCTTCGCGGCGCTTCGCGTTCTCGCGCGCGTCCCGGCGGGCAGACAGCTCCTGCTCGATGAGCGCGAGGTGAAGGCGAAGAAGCGCCGGACGGAGGAAGAGCAGACCAGCGGGGCAGCGGGAATCGCCTGATGAAGATCCTGTTTTTCGCGCGGCACTATACCTATCTGCGTCTGTTCGAGGCTGCCGTTACGGAACTTGCGTGTAGAGGGCATCACCTGCACCTGTCGGCCGACCGCGAGGAAGCCATGGGCGGTCGCCGCATGGTGGAGCGCCTTGCCGAACAGTATCCAGGAATCACGCTCGGTACAACGCCGGGCCGCGCGCCAGGTGCGTGGGCCGAATTCGCCAGACGTCTGCGCCTCGGAATCGACTATCTGCGCTACCTCGATCCGCGGTACGCGGCCACACCGCATCTCACTCGGCGTGCGCGCGAACGAGCGCCACGCAGCATCGTCGCGCTGGCGGAGCGAACAGGCGCTCGCGGCAGGGCCATACTCGGCCGCCTGCTGCGGCTTGTCGAGCGAGGGATTCCCATCAATGGGGATCTCGAGGAGTACATCCGTACTCAGGCGCCAGACGCCGTGATCATCACGCCGCTGCTCGAACTTGGCTCGCCGCAGATGGACCACCTCGCGGCGGCCAGAGCGCTGGGCATCAAGACGGTGCTGGCTGTTGCGAGCTGGGATCACCTCTCGAGCAAGGCGCTGATTCGGAACCTCCCCGATCTCATCGTTGTCTGGAACGAGATCCAGAAACAGGAAGCCATCCAGATGCACGGCGTGCCGGCGGAGCGCGTCGTGGTGACAGGCGCCCACTGCTACGACCAGTGGTTCGGTCGCAGCGCGTCACGAAGTCGCGAGAGCTTCTGCTCGCGAGTCGGACTGCGATCGGATCGGCCGTTCATTGTGTACCTGTGTTCGTCGCTGTTCCGCAATACGGCGAACGAGCCCGCGTTCGTCGAACGATGGGTTGAGGCGATCCGCACCAGCTCGGATCCGCGGCTGCGGGATATCGGCATTCTGATCAGGCCGCACCCCGCACGACTCGACGAGTGGAAACAGGTTGATCTATCAGGGTTCAAGAACATCGCGTTTTGGGGCGATCACCCGGTCGATGAGGAGGCGAAGAGCGACTACTTCGACTCGATGTATTACAGCGCCGCTGTTGTCGGTCTGAACACCAGCGCGTTCCTGGAGGCGGCGGTCGTCGAACGACCCGTACACACCGTCCTCGATCCGGAGATCTCGAAAGACAACCAGGAAGGGACGATTCATTTCCACTATCTGCTGAACGTGAACGGCGGGTTGCTGCGCGTTGCGCGAACGCTCGACGAGCATGTGCAGCTGCTTGCCGAGTCGCTCGCGCCCGAAGGCGTCGGTGACATGAAGGCACACCGGTTCGTCGAAGGCTTCATCCGGCCGTTCGGTGCGATGGAGCCTGCGACACCGCGGTTCGCAGATGCCATCGAGCAGCTGGGCTCAAGGCCCTCTCCGCGACCTGTTGGTGATGGATTTGGCGAGCGCGTGCTGCGTCTGGCGCTGTATCCCACTGTCGCTGCGTTGCAGTTGCTGCTGATTACGCAGCCGCATCGCAAGCTCGCCAGGCTACAGGTGAAAAAATGGGCGCAGGACAGCCACCGCCGAACGTTTATTGCGCTGAAACAGTTTGCGCAGCGTCAGCTCGGCGAGAAGCAGCTGACCGCAGCGCCACTTGGTCCCCCCTCGGCGCTGACGCCCAAGCCGGGACGGCAGCGGGACCCGGCGAAAAAACTTGCTGGTTGGAACCTGCCGGAAGCGGAGGAGACGCGCGAGCTCGTGACGGGTCTCGGGCGAAGCGGGCGGCCGCTACTCATTGGCCCATGGCTGTCGGAAGCTGGATTCGAGCTCCTGTACTGGATTCCGTTCCTGTCGTGGGCCAAGACGTACGGCAACCTGGATCCATCGCAGCTCGTGGTGATTTCGCGTGGCGGAGCGGCGTCGTGGTACCGCGACATCGCCACCAACTATGAAGACGTCCTGAACTTCTATTCACCCGATGAATTTCGTTCGCGCAACGAGGCGCGAATCCTCGAACAGCGCGGCCGCCTCAAGCACGTCGAGATTTCGAGCTTCGACCGCGAGATCATCGCCAAGGTCACCGAGAAGCGGGGCCTGAGCGGCGTCCGGCTGCTGCATCCGTCGACGATGTACAGGCTGTTCGATCATTTCTGGTTCCAGCGGGTGCCGATCACACTCGTTGAGGCGTTCACGTCCTTCGGTCCACTGCCGCCCGTCGACCTTGGCGATCTCAGGCCGCATCTGCCGCACCGGTACGTCGCCGCGAAGTTTTATGGCAACACTGCGCTTCCGGATACGCCTGAGAATCACGCATTTGTCGCGTCGTATCTGGAGGAGCTGACGAGGCATACCGATGTCGTGCTGCTCAACACCGGCCAGCGGTTCGACGATCATGACGACATCGCGAAGGGCAACCGTGGGCGGGTTCACACGATCGACCACCTGATGACGCCAGCGACGAATCTTGACGTTCAGACGCGCATCATTGCGGCTGCCGATGCGTACGTCGGCACCTACGGCGGCTTCTCGTATGTCGCGCCGCTCAGCGGCACCCATGCGCTGACCTTCTATTCGCACACCACCGGCTTCCGGTTCGATCACCTCGAGCTGGCCAAACGCGTGTTTTCCGGACTGCGCAAAGGAAGCTTCGTCGAGCTCGATCTGCGATCGGTCGATCTGCTCCGTCTGGGCTTCGGTGCGCCGCATCATGAGTTTGTGGCGAAGTCTTAAGCGTCCGCTTCGCGACGCACGCCGGCATCGCCGCGAACTACGGGAGCAGTTGCAGTGGTCGCGCGTGGCCTGGGAGGTCGAGCGCGAGCTTGACGCGGTCGTGAACAGCGGTCGGACGATTGTCGCAGGCCCCTGGCTGTCCGAAGTCGGTTTCGAGGCGCTCTACTGGATTCCATTTCTTCGCTGGGTGAAGGCCGCATTTCGCCTCGACCCCGCCCGCGTCGTCGCGGTTTCCCGAGGCGGGACTCGATCGTGGTACGAGGGCGTCGCCGCCCGTTACGTCGAGACGTGGGAGCACATCGATCCGCTGGAGTTCGCGCGGCGGACGAGTGAGCGCGGTGCGACCAAACAGCTCGAAATCTCACAGTTCGATCTCGAGGTTGTCAGCATGGTCGAGCGCGTGCTCGGCGAGCGTGCGGCCGTGTTGCATCCGTCGCTGATGTACCGGCTGTTCTCGCTGTTCTGGTCAGGGCAGCGGCCGATGAGCTTCCTCGACGCGCATACCCGCTACGAACCGATCGCCGCGCCGGCGCTGCGCGAACAGGGCCATCTTCCGCGCGAATACGTCGCGGTGAAGTTCTACGCTGCGCGATCGCTTCCAGACACCCCTGACGTCCGCCGGATGCTCGCATGGTTCGTTGAACGGCTGGCCGAGCGCACCAATGTGGTGCTGCTCGATACGGGTCTCGTGCTCGACGAGCACAGCGACTATGCCTTCGGCACATCGACTCGCATCATCAGCGCAAAGCCCTGGATGACACCGGCCGACAATCTCGGTGTGCAGACGCAGATCATCGCCGGAGCGCAGTCGTTTGTGGGGACGTGCGGCAGCCTCGCATGGCTGGCGCCGATGCTCGGGGTCAATACCTCCGCGGTGTACGTCGATCCGAAGTGGCTGCACGCGCACCTGGGCGTCATGCTTCGCGCGTGTCATCGAGCCGGCGCCGGGCACTTTGCCGCACTTGACCTGCGAGCGCTGGATCCAATCGCTCGCGGCTCGGCTTCGGGTTCGAGGCCCATCGCTCAAGAGGCCCTTGTCTCGAACCTCATGTCTCAGACCTCCCTGAGCCCTAAGCCTTGAGCCCTGAGCCAATGCTTCGCTCCGGCCGGTGTCTCGTCATCGGCGAAGTGGCGCTGACGCACGACGGCAGCCTCGGCCTCGCGCATGCGTTCGTCGACGCGATTGCGAATGCCGGCGCCGATGCCGTCAAGTTTCAGACGCACATCGCCGCGGCGGAAAGTACGCCGTCAGAGCCGTTTCGCGTGAAGTTCAGCCGCCAGGACAAAACGCGATACGACTACTGGAAGCGGATGGAGTTCACGGAAGAAGGCTGGCGCGGGCTCGGTGACCACGCACGCGAGCGCGGCATGCTCTTTCTCTCCTCACCGTTTTCGATTCAGGCGGTGGAGCTGCTCGATCGCATCGGTATGCCGCTCTGGAAGATCGCTTCGGGCGAAACGTCGAATGCGGCGCTGCTGGAGCGGATCCTCGATACCGGCAAACCCGTACTGCTTTCGACGGGGATGAGCCCAATCGAGGAAATTGACGCGGCGGTCGCGCGCGTGCGGGCACGCAACGTCGACGTCGGCGTATTTCAGTGCACGACCGCCTATCCCTGCCAGCCGGAAAAGGTCGGCCTCAACCTGATTCCGTTGTACCGCGAGCGTTACGGCTGCTGGATCGGCCTGTCTGATCATTCCGCCACGATCTATCCCGGACTGGCGGCCGTGACGCTCGGCATCGATATGCTGGAAGTGCACGTGACGTTGTCACGTGAGATGTTCGGTCCCGACGTCGTAGCGTCGGTCACGACACAGGAACTCCGTCAGCTCGTGGACGGAATCCGGTTTATCGAACGTATGAACGCGCATCCGCTCGACAAGGATGCGTCGGCGAAGGAAACCGCGCCGCTGCGAAAGCTGTTTACGCGCAGTCTGGTGGCCAGTACGGATTTGCCGGCCGGGACCGTCATCGCGCGTGAACACGTGGCCATCAAGAAGCCAGGTACCGGTCTCGCGCCCGATCGCCTCGACGAGATCATCGGACGCCGTCTTGCGCGGCCTGTTGTCGCCGACCAGCTGCTGGCCGCCGAAGACATCGAAGGACTCGCTCACCATTGACCACCCGTAAACGAAAGATCTGCGTCGTTGTCACGGCGCGCCCCAGCTACTCCCGCATCCGCACCGCGCTCAAAGCGATTGACGAGCACCCGGACCTGGAACTGCAACTCGTCGTTGCCGCCTCGGCTTTGCTCGATCGATACGGCAGTGCGATCCAGTCGATCGAACGCGACGGGTTTCCGATCAAGGCGCGCGTTTACATGGTCCTCGAGGGGGAGAACCTGGTGACGTCGGCGAAATCGACGGGCATCGGACTGTCGGAGCTGGCAACGGTCTTCGACAACATCCAGCCCGATGCCGTCGTGACGATCGCGGACCGCTACGAAACACTCGCAACGGCTGTCGCCGCTTCTTACATGAACATCCCGCTCGTGCACGTCCAGGGCGGCGAAGTGACCGGATCGATCGACGAGAAGGTTCGGCACTCGGTGACGAAGCTGTCCAACCTGCATCTGGTGTCGACCGAGCTCGCCGCTGAACGTGTGCGGAAGCTCGGCGAAGATCCGGAAACCGTTCATGTGACGGGATGCCCGTCGATCGATATCGCCGCCGAAGTCGCAAGCGACCCCAACATGGACTTCGACCCGTTCCATAAATACGGCGGAGTTGGTCCGAAGACGGATCTGTCGAAGGGCTATCTCGTCGTGATGCAGCACCCGGTCACCACGGAGTACGAGGGGGCGCGGCATCAGGTCGAGGAGACGCTGTACGCCGTGAAGGACTTCAGCCTTCCAGTCCTCTGGTTCTGGCCGAATGTGGACGCGGGATCCGACGGCACGTCAAAGGGGATCCGCGTATTTCGTGAGAAGGAAAATCCGCGGAACTTCCACCTGTTCCGAAACATGTTTCCCGAGGACTTTCTGCGGCTGCTGTGCGCGTCAACCGCAATCGTCGGGAACTCGAGCGTCGCCATTCGTGAGTGTTCGTATCTGGGCGTTCCGGCGGTGAACATCGGTACCCGCCAGATGGGACGCGAACGGGGCCACAACGTCATCGACGTTGGTCACTCCCGCAAGGAGATTGCCGACGCGATCGCGACACATGTCAAGCGGGGCAAGCCGAAACGCGATCTGCTGTATGGCGATGGCAAGGCCGGCGCGCGCATCGCGGATTGCCTCGCGCAGGCCGGGCTCACGATCGAGAAGAGATTGACGTATTGATGGTGACCATCGCCACTGACCGGCGAGGTCGAATCGCAGCACTCCGCTACGACTATGCGGCGCAACCGAAGCAGGCGTTGACGTCGTGCAATCTGTGCAGTGAAGCGGAATTCGTCGTCCTCACGCACCGCGATCGGTATGGCTATCCGGCCGAGGCGCACGCGTGCCGGCGCTGCGGCCTCGTGTTTCTGAATCCGCGGATGACTGCGGAGGCCTACGGTCGTTTCTACAACGGTGTCTATCGCCCGCTGGTAAGCGCGTTTCACGGCCGCCTGATCGATGCGCAGACCATTCAGGACGAGCAGCGCGACTACGCCATCGAGCGCGCGGATTTCATCAGGCCGTTCATCGCTGGTTCCGGCGCCCGTACGCTCCTCGATATTGGTGGCTCAACCGGCGTCGTTGCTCACCATTTCGTGCGCGAGTTCGGCCTGCGAGGGATGCTCATCGACCCGGCCCCACTCGAAGTGGAAGAGGCGCGGCGGCTCGGTCTCGAAACGGTGACTGGTCTCGTCGAAGAGCATGACTTCGGAAACGAGCGCTTCGACGTCGTCATCATCTGCCAGACCGTGGATCATCTGCTCGACGTCCGCGGGACGCTCGCGCGCGTGCGACAGCTGCTGTCGCAGCGTGGCCTCTTGTTCATCGATATCGTCGACTTTCGCGCCGCATACCTGCGGAACTGGTCGGTCGAAGATGCGATCAAGATCGACCATCCCTATTACCTCACCGAACAGACGATGGGGGCGTACCTGCGGAGGAGTGGATTTGGAATCCTCCGCCGCGACTACGCGGCGGATCACCTTCACGTCAGCTACATCTGCCGACCGGATACTGCCGACGACAAGGCACTCCCGCCGCCCGCGTCGGTAGACGAACTCCTTCGTGAGGTCAGGTATGTGCAGAATGTGGCTCGGGCCTCAGGACCGAAGGCGTGAGCCCCGAACCATTGCGTATCCTCGGTCTGGTTCCGGCCCGTGGCGGATCCAAGGGCGTACCGGGCAAGAACGTGCGCCCGCTTGCCGGCCATACGCTGCTCGAGTACGCGGCTCGGGTGGCTCGCGAATCCGGCGTGCTCGACCGCATCATCCTCAGCACCGACTCGTCCCAGGTCGCGGAAGCCGGACGACGAGCAGGTCTTGAGGTGCCGTTCGTACGCCCCGCTGCGCTCGCGGCCGACGACACACCTATGGTGCCAGTGATCGAGCATGCCCTTGCCGAACTGTCGCGGCAGCCCTGGTCGCCCGAGATTATTGTTCTGCTTCAGCCGACCTCTCCACTTCGGCGTCCGGATCACATTCGTGAGGCCGTCAGCATGCTGCGTGAGACCGGCGCTGATTCGGTCGTGACTGTCGTCGAAGTTCCACGTCACCTGTCGCCGGACTATGTGATGCGGATCGAAGCAGATCGCTTGAAGCCGTTTCTTCCGGATGGCGCGCGGGTAACCCGACGGCAGGACGCGCGCGCCGCCTACTCGCGTGACGGCACGGTTTACGCGTTCCGCCGCTCGACGCTCGAACGCACCGGTGGGATTTACGGAGAGGACTGCCGCCCGCTGCTCATCGATGCGCGCGACTCGCTCAGCATCGACTCTCCCGCGGACTGGGATGAAGCGGAACGTCTGCTCGCGCGGCGATGAGCTCCTGGCGTCACGTCGTGCCGCGCCCCATTCGGCGCGCGGCAAGCGCGTTTCTCGCGCGGCGCCGGAGCGAACGGCTGCGGAGCGAGCTAGCCGCCATGGCACACCGCGGCGTTCCCATCGTGGCCGGTCCATGGCTCGGGGAGGTCGGGTTCGAGCTGCTGTACTGGGTGCCGTTTCTTCGCTGGTGCTCCGAACAATTGACCCTGGATGCCGAACGCTTCATCGTGGTCTCGCGTGGCGGCACCGACGCGTGGTACCGGCCGTTTGCCGGACGCTACGCGGATGTGTTCGAACAAGTCAGCCCCGAGATGTTCCGCGAGCAGCACGACTTGCGGGTGCGCGAACTGGGCGAACAGAAGCAGACGCGCGTCAGCGAGTTCGATCGGGAGGTGGTGGCCGCCGCGATGCGCCACGCGCACGTCAGCGGCTGGTCGCTGTTGCATCCATCGCTGATGTACGACCTGCTCAATCCGTATTGGTGGGGTCATCAGCCGGATCGATGGGTTCACGACCACGTCCGGTACGCCCGGCTTGATGCACCATCGCGGACGACGGTGCTCGACCTGCCCGCTCGCTACGTGGCGGTCAAGTTCTATTTCAACGAATGCTTCCCGCCGACGCCGCACAATCGCGCGTTCGTGCGCGATGCGTTGCGCCTTCTCGCGGCAAGCGGTCCCGTCGTGGCGCTTTCAACCGGATTGAACATCGACGACCACGCTGGCGATCGTGTGGACGAGCACGGTGTGCGTCACCTGCCGGAAGGCATCGAGCCGGCGCGTAATCTTCACATCCAGAGCGCCATCGTCGCGCGCGCGGATGCGTTTGTCGGCACCTACGGCGGCTTTTCCTACATGGCGCCCTTTCACGGTGTGAAATCGGTGGCGTTCTACAGCGATCCTGGCGGCTTCTCACCGGCGCACCTTCACATGGCGCGCTCGGCATTCGACGGCATCGGCGCGTCAGGCCTGCTGGAGGTCCGGGACGCCGCCGGAGGCGCCGATTTTGTCAGCGACATTTCTACGTGGGGTCGCCGATGACGACGGGCCCCGTGTCCGGGTGGGCCGCGGTGGATGCGCGTGCACGCACCGCGAAGCGAGCGGTCTTCGCGGAAACTCGGCGTCGGTTCAAGCTGCTGCGCGAGAAGATTCGCAACGGCGGGGTGGCGTTCGTGAACATCTCCGCCAAGCAGTTGCGCCGCGCGGTGTCGGTACGGGCGCGTGTTCACAAACAGGTGCATGAGATCGGCGAGACGAAGAAACGCGTCGACACGTATCGCGCCGAATGGCGGGTCGAGCGCGAGATTGGCCGGGCCGTCTCCGGCCGGGATCCGATCATCGTCGGACCGTGGCTCTCGGAAGTCGGATACGAAGTCCTCTACTGGATACCGTTCGTCCGCTGGGTACAGTCGCAGTACGACATTCCACGGGATCGCCTTGTGGTCGTCACTCGCGGCGGCGCAGCGGCGTGGTATTCGGACCTCACGCCCAACGCGGTGGAACTCTTCGACCTCATGTCACCCGAGGAGTATGCGGCCGGCAACGCACAACGGAGTGTCGAAGATCGCGGTACGCTGAAACAGTTCGGCATCTCCGCGATGGATCAGCGGATTGTCGCCGAGGTACAGCGCCGCATCGGCGTCTCCACGACGCAGGTCCTCCATCCGTCATTTCTTTACCGGCTGTTTCATCAGTTCTGGCTGGGCCACCGCCCGCCATCGTTTCTGGAACGCCGAACGCGATATCGACCGGTCGCGGCCCCGAAGGTCGCGGTGCCGCAATTACCGGCCGGGTTCGTTGCGGTGAAGTTCTATACCGCGGCATCGCTGCCGCCGACAGAGTCGGTGCGCCGGACACTCCAGTCGATCGTGCTGGGGTTGGCCGAGCGGATGCCGGTCGTCATGCTCGACACAGGGCTCGCGCTCGACGATCACGAGGACTATTCGTTCGCGGCCGCGTCGCGGATTCACAGCGTTCGGGAGTCGCTTCGGCCTCGCGACAACCTCGCGGTGCAAACGGCGATCATCAGTCGAGCCTCGTCGTTTGTGGGCACGTGCGGCGCGCTGGCGTGGCTCGCGCCAATGCTCGGCATCGATACGACGGCGGTGTTCGCGGACGCCAGGTTCCTCCACGGTCACCTCGACGTGGCGCGGCGTGTCTATTCGAACTTTGGCGTGCGGTTTTCGCCTTTGGACGTGACCGCGGTCGATCGGCTCGGACTATCGTTCACGACACCCAGTGGCAGCTGAACGTGTCCTCGTGTTCCCGCTCTTCGCGGTATGTCGTCGGTTCGATTCTCGCCATGTCGGCCATCGTGCGCATCATCCTATGCGTGTCGGGCGGCCAGGATTACTGGCCCGACGAGCGACGGCACAATCCTGACCGGATTCTGCAGCCTGTGATCGAAGGTGATTACCGAGGGATTTTCAGCGGCATCGACGATCCGGATCGCCCGGTGTTTACAGTGCTCGCCGTCGTTCCGGCGGCGATCAGCCGTGCCACCGGACATGGGCCAATTGTCCGAGACGATCTGGGTGAATACGAAACACCTCTTCCCGGGTCCGGAGCCGGTGACGTTGCCTCCGCATTACGTCACGCTCGCAGCCGCTCGTCATCCGCTCGAGTTTCTTTCGTATCAATATGAGGGCCACACACCGGAACGGCGAGCCGTTCTTCGGTCCGCCGACACCCGCATGCAGTTAATCGGCGTGTTTCCCTAGGATCAGTTGCACATGGCGATCAGGGACATCCTCGTGACCGGCGGCGCCGGCTACATCGGTTCGCACCTCGTGGACGCGCTCGTTCAGCGCGACTACCGTGTGACGGTGCTCGACAACCTCGAACCGCAGGTTCACCGCTCCGGCACGTGGCCAACTTACGCGAACCCCAAGGCGCAATACGTCAAAGGCGACGTGCGGGAGCGATCTGTTTTTGAACCGCTCGTGCTGCGCTCGCAGGCGGTGGTGCACTTCGGCGCCGCCGTGAGTGTCGGCCAGAGCATGTATCAGGTCGATCGATACGTCGATGTGAACACCCGCGGCACCGCGTTGCTGCTGGACATTCTGGTCAACTCAAAGCACACCGTCGAGAAAGTCATCGTGGCCTCGTCGATCGGCGTCTACGGCGAGGGGGCCTACGAATGTGCCACGCACGGCGCGGTCGCGCCGACGATCCGTCCAGAGCGGCAGCTGGCGATGCGTGACTGGGAGCAGCGCTGTCCCCAGTGCGCGGCGCACGTGCGATCGATTCCGACACCCGAGGACAAGGCGCTCTACCGCGACAACATTTATTCGATGACGAAGTACCACCAGGAAGAAATGGTGCTGCTCATCGGAAAGACCTACGGGATTCCGTCGGTCGCGCCGCGGTTCTTCAATGTGTACGGTCCGCGCCAGAGTCTCAGCAATCCGTATGCAGGCGTGGCCGCCATCTGGTTGAGCCGCCTGCTGAACGGCAAGCAGCCGATTGTCTTCGAGGACGGCGGGCAGCTTCGCGACTTCGTGTCGATCCATGACGTCGTGGACTGCCTCGTCCTGATGCTCGAGAAGCCGGGCGCCGATTACCTCCCGGTCAACGTCGGTTCAGGCGAGACGATCACCATCCTCGACATCGCGAAGCTCCTTGGGCGCCTGCTGGGCAGCTCTATCGAGCCGCAGATCACGCAGACCGGGCGCAAGTTCGACATCCGTCACAACACCGCGGACATATCGCGTGCGCGACAGGCACTCGGCTTCTCCCCGAAGGTGTCGCTCGAAGATGGGTTCTCCGAGCTGATCGAGTGGGCGAAGACGACGCCGGACGTTGCAGTGGACTTCTTCGACCAGGCACTCCAGGAGCTGCAGGAGAAAGGGCTGCTCGTGAAACCGTGATTCTGGCATTCGAGCAGTTGAAGGACTACCGGAAGAAAGTCGCGATGGTGGACGGCGCGTTCGATCCACTCCATCGCGGCCACATCGAATACTTCCGTGCGGCGGCTGAACAGCTCGA
>Ga0111539_10008871_pt1 | contig 12735 bp, 10 predicted proteins | sample RhiMethybrSRZTD1_FD_79667 | JGI IMG/M metagenome (GOLD analysis project Ga0111539, IMG submission 79667) | Populus rhizosphere microbial communities from Tennessee, USA - Rhizosphere MetaG P. TD hybrid SRZTD1 (version 2) (version 2) | ecosystem: Host-associated > Plants > Roots > Rhizosphere >...
CGCCCGCCAGCAGTGCGCTTTCGCTGAGCCAGAGGCTGACGATCCGCCGGCGCGGCGCGCCGAGGGTGATGCGCAACGCTGAATCGCGCTGGCGCGCCAGCGCCCGCACCAAGAGCAGCCCGAGCTCTACTAGGCGCTGGGACGCTGCGGCCCTAAATGTCGGCCAAGCTGCCACTGAACTCAGAGATCTCCACCAACTGTTGATCGCTAATCTGCGTTCGCTCCAGCAGCGCATTCGCGACGCGGTCGATCTGCCGCTGCACCTCCGGTTTAGAAAAACCTGATCGTCTCTCGTTGCCAGAACACAGCTTCGTCCGCACTCAGGTCGAGATATCTGAGCAGAGCGTGATCCCTACGGCGTTTCATAGGAGCAATCGCGTAGAATCCCTGCGGGGCGCAATGGCACTAGCCCCTGGCACGCGACTCGGCCCGTATAAGATTGGCGCCCAGATCGGCGTGGGTGGCATGGGCGAAGTCTATCGAGCTCAGGACACGAACCTGGGCCGGGACGTCGCGATCAAGGTGCTGCCGGACGCGTTCGCGCAGGATCCGGAACGGGTAGCGCGCTTCGAGCGCGAAGCCAAAACCCTCGCCTCGCTGAATCATCCCAACATCGCGATCATTCACGGTCTCGAAAACGCCCGCGGCGTCCTCGCGCTCGTCATGGAACTGGTTCAGGGGACGACGTTGGCCGATCGTATCGCGCACGGACCGATCGCGGTTGACGAGGCGCTGGCGATCGCGCGGCAGATCGCGGAGGCCGTGGAAGCGGCGCACGAGCAGGGCATCATCCACCGCGACCTCAAGCCTGCCAACGTGAAGGTACGTGACGACGGCGCGGTGAAGGTCCTGGACTTCGGTCTGGCAAAGACCCTGGAACCGGTCGGGGCCACGCCTAGCCTGTCGCACTCTCCGACGATCACCACGCCGGCAATGACGCAAGCCGGGGTGATTCTCGGCACGGCCGCCTACATGAGCCCGGAACAGGCGAAGGGAAAGCCGGCTGACAAGCGATCCGATGTGTGGGCGTTCGGGTGCGTGCTGTACGAGATGCTCACCGGAACGCGTGCGTTCGACGGCGAGAATGTCACCGACACGATTGCCGCGACACTTCGAGGCGAACCCGACTGGCGCACACTGCCGCCGAACACGCCGCCACTGATCAAACGGCTCCTTCACGATTGCCTGATCAAGGAGCGCGCGCGTCGCATCGCCGATCTCTCGACTGTGCTCTTTGCTCTTCGCGTAGCCATGGAAACCGGGCCCGAGCCAGTACGGGTTGCGCTGAGGTGGCGAAGGGGCCTGCTGCGGGCTGGTGTGGCTGTTGTCGTGATCGTGGCTGCATTCGGTGGCATGTTGCTCTCTCGCCAGAACGACGTACACCATCGTCCGGTCGTATCTCAGATCGACACGCCTGGCACATCGCTATTCCTACGGTCGCCACCGTCGGGAGGATACGCGTTTGCGCTCGATCCGACAGGCGCGACATTGATCTTTTCGGGTCGTCACCAGGGTGAACCATGGCGGCTGTATCGACGCGCCATGGACGGCGATGCGGTCGTGGCGATTGATGGGACCGACGGTGCGTTCAGCCCGTTCTTCTCATCGGATGGGCAATGGTTGCTCTTCGTGCAGGGTAGCAGCCTCAAGCGGATGCCGGCGCGAGGCGGAGCAGCGCAGCAGGTGACCGAGGTACCGAACTTCGCTGGAGCGACGTTTGGTGGTGATGGCTCTCTTGTGTTCGCTCCGCTTCATGGCGGGGGGCTGTCGCAGCTTCAGTGGGGAACCAATGTTTCGAAGCAGCTGACCACTGTCGATCAAAAGGCTGACGAGGCAGGCCATCACTGGCCGAGCATCCTTCCGGACGGCCGACACGTCCTGGTCACCGTGGAGGTCGGCGGCAAATCGTACTCCGAGGCGCGCATCGTTCTACTGTCGCTCGACACCGGCGAACGCCGCCTGCTCATCGACGGCGGCTCCGACGCCCGTTACGTGCCAACTGGCCATATCGTCTATTGGCGCACGGGCGATCTGTGGGCGGTGCCATTCGATCTCGCACGGCTCGAGGTCGTCGGCACGCCAGTAGTGGTCGTTCGCAACGTGATGACGGCCGAAGCGGTCGGGCAAGCGCGCTATTTCATCTCCAGCGAAGGCACGCTGTTCTACATGTCGGGCACCGACCCGCTCGGAGAGCACGCGTTGATGCGTGTCGATCGTCGCGGCGCAACGCGCGCGCTCACCACCGAACGGCGCGCCTTCGTTGACGTCGTCGTCTCGCCCGACGGCGCGCGTTTGGCGACGCAGATTTCGGCAGCCAACGACAGCCTTTGGCTCTTCGAATTCGATCGAGAGACACTGACGCGCCTGACCTTCGAAGCAGAGGCCGCCTCGCCGACGTGGTCTCCCGATGGAAAGCGCCTCGCCTTTAGCCGCTATGGAGGCGGAGAGGTGCCGCACATGTATGTGATGCCGATCGACGGCAACGGAATGCCAGAACCGCTGCACGAGGTCGACGGTCCGACCCTTCCTCGGTCGTGGTCGCACAACACGCTGGCCTTTGTGAGGCTAGCCGAGAAACATGACCCCATCTGGGTGGTGCAGATGAGCGGCGACGGCAAGCCTGCTCCCTTTAAGGCGGGGCAGATCCCCGTAGGCGACCCCCACCTGTCCCACGACGGACGATGGCTCGCGTACGTGTCGAATGAATCCGGTGTCGCCCCCGAAGTTTACGTCCGTCCGTTTCCGGGTCCGGGGAAAAGGTCTCAGGTCTCGGTGGGCGGCGGAGTCAATCCGCGTTGGCGCGCGGACGATCGAGAGCTTTTCTATTCGGGCAAGCCTGAAAAGGAGACGGATGAATCCGCGTTAATGGTTGCCGACGTAAAGGTGACGGCGGAGATTTCATTCTCACGGCCACGCCAGCTGTTCAAGCGCAGATGGGTGGTGGCCACAGGGTGGGACGTGTTTCCCGATGGCCAGCACTTCGTGTTCATCGAGGACCTGGCCCAGCCGCGGTCGTCGATCACAATGGTGCAGAACTGGTTCGACGAGCTGAAACGCCTCGTGCCAGCGAAGTGACGTGGCGGGCAAAATCAAACGCAAGTTGCCATGTGACTAGGTGATATGGACGGGTGAGTTGCCCAGGCGGAGACGACAGCCATCAGGCTGCTCTGAAGACCCGATAAAACACTATTCCCGTGGGGTGCGAATCCCGGTGGGGACGATCCCTTCAACTAGGTCCTTCTTGTCGGCGCTTTACGAGCGTCTGCTCTCCCGCTGTAACAGATCAACCAACTCGCCGAGAGTTACCGACTCACCCAGGTCGTCGACGACGACAGAGGGCGAGGCCCTCTTCAGATCTCTTAACAGAGTTTCCATCTCAAGTTCATCGGGACGGATCGAATCAACCCATCCGCGCCACCCCGATCGATGTGGATAGTAGTGACGATACAGCGACCAGACCCGGTCATCAGGTCGCAGCTTATGGGCTTCGCCTTCGGGCAGTCCAAAGGCCTTCGAGACCAGGGCGATCAGTTGCTTCGATGTGGCGATGTCATAACCAGCATCGGTCCATGACCGTAGTGACGGTTCGCGCTTCTGATACTGCGCTGGCAGCTGTCGTCGAAGCATCGGGTCTTCAGCCTATTCGCAACGGAGCGTCATGCAGGCCGTTCGGAAGTTCCTCGACCGCGTCGTCCGATTCTACGCCGCCTTCACGAAGCGGCCGGTTCGCCTCTAAACATGTCGGCATTTACCGGTGGGGACGCCACCGACTGTAACGCCCTCACTTGTTCAAGCCCCGCCCACCGACCGATCACTCCAACGCTAACAGTTCAAGGAGAGATGAGCATGACCCGGGCAGCGGCCGAGAAGGTGATTCAAGGACTACTCGCAGCATCTGCCTCGTTGAACGAAGCAGTCCGCGTCATTCAGACGGAAGCACCTGACCTTTTCCCCGAATTTCGAAAACACACGGGCGAAGTGATGGGAGCGATTTATCTCGACCTGATGAAACCCGTTGTCAGGGACCATCCAGATCTCGATCCCGGCGCCGCCGATTGATGCTGCTTGGACCTCACGCCGCTTGCCCCCAACCGCGCCGTGAACCGTCGGAAGGTTGAGCGCCGGTGGGGACGCCAATTGCCATTGGTCACCACGACGCCCTCCAGCAGACCCCCGATCACAGCTGACCCTTCGAAGCGGTAACCGCGGCGCGTCGATTCGTCGATCGGCGTGAACCGGAGCGGCTCGCCGGCGAGCAACTCGCGGAGGAGCGGGCGCGCCTCTTGCGGCTGGCGACCGAGGACGCCGCGCCAATCGGCCAGCAGCTGCCGCGCCTGGCCCTCTGTGGCTCGCCAATCGATGCGGGGCGCCACCGGGTCCCCTCCGATCATCCGAAGCCGCTCAGCGAGCTCGAGGCGCCGCGCGTCGGCCTCCTGCGCGCGCGTGACGAGCGCGGGCAACTGTCCGCCCAGCGCGATGGCCTCGGCGAGGTTCTCGAGCTGTCGATCGACCACAGCGACCTCGTCGACGAGCCGATCACGCAGGAGGGACGGACTGCGATCGACGTCGACCAGCTCCCGCACCCGTACCAGCACGTCCTCGACCAAGTCGGGCGTCAAGACCTCATCGCGCAACTTTGCGAGCACCGCTTCGTCGACCAGCGCCATCGGCATCTGCACTCGGTTCGCGCAGACGGAGCGGCCGCGGGTATGGTGCGACGTGCAGGCGTACGCGAACGCGCGGCGCCGGCGATCGCCGCTGCCGGTGTTCCCGGTGCGCACGAAGAGGCCGCCATTGCAGACCGCACATCGGGCGAGGCGCGGGGGCAAGTAATTGGAGTCCACCTGCGGCCGGCCGCCGCGAAGACCCTTGGTCGCCGTGCGATAGAGGGTTCGCGCGTCGTCGATGCGCGCGTGTGCGGCGAGCCAGAGCGTCTCGGGCACAATGCGCAGCTCCGGCACCAGCGTCTGAATCCACTCGCTGCTCGGCCGGTCCGCGGTCCGCTTTTGCCCCCAGCGATCGCGCTTGCGCGTCCGGTTCCAGAAGAACTCACCACGATAGAGCGGCCGAAAGAGCACCTCGTGCACCGACGAGACGGCCCATCCCTGGGGGCGCCCGCGCTGCGCACGCGGCGAGGCGAGGCCCTCGTCGTTGAGCAGGCGTGCGATGCGTCCAGCCGTTCCGCGCGGCACGTCTGCTCTGTGTTCTTGCGGGCGTAGATAGCAGCTACCATACATTCTTCCTTGAGTCTCTTCGGGTCACCGGTCAAATTCCAGACGACGTTGTCCTCGTGGCGGGCGACGGCTGAAGGGCCGGTTGCCCCGTCGAGCGAGGCGGATGACGTGGCGTGTGTACTCGACAAATGACTGAGTGTCCAAGAAGTAGTTTGGATACGCCTTGCGCAATGCGTCGACCGGACCCGCCGAAACGAGGACGGCTTCGATTGCCTCTCCGGCGCTGGCAAACACTTCGACAGCGGCGTAGTCGCGGTTTGCCTGCTCGAGTTTTGCGAACGGGTATCCCCTATATCAGCGGCGCGTGAAGGCCATCATCCCGTTTCTCTATTGATTCGATGAATCGCCTGACCGTTCTGCAGCTGCTGCCGCTCGCGATCGCGGTAGCGGTCTCACTATGGTGGACGTCACGGAACGCCGGCGTCGGCCGCGACGAATCCCGCACGTACTGGCGCGCGGCTCCGTTGTCACGCCTGAAATACCTGATTGCCGCGCAGGGCTTCACCGGCGCATCTGTTGCCTTCTTCTTCGATCTGCTCCGGGGCGGCACGGCCGACAGGAAAGAGGTGGTGCTTCTCGCGGTGATGGCCGCCGTCGTAGTCGCCACGCTGTTCCTGCTGCGGACGAGAGGGACGAGATGGACGCATCGGCTCGCCTTGGGCGTCATCGTCATCGCCTTGATAGTGTTCCGCGTGCCCCTGCCCGACATCAGCCATTTCAGCAGCGGCCCCGTCTCGACGTTCGGCATCATGTTCGATGGAATCGCGATGTTCATGATGATGGCCTTTGGCGTCCTTGCCTACCGGACGCACATCAGCACGGAGGGAGCCCGTCAGCTCCGGACCGAAGCCGAACTCGCCCTCGCACATCGGTTGCAACGCGTGCTCGTCCCGCCGGTCGTTTTTCGCAATTCGACGATCGAGATATGCGGAAGATCGATTCCCAGCGATCAAGTCGGAGGCGACCTCGTCGATGTCGTGACGTCCGACGACGGGGTGCTCGCGTATCTGGTCGACGTGTCTGGACACGGGATTCCTGCGGGAACCCTGATGGGCGCAGTCAAGGCCGCAATGCGATCCACGGCCTCGCTCGCGCTCGGCGAGGCCCTAGATACGGTCAATCACGTGTTGCCATCCATCAAAGAGCCCGCTATGTATGCGACGCTTGCGGCCGTCCGGTTTCGCGCGGCGGATCGCGGCGTCGAATACACGTTGGCCGGCCACCTGCCCATCCTGCACTATCGTGCAACGACTGGAACGATTGAGGCGTTGAGCGTTCTGCAGTTCCCTCTGGGGTTCTTCGACGACAGCCGGTACGAGACCCGGCGAGTTGGATGCGCACCAGGTGATGTGTTCGCGCTCTTCAGCGATGGCATCGTGGAGAGCGCGAATGCGATTGACGAGCACTTTGGCGTCGATCGGGTTGCCGAGCAACTCGCAGCCGCCGCGTCGAAACCTCTTGAGGAGATTCTTGAGGCGGTGATCGCGGCGGCGGCGGCATACGGGGCCTCACACGACGATCGGTCCATCCTCGTGATTCGTGTCCTGTGATTCCTGTTCGGACCCCAGAACAGGACTTCCAGAGTTTCAATCGGAATCAGTCCTCCCTTGTCGCTAGCGTTCATCGGAAGTGCCTCGGCGCGAGGCCTTCCCGTGTGCGTTGACGCCAGTGCCGAGGCACTTTCGATAACGAGACTTGAAGGAAGCCGCTGGCGCGGCGGTCGGCTATGGAGCTGGAATCAGGATCTCGAGCCGCGTGCGTGGACTCATCGAGGAGACGGCGCTGCGTGAGCAGCGGCGTCCGGTGGGTGAGGTGGGCTCCGCGGGGTGTCGCCGAGCACGGTCAGCGCCTCGCGGGACGACCTGGGACACACGATCCTCGCTACGTGAGCGACCACGTCGACGCGGGCGCCGGTCGTGGCGAGGACAGATGGCGCTCATGAGGTGTCGACGCGGAGCGTGATGGTGGTCAGGCGGAGTGCCGAGAGGATGGGCCCGCCGATCATCGCGGCGCCGCATCGGGGACACGCCCACGTCGCGCGCGGTGCCGTCTCGGTGGTCGCCGTCGTGATCGCGTGCGTCGATGTTGCCGCCGCCGATGGTAGGGCGAGCAGCGTCCGCGTGAGGGTCAGGCGGGCCACGCGACCGGTGTTCGCGAGAAATCCCGACGGCCGGATACGCACGAAGCGGCGCGGCAGGATGTGCTGGACGAAGCGGCGCAGAAATTCCATGGTCGAGAGCGTCATGGTGCGCCGTTGATCACCATGGGCGTAGTCCTTCCATTGAAACGTGACGTGGTCGCCATCGAAGGCGCACAGCCGGTGATTGCTGATCGCCACCCGATGGGTGTAGCGCCCGAGATAGCGCAGGACGGCTGACGCGCCCCCGACGGCCGGCTTGGCGTAGACCACCCAATCGGTTTCGAAGAGTGCGTCGACGAAGGCGTGCCACTGTGCCGGGTCACGCCGGTGCTCGCTGCCACCGGCGAGGTCGAGTTTGTTCTGGTCGTACGCGCGTCGTAACGCCTCGACAAACTTCCCGCGAAAGACGCGACTGCGCACTTTCACGGGGAGGAAGAAGCCGTCGTACCTCGGACGAATCCAGTGCTGATGATCTGGGGACAAGCCTCCCGCTGGCACGACGCAGTGCACGTGCGGATGGCGGACCAAGGTTTGCCCCCACGTGTGGAGGATGCTCAGGATGCCAATCTCCGCGCCGAGATGTCGGGGGTCGGCCGCGACTTCGCGGAGCGTCGCGCCGCTCGCCTGAAAGAGCCACGCGTACAGGCGCGCACGATTCCGATAGGCCAGAGGCAGCAGCCCATGCGGCAGTGTGAAAACGACGTGCACATACGGCACGTCGAGCCGATCGCGCGCGCGCGCGTGGAGCCAGCGCTCCCGCGCCTGGGCCTGGCACTTCGGACAGTGGCGGTTCCGACACGAGTGATAGGAGATGGCCTGATGGCCGCAGGCGTGACACCGATCGAGCTGGCTTCCGAGGGCGGCGGTGCGACAGCGCGCGATCGCGCGGAGCACGGATCGCTGCTGCGCACTGAGCCACGGATGCTGCTCGACAAAGGTGTCACCATGCGCGTGGAGGAGATCGGCCACCTCCACGGCGGGCCGGCTCACGACTCGGTGGGCCTCCGCTTCAATCGGGACCGCGGCACCACGGGGGGCGGGGGCACGTGCAGCTGCTCACGTGGATTCGGCGCCGCGTGGAGATGGCGGCGCGAGAGGTGGAGATCCACCGTCGTGTGCGACAAGTCGGCGTGACCGAGCAGGAGCTGGATCGTGCGCAGGTCCGCCCCCGCTTCCAGCAGATGCGTCGCGTAGGTGTGCCGCAGCGTGTGCGGCGTGACGCGTTTGTCGATACCCGCCTTGCGCGCGGCCAGGCGCACGGCCTCCCAGATCACCTTGGTGGTGATCGGGGCATCGGCACGCCAGCCGTGACGCGTCCCTGGAAAGAGATAGGTCTTCGGGCGCATCCACCGGTAGTACTGACGGCGCGCGGCGAGGAGCGTGGGACTCAGGGGAATCTCGCGATCGCGGCCGCCCTTCCCCTGCTCGACGCGGAGCACCATCCGCTGACTATCGATGTCATGGACTCTGAGCTGACAGGCTTCGGCGCGACGCAAGCCGGCGCCATAGAGCGTCAGGAGCAACGTGCGGTGATAGAGGTTCTTCGCGCCCGCGATGAGACGCTGGACCTCGTCGGGGCTGAGCACGACCGGCAAGCGGAGACGCTGCTTCGGATACGGCAGGTCCTCCCGTACATCACGTCGCTTCAGTACGTAGCGGCAGAAGAAGCGCAACGCGCAGATCTGCGTGACCACCGTCCCCACCGCGAGCCGCCGCTCCTCGAGGAGATAGAGGTGATGGCGTCGGAGCTGCGCGGGAGTAATCCGATCGAGGCGCCCGCTCGTGTGCTGGCGAAACGCCTCAACGATCTGGACGTAGCTGCGAATGGTGGAAGCGGCGTAGTCGCGACGCACCAGCTCGTCGCGCAGACATTGCAGTAGCTTGGTCACAGACACCTCCTGTGACCACGCACCCTATCCTGCTACGAATGACTCGGCTGCCCGTCGGCCGCCGCGCCAGCGGCTTCGTTCTAGTCGCCCAGCGTCTAGTAATCCGCCGAGGACCGCTCGAATGGCACTATTTGAGCGGGGCTACGAACTGCAGCGGTTCGTGCCGGCGGCAAGCGCGCCAGGAGGGCACGCCGAGGGCTGCAGAGCCGCCGCCGGCGAAAATTCTTTCTACGCGGCTCGCGCTATCGTCACTTCGCCGGCAAAGGTGACTCGCCAATGGCTATTCGAATCCCGGTGGGGACGTACCAAACCATTTCACGGGGCGTCGTGGCCAGGGACCTAAATTGTCCGAAATGGTTCTCGTTCGCGACCGGTGCTCCAGTCGTCCGCGTTGATAACCTCGAACTCCGCGGCTTGTCCACATAGACCCGCGATGAGAGCTGAGTACAGGACCGTGACGCCGTGCCCATGACCCATGAATAGTACGTCCCGCTGTCGCACGCCCATGCGCGCGATTTCTCCGGCAGGGTTGACGCTCACGAATCCGGGCAACTCGTATTGGACATTATCGCGACTGAACGTCACGGTGCCGAACTCGAATCCGTATCGTTCCTCGATCGGTGGAAGCGCGAACTCGGTGATATGGAGTTCTTGCAGTGCGGGCATGAGCGCCATCCAGCATACGAGGAGCACCATGGCTACACCGCTGCCGACGATGGCAAAGTGGGACCACCCTAACCGAATCAGGCCGTGCATGTTTCGTTAGACACCATTCCTTGGTCTCGGCGCTTGGACATGTCTTGCGGGACTCGCTCTCGGGCCGTCGCACCTACGCTAGGACGGGCTCGGGCGCAGACACGTGGAAACCTGGGGTGTCTCTCGAGATGACCAAGTCTTCAACACCGCCTCACGCGGCCTTGATCAGCCGTTTAAACGTGATTCCCGCCGGGTGCGAATCCGGGTAGGGACCCTTCCACTCCGGCGAGTCGAATCGCCGCAGCCATCATTCCTCTACCATTTCTGTGGTGATTGCTTCAGACTGCGACTCGATCGAATGGAGAAGTGGGAGCTTCGATGGCAGAACGCTTAGAGTTCGACCTCGGGTTCGGCCCTCGCGGCCGTCCACGCGACGGGGGCGAACCCATGCGCATGCTCGTGCTGGGCGACTTCAGGGGAAACGCGGCGGCAGAACGACCGGCGCTTGGGAGTCGGCCGACGTATCGAGTGGACATCGACAACCTCGATGACGTCATGCGTCGCTTGACGCCGCGGGTGAGCGTGCTATCGGGCGAGATCCGCGTTCAGACGATCGACGACTTTCACCCCGATGGGATCTACTCTCGGCTCGACCTGTTCCAGGCCCTGCGTCAAGTGCGCGCCAACCCCATGGCGGGAACTGACCAGCTGCTTGGCCGCCTATTAGGCAAACCGAGCGAGCCGAGTGCATCACCTGCCGCCACGCCGTCAAGCGGCTTCGACGCGCTCGTCCGCAACATCGTCGCGCCGCACATCGTCCCCGACAGCTCGGCGCGAGACAAGTCGCATCTGGCGGGAGTGGATGCCGCGATTGCGGAGCAGATGCGCACACTGCTGCACCAACCCGCGTTGCAGTCGCTCGAAGCGGCCTGGCGCGGCGTGCGCTGGTTGGTCTCGAGCCTGGAACTCGACGAGAACCTGCAACTACACCTGTTCGACGTGACGCGCGCGGAGTTACTTGCCGACGTTGTCGCGGCGGACGGCAAGCTCGCACAGACGCTTCTCTATCGAAACTTGGTCGACCGCTGGCGCAACGTACCGGGCAGCCACGGCTGGTCGGCGTTCGTGGTACTGATCGACTTCGGTCCATCGGACGAAGACATCGGACTGCTCGCTGCGCTCGGCCTGATCGCTTCGCAGGCGGGTGGGCCGATCCTTGCCGGTGCGAACGGCGCGCTGGCCGGCGGCGACACGCGCGCGTCAGCTGCATGGCAGGCGCTGCGCCGCAGCGAATCGGCGCCCTGGATCGGACTATCGGCGCCGCGCGTTCTGCTGCGCCTGCCGTACGGAAAAGGCAGCGACCCGATCGAGTCCTTTGCGTTCGAAGAGTTCGTCGGCCCGCCGCGGCTCGAGGAGTTCCTGTGGGGCAACGCTTCGCTCGCCACGGCGTTGCTCATCGGCAGAGCGTTCACTGCGCGCGGCTGGGACATGGAGCCGGGCGACGAGCGCGAGATCGACGATCTGCCGGCCTACACGTTCGTACGGGATGGCGAGCGTGAGATGCAAGCCGGCGCCGAACGCTTCCTGACCGAGAGCGAGATAAACGGGCTACTGACAGCCGGACTCATTCCCATCGCGACCCGCCGTGACCGCAATGCGGTGGTAGCGATTCGGTTTCAGTCGGTGGCGGATCCGCCGTCGCCGCTGGCGTGGTGACCCCCCGATCGATCATCTACGCCGCCCGTGCGCTAACGACTTCGCCGCTAAATGGCACACACCAATTGCGATTCGAATCCCGGTGGGGACGCCATCCCATTCTCCAGCCTGCCGGATGCCGGCAACTGCATGAAAGCCAAGCAGGTTGCTCCGGTTCCAACCTCCGTCCCGTCGAACGTCAGTCCTTCCGGGAAGATCGCGCGCTGGATCAGCTGACGCTGCTCCAGGGTTCCCTCCGCCCACAGACGTCCAGCGTTCGTGACGAGGTGTTCGGCGAACCCGAGGACGCCCTCGACATCGAACTGCTCAATCTTGGCTTCGTGCGCCGCAAGTTCGGCCAGCGTCAGCTCCTCGCGAAGCTTGTCGCGCTGCTTCTCGTAAGTAGACCGGTCGATCGCCTGCTGATAGATGAATACCTCATCTAAGCGCTCCAGCCTGCCCTGAACGGCAGAGACCTTGGCGCTCATGACAGCCGCGGTGCTGACCGCCTGCGCCTGTTCGGTCCTCCAGACGTCGAGCACGATCTCCCGAAACAGTCGCATGTAGCCCGGAGCCATTTGGACGCCATCCAATCGCTCCCGGAACAGGTTCTCAACGTCTGTCGATCTACCGCGGACGCCTGGGCATTTCGGACAGTGATAGTAAGCGTAGCGTCTGGAACGCCCTCTCGACAGGCTCCCACTCACCGCTCTGCGACATCTCGCGCAAACAAGGAATCGCCGGAGAGGAAAGTCGTCCCTATCACGTTTCCTGTGAACAGCCTCTGGAACCTTCCCAGCGAGCCGGGCCGAGACACGACGAAAAACAGAAGCGGCGACGATCGGCTCGAAGTCGCCATCGCGATCGACTCCCCATTTCGCCACCACGACACGACCTGCGTAGATCGGATTCCGCAGCAATGCCCAAAACGACTGCGAGCTGATCGGCATGCCCGCTTTCGTGCGCAGGCCGGCCGCGATGACCAGCCTCAGCGCCTCCGGGACAGGTTTGCCGTTATCGACCGAATCGAATGCCAGCCGGACTAACGGAGCACGAACAGGATCAAGGGCGAGGCTGGATC
>Ga0111539_10008873_pt1 | contig 12732 bp, 12 predicted proteins | sample RhiMethybrSRZTD1_FD_79667 | JGI IMG/M metagenome (GOLD analysis project Ga0111539, IMG submission 79667) | Populus rhizosphere microbial communities from Tennessee, USA - Rhizosphere MetaG P. TD hybrid SRZTD1 (version 2) (version 2) | ecosystem: Host-associated > Plants > Roots > Rhizosphere >...
GATAGAGACGCAAGTGTAAGTACGAGGTATCCTGCTTCAGATCGCTCAACTTGTTGGACCATGTGTTGTCGGCGGCGGAAACGTTCTCCTGCGTCGCGTGATTGCCTCCGGCGAAGGAGTAGCGGTGATACGGCTTAAGTCCGTCACGTCCCCAATGACTTGCAAACTGGTGCGTCGCCATTTCCGTCGCGTGAGCAGTTGCGACTCGCGTCGCCAAATCGTCGATTTGGAGTGCGCTTAGTTGTTCAACGGCGCGCTCCTCGTTGACCATCTGCAACAGGTTCGCCCGCAGTTCTGAAAACTTTTCTGGTTCTTGTGACGAGGAAAATGCCGGATCCAACAAGGCGACGCCGAACGGCACGCTCAATGATTGGAGGAATGCACGCCGCTGCATACTCGAGCCTTACCGGCGAAATCTGCGGCGACGCAAAAAGAGGAGGCAGCCGGCGGCGATGAGTGACGCCGCGACTACGATGTAACCTATTTGCCTGTTAGTCAGTCCACCGGTGGCCATGCTGATACCACCGCCACCGCTCTCCATTATTATGTTTCCTGAAAACACCGAGATGATGATACTTATCGCCAGTCCCAGCACGACAACGGACACGACCACGAGGAACAACACAAGCGTGATCTGGAAGAGTTTCTGATACATCCTAACGCCCCCGGTGTTGACCCGCACTCTCAGTCACACCACGGTACCCGCCGCTAAACCCTCGGCGCAATCAATCGAGATTGCCAGGTCGTGCAGCAACCCGTCTTCCAACCGGTAAATCCAACCATGGACTGCCAGTTGTTGTGCTCGCTGCCACGCGCTCTGCACGATCGTCGTACGAGCAACATTCAGCACCTGTTCCACGACGTTCAGTTCACACAAACGGTCGAGCCGCTTCGCTCTATCGTTGATCTGCCGCAGCGCGTGCTCGTGATCGCGAATCACATCCTGCACGTGCCTGAGCCAATTATCAATCAAACCGAGCTGCGAATTCTCCATTGCTGCCAACACGCCGCCGCAGCCGTAATGCCCGCACACGATGATATGTTCGACGCGCAACACATCGACTGCATACTGCATGACCGACAAACAGTTGAAGTCGGTGTGCACGACGACGTTCGCTACGTTCCGGTGCACAAACATCTCGCCCGGAACCATGCCCACGAGCTGCGTTGCCGGCACGCGACTGTCGGCACAACCAATCCAAAGGAACTTCGGCGACTGCTGTTTCGCTAATTTTTGAAAAAACTCGGGATCGCTTGCCGTGATCGCAGCGGCCCACTCACGGTTCTGATCGAGAAGACGTTTGTGATTTTTCATGATACCGCTTGATCTGCCCTTACTCGTCGTTCGATTTCTTCACCACGCTGATGTGACCATCAGACTCCATGTAGCTGTATTTCACGTCCTCGACATTCTCGACGCCCTGCTCGCGCAACTCTCCAAGCAGTTCGTCTTCGGCTATCATTTCGCTCCGCAAGTTTCGCTTTAGCATCTTTCCGTCTTTGATTAAAAGCAACGCGCGCGGACGGAGTATCGGCCGAAGAGTAGGAAACCGATAGGCAAGCCAGTCGAAAAAAAGGTCCCAGGCTACAATCGTCGAAACAAGAACGACGCCCTCGGTGACCGATTCGTACTTGCTGCCCATCGCGTTTTGTGCGGCGTCAGCGATAACAACGACAACCAGCAAATCGGAGATGCCGATTGCCCCCGCGCTGCGTCGCGCGAAACGCAAAACGATGAAAAGAAAGAGATAAACCAGCGTTCCGCGCAGGATAACTTCAGGTATCGACGTCGAGGGCCTGAAAACCGCGTCCCAATCAATCGTCAGCAGAGCAATCATGCGGTCCGTGCTTTAAATTGCGCCTGCGGCGGCACGTATCCGCCGGGCATGTCGCCGTTATCGGCGCGCAGGTGCTGCCAGTCTTTCGGCTTCAGCGAAGCGATCAACTCCCGGCGCGTTTTTATCTTCATCGGTTTGCCGGGATAGATCTTGCCCATTCGTTGCAGCGTCTTTTCCGGAATCGCGCCGGAGAACATCCACAGAGGCCACGTGAAATTTGGACCATTCAACCGGCGCAGTTTGTAGAGCCACATACCGATCGATCCGACGCGCCACGCCATCGGTCCCCACCAACTGTACTGACCCGGCCGCAGGTTCATCTTCCAGCACTTCATCATCAGTTGCCATTGCAACGGCGTCAGTTGGCGCGTCTGTCGCACGCCCTCTTCTTTCTCCATGCGCGTGTCGTGCAGCGGCGTGAAGATCGAAGGGATCAGAAACGCGAAGAGTCCGCGGCGTTCCATTTCGTAAACGAGATCGATGGTCTCTCTCACGTCCTGGTCAGTCTCGCCGGGATTGCCGACGATCAACGTCATCGCCGGAAACCAGTTGTTCTCGTTCAGCACACGCAGTCCTTCGAGCACGACACTCGGCCAGTCGTCGATGGCAAACGGCACGCCTTTGCTCGACATGATCTGCTTCGCCATCCGCACCGAACCGGTTTCCAAACCGATCAATGGCGCGAGCGCCTTCTTTTCGGGATGACTGCTGAGATACGGGAAGTGAATCGGGCTCTTCGGCAGCAACAGATCGGAAAGCTGCTTGATCAGCAGCGGATCAACCACGGCTGGCGCGATCGTGCAGTGACTCAAAACGTGTTGCTCGACGCCGGGTGTATTGACGATATCGGAATAAAGATCGACGAGCGCTTCGCGGTTTGGAAAATAGAATGGCGTGTCAGTATGGACCTGTCCCCAGATGAACATGTCTTCGGTGGCGAGCGAGATCTGCTTGTTACCGTTGCGCACGTTGGCGCGGACGGCGTCCATGATCTTGTCTTTCGGCAGATCGATCTGCGGGTTCAGATCGGGAACACAGAATTTGCAGCGCCGGCCGCAGCCGGTGGTCATCTCGACGACGCCGAACGTCGTGCGCGTGTCGGGGAAGAGAATGGCATCGCGGTCGACGGGATGTTTGACGTCGATGCGACGCGGCAGTTCTTCACCGTCGATTGCCTTGCGGAAAAGTTCGAGTGTATCGGCGGACTCGCTGCGTCCTTCGACCACGCAATCGACGCTGAGTTCTTCGTACGTATTGGTTTGAATAATCTGCCAGCCACCGGAACCGCCGACGATCACCTTAAAGTTATCGCGATAAGGACTGGATTTGATCTTCGCAAACAGTTCGCGGGAGTAGTGCGAATTGATCGGCATCTTCGACGAGCCGAAGATCGACGTGTAAACACCGGCGGCGAACGTTACACCTAGCGGGTTGTGCGTCGACACGGCTACGACGCGCGTGTCTGGACCGATGAACTTGTCGAGATCGTCCGGAAAGCACGCGACGATGTCATCACTCGGGTGTTCGCGTAACAACGACTTCTCGACGAGACGCACGCCGGCGGGCATGTAACGCGCCGAACCGTCCTCGTTGTGTTCGACCTCCCGCCACTTCGGATACTTTCGATTGATGACGCCTTCCATCCAGATTGGCAGCGACGCCATCGCCATTTGTATGAAATAACCGGCATGATCGATTGCTTCCGTCAGGGGAGCGGTTAGGACGATCTTGCATCCACCGTTGCGAGGTCCATTTCCGCGGACCGGGGGATTCTTTGTCATGGCGCGTACGTTAATGAAATCAGTGGAGGTTTACAAGTGCTTTATTGGTCTCTGTGATTATTTGTATGACTATTTGCCAACGTCGATTTCCGCCCAGATAGGCCAGTGGTCCGACACTTTCAATGGTTTCGCGACGCCCCATCGAGCGATGTTCACTCCGCGAGAAAAGATCCAATCAGCATGCATCAGCAAGCCGCCACCGCGCCACGTCGGCGTTCCAGTCGGGTACGGCGTCGTATAACCACGTGACTCGAGGAATCGCCGCGTCTCGATGCACTTTTGTGTTGAAAGAGTGTTGAAGTCGCCGAGGATCAGCGTCGGCAGCGTGGTTGATTCGGCGTGCGTGGCCAGCACTTCGAGTTGCGCGAGTTGTCCGTCGCTGGCGGCGTGCGGATCGACGTGCGCGTTCAAGATACGAAGCTGCTTTTCTCCGAGCGAGATCGTTGCGGCCATTGCGAGCCGCGGACGCCACGGACACTCCTGCCACGGCAGATCGAGACGCGTGACGTCGCTCATCGGCAAACGACTCAACAGCGCCACGCCCGTGTCGCCTTCATCGTGCAGCCCAATTGGTTCTTCAAAATCGAGCCACCATTGACGCTTCACCGGTTTGATGCCGCGCGGGATTCCGGCGGGCGCGTGGACCCAGTTCATGCTCAACTGCGAGGCCAGTTCGCAGGCGACGTGATGACCGCCGGTGCGAATCGTGCGCTTGTCGGCTTCCTGCAAAGCCAGGACGTCGACCGCCGGCAAGAGCTTTCCATTTGTGAACGCACTCGCAGCGACGGAGATCATGTTTTCAACGTGCTGCGGGCGTCGCGCGAGGCTCATCAGCCCGAGTTTGCGGGCGATGCCGCCGGGGATCAGGTAAGGTCCGCGGGCGTAGCGGATGTTGTATGAAGCAACGATGAGTTTCGATCGTTCGGAATCTGCCGGGTGGTTGCTAGAATGATTAATGGCATGGTTGCCGAATTCGAGTTTCTCAGCTTCGCTTAACGGAGGAATTGCAGTGACCATCGTACTGGCAATTGTAGACGACATGTTCTTCGCATCGAAAATTCGCGCGACGGCCGAGGCGGTCGGCGTCGAAGTCAGTTTTCCAAGATCAATCGAGAAATTGGTGGAAAAGGCGAGGGAAGCGAAGCCGGGGTTAATCGTAGTTGACCTGCATAATACGAAGCTCGATCCGTTAGCCGTAGCCAGGGAGTTGAAGTCGGACTACGAGCTGCATCAGATTCCGCTGCTCGGTTTCTTCTCACACGTGCAGGCGGACCTGCAACGGGATGCAATGGAGGCCGGGTTTGATAAGGTCATTCCCCGGTCGGTTTTTGCGCGCGACCTCGGGCAAATACTTTCTACAGGGCAGCCGTAACCGGCACGATCACTTCGTGAATCGACCTAACCTCACTCACCATCTGTTCATACTGATCGAGTGTTAAGGCCTGAGCGCCGTCCGACAGCGCATGTTCCGGTTGATCGTGAACCTCCACGATCAGTCCATCAGCGCCGACCGCCACGCCGGCTCGCGCGAGCGGCGTCACCATGAAGTTCTTGCCTGTGCCGTGCGACGGATCGACGATTACCGGCAAGTGCGAAATGCGTCGCACCGCCGTAACTGCTGCGAGGTCCAGAGTGTTTCGGGTGTGTTGCGCGAAGGTGCGAATGCCTCGTTCGCAGAGCACGACCTGATAGTTGCCCTCGGCCATGATGTACTCCGCCGCGAGCAGCCATTCGTCGAGCGTTGCCGACAGTCCGCGTTTCAACAACACCGGAATGCGCGCTTTGCCTGCGCGACGGAGCAGTGTGAAGTTCTGCATGTTGCGCGCGCCGATCTGAATCATGTCGCCGTAGCGTTCGACCAGATCGACTCCTGCTTCGTCGAGTGCTTCCGTAACGATCTTCAAGCCGTAAACTTCGCGCACGTCAGCGAGTATCTTGAGTCCTTCTTCGCCCAGCCCCTGGAATGCGTACGGGGAAGTGCGCGGTTTGTAAGCGCCGCCACGGAAGAAACGCGCGCCGCTGCGACGGACCGCTTCGGCAATCGCGAAAGCCTGGGCGCGACTCTCGATCGCGCAGGGACCGGCGATGATCGCCAGCTCGTCGCCACCGATCGTTGCGTCGCCGATGCGTACGACAGTTTTCTCTGGACGCAAGTCGAGCGTGATCAGTTTGTACGGCTTACTCACGCGAATCGCTTCGGCGACGCCCTCGAGGTTCTCGAAGTGCGACGGGTCGATCGCGGTTGGGTTGCCGGTGATGCCGATGGCGGTGCGGGTAGTTCCCGGCATCGGGTGCGGTTTGTATCCGAGTTCTTCGATCACGCGCAGGACAGCCTCGACCTGGCTGTCAGTGGCGTCGGCTTTCATTACGATTAGCATGGCTTTGTCCTAATTCCGAGTTCGGTGTTGCCTCACATCTGGTCGGGGACGTTGATGCCCAGGACTCCCAGGGCAGCGGTCAATCGAGCACGTACCACTTTCGTCACCGCAATCAATACTGCGCGCCGGACAACATCCTTCTCCGTGAGAATTCGATGGTCGTGATAAAACCTGCTAAAGGTGCGCGCAAGCGAGAAAGTGTACTTCGCCAGGTTGGCGGGCTCCGCGGACTTACGGCACTGTACTATCACATCATCGAGTTGTTGCGTCAACATGAGCAAAGACCAGATCTCCGTGCCGCGCTCGCCCGAAAGCACCTCGGTAACTTTCTGCTGCACCTCAGCATCCCCGGCCAAGCTTTCTACTAACGAATCGGCTTCGTGAATAGTTTCACGACCTAGCTTGCGGAAGATCGAGTTTGTTCGCACCGCCGCATACTGGCAATACGGGCCGGTCTCGCCTTCGAACGAAAGCGCCTCTTTGAAGTCGAACGCGATGACGGTGTTGCGTGTGAACTTCAGCAGAAAATAACGCAGCGCCGCAACCGCGACTTCGTGCGCCGTCGCCTTCTTTTCTTGGTCGGCAAGCTCCGGATTTCGTTTTTCGACCTCTGCGAGCGCGCCGGCTTCGAGCTGGTCGATCAGATCGTCAGCTTTGACGCCGAGTCCTTTGCGGCCGCTCATCTCGATGTATGGCCGCGCGCGATCTTCTTCGGTCAATTCGATGCCGAGCTCTTCGCACGCCGCCGGTGAGAGGGCAACCATTTCATAACTGAAGTGCACGCTCGCGTCGTCGCCGATTTCCGGCACGACCGCAGCAACTCCACGCGCAACGATGTCCTGCGGGTACGACTGTCGTGAATCGATCACGTTGTAAACGGTGACACCGCCACCAAAGTGCGGACGCCCGCCGCCGGCTTTCGTTTCAGCTTCCGTGTCCGTGGTCGTGACCCAGAGCACGTGGCCGTCGCGATAAGTGCGAAAAACGTTGTAATGAAAATCGAGACCGAGCTTGCCGAGCTTCCAAAGCTGGTACGCGATGTCTTTGCCGGTGTAAGTGACGGTGCCGTTCGAACGCACGATGATCTTGTCTGACTCGTGCTCGTCGGTGCCGGTGTGAGATTCAAACGGCATTACCCAGCAGCCCGCGTGACGTCCTTCGGTTTCGTAACGGATGACGCCCGTTTGCTTCATCAGCTCGAAAGCGCGTTCCCAGAAATGCAGGTGCAGAATGTCTGACTCGCGCGCGAGCAGGTCGTACCGGATGCCGAGACGTTCCATCGTGTCGAGGATGCACTCGACGTTGCGCGTGGCGACGTAGTCCGCCAACTCGGCAATCGGATTGTCGCCGGCTTCGACAGCGTGCAGGACGTCGTTGCGGAGTTTTGTTTTTTCGGGATTCATGTCGCCGCTGAGGCTGCCGTCGCGATAGAAGAGCCCGACTTTTGTGTACAGGTCCCAACAGTAGTAATCGAATGGGTAATCTTTCGACAGCGACGCGTCGAGCGCCTTGATCTGATCGAGGTCCTTCTTCTCGAGATGGATGAAACCAACGACGACGTCGGCGACTTGAACGCCGGTGTTGTCGATGTAGTTTTGCACTTCGACGCGATCGCCCGCGGCTTGCAGGATGCGCACGAACGTATCGCCAAGCACGGCGTTGCGAACGTGGCCGATATGCGCGGCCTTGTTCGGGTTGATGCTCGTATGCTCGACCATCTTCTTCGGCCGCTCATCATCTGCCGGCGCGAGCGGTCTGAGATCGGGATGAGCGATGAGACTCAGGAGCTTCGCGCGATCGAGAAACAGGTTGATGTAACCCGCGCCTGCGATTTCGACGCGCGCGACTTCGTCGACGCCTTCGAGTCGCGCTTTCAGTTGTTCGGCGATAGCGCGTGGGTTCTGTTTCTCGCCGGTTTTTTGTTTGACGAGTTTGGCGAGTTCAAACGAAACGGGGAAGGCGAGATCGCCGAGTTCAGGTTTCGGAGGCTGATCCGCATTGATTTGCTCGAGCTCGACGCCGAAGATTTCGCTCGCAGAACTACGGATCAGATCTTTTAGTTTTTGTTGAAGTTCGCTTAGGGTCATGTTCGCAAAAGGGCAAAGTATACCTTTTTGTGGCTGTTTGGTACCATCGCCCCCAAGCATGCAATCGGCTATGCAATCGGTTATGCAATCGGTTTCGGATAATCTGCGCCGTCGTTTTGCAGAGGCTCGACGAGTGTTGGTGTTGACCGGCGCGGGTGTTTCCGCGGAGTCGGGTGTGCCGACGTTTCGCGGTGGTGGGAATACGGCGGTCTGGAAGGGAATGCCCTTCGACGTCATCTCGTCCGGACAGATGCTCGAGCGCAACCTGCCTGCCGTGTGGGAATGGTTTGACTATCGTCGCGGCGTGCTCGCGTCGTTGGCGCCCAATCCCGCGCACCACGAGATCGCGCGCTGGCAGCAACGCTTTCCCGACTTCACGCTGGTCACGCAGAACGTCGATGGGCTTCATCAGAAGGCCGGATCGCGCAACGTGGTCGAGTTGCATGGGAACGTGTGGCGCGCACGCTGCACTGTTTGCCGGTTGACTCACGACATGTCGCAAAGTGCGCGGCCTGAGGCGTGCCCGTCGTGCGGACACGAGCTCCGACCGGATGTGGTTTTGTTTGGCGAGATGTTGCCGCCGGGCGCGTTTGAGTTTGCGTCGAGCAAGGCCGCGCAGTGCGACCTATGTTTTGTGATCGGGACTTCGGCGTTGGTCTATCCTGCGGCTGGACTGCCGGGGATTGCGAGAGCGGCGGGTGCGTATGTCTGTGAGGTGAATCCGGAGCGGACGCCGCTTTCCGATCTTTGTGATGAAGTGATCACTGGCAAGGCGGGCGAAGTCGTGCCACAGATCGGTGCTCAATAGATGAAGACGCTTTATTTCGATTGTTTCGCGGGTGCGAGCGGCGACATGATTCTCGGCGCCGCAGTCGCTGCCGGTGTCGATCCGGATACGCTGCGCGAACAGCTCTCGCTGCTGAACGTCGAAGGGTTCAAGATCGACTTTGAGATCACGGATCGATCCGGGCTGAGTGCGACGTATGCGCGAGTCGTAACCACGGATCAAAAGAAACACCGGCATCTATCAGATATTCGTCGCATCATCGAGGCGTCAGGCGTGAGCAACGCTGTGAAGGAGCTTTCGATCCGGATCTTCACGCGACTTGCCGAAGCCGAAGCACGCGTACACAACGAACCAATCGAGAAGGTCCACTTTCACGAGGTTGGTGCGCTGGATGCGATCGTCGACGTCGTCGGCGCGGCGATCTGTTTCGATCTCCTGAAGATCGACCGGTTCGTCAGTTCGCCGCTGCATGTCGGCAGTGGAATGATCGAGATGGCCCACGGCCGCTTTCCCGTGCCTCCGCCGGCCGTTGCGGAGCTGTTGCGGGGCGTGCCGTTTTACTCGGGCGACATCAAAGGCGAACTGTTGACGCCCACTGGCGCGGCGATCATCACCACGGTTTGCCAGGAGTACGGAGCGATACCGCGGATCAAAACGGATCGCACCGGTTACGGCGCAGGCACACGCCAGTACGACAATTTCCCGAACGTCCTGCGCGTGCTGATTGGTGAAACTGAAGTCGACGACGCTGCTTCCGAACGTCTCTGGATGATCGAGACGAATCTCGACGACATGTCCCCACAGATTGTCGGCCACGTAATGGATCGCGTGTTCGAACTCGGCGCACTCGATTGCTATTTCACGCCGGTGCAGATGAAGAAGAACCGTCCGGGCGTGTTGTTGTCGGTGCTCTGCAAACCCGAAGACAAAGAAGCGGTGATGCAGTTGCTGTTCACCGAGACGACGACACTCGGCGTTCGCAGTTACGAAGTCGAGCGACGCGCGTTGCGGCGCAGCGTCGTGCAGGTGGAAACGCAGTATGGGCCAATCGGTGTTAAAGTAGCGCACCTGAATGGCCGCGTTGTGAATGAAATGCCGGAGTTTGAGCAGTGCCGCGAGGCCGCCATCCGCGCAAATGTTCCGTTGAAGGTAGTGGAGGAGGCAGCGCGCGTCGCGCTAGCGAAGATCCGTGATTGACGATAAACAAGAAGATGTAGCGCCTCCGGTCGATCTCGATCTGATCGCGCAAGGCGTGCGGATGATCATCGAGGGCATCGGCGAAGATCCGGAACGACCGGGCCTGCGCGGAACGCCGCGCCGCGTCGCCGAGATGTATGCGGAGCTCACGTCCGGCATGCGCGAAGACCCGCAACAGCACGTGATTCCGCTGCCGGGCGACAAGCACGACGAGATGGTGATCGTGAAAGACATTTCGATAGCGTCGCTTTGCGAACATCACCTGGCGCCGTTTGTCGGCAAGTGTCACATCGCATACATCCCAAAAGGCGGGCGCATTCTCGGCATCTCGAAGTTGGCGCGGCTTGCGGAGACATTCTCGCGCCGTCTGCAACTTCAGGAACGCCTGACAACCGATATTGCAAACACGCTCTTCGAAGGTTTGAAGCCACTCGGCGTGATGGTCGTTATCGAGGCAGAGCACACCTGCATGACGCTGCGCGGCGTGCGCAAAGCCGACGCGAAGACGGTGACCTCCGCGGTGCTCGGTGGTTTTCGCAGCGACCCGCGCACACGCGCCGAAGCGATGGCGCTTATTAAAGGAAGGGACTAGACGATTCATGTCATCACGTTTTCACTTGAAAGTGCTGATCGCGCTCGCAGCGATCGTGTTGACCGGCTGTGTTGCGGAACCACCGGCGACGACGCCCAAGTCTAATTCCGGCATCACCGCGGAAAAGCTGAAGGGGCACATTCGTTTCCTTTCTGACGACATGCTCGAGGGCCGCGGTACCGGCGCTCACGGCGGCGAACTGGCTGCGAAATACATCGCCGCGCAACTCGAAGCGAGCGGCGTTAAAGGCGCGGGCGAGAACGGCAGTTTCTTTCAACCGGTATCGCTCGTCGGCGTGAAAGCGGATCCGAACACGACGCTGACGATCACTGGCGGAAGCGGTAGTGAGACTTTCAAGTTTGCCGACGACTTCGTCGCCTTCACCGGCGCGCAAACGGAATCGGTTAACGTCGACACGGATCTGATCTTCGTCGGTTATGGCATCGACGCGCCGGCGCAAAAGTGGAACGACTACAAAGGCGACATCGATTACAAGGGCAAGATCCTCGTGATGCTCGTCAACGATCCACCTGCAACATCGGCTGAACCGAACCTCTTCGGCGGTAAAGCCCTGACATACTTCGGTCGTTGGACCTACAAGTTTGAAGAAGCAGCTCGACGCGGTGCCGCCGGCGCGATCCTTTTGCACACCGACGAATCCGCCGGTTACGGCTGGAACGTCATTCGAACGTCGAATGGTTCGTGGCGCTTCGATATCGAGCGCAAAGCCGGAGACACGGCGCCGTTTCTACAGTTTCGCTCGTGGATGACTGACGCTTCCGCGCAGCGCTTGATGAAACTCGCCGGACAGGATCTTGCTGCGTTACGAGCGAAGGCGGCGACGCGCGACTTCCAACCCGTGAATCTCGGCGTGAAGGGCAAGTTGGATCTGAAAAGTGAAGTTAAGCGCGTCGCGGCACCGAATGTGGTTGGCGTGCTCGAGGGAACTGATCCGACTTTGAAAAACGAGTACGTCGTGTACTCGGCGCACTGGGACCATCTCGGCATCGGCGCTCCAAACAAGGACGGCGACACGATCTACAACGGCGCACTCGACAATGCATCCGGAGTCGCATGCGTGCTGGCCATTGCCGACGTGCTGGCCAAAGAACGTCCGAAGCGATCCAGCCTCTTTCTGTTTCCGACTGCCGAAGAGCAGGGACTACTCGGAGCGGAGTGGTACTCGAAGCATCCGGTCGTTCCGCTCGACAAAACTGCCGCTAACGTCAACCTTGATTCGATGAACGTGCTCGGGCCGACGAGTGACTTCATTCCTTTAGGCGCCGAACGTTCGACGCTGAAAGCCGTCGTCGACCACGTCGCGAAAGATATGGGCCTGACTGTGTCGCCGGACGCTCGCCCGGAACAGGGATCGTTCTTCAGATCCGATCACTTCCCGTTTGCGAAGGTTGGTGTGCCGTCGATCAGCTTGAAGGAAGGAAACCAATACGTGGGCCATCCGAAAGAATGGGGCGAGGAACAGTTCAAGGCCTACAACACCGCCCATTATCATCAACCTTCAGATGAGATGCGCGACTCCTGGAATTTTGACGGAATGATCCAGTCAGCGGAGATTGCGCTGGCCATCGGGCGTCATATTTCCGATGGGCCAGAGAAACCGCAATTCAATCCGGGAGACGAGTTCGCGAAGACCAAATGAAAACGTTCTACGTAACCACACCGATCTATTACGCCAACAGCCTGCCGCATCTCGGTCATCTCTACACGATGATCGTGTGCGACACTATCGCGCGCTCCAAGCGGCAGCGCGGCATCGACACGTATTTTCTCACCGGCACCGACGAGCACGGCATCAACATCGAACGCGCAGCCGAGAAAGCAGGCCGGACGCCGCAGCAGCAGGCCGATTACGTCGTCGATTACTTCAAGCAGATGACGCGCGAGTTTGGTCTCGACACCGCACACGGCGGGTACGACATCTTCATGCGCACGACCGCGCCTTTTCACGCCGAGGGAGTGAGCGAGTTGTGGCGGCGCATTGCCAAAGCGAAAACGCCGAAGGGGAATGACGCGATCTACAAGGGCCACTACGAAGGTTGGTTCTGTGCACC
>Ga0111539_10008875_pt1 | contig 12730 bp, 9 predicted proteins | sample RhiMethybrSRZTD1_FD_79667 | JGI IMG/M metagenome (GOLD analysis project Ga0111539, IMG submission 79667) | Populus rhizosphere microbial communities from Tennessee, USA - Rhizosphere MetaG P. TD hybrid SRZTD1 (version 2) (version 2) | ecosystem: Host-associated > Plants > Roots > Rhizosphere >...
CCCTGCGGTAGCCGGCCGGTCGGGAGCAGCATGGACCCCATGCCGAGGAGAACGTAGAGGACGCCGAGCAGGCCGTAGACGATTCGCGTGATCTTGTTGAGCGTCATCCGAGCGACCCTGCGGTGGGCAAGCATGTGACAATTCACGCTGCCGTCATCAATGTTGGGCTCGGGCTTCGCGGCCCGCCTTTCGTTCCGCCAGTCCTACCGTGAGATACACCAGGTTCCAGGCGCTCACGCTGGTCACGAAAAGCGCATCCTTCGACGCGCCATTGTTTGCCAACACGAATTCCGCCGTCGAAATGACAAACGTCGAAGCCAGGATGATCAACGGGCTCTTCGGATTCTTGAAATCCTGACCAGCTGACACCCCGAGGATACCGGTGGCGAGGGTGATTCCGGGAAGCGTGCCCTTTTCGTTGTCATAGGCCGCGCTCGAAATGAGCGCGATGACGGCCTCCGTCAGAATGATCTGCGCTGCGTGGTTCACTGGACGGGGCACAGCAGGGAGCGAGTCCTCGACCGCTGGCAGAGTCGGTGCGGGCCGCGACGCCAGCCTCGTCCCCCACATCGCGCCGAGATTGACTGTGACGCCCACGAGCGACGGATTGAACTTCGTTCCGGACGAGTTGGCGAGGGCCGGCGGGTCCCAGGTCGCGACGCCAAACGACCCGATGCCTTCTGCCGAGAGCATGAAGTTCCGCCCGAGCGGTAGGCAGATCCCCGGTCCGGCGCATAGGCTGCCGCCAGAGAAATGGAGATCGCTGATACCTCCGCCCGAAGTGCCGCCCGCAACCAAGCTGCCCCCGATGAACGCGTAGGGGGAAAACCCGCCGCGCGCAAAGGACTGCCGGTATCGCAAGCCGAGGTTGTATGTGTTCAGTTCGAATTCTGCGAACTGGCTTCCCGTCGGAGTCTGCACCAACACCGCTGGCGTCAACTCCGTGCCGCCATAAAGGTGAATGCCCAGCGCCCGCCTCGCGTCCAGATTCAATATGTAGCCAAGGCTGATCATCATGTCAGGCGTCGAGGCCACATCGTTCGGAACGTTGAAGACGGTCTTCTCGAATGAGGCGGCGCCGCCAAGTCCGAGCCACACCTCGTGCTTCGGAACGTTCGCGGCAGCGCGTCCGACACCGGGCACGATTGCCATCAGGCTCAAGACGAGTATCGTCGTCGCGGGGCCCAGCATGGACTCCTCCCGGCCAGGTCGTGTGCTCGACGTTGTGGTCTGTCTGCTCTTGCCGATCCAGCCCACGACTATTCAGCGGCAGGCTTGGCGCCGGGAAGGCGGCTCTTCAGGAACTTGATCTGGCCGTCGTGGTTCGATTCGTGCTCAGCGACATGGAACCATTTCGCATAGTTGTTGGCGCCCTGCTGGTCCACGAGGGCCAACCACTTGTCGTCAAGCTTCCGGAACTCGGCAAGGTTCCTCTCGCGCGATTCGCCAAGGATGGTGAGGTAGTGGTCGAGGCTGTTGCCCTTGATCACCTTGCGCGCCGGCTCGCCCAGGTTCATCGGGATGTCCCACTTCTTCTTGATGTCGTTGGACCAGCTGCCCCATTTCAATCCGCCGAATGTGTTCAGGCCATAGTAGGTCTCAGTCGCGGCGAGATGCAGAAGCAGAGCGCCGATCGTGTTGGCCTTGCCGTCGAGGAGGAAGTCGAGGTCCTGCCGGGACATACCTCTCACATTGTTCAGCACCTGCACGCGCGTGAAAGCGAGCATGGACACGAGCGTGCCGATCTCTCGCGAATAACCCGGTTGGGGCCCGACGATCCAGGTGTTGCCCTGCGAGACTGCGGGTTCGGGCGAGAGGGCGAGGCTGGAAAGGCCGCCGGCGAAGAGGGCACCGACTTTGAGAAAGCTGCGACGCGAGTACCGACATTCGGAACCAGACATGGGAGCCTCCGCTCTCAGTCCTTCTTGGCTTCAGCGACGGCGCGAGCGGTCGAAGCGAGTATCGTCTTTCGCTCCGCGGCGTCGAGCACGCGCCCGTTCACGATGACCGTTCGGATCGATTGGGTGCTCCGGATATCGACGAGGGGATTGCCGTCGATGATGACCAAGTCCGCAAGCTTGCCGGCCTGCACCGTCCCGACCGAATCGGACACACCGAGAAAGGTCGCCGCGCCGCCCGTTGCCGCCCTCAGCACGTCCGCGGGAGGCATCCCTGCCTCGACCAGGAGCGCGAGCTCGTCGTGCAAGCTGAATCCGGGGTAGATGTACGAGGCTCCGAGATCGGTCCCGGTGAGAATGGGTACGCCGGCATTGTGCATCGCGTAGACGAGCCCCATGAAGCGTCGCAGGTACTCGCGCCGACCCCCCGTTGCGGCAATGGTTTCAGCGGTGTCGGCCGGGAAGAAGCGACTCCAGTACGCCCGCAACTCGGGCGAGACGTACTTGAGGCGCTCGTCATTGGTGACGCGTGCGTCACCGATGTGGGCGAAGACGTTGTACTCGACCAGCGTGGGATCGATCGACGTACCGTTGCGCTTGAACAACGCGAACAGGCTATCCGCAGCGCTACCGCTCAGCAGGGCGAAGTCCTCTCGCGACGTGTGTCGTTGGCTGGTGCTGTCGGCGAAGTGGACGCCCTCGAGCAGGCTCTCCGTGTGCTCGATGCTGGCCTGGCCCGCCAAGGCGGCCTCGCTCGGGCTGATGCCTCGCGGAAGATGGCCGGCGACCCGGAGATTCTGTGTCTTCGCCTCGGCAAGAACAGCGAAATAGGCTTCGCGAGGTACGCGACTGTGAACCTTGAGGAAGTCCACGCCGAGCCGCTTGAGTGAATCCACGGCGTTGCGGCCGTAATCGGCGGACCTCAGCGTGACGCGATAGAGCGCGTTCTTCTTCGCCCCATCGAGAAACGGGCCCGCGCGATAGATGCGTGGTCCGAGCAGGGTTCCCTTCGCGATCTCGGCCCGGTAGCCGTCAATGACGGCGAGGTCGCCGCCCATGTCGCGGACCCCGGTCACCCCATTGACGGGAAAGAGGGGTACTGACATCCGGCCGGCAATGGTGAAGTGGACGTGCATGTCCCAGAGCCCCGGGATCAGGTACCGGCCCGAGCCATCGATGACGCGGGCGTCAGCGGGCACAGGCGTGGCCGCGCTCGGTCCGACGGCCGTGATATGGGCGCCGCGTATGAGGACCGTCATGTCTCGTTGCAACGGCGCACGCGTGCCGTCCGCTACCGAGATGTGAGTGATCGCCAGGCTGGCTGGCGATGCGCGGGGAGCAAGCACGCATTCGAGAATCAGCGCCGCAGCGAACCACGATCTGCCTTTGAGCACTCCAACTCCCCTTCCCGATCGACCCCGTCGTCGGCGGCTGCGAGGGATCAGTGCGGCCGAGTGAGCGCCGCGCAATACAGACGGCTACGTTCGATCTCGGCGGTACGCTTGGTAAGTCATGATGAGCGCGAGAATCGCCACGTCAAGGTCCCAGAGAGCTAGACGACCGGCGGCCAGTACATCATCAAGAGCATCGTCCTCGTGAGCGCGGCGATCCTGATCGGGGCGACGGTGCGCGGCGGCATGCTGATCGCGGACCCGCATGCCGCCCGTGAGGCGCTGGCCCGGGAACGGGACTGAGGCGTACCGCACACAGCGGCGAGGAGCCGCCAAAACACCGCCCGGGAACGAGGGGCGAGGTCGCCAACCCGTTCCCCGTTGACAGAAGTGCCAGGCGCGTGGCCATGATGTCCGAGGAAACGCCCCTTCCGCACGCTGCGGAGCGCGTTTCCATCACCTGAACTGCGAGGTACCCGATTGTCGCGTAAAGGATCCAGTTCGTTTCTCAAGCGTCAGAAGGAACAGCAGCGGACCGCGCGAGCGGCTGCGAAGCGTTCCGCTCGACAGTCGCGCCGGGACAATCGCAACCCGGAGCTCGCGACGGAAGTGCCCGATGAAGCCAGTCCCGTCGAAGCCACCAAGCCGTCCGACGAGCCCGACGTCCGGCAATGACCATCGACGCCACGCGCCTCATTCGCTTTGCTTCTTCAGGTCGGCGCGGATCCGCGTGAGGATCTCGAAGTAGCGCCACTCGGGTGGCGCGTTCGGCTCCTGGTGGTGGTCGGGTCTCAGGACCAGATCCCCGGTCGCCAGCAACACCCGCTGCACTTCGGGGTTCTGCTTCACCTTCTCGCGCGTCGCCGCGACGATGAGTCGGTAGTGTTCTCCCGGCTTGGGTGATCGATAGACGAAGTGCCGCCCTTCGAAGCTCACCCAGTCGATGTTCATCGTCCGCATGTTCTCTTCCGCCAGTTCACCGGCCTTCTTGGCCTCGAAGCCCGTCATTCCCGAGACCTGCTCTCGCGAGTACTTCCACACCAGTCCCGGGTGCTTCGCGCGAGGATCACTCCCGCTCTCGGGATAGAGCATCATCTGCCAGAATCCCTCGAGGCTCGCGTAGCGACGGCCGCGAAAGGTGAACGGGGTGGGCGCGAAGTTCGAGAGCAAGCCCAGTTCGTGGCGCTTCGAGAGGATCACTTCCCCCGGCCCGGCCTCCTGCGGCAGGACTTCCCACTGCGGGGCTCCTTCGCGCGGCACCGGAGTCCACCAGTGAGATGGGAAGTCGCGGATCAATCGCGCCTGCCTCGTCGAGTCGGGCACGGCGCCAAAGATGCCGGCGATCAGGACCAGCGCTGCGGCGAGTTCGAAGATCGGCGTACGGAGGGTGCGGTCAGGACGACGCGGCGCCCGGTCTCTGCGAGGCGTCGAGGTCACGGCGCGGATGACTGGATTGCCCGGCCCAGCAGCTCGAGCCGCCGGTCGCGGCCGAAGCGCTTCGCCGACGCGGATGCGCCGCGGATGTTGCCCAGATAGAACGGCACCTCGAGCGCGCCGGTGAGGATCGCCGCCGGCACGTGCTCCCCGCGGGCGAACGAGATCGTGGCCAGGATCATCACCGTGTTGAACAGCAAGTGCCGCAGCCCATCGGAGACGCGGCCCGAGTACACCTGGCCGCTGCCCGGGATCACCGCCGACATCGTGCCGGCGAGCGCGGGCGAGCGGTGCGGGAGCCTCGGCCCCTGATCGACGAAGCCCTCGAGCGTCGTGATGCGGCGGCGCGTGGTGGTGTCGGACGGGGGCGACGCCGATGCCGCGAGCGCGTGCGTGAACCGCGTGCGCGCCGCCTCCCAGTCGCCAAGGCCCATGTCGGCGAGGCCACCCAGTGCTTCGACGTGCGTTGCCCTCGGCCACGCGGCCCGGTCGGCCGCCGAGGAGTCCGCAGCGACGAGCGTGCGATCGGCCAGCAGCCGCTCGCACGCCGCGAACGACCCGCCGTCGAAGCGACTGGTGGCGGCGCGATACACGGCGCGCGCGCGGCGCGCCCCGTCCTGGGTCAGCATGGCGGAAGTGAGATACGCCGCCTCGGCGCCCAGAGCGTCGCCCGCTCGGGCCGCGTTCGCGCCGATGCGCTCGAACGCCCACGCGTCGGCCTCGACGAGTCCGGCGAGCATGCCCGCGCGCTGGAACTCGATGGCGGCGTTTGCCCGCTCGCCGCGTTTTTCCAGCAGCCGTGCGAACGCGATCGTCTCGTCGAGTCGCGCACGGCGAAGGAGTCCCACGGAGTCCGCCACCGGCGGCCACTCGGGCTCGGGAGCGAGCCGCAGCCAGGCGGGCGCCCAGACGGCTCCCGCCGGCGGCGTGTCGTCCCCCACCGGGTCGCGCAGCGTGCCGCCCTCACCACGCGGGTAGGCACCCACCGCCGACTCGTTGCAGCGCATCAGCCGGTCGGCGGCGCGCGCCGAGCCGTCGATCAGTCCGTAGCGCGCGATCGCCTGGGCGGCGTACTCCGAGCAACTCGGCGTGAATCGGCAACGCGCGTGCCGAAGATCCGACAGGTAGTGCTGGTAGACGCGGATCGCCCCGGTCGCCGCGTCGTCCGGCGGCGCGGCGCCGCTGTCCACCTCACCCGCGCCCGAGCGGCTCGCCAGCGCGAGCGCCAGCAGCCCGCCCGCGAGCAGCCCGGCGCCGCGTCGTGCAGCCGCGGCACCGCCGCTACTTGAAGAAGCTGTAGCTGAGGCCAACGTCCCAGCCATGGATGTTGCTGTGCACGTAGTCGGTGGCGAGCGAGTGCTCCTCGTGGCCTTCCCAGGCGTACATGAATGCACCCAGGTGGAGTCCACACTCGCCCGCCTCCCCGATGCTCCAACCGAAGTTCAAGCGGAGCTCGCCGCCACCGGCCCAGCGCCCGAGGTCGTCGTCGCGACTGCCGGCCGGCACGAGCGTGCCGGGCGGGACGACCGTGTAGACGTGCAGGTTCCCGTGCTCATGGATGTAGGCGAGCGTCGGGCCCAGCATCCAGTCGAAGCGGAACCCGGACCGGTCCCCGTAGCGCTGCCCGGCGCGCGTTCCGATCTCGTACGACTGGAACTTGGAATCCTGCGGGTCGTCCAGCGTCGTTCCGCTCAGGTAGGCCACCGGCGGATGCCCGAAGAAGTCCCGGTACGTGAATCCGAAACCCGAGATCCACTGCCGATCGAGCCGCATGTACTGAAAGTCGGCGCGCACGCCGCCGTCCCGGTACTCGACGTCGAGGTCGGCGGGGCCGAGGCCACCGCCGGCGAGGAGCACGCGCACGCCCCAGCGCGGGTCCGGCTTCGGCGGGCGCGGGGCCGCGGGCTTCGGCTGCGGCGCCTCCGCGAGGATCCAGCTCGGGACCCAGCCGTTCGGCTCCACGCCATCGAACGGTCGGACGCGTGTCCAGAAGCCGCCTGCCATGGCGTGCGTCTCGACGACCACGACGTGCGTGCCGTGCGGCAGGGTGCCGGTCTCGACCGGAGGCCGCTCGGGCTCGGCGGGCGCGTCCCAGATCGCGACGCTGTCCATCTCCGCCGGGGCCACGATCCACGCCTCCGAACCCACCGCCCAGCGCGCCGCCTCGGAGGCGAACGCGGTCGCGGGAACTTGAGCGGGCGGTGGCGTGGGCCCTTCGAACAGCGACGTGCCGAACCCGACGAAACAGTTGTTCACGCAGTCGCTGCTGCCGTCTTCGTCCTTGTGCTCGGGCTGGTCGCCCTTCGTCCTGGTCGGCGGCGGGGGCGGCGGCTTGGGAACTTTCTGCTTGTCGCTGGCCGCGAGACGCGGGGCGGCGGTCGTCTTGGCGAGCAGCGTTGGGAACGTGACCTGGAGGCTGGCGGGAAGCGGCGCAGCGAGCGCAGCGCGGCCGGCGATGACCGCCGACAACGCACCTCCCACGAACACGCCGAGCACGTCCGCTCTCGACCTGCGGGGCATCTGCATGCGGCCTGCTCTCAGTAGGGGTTGTCGGGGATGCGATGGACGCTAGAGCCGGTGCGGGTGTCGAGTCAATCGTCGTGGCGACGCTGGGTGCGTGACATCGCGGGCGTTTCCGGCCTCGACGCCGACCTGGACGAGGGTGGGCAAGCCGGCTGGAGCGCCGCCTCGATCAGCGCCGGCGTCACGCGGCAGATGGTCCCGGCGTTCGCCATGGGCATCTCGGCGCGTCACATCTCCGAGCGCTGGCGCATCGAGTCTCCCACGGCGCTCGCCGGAGGGGCGCCGTGGCGGGATCTCCAGCGCTCGAACGTCGGCCTGAACCTGAGCCTCGCGCTGTCGCACACGTTCCTGGTCGGGCTCTCTCCCGTGGTCGAGTTGGCCCGCGAACAGGATGTGAGCGCCGAGGACGCGCTCACCTACGGCGCGGTCGTGAGCGCCGTGAAGGTCGTGAACCCCAAACTCACGCTCGGAGCCGGGGCCAGCATCAACCGACAGTTCTACTCGGTGAAGGTGTCGCCGTTCCTGATCATCAACTGGAAGTGGAGCGACCGGTTCAAGATCGCGAACGCGCTGCCGGCCGGCCCCGAGGGCGGTGCCGGCGTCGAGGCACGCTGGACGCTCACGCCCGACTGGGAGCTGGCCGGGGGCGGCGTCATCCGCTCGGACCGCTACCGCCTCGCGAACGACGCGCCCTACGCCGGGTTGATCGGCGAGACCGCCAACATCCCGATGTTCGCGCGGGCCTCGCGCAAGCTCGGCGCGCATTGGAAGACCGACTTCTACGCCGGCGTCCTCGCCCAGGGGCGGCTGCGCATCAAGGACTCCGACGGGAACGAGGTGGCGCAAGCGGAGTATCCGCTCGCGCCCGCGCTCGCGGTCTCGGTCACGTTCAAATAGGCGGAAGCTGCGGGGCCGTCACTTCAACGTTTCGCGGCCCTGGCTGCGGGAGGCAACGCCACCGCCGCGGACCCGCCCGCGACAACGTCATCGTCGTGGTCATCGTCGTCATGGTCATGGTGATGCTTTGCGTGGGCGAGATTCACGAGGTCGTTGAAGTGCGGCATGAGCTCGCCGGCCGAGAAGGGCGTGTGCCCGTAGCGGTCGAAACGGCGCTGGACGAGGTTGGGCCCCGAGGCGACCTGCGCCAGCAGGTCCTCGTGAAACACGGGAACGACCGGATCGCGCGTCGTGTGCAGCGTCATCATCGGGATGCGCAGCCGGTGGGACGGCTCGCCCCAACGCTCCAGGAACTCGCCGGCCTCGTGCGTGCGCGTGTAGCGCGCGACGCGGGCGTTGATGTCCGTCACCAGCGCGGCGGGCAGCCCCGGCGAGCTGTACTGCCACCCGGCATTGTCGAAGAAGCTCTCCGAGCCCGCGCGGGCGAAGAGGTCGCCCCCGCCCTGCATCTGGAAGCCGAGCACGGTGATGAGCGAGGTCACCAGCTCCTGGCCGTTGTTGCCCGCGAGCGGATGGCGAGCCAGCAACTGGATGATGCCGAGCCCCTGCGGGTTCGCGGTGACGGCCTGCACGACCGGCCCCACGACCTGCGCGTTGATGTTCGTGATGGCCGGAGGATGATACAGGTCACCGGCGAGCACGCCCGGGTAGACCGTGTCGAACAGCACGCGAATGTCGGCGATGTACTGAACTTCCTCCGTGCTGCCGCCGACGATGCCGCACACGAGGAATGCGCCGTCGTAGTCGTTGCCCGAGCGGCCCTGCGCGAGGATGAGACCGATGAGTCCGCCCAGCGACTGTCCGAACAGGTACGTGCGGCGTGCGTGGCCGATACGCCTCTCGAAGATCTCGTTCAACGCATCCGATTCGCGTACGCCCTCCCGCACCGCGTAGCCGTTGCGGGAGAAGCTCGACGCCGCGACCGCGAAGCCGCGGGCGACCAGCGAATCTCGAATCGCCTCGTTGTGCGGAAGCGCGACGGGGTCCGTGGGGAAGGAATAGCCGTGGAGGTAGAGGACGAGTTCGCCGTTCCAGTCGGCGGGCTTGTCGATCTCCCACAGCGCGCCGGAGCCGACGCGGCCCTCGAGGTGCACCTGCTGGCCCCTGAATCTCTGGCGATGCGCGGGCTCGGCAACGCGCGAAGCCTCGGAGTCGGTGACGCCCGGGGCCGTAGTGCTCTTGTGACTGCAGCCGGAACTGGTCGCGAGCAGGAGTGCGAATATGCCCGTCCACGATCCGCGTGCGAGCGAAAGGTGAAGTGGCAAGGAGTCACGACGCATGCGATGCGGGAACATGAGGGCCTCCACAGTCGTGCATTGAGCGCGTGGCGGACCGATGCGGACCTGGGCCTGCCACGACGCCAGCGGCCACGGCGCACGGGGGGACGCAGTGGTGAGGACTTGCACCCTGCTCTTCTCGCCCCGCCCACTCCCTCGCGCGGGTGCTGGAGCCGGTGGACTCACGGCAAGTGCGCTACCCGGTGGTGCGTGCGGCGGAGCTCGGTGCACGGGGGACGCCGCTCGTGGAAGCGGCATTGGGCGCACAGACAAACGCGATACTACCACGGACGCTCGCGTCTCGCGCGTGGTGACGGGCGGAAAGGCGAGGCATCTCCGCATGGTCGCGGTGCTAGACTCCCACGCTCATGAGCCCTGGCCGATGGGCCGCCTGGCGCGAGCTGCGCCTCCAGGGCGCCGAGCTTCTCGAGCATCACGTGCTCAAGAGCTCCCGGCGCTTCCGCCTCGCGTTGCGGGCGGCGCGCGAAGACCACGCACTCGCCGAAGGGCGACGCCGGGCGAAGCTGGCGGCGTTACGGGCGCATCGCACGGTGCCCGCCTATCGCGATTTCCTCGAGCGCGCCGGCGTGCCCTCCCCCCACGTGCCGTTCGAGCGGCTCCCGGTCATGAGCAAGGACGCCTACGTGCGTGCCTACCCCACCGAGCAGCGCTGCGCGGGCGGCACGTTTCTCCTGCCGGGCGTGGCGATCGACGAGTCGTCGGGCTCCACCGGACGGCCCTACAACTGGGTGCGCGGGATCCACGAGCGACGTCGAGCGCGGCTCGAGCTGGCGCGCATGCTGGAATGGGCGCTGGGTGAGCGGCCGCGGATCGCCATCAACGCGTTCAGCATGGGAGCGTGGGCCACCGGCGTGAACATGGGCGAGGCGCTGGAGCTGTGCGGCGTCGTGAAATCGACGGGGCCGGACCTCGACAAGATCCTCCACACGCTCGAGTTCTTCGGCCCGCGGTGGGGCTACCTCCTGTGCGGCTACCCACCCTTCATGAAGCGGGTGCTGGACGGCATGCGCCAGCGCGGATTCCCCATCGCCGAGTACGAGATGCACGCGCTGGTGGGCGGCGAGGGCATGACCGAGGAGCTGCGGCGCTACCTGCTCGGGGGATTCAGGTCCTGTTACAGCGGCTACGGCGCCTCGGATCTCGAACTGGGCATCGCGTTGGAGACGCCCGAAGCCGTGCGGGTCCGCGGCCTCCTCAACGACCGTGCCGAGGTGCGCCGCGAGATCCTGGAGGGAGACCACCGGGTGCCGATGGTGTTCCAGTACAACCCCCTCACCCACTTCCTCGAGACCAACGAGCGCGACGAGCTGCTGGTGACGCTCAATCACTCGCGCGTGCTCTCCCCGCGCATCCGCTACAACATCGGCGACGAAGCGAAGCTCATGACGCGCCGGGACATCCTCGAGCGCCTGCGTCGTCTCGGCCACGACGTCGCCGCTGCGGATGGTCGGGGTGTCTCGCTTCCCTACCTGATCCTGTTCGGTCGCCGCGACCAGACGATCAGCATCATGGGCGCCAACATCTACGCCGAGGACGTGGAGCGCGTGGTCTACGCTCAGCCCGAGCTGGCGCGTGGGTTCGCGTCGTTCATGCTGACCGTCGCCGAGCGGGAGGACCGCTCCGTGTTTCCGCGGCTCTTCATCGAATGGCACGACGAGCATCCGCCCGCACTGCCGCTGCCGGACCTGGCCGACCGGATCCGGCGGTGCCTGGCCGAGATCAACGCCGACTTCCGCCAGTCGCTGACCGAGGACGCGGACGCCCTGCGCTTCGAGGTGGTCGTGTTCGGCTCGGGCCAGGGCCCGTTCGCGGGGGAAGGGCGGCGCATCAAGAACCGCTACCTCGAGAAGGCGGCCCCGTGAGGCGGCCCCTGCGCGGTCCCGTCGCCGTGGTGATCCTGACGGCGACCTCCGGGTGCGCACTGTTCGGTGGCCAGCGCGAGTCGCTCACGCCCCAGGCGCTGGGCTTCGAGCACTTCCACAACCGCGACTTTGGATCGCCGCACCAGACCGGCGTCCCCTATGCGCTCGCCCTGGCCGCGATCGAGCGCTATCCCGAGCAGCTGGGAGGCGACCGGCAGCGATTCTGCGAGAAGTTCGGGATCGGGTTCCGCCCGGATCGGCCGGACAGCCTGCCGTCAGGATTCTCGCTCCACCGCGACGGCATCACGGGCATCGACTTCGCGATGACCAACTGCTCCTTTTGCCACAGCGGTCAGATCGGTGGCCACATCGTCCCCGGTCTGGGCAGCCGTGAGCTGCGGCTGAACGCGCTGAACTCCGCGATCGTCGATGTGGTCTCGCGCGATGACTTCAACGCCAAGACGATGATCCCGCTGTGTCGCGCCGCGGCCAAGCGACGCGGCACGCCGTGGGGCTGGCGCGGATCCTACGTCACCAAGGCCGCGATCAAGGTCCTCAAGGAGCGCTCCAAGAGCGGCATGGGGAACGCCTTCGGCGGCATGAAGGACATCGACGGCGGGCCCGGACGGAACTCCGCCATCGAGTTCGCGAAGGCGGCTTCGAACGTCGCGATCGCGCCACCCTACAGCTTCGCCAAGTACCCGGCGGTGTGGGTCTATCGCAAGCGCTCGACCTTCGGCTACGACGGATCGATCGTCGGCGACCGCGCGATGGCGCTCTCCGCCGTCGAGTTCAACAAGCGCATGCCGCCCGGCGATCTCGTCGGCCGTCGAAAGCAATGGGAGAGCGTGTTTGCCTACCTGCTCGAGCTCCGGCCGCCCCCCTACCCCAACGCCGTCGACAGCGTGATCGCCGAGCGTGGCCACCGCGTGTTCGGCAAGACGTGCGCGGGCTGTCACGGCACGTACCCGTACGGCGCGGACCCGGGCCACTACCAGGAGAAGGTGGTGCCGCTCAAGGTCGTCGGCACGGACGGCGACCGGCTGCACTCCGTGACGCCCGAACTCGTTGCCGCGCGCCTCAAGGGTCCGCTCGCCAAGTACGTGCATCTCGAGACGAGCACGGGCTATGTCGCGCAGCCGCTCGACGGCATCTGGTGTCGCGGGCCGTATCTGCACAACGGATCGGTGCCGACGCTCGTGGATCTGCTGGGACCTCCCCGGGACCGCCCGGTCTCGTTCTATGTGGGCTCGGGCACCGCATACGACTTCGATCACCTGGGGCTCGCCTACGAGGAGGAGACGGGCGCGAACGGACGGCGGCTGGGGCGGCGCGCGTCGCCGCGCCAGTACCTCTTCGACACGACG
>Ga0111539_10008876_pt1 | contig 12729 bp, 9 predicted proteins | sample RhiMethybrSRZTD1_FD_79667 | JGI IMG/M metagenome (GOLD analysis project Ga0111539, IMG submission 79667) | Populus rhizosphere microbial communities from Tennessee, USA - Rhizosphere MetaG P. TD hybrid SRZTD1 (version 2) (version 2) | ecosystem: Host-associated > Plants > Roots > Rhizosphere >...
CCGATGTTGGCCGCAAAACTCTCACCAGTACCTCGCAAGTGCATGGGATAGACCCTTGGCAGGTAGTTACCCCAGAAACTCAGTTGCGCTACCGTAAACAACCCCCCAAAAAAAATGCCCCACTTCAGCAGTGTCAGGTCGTGCACTGCAGGGTAGAGGAACACCAACGGCAGGATGATCAAGCCTGGAATCTGGAAGACTCGCAGCAAGGACCGGCGGGAGACAATGCGCACAGCTAGAAATGCCAAGAGCATTCGTCCGACCAGCCCACCGGTCTCCTGAATTGTCTGAACGCCCGCAACAGTGGATTGAACGATCTGCTGTCGCTGTGGCGCTGCCACACTGGGGTCGACTTTCACCAAGGCTGGGACGATCTGTGGCAATTGTTGAATGGCGCCGAACGCAGCACCCAGGCTGCAAGCGAAGATCAGCGTTGAGACGACAGTCGTTCGAGAAAACTCAGGCTTGAAGATCTCTCCAAAGCTGGGGCGTTTCAAAGTGCCAGCGGCCTTTTTCGCCTTCCAAGCGGGCGACTCAGGAAGGAAGGGCCGAATGATAATCAGTGGAATTGCTGGGACGAGTCCTGAAATGAGAAGGTAGCGCCAGTTGTCGTGGCGGCCATAGATGGCCGGAAGAACAGCCGCTGTGTTGGCGACAACCAAGGCCGTCAGGCTCACAAGAAAGCCTCCCATCGACGCGAATGCCTGTGTCCAGCCAATCACCGCCTCCCGCCGCTTGGGGTCGGTGAACAGCTCTGCCAGCCAGGCGGTGGCGGCCACAAACTCAACGCAAACGCCAATGAATGCCGTTGTCCGCAAGAAGAGCAGCATCGGCAGCGAGGTCGAAAATCCTGACAGCAAAGCTGAGAAGGCGTAAAGGAGAATGCTCCAGGTCAGAATCATACGTCTTCCCAGCAGGTCCGTCAGATACCCGCCCAGAAGGCCCAAGATGCCACCACAGACTGCTGGCACATAAAACATGAGGTCGCGCCAACGAGCATATTCGGGACTGCCAAACTGTAGTCCTCCCAGCTGCTCGAGCGCTGGGCGCAAGATGAGAGGCAGCATGAGCAGCACATAGGTGTCAAAGGCGAACCCAATAGCAGCAATGACACAGATGAGCCACTGCACGTTCGTTAAGGGCGGAAGCTTCGTTGAGATCGAGTTGGTCATGGTCAGTCCTCAGGCGACTTTGTTAACGACGTTTGCATTGCCGGTTCCGGCGGCATGAAGGAGCTTGTGTTCTCTTCGGGATGCAAGAAGATTTTCCATCGAGACAACAAGCACGGCCCTGGTGGCTACCAACGCTGGGACATTAGGGACCACAGCCCTTGCCTAGTTGGTTGAACTGACCACCAGGCCAAATCCCTTCGGCCTGCCACTCGGATCCGACTGCTGAAAATAGCGGCTGATCGTTTGCCTGCTCGGTTTTCGCGTTACGAACGAAACCGCGACCATTAGCAGAGACGAGATCAGCACCATCGGAACCACCGGCATCAATCCAAACACTGCGGTCCCGCCCGGTGTGCGGCTCAAGACTGCTGCTCCAAACAGTGTCCAGACTGTTGTGGGTTGACCGAACTGCGGCGCGGGAATGGCACCTTGAAAGACCGCTACTGCAACCACTGCGAAAACGGTCCAAAGGGTCGACGCCAGAGCGCCCCACTTTGTGCTGCCGTTCCAGAAGAGTGCGGCCACGAGTAGGGGGAACAACGAAGAGTAGCCCGAAAACGCATACTGCACGGCCAACTCAAAGATGCTGGCGGGCGCGCGCAGAGCGACGAGATAAGCCACAGCAGTCAGCCCGAGAACAAAGATTCTTCCTGTATGCACTTGCGCCGCCGGCCCGAAACGTTCTTTCCCTCCATAGAAGGCAAAGACATCCTCGGTGAACATCGTTGAAAGTGCCAGGATCTGCGAGTCGCTCGCCATCACCGCAGCCATGATGCCTGCACCCAGGAGGCCAGCAAGCCAGACCGGGGCATAGTGATTCAGCAGCAACACAATGACGTCGTCGCCGGCTGCGGCCTGGCGCAGCCGGGCGCGCTCTCTAGGCGGCAATACGCTGCCTTGTGCGGTCAGTACTTTTCTCGCCTCGAGCTTCGCGGCGATAGAAGGAACTGCAGTTGCCCGATTTGCCATCACACCCAGAAAAACGCTCGGTAGCCAGATTGCCAGCAGGCAAAGCGGATAAAGAATCACCGTTGGCTTGAATTGTTGCACCCGGCGAGCCGTCAAACAGAAGATGTTGATGTGCGGAAACGCGATGGTGGAAAGCGGAATAAAGGTGTAGCTCAGAAAGAACCAGGGAGAAATTCGCTCACGGGTCAGCAGCGGTGCTGTTGCCGGAGATCTGAGCATTTCTTCTGCGGCCTGGCGGAATCCTCCCATCCCGCTGGCAATGATGGTCAGAGCCGCCGCCCCAAAAGAGAGGAACAGAATGGTTTGCAGCGTATTGACCCAGGCCGTGCCTCGCATGCCTCCGAAGAAGACGTAGCCCATGACCACGAGCGCCACCAGAGCGCCCCCCAGCCAGTAGGGGACCCATCCTCCGCTAATGGCCGCCAGCGTTGAGCCACCACCCATCACACCGATGATGATGTAAGGAACCAGGAGCGCCGCCTGGACGGCAAAAATCACGGTGCCGATGTGGCCGCATTCCCAACGGTCACGAAAGAACTGCACGGGCGTCATGAAGCCGAACCGTTTTCCCAAAGCCCAAAGGCGAGTTCCGATGAGGAATAATGAAAGAGGGATAATCAGTGCGGATGCCGAGGCCATCAAGCCGAAGGTGACAATGCCATTACTGAAGGCATGTCCGGAGGACCCCAAAATCGTAAACGCTGTCATGTTGGTCCCGAACAGCGAAAACAGAAAAACGGCCGTGCCAAGAGAACGGCTGGCGAGAAAATAATCTTCTGCGCTTTGGCCGCGCGCTGATCGGCGAAAAGCAAAGATGCCGACATAGAGCACAACAGCCAGGTAGGCAAAAACAAAGAGGGCGGGTATCAACGGCCTTCGTCCTCCGGCAGGAGGGCGGATGCAGGCTTGTCTAAGTCCAGGGGCCAGGCAAACGTCACCAGTAACATCATGACGGCGGAGCACAACAGGCAGAAGGCGGCGTGATAAAAGAGGCCAATCGGCAGGAAGCCGAAGACCAGAGGGCGTGCGTTTCGCCAGAACCACACGTCCTGGTGAAGAACGTAGACAGCAACGACAATGCTCGTAAGAATCAAGCGCATGATGGTTTGAAAACTCGCTTGGGGACTGACAACGTAATATCACACAGGGTTTTGCGGATTGCAACGAACAAGAGAGATGCTAGAATAGCGCTTCAATTTCAAGGGCAGTTGATGCTAGGGCTCACCCAAAGCGTGCGGGGTTAGCCAAAAGTTAGATATTGCGAGCAACAATCCACAGCGACACGAAGATATTGGGAGAACTTTGGACGCAGATCTCAGATGCACGCTGATGAGTGTTCGTGAGCTTCAAACGAGGGAAAGTTGAAGACCTACGTCGGTGACCGGGCAATGGGTTTCTTCGGCTCAATTCTTCTGGGGCTCTGGTCTCTGTGGTTTGCTAGTGTGTAGCCAGGAGGAGACTTTCTAATGCGACGACTCACAGTACCGTTCATTCTTGTGCTTGTCATGCTTGTGTCCACGACCGTAATCGCCGGAGACTGGGCGCAGTTCCGAGGCCCGAACGCGTCGGGATTGGCGGATACGAAGGATCTGCCCGTCGAGTTCGGACCCGAGAAGAATGTCCTTTGGAAAACACCGCTGCCGGCGGGTCATTCTTCGCCCGTTCTAACCCAGGACCGTATTTTTCTGACTGGCTACGACGAGCAGAACATGCTGGTTTTTGGCCTAGACCGCAGCAGCGGTAAACTCCTGTGGCGCCGCGAGATCGCTCGGCCTCGTAAAGAAGAGCTACACAAAGCCAACAGTCCGGCCTCGCCGAGCCCGGTCACAGATGGGAAGAACCTGTATGTGTTTTTCACCGATTACGGAATGATGTGTTTCGACTTGGACGGGAAGGAACGCTGGCGCACACCGCTTGGTCCCTTCAACAATCCTTTCGGCATGGGCGCTTCGCCGATTCTGGCTGAGGACAAAGTGCTCCAGATTTGCGACGCAGAAAGTGGATCGTTCTTTGTAGCTTTGGATAAGAACAACGGAAAATTGAAGTGGCGTGTTGAGCGCCCCGAATACACACGGGGGTTTTCCACGCCGATTCTCTACCGACCTAAAAGCGGGGAGTTGCAGGTCATCATTTCTGGCTCGCTCCAGCTGACAGCGTATTCTGTTGCCACGGGCAAGGAACTTTGGTGGACGCGCGGTTCCACGTGGCAGATGAAGTCAACTCCAGTGCTTGGCGAGAATACGATTTACGTTCACGGATGGGCTGGAGGCGCCGATGAAGGGCAGCAAGAGAATGTGCCGCCTTTCGAGGAGGTGCTGAAGACAAAGGACGCGAACAAGGATGGCAAGCTGTCCCCGGAAGAAACCGGCGACGACAAGATACAGAAGGATTGGAAGTCGTTCGATCTGGATCGAGACGGCTTTCTTGGCGAACGCGACTGGCGATTCTATCGCTCACGACGTGCGGCGCAGAACGCGGTTCTGGCGTTTCGACTGGGGGGAGAAGGCGATTTGACCGACAAGAACTTCTTGTGGCGGTATCAGAAAGCCCTTCCCAATGTCCCATCGCCGCTTTTGTACCAGAATGTCTTGTACCTGATGAAAGAGGGAGGCGTCCTGACAGCGTTGGATGCGTCCACGGGCGCCGTGCTAAAGCAGGCAAGACTCCAAGGTGCTCTGGGTGATTATTTTGCCTCCCCAGTGGCGGCGGACGGAAAGGTATTCACAGTGAGTCACGAGGGCAAAGTGACCGTGCTGAAACCGGGCAAGGACTGGGAGATTCTTTCTGTCAATGAAATGGGCGAAGATTGTAATGCGACACCCGCGATAGCGGATGGACGGATTTACCTGCGCACGCATCAAGCGCTGTATTGCTTTGGGAAACGATAGGGTGGTTTGATTCTTTTTTGAATAGGAGATGCCTCTATGGCTTGGATTTTCTTTGTGCTGGGAGCGGTGATTTCGTGGGGTATGTATGGACCCATCTTGCATAAGGGACAGGTGCAGTTGGGCAATCCGCTGCGGGCTTTGCTCTGCGTTGGAATTGCCTACTTCTTGATCGCTGTGCTGGTGCCCGTCATTACGCTGTCGGCACAGGGGGGCCTGAATGGTTTTAACACCAACGGCACTTTCTCAGCCGGCCTTGGAGGAGCGTTGGGGGCCTTGGGGGCGGTTTGTATTATCTGGGCTTTCAGGGCGGGAGGTTTGCCGACGTATGTCATGCCGCTGGTCTTTGGCGGGGCGCCGCTGGTGAATGTCTTGTTCTCAATGTGGCTTCACCCGCCCAAGGTCGCTCCCAATCCGTTGCTCTATGCAGGGTTTCTGTTGGTAGCGGTTGGAGCGAGCATGGTGCTGTATTTCAAACCCGCCGCCTAGATTGCGGGCGGTATGCGGAAGCACTTCTGCCGGCCACGTTCCGCCACACGTCATTTCTTCGCCCTCACATCAAATGCATAGAGGTTGTCCTGATCCCGAAGATACAGCCGACCACCGGCGACGACGGGATGGCTCCAGGTGGGTAGCGACTCCTGTGGAATACTGAAGCGGCCCTTTTCCTGATAGCCAGTGGGTGTGGCTTCCACCAGCCCAACCACGCCCTTCTCGCTGAAGCAATACAGGTGACCATCGGCAAACACTAATGACCCCTTGCCGACACTGCGGTCCTTCCAGATCACTTCGCCATCCTCGAAACGCATGGCGGTGAGGATTGCGCTCGAAAACCCATACAACGTGTCGCCGATCAAGACCGACGAACTGTGGTGGTTCTTCATGTTCTGGTTGAAGTAGATTTCCTGTGCCCGGAGTTTTCCACCTTCGGCCTTGATCTCCAGCAGAGCACAGCCTGTGCCGTAATCCGATGAGAGAAATACCTTGTTGCCCTTCACAATTGGAGTCGCGACGTTGGCGGTCCGGTTGGCGACTTGTGAATAGTCCCACAGTGGGTTGCCATTGCGGACGTCCACGGCCATCGCTCTCTGGTGCGTAAAGAAGACAGCCTGGGGAACGCCTGCGACTTCAAATGGCATTGCTGAAGAATAACCCGCGCCGTCGCTGCCACTTTTCCAGATGACACTGCCATCCTTCTTGTTGAGCGCGACAATCGACGCACTCGGCCCGCCAGCATTCACCAGCAGTTGGTCTCCCAGGATCAACGGCGATTCGCTGGTTCCCCAGTGGGGGTTTGAACCACCAAACTTTTCCACAACATTCAGGGTCCAGTAGATCTTGCCAGTTGCAGCATCCAGACAGCTGAGATCTCCGTTGCCACCGAGGGCATAGACACGATCTCCATCGACCGTGGGTGTTCCACGAGGGCCGTCGCCCCGATCGTTGGAAAAGCGTCCGCCATGAGCCTGCACCCAAAGCGGCTTTCCATCAGCCGCGTCGAGCGCGATGACGAACTCCCGATTCCCTTTGAGCCCCATCGTGAAGAGTCGGCCTTTGGTGATCGAGACGGTGGAGTAGCCGTTTCCCAGGCCGTTCGTCTTCCAAGCTTGTGGCGGGCCATCGGGAGGCCATTGCTTGAGGAGTCCGGTTTCGGTGGAGATTCCATCGCGCCTGGGTCCGCGCCACTGCGGCCACTCTCCCGAGACATCAGTCTTGGCAGTACTCCACAAGGAGAAAAGAAGCAGCGCGAATGTGGCAAGCAACAGAGACTTAAGATTCACGAGTGCCTTCATGCGGCATTGTCCCCCTCAGCGAGTGTAGATGTTCGGCTCGGTTCAGCCTTCCGCTCCTATTATAGTCTGACGACCCTAACGAATTTGAAATTGCTTGTCCTAGTTAAGGTTTTTTGAGGCATCATACGGCTCACAATCTCAAAGACTGCTGGAGGGCGAGGCGCATGGCGCAATTCACGCGAAGAAAACTGCTTCATTTGTCCGCAAGTGCCGTTGTCTGGCCAATGCTTGCAAAGTTTCATTCGTTGGCTGCCCCTTGGCGCCGTAAGGTGAAGATCACGGACATTAAGGTGATGGCCTTTCAGGGCGGGCGGACATACAACCTGGTGAAAGTCGAAACCGATGCGGGAGTCTATGGAATTGGGGAAGCGTATGGCAGCCCCGGTATTGGAGTGAAAGAGGGAATCCTGGATCTCAAGAATTGGCTGATGGGCAAGGATCCACTGGACATCGAAACCCTCTACACGCACATGGGTCGCGGCACACCAAATCTTTCAGGCACAAGGACCGAAGGATCGGCGCATCAGTCGATCCGCGCAGTGAGTGGCGTCGAAATGGCATTGTGGGATCTGGCCGGGAAGCTTCTAGACGTGCCCGTGGTGACGTTGCTCGGCGGAAAATATCGGGACAAGGTGCGGATGTATTGTCATGAGAGCCCCAAGAACATGCTGGACAAGGCTTCCTGCCGCGAATGGGCACAACGGGTGAAGCAGCATCCGTCGGGCTGGACAGCTTTCAAGTTTGGTTTCGGACATACCTCACCTGAAGTCGACAAGGCCCGCGATCTTTCCAACCGAATGCTCACCTCACAGGAGTTGCGCAACGTCGCCAAGGGCTTTGAGAACTGTCGTGAAGCTATCGGCCCGGAGGCAGACATCCTGGTTCACTGCCACTGGGAATACAACTTGCCGACAGCAATTCAAATCGCGAAGGCCATAGAGCCGATGAACCCATTCTGCCTGGAAGACCCGCTCTCGGTGGACTACAGCGAGAGTTGGTTGCGACTAGTCAACAGTACCCGAGTACCCATTCTCATGGGCGAAAACCTGGACCGCCGTGAACGCTTCAAAGATTTCATCGTTAACCAGGCGTGTGACATCGTCCAACTTGACGTGCGAAATACCGGCGGTCTGCTTGAGTCGAAGAAGATCGCGGACCTGGCGCACACGTTCAATCTACCGATGACGGCTCACAACACTGGCAGCTTGATTTGCGTGATGGCCACGGCTCAATGGGCCGCCTCGGTACGCGACTTTATTGCGGCGGAGTCGGTTCTTGGAAAGGGTGATTGGATGGACAACATCGTGGTGAGGGAAGGTCCGTTGTACAAAGATGGCTACTACACGCTGCCTGATAAGCCGGGATTGGGAGTTGAGCTCAATCGGCAAGTGGTCGAAGCCCACCTGGCGCCGGGGGAAAAGTGGTGGGGATGAAATTCAGTGCTGAGTACTGAATAGGATCTCGTGCTCGCTTTTTTTGGTGTGTGGACTGGTGCAGTCTTCTCAGGCGTTGACTGGATTCCCGCTTTCGCGGGCATGACGAAACGTTCTCTAGTGTCGTGCCCGCTAAAGCGGGAATCCAGAGACTGACCGTCTACTTCCGGGACGTTGAAGCCTGCTAGTCCTTCTCAACTGGAAGCCCTCTTGCGACCCACTCCTTATAACCGCCCAACATCGATAGGACACTCGTGTAGCCCATTTTCTGCAGCGCGTCGGCAGCCAGTGCAGAACGATAACCACCCCCGCAGTAGAGCACGATCTCCGCACTGTGATCGGGCACTTGGCCTTCGATGTCACGTTCGATGATGCCTTTGCCCAGGTGCCTGGCGCCTTTTGCGCGGCCCTTATCCCACTCATTGTCCTCGCGCACGTCGATGAACTGAAACGTGTCACCCCGGTCCAGTTTCTGCTGTGTCGCGACGGGCGAGATCTCTCGAATCCGGGATTTGGCATCGTTAACGATCTTCAAGAAAGCTTCAGAATGTTTCATGGTTCGTTCCGTATTCCCCCCTTAGCCTAGCAAAGGGGGAGAGGCGCTTACCGATCGTGGTCGTAAAGCGCCAGAGGTTGTCAGTCTTCCCGGATCGCCAGTCCGCCTACCCCACCGTTTCAACTCCAAACCGAGCTTCCTCGAACACAGCGTCCAACTCTGCTGACACGTCGCCGGATTGCATAGCCAGCGCCCTGAAGTCGAATAGGCTGGCATCCATCAGGTGGGACGGAATCACATGTCCCAGAGCGGCCATCATTGAATCTCGAATCCCTGGGATCTCGCCCTGCAATTCATCGATAAGTCGTTTCACCCGAGCGCGCTTCAAATTGGGCTGCGATCCACACAGGTCACAGGGGATGATGGGATACTTCATTAGCGCAGCGAAGCCGGCAACATCGGCTTCACGGCAATAGGCAAGTGGACGGATGACGGTGTTGCGATCGTCGTCACTACGCAGCACCGGCGGCATCGTCTTCAGCGTGCCGCCATAAAGTAAATTTAGGAGGAACGTTGCCAGCAGATCGTCCGCATGGTGGCCCAAGGCAATCTTGTTGCATCCCAGCTCAATGGCGGTGTTGTACAGAATGCCACGCCGCAGGCGCGAGCACAAAGCGCAGGTGGTGTGTCCCTCCGGCACATTGGCCTTCACGATGGAGTAAGTGTCCTTCTCGATGATGCGAAAGTCTTGGCCAAGTTCGGTGAGGTAAGTTGGCAGGACCTCGGCAGGGAATCCCGGTTGCTTCTGGTCCAGATTGACCGCGACGAGCTCAAAACGCACGGGTGCCCGGGTCTGCAGGTCGCGCAGCAACGTCAGCAGCGTGTAGCTATCTTTGCCGCCGCTGAGACAAACCATGATTCGGTCGCCATCGGCGATCATGGCAAAGTCTGCGATGGCTTCGCCGACGCCCCGCAAGAGTTTGGTTTTGAGCTTCTGTAGAGAATCCATATTGAGTCAGCCTGGCAGCGGATTAACGAGCGGCCGTTTCACCTTGGCTTTAAGTCTTGAGTCCGACGCCTTCTTCCAGGCGCACGTAGTTTGCCTTGCGCTTGCAGGGGGTGAAGCCTTCTAGCAGGCTCGAGTTTCGCAACAGCTCCTCAGTGGCGCGATGATGTGCTCCTGCCGGACTGATGACGTTCTCTTCGATCATGATGCTGCCCAGATCGTTGGCGCCGTAGTGGAGGCCTTGCCGACCCACCTCGATCCCTTGCGTTAGCCACGACACCTGGATGTTGGGAATGTTGTCGAGAACTATCCGTGCCATGCCCAGCCAGCGCAGGTACTCGTCAGCGGAACGGCGGTCTGGAATCTTACGGCCTATTTTCGTGTTGTCCGGCTGCAGTGTCCAGGGAATGAAGGCGACAAATCCTCCGGTCTTCTGCTGCAACACATACAGCCGATCCAAGTGCTCGATGCGATGCTCCAGTGTTTCGCCCAGTCCGAACATCATGGTCGCTGTGGTTGGCAACCCAAGGCGATGGGCCGTCTCCATCACTTCGAGCCACTGTTCGGTGTTGCACTTGGTCGTGTTCCTCTTGCGAATCTCATCGACGAGAATCTCGCCGCCGCCGCCGGGTATTGAATCCAGGCCGGCCTTTTGTAAACGCCTCAACACCTCTTCAGTGCTCATTCGAAACAATTGCGTAAACGCATAAATCTCCGGTGGAGAAAAGCAGTGCAGGTGAATGGAGTAGCGCCGTTTCAGTTCGCTCAGAAGCTCCTCGTACCACTCCAATGGCAGATCGGGATGGAGACCTCCCTGCATCAGGATCCCACTGCCACCGAGATCGAGTGTCTCTTCCACCTTCTTGTAAATTTCTTCGAAACTCAGAACGTAGCCTTCCGGAGATCCAGGCTTGCGGTAGAAGGCGCAGAATGTGCAAACCGCTGTGCATACGTTGCTGTAGTTAATGTTCCGGTCGACAACGTAGGTGACGATGTTGTCGGGGTGCAAGCGCTGACGAAGCGCATCCGCCAGTTGCTGAATGGTGTCGAGCGGAGCCTCTTCAGCGAGTCGAAGGTACTCCCGTCGGGTGAGGTGCTCGCCTTGCTCTATTCTCTTTGCCAGTTCAGTGATGAGCATTTGCGAATCCTAACCGAGCACTACTTAGAGGAATGACTAATGACGAAGCACTAATGACGAAAGAAACCCGAAATCCGAATGACAAATTAGACATTTGGGCTTCGACAATCTTTAGACATTAGGATTTCGTCATTCGTCATTTCTTTATTGCAGCCTTCTGCGGCTCTGGAAGATCCTCTCTTCTCCCTCCGGAAGATGCCAAATCACTTCCGTTCCTCGAGCGTCACATGCATTTTCACACGTTCATTGTCGCGCAGAACAGCGATCTCGACCACGTCTCCCGGTTTGCGGTCTCCCAGTACGTAGGTGTAGTCATACACATTCTTGATCTGCTTGCCGGCACATTCGACAATGATGTCTCCGCCTTTTATGCCTGCTTTGGCGGCTGGACTCCCTTCACGCACACCCGAGAGCTTCACGCCCTCGACGTCTTCTCCATAGTCAGGGATCGTGCCGAGATACACTCTGAATTCACCCCGACCACGCGGCTCGCTCGACTCTTTGGCTTTGGTGAACTGGGGTCTGAGCTGCTGTTGGCTGAGGGCCTGCGCCGTGCCCAAGACTAATTCAAGCACCTGGTTGGCGCCTGCCAAATTGATCTTGTCGGAGTCGTCACTGGGACGATGATAGTCCTGATGAACTCCGGTGAAGAAAAACAAAACGGGAATATCCTTGGCATAGAAGGAAGCATGATCGCTGGGACCATAACCGTCATCCTGGAACTTGAGTTCCAATCCATTCGGCTTGAGACGAGGCAGGAGATCTTTCCAAAGCGGAGAGCTGCCTGAGCCGCCCACAATCACGCGGTTGTCCTTCATGCGCCCGATCATGTCCATGTTGATCATGGCGACTGTTTTGTCCAGGGGAAATGCTGGTGTTGCCACGTAGTGCTTCGAGCCCAGCAGCCCTTCCTCTTCCGCAGAGAAACCGGCAAACACCAGGCTGCGCTGCAGTATGGCACGCTGGCCGGCCAGAACCCGGGCAAGTTCGAGCATCCCGGCTGTGCCAGAAGCATTGTCGTCTGCGCCGTTGTGAATTTGCTGTCCCCGTCCCTCGGCCAGCGAACCGAGTTCACCCAGACCGATATGGTCGTAGTGGGCACCGATCAAAATGGCCTCATTCTTCAGGGCGGGATCACTTCCTTCTAGGATGCCAACCACGTTGGCTGTGTTTCGAACAACTTTGCGAAGTTCGCAGTGGAAGGCAAGCTGAATCGGTTGCAGATCCCGCACCACGGGTTTCTTCGATTTGGCGATCTCTTTCTGGAGCGTGTCCAGGTCCAAACCCGACCGACTGAAGATTTCACGTGCCTTGGGAAGGCTGATGGCCAGCGCCGCGATTCCCGAGTCGGCAAATTCGGCGTCATATCGAAGCCGGGAAAGAGTGCTTTTGGAAAACTGCTCCTCGTCGTCAATGAAGACAATAGCCCGGGCGCCCTTTTCCCGGGACGGCAAAGCCTTGTAGCGAAGGGCGTGATGGCGTTGAAACTGGCCGTGTGGGTTATTCCCTTCAGGACCGTACCGGAGTACGAAGACAAAGCGGTCTTTGACGTCCAGGTTCTGATAGTCATCGTAGTTCAACGCGGGCGCTGAAATTCCATGACCTGCGAAAGTCGCCGTTCCCTGAAAATTACCGGTCAGGGAAAAGGATGTGGGCATGAAGTCCTTTTTCAATTCAAGAGATTCGGCTGCGACCGTAAGCCCATTATTAGTTCCGAGCTCAATTCCAGCCACGAATGTGAACGGCTGCAGACTTGAAGTCTTGCCGTTGGCCGGCGCCAATCCCTGTTTTTCAAATTCACGGGAAATATAGGCAGCCGCCTTCTCAGCGCCGGCCG
>Ga0111539_10008879_pt1 | contig 12727 bp, 12 predicted proteins | sample RhiMethybrSRZTD1_FD_79667 | JGI IMG/M metagenome (GOLD analysis project Ga0111539, IMG submission 79667) | Populus rhizosphere microbial communities from Tennessee, USA - Rhizosphere MetaG P. TD hybrid SRZTD1 (version 2) (version 2) | ecosystem: Host-associated > Plants > Roots > Rhizosphere >...
CAGCCGCGACGAGGTGGACGCCGACGGGGCGAAGCGGCCGGTCTGGCGCTGCGAGCCGGATCCGCCCATCCCCGGCGGCGAGTGGAGCGGCACTCCCTTCCCCTGGATCTTCGGCATCGACGAGCCGATCGACACCATCCACGCCGGCGAGCCCGAGCCCCGCACCCGCTACCAGCTGCGCCCGCCCGGCTGAGCCCGAGCAGTCTCAGTCGCCGTCAGGCGCGATCTGCACCTCTGCCAGCACGCCGAAATGGTCGCTGGCGCAGACGCCGTCGTCGTCGCGCTGGTCGAGCACCCGGCGCGCGTCGCGCACGGTGCCGCGGCCGTCCTTGCGTCGCGTGGTGACGAAGACGTAGTCGATGCGGCGGTCGAGGTCGAGCGAGCGCAGCGGCCGGGTCTGCGGATTCTCCGACGACCAGGTGAAGCCGGGGTCGTCGGGCCGCGCGCGCAGCCAGGCGTCCTGGAAGTGGGTGCGCCGCCCCCCCAGCGTGGTGAGCCCGCGCAGGAAGCGGATCTCGTCGGCGTCGGGCGGGGCGTTGAAGTCGCCGCACAGGATCTGCGGCAGGTCGGCCGCCTCGCGCCCGAGCGAGCGCACCACCTGATCGATCGCCACCACCTGCTCCTCGCGCGCGACGCCGTCGTCGAGGCGGTAGTGGAGGTGCGTGGTGTGGAACCAGACCGCGCCGGTCGGCGCCGCGATCCGCGCCGACAGGAGGATGCGCGCCTCGGTCGGGCGCGGCTGCGGCAGCTGCGTCACCCGCTGTTCCAGCACCGGGAAGCGCGAGAGGATCGCCAGCCCCTCCTCGCCCGCCGCGATGCCCGGGCCGAGCAGGTCGTCGGCCCAGCTCACCGCCACCGCATAGACCCGGTCGAGCCCGAGCGCGTCGGCCAGGACGTCCGCGGTGGTCCGCCCGCTCTTGCCGTCGAGCGGCCGGACCTCCTGCATGCCGACCACGTCCGGTGCCAGCTCGCCGAGCTGGCGCACCGCCAGGTCGAGCCGGCGCTCGAGCGGCGCCTGCGTGCCCCAGAAGTTGAGCGTGACGGCCCGGAGGAACATGGCGGCTAGCCCCTGACCGCGCAGCGCGAGTCGGCGGTCTCGGCCACCTCGACCTCGGCGAGCGGCAGCCGGCCTTCCAGCGCCCGCCACAGCCACAGCGCCAGCACCTCGGAGGTCGGGTTGTCGAGCCCTTCGATCTCGTTCAGCACCCGGTGGTCGAGCCGCGCCAGCACCGGATCCACCACCTGGTCGACCTCGGCGAAGTCGATGAGCCAGCCGAGCGCCGGGTCGATCTCCCCCTCGAGCGTGACCCGCACCTGGTAGCTGTGCCCGTGCATGCGGCGGCACTTGTGGTGCTCGGGCACGTGCGGCAGAAAATGCGCCGCTTCGAAGCGGAAGTCGCGGCTGAGACGGCACCGCATGGCCCCTGGAGACTAGCACCGCTCCCGGCCGCCAGTCGTGATACGAGATCGCGTTGTCTTTCGCCGAGCGCGTTCGCTCCGCCGCCCGCGGCTACGCCGCGCTCGACCGCCGGATCTGGACGCTGGCCGCGGTCCGCGGCGCCAACACGATGGGCCTCTCCCTGGTGCTCGCCTTCATGGGCCTGTACCTGGTGACCGAGCGGGGCGTCTCCGGCCTCCACTACGGCCTCATCTACTTCACCGCCAACATGTGCCAGGCGCTGACCTCGACCTACGCCGGCCAGCTGTCCGACCGGATCGGCCGCCGCCGCCTGATGGTCTCCACCCTGCTCGCCCGCGCCCTGGTGGTCGCCGGCCTCGGCGCCTTCGTCCTGGTCCACGCGCCGGTTCCGCTGCTGGCCGCCGTCATCATCGTCAGCGCCAGCCTGCGCGGCGGCTTCGAGCCGATCTGCTCCGCCGTGGTCGCCGACATCGCAACCCCGGCCGATCGGGTGGCCGCCTTCGGCCTGCAGCGGATCGGCATCAACGCCGGCTGGGCGGTCGGCCCCGCGCTCGGCGGCCTGCTCGCCTCGGTCATCGACTACGGCCTGGTCTTCTTCTGCGCCGTCATCCCGCTCTTCGTCTCCGCCCTGGTCACCGCGCGCCTCACCGAACCGCCGCGCACGGCCGCCCCCTCCCCGGCCGCCGGCGACCGCATCTCGCTGCGCGCCGCGCTGGCCGACGCCTCGTCGCGCGGCGAGCTCCTCCTGCTCCTCCTCTGCGCCCTGGTCTTCTCGACCGTGCACATCCAGCTGTTCGCCACCCTCGGCCTCTACGCCAAGAGCGAGATCGGGCTCGACGAGAGCCACATAGGCCTGCTCTACACCATCAACGGCGTGCTGGTGATCCTCCTCCAGGTCCCGGCGGTGGCGATCATCCGGCGGCTCACCCCGGACCGCGCGCTGGTCCTCGGCTGCCTCATCTACTCGACCGCCTTCCTGTGGATCGGCGCGGCCGGCGGCGCCGGCCTGCTCCGGCTCGCCGTCGTCACCGCCACCGTCGGCGAGGTCATCCTCACCCCGGCGCAGGAGTCGACCGTCGCCGATCTGTCCGACCCGTCCCGCCTCGGGCGCGCCTTCGGCCTCTACGGCACCATGCAGATGATCGGCGTCGCCTTCGCGCCGCTCCTCGGCGGCATCATCTTCGATCACCTCCGCAAGGAGCCGATGGCGATGTGGGGGACGCTGGCCGGCCTCGCCTTCCTGCTCGCGCTGGGCTACGCCCGTTTCGGGGCCCTGAACCGCCGGAGATTGCAGGGACGGCCCCGCTCCGGACCGTGATCCAGCGCCGGCCTTCGGCTATGCTTCGCGGCCTCATGGTGAACACCCCGACCTCGAGCCCGCAGCCTCCGGGGGCCTCGGCGAGCGCGATTCGCCGCATCGAGGAGGACGACGTTGCGGAACCGGTGACCGCGGAGCAGCTCCTCCCGCTCTACCGGCAGATCCTCGCGATCCGCCGCATGGAGGAGGCCAGCGCCAAGGCCTACTCACAGGGCAAGATCGGCGGCTTCCTGCACCTCATCATCGGGCAGGAGGCGGTCTGCGTCGGCGCCATCGCGGCGGCCAGGCCCGAGGACTACGTGGTCGCGACCTACCGCGAGCACGGCCACGCCTACGCCAAGGGGGTGAGCGCGCGCGCCATCATGGCCGAGCTCTACGGCAAGAAGACCGGCGTGGTGAAGGGTCTCGGCGGCTCGATGCACATCTTCGACAAGAAGACCCAGTTCCTCGGCGGCTACGGCATCGTCGGCGGCCACGTGCCGATCGCCGCCGGCGCCGCCTTCGCGTCCAAGTACCGCGGCGACGGGCGGGTCACCCTCTGCTTCTTCGGCGAGGGCTCGAGCACCATCGGCGGCTTCCAGGAGGGAATCGCGCTGGCCGCCCTGTGGAAGCTGCCCTGCGTCTTCATCTGCGAGAACAACCAGTACTCGATGGGGACCCCGCTCTACCGCTCGCTGGCGGTCGAGGACGTCTCGATGCGCGCGCTGGCCCACGGCATGGCGCGCGACCGCTTCGACGGCGACGACGTCATCAAGGTCAAGCGCCGCATCCAGACCGCGGTCGACCGGGCGCGCGAGACCCTGGAGCCGACCCTGGTCGAGGTCAGGACCTACCGCTTCCGCGGCCACTCGATGTCCGACCCGGGCCTCTACCGGACCCGCGAAGAGGTCGACGAGTGGAAGCGGCGCGATCCGGTGGCCATCGCGCGCCGGCGGCTCATCGAGGAGTGCGGCGCCAGCGAGGAGCAGGTCCACGCGGTCGACGACCAGGTCAAGCAGGAGATCGCCGACGCGGTGAAGTTCGCCGAGGACAGCCCGCAGGCGGACGAGTACCAGCCCTACGTCACCAAGGAGCCGTGAGGTGGCGACCATCAGCTATCGCGAGGCGCTCAACCAGGCCATCCGCGAGGAGATGGACCTGGACGAGCGCGTCTTCCTGATGGGCGAGGAGGTCGGCTACTACCAGGGGGCCTACAAGGTCTCCCAGGGGCTGCTCCAGCGCTTCTCCGAGCGGCGGGTCATCGACGCGCCGATCGCCGAGATGGGCTTCGCCGGGGTCGGCATCGGGGCAGCCATGGTCGGGCTGCGACCGATCATCGAATTCATGACCTTCAACTTCTCGCTGGTGGCGATCGATCAGATCGTCAACAACGCGGCCAAGATCTTCCAGATGTCGGCCGGGCAGTTCCCCATCCCGATCGTCTTCCGCGGCCCGGGCGGGCCGGCGGTGCAGGTGGCGTCGCAGCACTCGCAGGCGCTGGAGTCGTTCTACGCCCACGTCCCGGGACTGAAGGTGGTCCTGCCCTCGACCCCGGCCGACGCCAAGGGTCTCCTCAAGTCGGCGGTGCGCGACGACAACCCGGTCATCTTCATCGAGGGCGAGACCCTGTACAACACCACCGGCGAGGTGCCGGACGAGGAGTACCTCATCCCGATCGGCAAGGGAGAGGTCAAGCGGGCCGGCGCCCACGTCACCCTGGTCGCCTGGTCGGCGATGGTGCCGGTCTGCCTGGCGGCGGCCGAGAAGCTGGCGGCCCAGGGCATCGAGGCGGAGGTGGTCGACCCGCGCACGCTGCGCCCGCTCGACGATCAGGTGATCCTCGAGAGCGTCAAGAAGACCGGGCGCTGCGTCATCGTGGAGATCGGCTGGCCGGTGGCCGGATTCGGCGCCGAGGTGGCCTACCGGGTGCAGCGCGAGTGCCTGGATCAGCTCGACGCGCCGATCGAGCGGGTGACGTCCGACGACGTGCCGATGCCGTACGCGCTCAACCTCGAGAAACAGGTCATCCCGCAGCCCGACGACGTGATCGCGGCGGTGAAGAAGGTCCTCTACCTGGAGTAATCGATGAAGCGCTGCCTCGGATTGTTCGTTGCGAGCTCGCTGCTCACGCTGGCAGCCGGCGCCGCACACGCGTCCTCGCCAGCGACCTGCGGCATGTTCATCTCCGACCTCATCGTGTCGGTCAACGGCCAGGCGACGACGGTGGAGAGCGGCCCCGGCGGGGTCCTGGTCAACGGCGCCTTCTGCGGCTGGCCGGACGAGATCGCGTCGGTGCAGGTGTGGGGCGGCGCGCTGAACGACCGCGTGACCCTGCGCGGGTCCTTCATCCCGGGCGACACCGCCACGCTCGAGCTCAGCGGCGGCAACGATCAGGTGCTCTTCAGCAGCGCGCCTCAGAACGCCCTGTGGCTCAACAGCGACGCCGACACCGACTTCCAGGTGTCGAACGACGTCGAGGTCTTCAAGCTCATGGGCATGGGCGGCGACGACACCCTCTTCGCCGAGGCCTCCACGATCCCGACCCTGTACCTCTACGGTGGCGACGGCAACGACAACCTCACCGGAGCCGACGCCGGCAACGACTTCATCTACGGCGACGCCGGCAACGACCGCCTCTTCGGCGCCGGCGGCGACGACACCATGGAGGGGGGCCCGGGCAGCGACGACCTCCAGGGCTCGGACGGCTTCGACACGGTCGACTACCGGACCCGCACCGCGCCGGTCTTCGTCACGATGGCTGACAGCGCCGCGAACGACGGCGAGGCAGGCGAGCAGGACAACGTCGAGGCGGGCATCGAGCGGGTGCTGGGCGGCAAGGGCAACGACGTCCTCACCGGCAGCCCGGCGCTCGAAACCCTCGACGGCGGGGCCGGCAACGATCTCCTCGACGGCGGCCTGGGAGGCGACGTCCTCATCGGCGGTGCCGGCAAGGACACGGTCGACTACTCGAGCCGCAGCGGAACCGTGAATGTCGCCATCAACATGTTCAGCGACGACGGCGAGGCCTTCGAGCTGGACTTCGTCGACGGCACCGTCGAGAACGTGACCGGCGGGTCGGGCGACGACTTCCTGGTGGGAAGCGCGTCCGGCAACATTCTGCGCGGCGGCGGCGGCAACGACAACCTGCAGGGCGGGGACGGCAACGACTTCCTGTACGGCGATGCCGGAGACGACTCGCTCCTGGGCGAGGCCGGGGCCGACAAGCTCTACGGCGCCGACGGAATCGACGTCCTCGACGGCGGCGCGGGCGCCGACACCTTCAGCGCGGGGGCGGGCAACGACTTCCTCTACAACGACGACGGCGTGGCCGAGACGGTCAACTGCGGAGGTGGCAACGCCGACGACGCCGAGGTCGACTCCGGCGCGGTCGACACCTTGATCAGCTGCGAGCTCTAGCGAGGCACACGGCGAATGGCGCAGATCATCGGACTCCCCAAGCTGTCCCCCACGATGGAGGAAGGAATCCTCGTCCGCTGGGTCAAGAAGGAAGGCGACAAGGTCCAGCCGGGCGACCTCATCGCCGAGGTCGAGACCGACAAGGCGAACATGGACTTCAACCTCGAGGACGAGGGGGTGCTGCTCAAGCTCCTCGTCAAGGAGGGAGACACCGTCAAGCTCGGCGCGCCGGTCGCCATCCTCGGCGAAGAGGGCGAGGACGTGAGCAAGCTGGTGTCGGAGGCCGGCGCCGGCGCGAAGCCGGCGGCCGAGAAGCCGGCAGCCGAGAAGCCGGCGGCCGAGAAGCCGGCGGCCGAGAAGCCGGCAGCCGCCCGGGCCGAACCGCGACAGGCGGTCGACACCTCGGCCGCAGCCGACCAGCCGGAGAAGACCGCGAACGCGGCGAAGCCGAGCAAAGCTTCCTCTGGCTCTGAAGGGGGGGCACGCGGGGGGGACGAAGTCCCAGCCCGCGCGCGGGAATCCGCGGCCGGCGGCAAGATACTCGCGTCGCCCCTGGCCAAGAGCCTGGCGATCGAGCTCGGCGTCGACCTGCGCCAGGTCACCGGCACCGGTCCGGGCGGCCGCATCGTCGAGCGCGACGTCAAGGCGGCGGCCGCCGGGGTCGCGGAGCAGGCGTACCAGGTGGCCGACCACGAGGCCACCGCGGTGACCCCGCTGCCCGACGTCCTGGACGAACCGCCCCCGGCCGACGAGAGCGCGACCCGCGCCATCGAGGTCTTCAAGGGCAAGTTCGGTCCGCTCGCCCTCAAGGACACCTCCGACGAGTACGTCGACAAGCCGCTCAGCCCGGCCCGCCGGACCATCGCGCAGCGCCTCAGCCAGGCCAAGCGCGAGATGCCGCACTACCGGCTGACCGCGACCATCGACTCCGGCCCGCTCGGCGACTTCCGCCGGCGGCTCAACCAGCTGCTCGGCGACCGCGGCAAGGTGAGCTTCAACGACCTCATCCTCAAGGGAGCCGCCCTGGCGCTGCGCCGGGTGCCCGAGTGCAACGCCGCCTTCATGGGCGACAGCATCCGCTACTACACGCGGGTCCACCTGGGCTTCGCGGTCGCGCTCGAGACCGGCCTCATCACCCCGATCGTCAGGAACGCCGACCTCAAGGGCATCGGGGTCATCAGCGCCGAGGTCCGCGACCTGGTCGACCGCGCCAAGCGCCGGCAGCTCAAGGCTCCCGAGATCCAGGGGGCGACCTTCACGGTCTCCAACCTGGGCATGTTCGGCATCGACCAGTTCGACGCCATCATCAACCCGCCGGCCGCCTGCATCCTGGCGGTCGGGCGGATCCAGCGGGTGCCGGTGGTCGAGAACGACCGGATCGTGATCGGCGACCGGCTGGCGCTCACCCTGTCGAGCGATCACCGCGCGGTGGACGGCGCGCTCGGCGCCCGCTACATGGACGAGCTGCGCGACATCCTCGAGCGGCCCGAATCCCTGGCGCTATGAGCGGCTCGGCGGATGAACGGTTCGATCTGGTCGTCATCGGCAGCGGGCCGGGCGGCTACGTCGCGGCCATCCGCGCCGCCCAGCTCGGCCTCAAGGTCGCCTGCGTCGAGCGCGAGAGCCTGGGCGGCATCTGCCTCAACTGGGGCTGCATCCCGACCAAGGCGCTGCTCCGCTCGGCCGAGGTGCTCGAGCTGGCCCGCCGGGCCGGCGAGTTCGGCGTGGTGGCGAAGGAGGTCGGCTACGACTTCGCCGCCATGATCGCGCGCTCGCGCGGCGTCGCCACCAAGATCTCCAAGGGGGTGGCCTTCCTCTTCAAGAAGAACAAGGTGAGCCACATCCCGGGCACCGCGCGCCTGGGCGGCGCCGGCCTGGTCGACGTGCAGGCCGAGGGGGGCGTGCGCCAGGTCCGCGCCGAGCACATCATCGTCGCGACCGGCGCGCGGGCGCGCTCGCTGCCCGGGATGGAGCTCGATGGCGAGCGCATCATCGCCTACCGCGAGGCGATGAGCCTGGCCAGGCGGCCGGCCTCCATGATCATCGTCGGCGCCGGCGCCATCGGGGTCGAGTTCGCCTCGTTCTACCGCGCGCTCGACACCGAGGTCACCGTCGTCGAGTTCTTGCCCCGCCTGGTGCCGAACGAGGACAAGGACATCTCGACCGAGCTCGAGCGCGCCTTCAAGAAGCGCGGCATCAAGCTCATGACCGGGCACAAGGTGAGCCGGGCCGAGAGCAGCGGCAGCGGGGTGCGCGCGCTGGTCGAGCCGGCGCAGGGCGGCACGGTGACCCCGGTGGAAGCCGACGTGCTGCTGGTGGCGGTCGGCATCACCGGCAACGTCGAGAACCTCGGCCTGGAAGAGGTCGGGGTCAAGACCGAGCGCGGCTTCATCCCGGTCGACCAGGAGTTCCGCACCGCGGTGAAGAACGTCTACGCCATCGGCGACGTCATCGGCCGGGTCGCGCTCGCCCACGTCGCCAGCGCCGAGGCGGTCTACCTGGCCGAGCGCATCGCCGGACACGACCCCCAGCCGGTCCCCTACGAGGCGGTGCCCGCCTGCACCTACTGCCACCCGGAGATCGCCTCGGTCGGCCTCACCGAGGAGAAGGCGCGCCAGGCCGGCCTCGAGATCAAGGTGGGCAAGTTCCCCTTCGGTCCGCTCGGCAAGACCATCGCCGCCGGCGAGTATCCCGGTTTCGCCAAGTTCATCTGGGACGCCTCCAGCGGGGCCCTGGTCGGCGCCCACATGATAGGTCCCGCGGTCACCGACCTCATCGCCGCCCCCACCCTGGCGAAGACCACCGAAGTCAACGCCGCCAGCTTCATCCACACCATCCACGCCCACCCGACCTTCGCCGAGGCCATGAAAGAGGCCGCCGAAGACGCCTACGGCATGGCCATCCACATTTGACGTTCGAGAAAAAATTTGAACCGCCAAATCCGCCAAGGCCGCCAAAGTTCAGAAGAGATTTTTGTGGTTCTGAACCAAGAAATTCTGCTTTGGCGCTTTTGGCGGCTTTGGCGGTTAGAACTCCCCTGAGATGGACGACCGAGTGACGTTGCCCGTCGTGGGGCAGGAGCGGCCGAGGGGGCGGCGGCACCCGGAGTGGATCAAGGTCAAGCTGCCCACCGCGCCGACCTTCTTCGAGGTGCAGCGCCTGGTGCGCGAGCAGAAGCTCCACACCGTGTGCGAGAGCGCCAGCTGCCCCAACATCGGCGAGTGCTGGAGCCGGCGCGCGCTCACCATCATGATCCTGGGCGACATCTGCACCCGCTCCTGTCGCTTCTGCGACGTGACGACCGGGCGCCCGCTGCCGCCCGATCCCGACGAGCCGCGCCGGGTGGCCGAGACTCTGTCGCGGCTCGGCCTCGAGCACACGGTCATCACCTGCGTCGACCGGGACGACCTCGGCGACGGCGGCGCCGGCCACTGGGCCGAGACCATCCGCCGGGTCAAGCAGACCTGCCCCGGGATGACGCTCGAGGTCCTGACCGGCGACTTCAAGGGGGACACCGCCCTGGTCGATGTCGTCCTGGCCGCCGAACCGGACGTCTTCGCCCACAACCTCGAGACCGTGCCGCGCCTGTCGCGCCAGGTGCGGGTCCAGGCCAGCTACCCGCGCAGCTACTCGATCCTCGAGCATGCCCGCCGGCGCGGCGCGGTGAGCAAGACCGGGCTCATGCTCGGGCTCGGCGAGGAGATCTCCGAGGTCCACGAGGTGCTGCGCGAGGTCGCCGGCCTCGGCGTCGACATCGTCACCCTCGGCCAGTACCTCTCGCCCTCCGCCCGGCACCTGCCGGTCGCCCGCTACGTCGCGCCGGCCGAGTTCGACGACCTGCGCTCGTTCGCGCTCGGCCTGGGCATCCCGCACGTCGAGTCGGGCCCGCTGGTGCGCTCGTCATACCACGCCGACGGCCAGGCCGAGATGGTGCGCGCGCTGCGGAGCCGCTAGTGAGGCGGACCCTGCTCCTCCTGGCCGCGCTGGCGGCGTGCGGCGGCACGTCGCACGGATCCGGTCAGCCCTCCGGTCAGCCGGCGGTCGGCCAGGTGCGCGCGCCCGACCCGGACGCGCTGGTCGGCGACTACGAGTGCCGCTTCGCGCGCGGCGATTCGGAGCTGCCGCCGGCCACCTGCGCCATCCGCGACGGCGGCGACGGCCGCCTGCGCTTCCAGCAGCCGGGCGGCGTCTTGCGCCTGTCGGGCAGCGTGGAGCCGGAGGAGGCCGGCTTCCGCCTGACCGGGGAGGTGGCCTGCGCCGGCGAGCCCTGCCCCTCTCCGGGCACCCGCGACATCGTCTTCTTCACCCAGCGGGCCGGCGCCTATTCCGCCGTCGTCCCGCTGACCTCGGGCGATCTCCTCAACATCGACCTCACCCGCCGCTGAGGTCGCGGGCGGCGGGCGGCGCCGCCGAGTTCGCTCTTGACCGCCCCGGGCGGGAGCGGCCAGGCTCGCCCTGATGAAGTCGCTGTCCACCGCCGTCGCCCTCGCGCTCGTCGCCGCCGCCTGCGGAGAGGTCTCCCGCCAGAGCGACGGCGGCGCCGGCGATCACCGCGACGACGGGGGGGCCGGCGGCCGGGTGGCCGACGCCGCCGCGCCCGACGCGACGCCGGTCGCCTGCGACGGACCGGAGGACTGCACCAACCCGGAGGACCCCTGTCTGCTGCCAGGTCCGTGCGAGGGCAACGTCTGCCAGTTCGGCGCCATCGACTGCAGCGACCTCGACGGCGAGTGCTCGATCGGGATCTGCCGGGAGGGCAACTGCGAGGCCAAGGCGGTGCGCGAGGCGCAGCCGTGCGGCGACGGCGTGATGAGCTGCGGTGGCTTCAGCAGCTGCGGGGGTTTCGCCGACACCTGCGACGAGACGGGTACCCAGAGCCGCACCTGCCGCGACTCGACCTGCCAGGCTGGCGAGTGCATCACAGGCGCCGCCTACGACGACAGCCGCAACTGCCCGCGCGACACCGAGGGCGTGTCGTGCGGCGCGACCGAGACGGACTGCGGCAACTGCGTGTACAGCAGCACCTGCGATCGCGACGGCGCCGCCGTCACCTGCACCGACACCGTCTACACCTGCGAGGCCGGGGCCTGCGACCCCGACACCGGCGGGCCGTACTCGATGGACATCTGCCACCGCGACACCGAGGGCCAGATCTGCAACGGCAGCGGCTGCTGCACTCCGACCGGCAACTGCGCCCCCAACTGCGTGTGATCACCCGCCCCGGGCGACGCACCGGCTCCGCGGCGCTACCAGCCGGCGGCTCGACCGTTCCGCTGGCATGTCGGACAAGAGGCTGTGGCTTTCCCTGCTGTTCCCGCTGTCCCTCGCCTGCGGACAGGTGAGCGAAGAGGGGGACATGGGCGGCGGCGAGTCGCCGGGCGACCACCGCGCCGACGCCAGCGACGACGACAACCAGGGCCCTCTCGACGACGGCGGATCGCCGTCATCTCCCGACGCCACTCCGGTCGACTGTGACGGGCCGGAGGACTGCACGAACCCGGACGACCCGTGCCTCCTGCCCGGCACCTGCGAGAACCACACCTGCGTCTTCCCGGAGAAGGACTGCAGCGGCCTCGACAGCGAGTGCACCCGCGGCGTCTGCGCCGACAGCGGCGAATGCGAGGCGCGCGCGATCCGCGAGGCCATGGCCTGCGGTGACGGCATCATGGACTGCGGCGGGTTCGGCGCCTGCGGCCAGTTCGCCGACACCTGCGACGAGTCGGGCACCCAGAGCCGCGCCTGCGCCGACTCGACCTGCCAGGCGGGCGAGTGCGTGACCGGCGATCCGTACGTCGACACCCGCAGCTGCCAGCGCGACACGGACGGCACGACATGCGCCGCCAGCACCACCAGCTGCGGCACCTGCGCCTATTCCAGCACGTGCGATCGCACGGCACCGCCGGTCAGCTGCACGCGGACCGATCACACCTGCGGCAACGAAACGTGCGGCAGCGCCACCGTGTCCCTGCCCGATCTGTCGTGCGACCGCGACACCGAGTGCAGATCCTGCCTCACCATCCCCGGCGGCCAGCCCGGCAGCTGCTCGGTCAACGGCACCTGCGGCGCTCAGTGCCAGTGAACCGTCAGAGCTTGTTGAGCAGGTAGTAGGCGGCGAGGATGCCGCCGGTCAGCGCGACCAGCACCACCAGCAGCCAGAGCGCCAGCCGCCCGCTCGGGGCGGTGACCGGCGCCGAGCCGGGCACCTCGGGACCGCGGGCGTGGACCACCGCGCCCGGGTGGCGCTGGGCGTGGCGGGCGCGCTGCTGGATGCCGGCGGCGTCTCCCTCGTGGCGCGCCACCACCGCCTTGGCGGTCGCGACGATCCGCTCCTCGGTGTTGAGCGGGCGCACGTGCCGCTCGTCGTAGACGGCGTTCATTCCGGCCGGGTTGGTCTCCTCGACCGTCGGCATGAACTGGCCGCTGTTCATGTCGCCGGCGTCGTTCGGCGCGACCCGGTTCATGATGGTGGTCGGGTCGTCGTCGCCGATCGGCCGCGAGCCGTCCCCCATCGCGCGCGGCGTGCCCGGGAGGGTCGCGCGCTCCGGCACCGGGGCCGGCATGGTCGGCGCCGTCGCCATCGCGCCGCCGCCGCC
>Ga0111539_10008880_pt1 | contig 12727 bp, 6 predicted proteins | sample RhiMethybrSRZTD1_FD_79667 | JGI IMG/M metagenome (GOLD analysis project Ga0111539, IMG submission 79667) | Populus rhizosphere microbial communities from Tennessee, USA - Rhizosphere MetaG P. TD hybrid SRZTD1 (version 2) (version 2) | ecosystem: Host-associated > Plants > Roots > Rhizosphere >...
ATCTTCATGTTGATCTGCTTCCGGCCGAGGTTCCCGCCAATTGCGAATATGCCCTCTGCGCCATCGCGCTCACCGCGGGTCCACCTGTAACCGGCCGTATTGAGGCCGTCTCCGATCTCATAGTTGTTCGGCAGGGGTATCCTGCCCATGACCTTGTTCAGAAACCCCGTCGGATCCACCGCTTTGCGATTGGTGTCCCAGGTGCCCGTCGAAGTGGGCGCCGAGCCGATTTGTGCATTAGAACATTCCGCATTCAATGCCGTAGGGTTTGTTACCGGACCAAACACGCTGACGTACCGAAGCTGACCTGTAAATGGATTGGTGGAATCCTGCACCCCCGGATTAAAGGCCGGCTTCAGCGGATTGCCCAGCGCGTCGACAACCTGAATGGTTGGCGTGGTCCCCGTTGCCTGAAGAGTCGTAGTTGAGTTTCCGTTATTCCAACCGTCGTAATATCGGAAAATGCCATTGCGAGCGCACGGCGTGAGAACCAGAGGGTTTTGTGTGGTCCTCCCGTTGACAAGAACTCCGTCGTACAGAGCAAAGAAAAATGTTTTGTTTTTGACGATCGGACCGCCGATGCTCATGGTGGCTTCGTGGGTATTGTTCCAGGCTGGCTGTACGGGCTTCCAGGCACCTGTCTTGGCGTCGACAGCTCTATTGTTGGCCCAGGTATTGGCATCCAGCGCGGAATTTGTGGCAGACCACACCAGGCTGCCGGTAAACCGGTTCGTTCCTGACCGTGTCAGGAATTGAATCTGTGCATTACCTCTCCCCAGTTCGGCATCCACTGGTGCGAGAACCATGCGCACCTCGCCCACCAGGTCGGGGTTGATAAACGTAGCCGATTGAGCGCCTGCTTGTACCCAATATGCCGAACCGCTTGCGTCGACGCCGTCCCGCTGCATATTCACTTTGTCGGCAGACACACCGGCGAAGGTTCCATTCACTCCATCTTCATTCATGCGGGCCCCCGGCAACAATCGGAACAGATCCAACACGTTGTTGCCGACCAGGGGCATGTCCTGCACCTTTTGTTGGGTGAGGACCTCCCCAACCGATGAACTCGACGTCGACAGCAATGTGTCCGCCGCGACGCTCACATCAACGGACGTAGCCACGGAAGCGACCTTCAACGTGAAGTTCAACCGAACCTGATCTCTGTTCCCCAGTTGGACATTGGTGAAAGTCGCCGTCTGAAAACCGGGCAATCTTGCGCTTATCGTGTAGGCGCCCGGCAGCAAACTGCCAAAGTTGTACGCTCCCGATTCGTTGCTCAAAACCGTCGTGACGACACCGGTAGCGTTGTTCGTCGCGGTCACCGTTACGCCCGGCAGGAGCGCGTCTGAAGAGTCACCAATGGTTCCGCTGACTGCGGCTGAAGTGGATTGAGCGAACCCCGGTGTGACTGAAGCGAGACACAGCAGAAGCACCGCTGGAAAAATGAAACCTCTCATGTTCCCCCCTTGACCCAAGAGATCAGACCCTGATCACGTTCCACAGAATTTTCTGCAAAGTTGTGAGCACAATATGCCCGCATGAGATTCGATGTCAATGAAAGCTACTGGACAAAGCGATTCATTGGCCTGGAATCCTTCTGCTGACAAGGACTCCCTGACAAATCACGATTGGCCGTTGATTCCGTTTCTTTAGTCGAAGATCTTAGGTGTCGATGCGGACACTACAACCCAGCGAGGTTGGCGAACGTTTGGTAACGAGCGACTACGGCACCCAGAGCGAAAGGACGTTGATCTACGCTAGCCGCGCACTTGATCTGAGGGGACAAAATTTCGGGGCCCTGCAGAGAAATTACGCGAGGGCTTTGGCAAACAGGGCGAGAAGACGCGCGTGTGCCCTGTCGGCCTGCTCCATGCTGTAGGAATCGGAATCGAGTGCGCCACCAGCCTTGCGCCCAGTACACTTCGATTTCCGCAGCCAATTTGGCTTTATCGTAGGCTTCCTTCAACAGCACCTTGTTGTTATCGTTTTGTGCCCGCAATGAAGGAACTGCGCCCTCATCTGGGGAACGAGCAAATGCGGACTATCGGCCGCGGCGCTTGCCATCGTGCCGCCATGGAATGTTGCGCCGGCGCCGACGCGGTCGGGAACTGCGGCCGCGGTGCGCATCACTATCAGGCCGCCCATGCAATAACCCCCAGTTCCGATCTTGCGCGTCTTTGAAACCGAAGCCTGAGTGTCCAGCCACGCGACGAGCCTGATCGCTGAGGCGCGCGGCAGCCCCATCCTCAACTTTGGTTGCGGCCTCCGGCCCTGCTACGCGAACAATCCGAATAGTCCGCGACGATGCGCCTACTGCAGCAGGTCTCTCTGCCAGGCCTGTTCGAACTCCGCAACGCTGCGGTTCATCGAGGTTTTGAAGGCGCTTTCGAAGTTGTAGTTCTGAGCCATCAATTCGAGGATGTTGCGGATGGACGCTTTCCCGGACGTGGCCACAAGGAAGCTCGTCGCCGAAAGACCTTCCGCATAAGCGACCTCGGCTTCCGCGTCCTGCAGGTTCGCGAAGGATCTCTCGAGCTTTTTGAGCGGGATCAACTGTTCTTTCGCTCTGAGGGCGGCGAGAGTCTTACGAACGCCTGCAGCGGACTGGCCTTCCTGGAGCTGAGCAAGGCCTTCGTTGAACCATGTTGGGCAGTCCTGAGGAAGTCCGGCCAGAAACGCGTGCGTCAATTCATGTCGTAGCGTGGAATTCAAGTCGGGCGTCACCGAGGTGAGACCCTTTGTCGGCACTCGGATTTTTCCATCGAACAGCGCTCCGGACCAGCTCGCCGCTCGAGTGATGTCAAAGTAGGTCTGATCGGGATACAGAATGACTGCGATCGTGGCCGGCGGCTTCGACATCAGTTCGCTGCTCAACTGAACGTAGAGACTTTCAAGCGAGTTCAGGATCAGCTGTCCCAACAAGGAGTCCGAAACCTTGCGGTCATAGCGCAGGATAAAGTGGGCACTCTGCAATTCGCCGAGCTGCCCGTGAACTTTCGCTTCTTTCTGTGCCTTCTCAAGGCTCTTGGACATTTCGGGATGCGCGCCCAGACGCAGACCCGCGGTCCATTGGTCGATTGCCTGCTGGATTTTCTCCTGCGAGTAATAGGTCATGCCGAGGAGATAGTGTGTTTCCTGATTGGTGCTGTCGAGGTCCAGCGCGGCTCGCAATGCAGTTTCTGCACCTGCGAAATTGCTCATTCGGAGATCGACAAATGCGAGGTTGATCAAGAGCAATGGATCACGCCGGTTCAGACTGACGGCTTCCTCGAGCGTCGCGTGGGCTCCCGTCAGGTCACCCTGCGTCACCTGCAACCAGCCGACGGAGTCGAGTGCCGCAATTAACTCGGCCTTCGCACGTATGTCGTTAGGATTGGCGGCCAGGTTCTGACGGAGGCGCTTCAACGCATCGTTGGAGAATTCGGATCCAGTGGATGGCGCGGCGACAGGCGGTGCGACGGTCCTGGACGCCGGCTGGACGGGGCCGCCTCCCAGGCTCCACTTACGCGATGACGGATCAGCAGGCGCCAGATTTTCGCCCTGGACCTCACGGACACTCGATCTCGGAACGCTTCGGACTCCGCGAGTGGTCTGGTACTTGACCTCATCGCCGTCAATCCACGCCTTCTCAACGAGGAGCATGTTGCCGTCGTGGAGAAAAATGACGTCCGCTCTCAAATTGGCGACGAGAGAGAAGAACAGGAGAACCAGAAGCCCGACCGCGATCCATCGCCCCGAAGGTTTCATCCGCAAACTCCTTGCAGTCACGATGGTTTTAGCGTGGATATGACGAGTCAACAATAGGAAATACGTCTGGGACAAAGGTGCTATGCGGTTAACTCATGAGGGACCCTGGCTCCGTCCTCAGAGCGTCTTCATGTCGATGACAAACCGGTACCGAACGTCGCCTTTGACGGTGCGATCATAGGCCTTTTCGACATCCTGGATTGGAATCACTTCAACGTCGGCTGGAATGTTGTGTTGGCCGCAGAAGTCGAGCATCTCCTGCGTTTCGCGGATGCCCCCGATAATGGATCCCGCGATACGGCGACGGCCCATGATGAGCGGAAAAGTCGCTATAGGTGCGGGCTCGACCGAAACGCCGACGATCACCATCGTCCCGTCTCGCCGCAGCGCCGCGAGATAAGGGTTGAGATCGTGCGGCGCCGCAACAGTGTCGAGGATCAGGTGGAAGCTGCTGGCGACGGCGCGCATGGCTTTCACATCCTTCGAAACGACGAAGCCGGTTGCACCGAGTCGCTTCGCATCGGGTTGCTTCTCCGGAGATGTACTGAAGACGGTGACTTCGGCGCCCATGGCCGCGGCGATCTTCACACCCATGTGGCCGAGGCCGCCAAGACCGACTACACCCACACGGTCTCCAGGCCTGACCCCAAAAGTTCTCAGTGGTGAGTACGTCGTGATTCCAGCGCACAGCAGCGGCGCTGCGCCGGCCAGCGGCAATGTGGAAGGAATACGGACGACGTAGTTCTCATCTACAACCATCTGGTTCGAGTAGCCGCCAAACGTGGGCGTCACTCCATCCATCTCGGTGCAGTTGTAGCTGAACACCAGATGCTTCTCGCAGAATTGCTCCTCACCCTCCTTGCAACTCGCGCACGTCCTGCAGGAATCCACAAAGCAGCCGACGCCGACGACATCGCCCACTTTGAATCGGGTCACCTTCGATCCCGCACGCGTGACGCGGCCTGTGACTTCGTGGCCCGGAACCATCGGATAAGCCGCGTTGCCCCACTCATCACGTGCCTGATGGATATCCGAGTGACAGATGCCGCAGTAGAGAATCTCGATAAGCAGATCGTTGGGGCCGGGTTCTCGTCGTTCAAAACCGAACGGTTGAAGCTTCGAAGTCGGCCCATGAGTGGCATAACCGCGAGATGGAAGCATCCGGCAACTATACGTGAAATCAGGGGTACGCTCGCAATTCCTGGCGGGATTGCATTGACTGCGCGGTGGCACTGAGTGAAATTTGCGAGCACGACAAGGAGGAAAGAGATTCGTGCTCACAATGAAAACCAAGTTTGCCGTTTCGGCACTGACGCTCACAGCTTTCGTAGCGGGCAGCATGCTTGTTGCCGAGAGTTCGAACAATCGCGAATACCGATTGTTGGCGACACAGAAGACGTCCACGATGCAGAAAGAGTTGAATGAGGCTGCCGCCGCCGGATTCCGCTTAGAGAAGGCGATGGGCGGCCAGACTGGCTTCGGCGGTAAAGAAGTCGTCGTCATCATGTCGAAGAACGGAGAAAGCCGCGCTCGATATGAATACAAGCTGCTCGCGACAAACAAGACCTCGACGATGCAGAAGGAACTACAGGAAGTCGGTGACCTCGGATTTGAGTATCGGGATCAGACCGTTTTCGAAACGACGTTTGGCGGCAACGAAGTGGTCATCATTTTGGAGCGCGAACGTGACATAGCGCTAAAAGCCTGGGAGTACAAGCTGCTGGCGACCAACAAGACATCGACGATGCAGAAAGAGTTGCAGGAGGCTGCCGCTTCTGGATTCGAATTCGTGGGCGTCACCGTTTCCAAAACGGCATTTGGAGGGAACGAAGTCGTTTCTATTCTCCGAAGAGCCGTCAGACCGTAGTTCGGTCGGGTTCGGCGGCAGGAAGCGAGTCCTCCGCCGCGGACTTCTTCCCGCCCCTGGCAACGAGGAAAGTCAGGACGATCGCGAATACGCCGATCAGTGTGGAGTACGCAAAGAACACCGTGTACCCTGCGGCGAGCGCCGCAGGGCTCACACCGGACTTCTCCGTAGCTTGAGCGAAACTCTCGGGCGGCAGCTTATGGAATGCGCCCATCAACACCGAAAAAGGACCGCCGGCTTCAGCCGACTGCGCAGACGCTTCAACGATGCGTCCGGACTGCGACGCGATCAACCTTCCCGGCAATGCATACAGCGATGAGAACATCGCATATTGGGTGGCGGTAAAACCTGCTGCCGTAAGGCTCGACATGTATGCGATCAGACACGTGCCTGCAAAACCGGACAACGTGTTATCCACTCCAATCGCGACGAAGAGTGCCGGGACGCTGTGCCCCTGTATCGTCAGCCAGATGAAAATCAGGTTACTCAGCGGTCCTGCAAAGGCACCGATGATTAAAGCCGACATCATGCCCATCCGCGCAACGGCGATCCCGCCTGCGAAAACTCCCAACATCGACGCCACAACGCCAAAGACCTTGCGAACTTCCGCGACTTCGACGAGCGTGAATCCCAGGTCGAGATAAAAAGGATTCATGATGTTCAACACGAAATCCGAGACCCGATACAGGCAGATCAGGGCGAGGATCATCGTGGCGGCTTTTTGATAGCGGTGGAAGAAGTCCTTTAGCGGATCTCCGAGAGCCGCAGCGAGGTAAACCCCCGGCCGCGTTCGCATTCGTGGAATCGGACGTGTAGCGACAAAGACAATCGCGAAACCCGTCACAACACTGAGGAGTTGGATCCACACTCCGGAACGTGACTTCCACGCTGCCACTGCAGCGTCGCCGAGCGAGGCTGCGCCCAGTGTGGTCAACAACCAATCCAGCGCGGCTGCATTTGCGGCCAGACCGCAACCGACGAGGATCGCCCCTGCGGCCAGCAGAAGGAATCGTCCAAACCATTCCACAGCTTCGAGTACCGGAGAGGCATTGACGCCTTCGTCGTGAATCGGACGAAGCTGGCGCGTGGCTTCTGCAGGGGCAATGAGAACCGCTAGAATGCCAATCCCCATCAGGCCCGCCATTACCGCATAGGAGAAGTTCCAGCTGTAAGCGTCCGCCAGCAGCAACGGTGCGGCGCCGGCAGTGATCATCGCAATGCGGTATCCCCACTGGTACGCCGCAGCCATGGCGCCTTGCCGGGATAGCTCCGCAGCCTCGATTCGCCACGCGTCAATGACGATGTCCTGGGTCGCGGACGAAAACCCGACGAAGATGGCGAACAAAGCCATCCGCCCAAGGTTCGCCGTGGGGTTACTTCCTGCCACAAGCCAGAGGCCAATCATGATCAGGACCTGACAGATCAGCATCCATGAACGCCGATGTCCCAGCCAGCGCGTGAGAAGCGGAATGCGTGCGCGATCGATCCACGGAGCCCATAGGAACTTGAAGGAACTCGCCAGTGTGGCGAGACTGAAGTAGCCGATCACTTCAAGCGTCAGGCCGGCGTCACGAAGCCATGCCGAGAGGGTGTCGAAGATCAGAAGAAAAGGCAGGCCGGCAGAAAACCCCAGAAGGAGCATCACCAGAATCCGCCGCTCGGCAAATACGGCCAGGGCGTCTTTCATGCTTCGCTTGGGTGCGTTTGATCCCGTTTGGTCCACCAACTGGTTGTACCAGAAAGACAAGGGAGTCCTAAGTTCTTTCGAAATCCTGTTTTTAACCGCGGATTACGCGGATGTAGCGGATTACACGGATCGATCCGTGCAATCCGCTACATCCGCGTAATCCGCGGTTAAAAACACGCGGCGTTTGCATTTTTATGGCACGGCGGTATGAATGAGCCCTCCACACGCTCCCACGTTCGTGCAATTGCTGCGATCTTAATCGGCTGTTAGAAAGGTGCTTATGTTTAGACCTTTTCGATGGACTCTTATCGCACTTGTTTCCTGGTCCCTGACACAGACTGCTTTCGCGACGACCTATGACGTCGGCCCGGGCCAACCCTATGCATCGATCGGTGCGGTCCCGCTTGCGTCATTGCAGCCCGGAGATACGGTCCGTATTCACTACCGAACCACTCCCTACAAGGAAAAGTGGGTAATCTGCCGCCAGGGGACCGCAGCTCAGCCCATTACGTTCACGGGCGTGCCTGGACCCAACGGGGAACTGCCGATTATCGAAGGCATCGATGCGATCACTGCCCCTGGTCTGAACTACTGGAGCGAGAATCGCGGCGTCATCAAGATCGGTGGGGCCAACACTCCGGCGGACACGATGCCAAAGTACATCATCATCGAGAAACTCGAGGTTCGTGGAGCGCGTTCCGCCTACAGTTTCAGAGATGATGTTGGCGCCACAGTGGCATACGCCGCCAATGCGTCGACCATCTACATCGAGAAGTGCGAAAACTGCATCATCCGCAACAACGTCCTGCATGACTCGGGCAACGGATTCTTCGTCGCTTCATCGGACGCCGCGCCGTCGCGCAATATTGTGGTCGAAGGGAATTACATCTACGACGGCGGCAACGTCGGAAGCATCTACGAGCACAACATCTATACGGCGGCAATCGGCATCCGCTTTGAGGGGAATTTCCTGGGCCGGCTTCGCGCCGGTGCGGGCGGAAACAATCTGAAGGATCGCTCCGCCGGGACCGTGATCCGATACAACATGATTGAAGGCGGCAACCGGCAGTTGGACCTGGTTGACGGCGAAGACTCTTCCGCAATCCGCAATGATCCGGCTTATCGCTCGACGCATGTGTATGGCAATGTCCTGATCGAGCATGCCGGCGACGGCAATCGCCAGATGGCCCACTACGGCGGCGACAGCGGCAACACCGCGTCTTATCGAAAAGGTACGCTGTACTTCTACAACAACACTCTCGTTTCCAACCGAACAGACCGTACGACACTGTTCCGAGGTTCAACGAACGACGAGACCATCGATGCTCGAAACAATATCTTTTACTCCACAGCCGCAGGATCAACGGTTTCCCTTGCTGACGAGTTCGGTGTGTTCAATCTGAGTCGGAACTGGATCAAGCCGGGATGGGTGAACAGTTTCGGAACGTTCACTGGAACCGTAAATAACGACGGGACCATGATGACGGGCAGCGCGCCGGGCTTCGTTGACGAGGCACTGCAGGATTATCACCTCACGTCGACCGCACAGGTCATCAATGGCGGCGGAAACCTGAATTCCTTTGTTCTGCCGGTCAACGACGTAACCCGACAGTATGTGAAGCACGGCGCTACCGAACCTCGTCCGTCCGACGGCGTCTTCGACATCGGCGCCTATGAATTTGGTGGCGGCGGCAATCAAGGGCCGGTTGCCGTCATGCAGGCGTCGCCGAGTTCCGGCATCGTTCCGCTCGTCGTCAACTTTTCGGGCGGAAGTTCCTATGACCCGGATGGAACGATTGCGTCCTATGCCTGGGAGTTTGGGAATGGCGCAACGGCAACGGGTGTGAACACCACGTACACCTACAACACGGTGGGCAGCTACACGGGCTTATTGCGCGTGACAGACAACGCCGGCTCCACGTCCACAACAACGCAGATCATCACGGTGCAGCCCGTTCCTCCGCTCCCGGCTCCAGTGCTGTCAGGTTCTGCTTCCGGCTCCACGGTGAATCTCACCTGGACCAATGCGACGGGTAGCGCTACAAGTTGGATTGTTGAACTCAAACAGGGAAAGAAGTGGACGCAGGTTGCCACAACCACTACTCCAAACTTCTCCGAGACACGTTCGCGTGGAACCTGGATCTACAGAGTGAAAGCATTCAACGCCACGACCTCTTCGCCGTACTCCAACGAAGTTTCAGTGCGAGTGCGATAAATCTTTTTAACCACGGATTACACGAATTAAACGGATTACACGGATGTATCATCCGGGTAATCCGCGGTTAAAAAGATAGCGAGGTTCATTCATGAAAAGATCGATAGCCGTCATCGCCATCACGGCAGTGTGCCTGATTGTGCTTTCCATAAGCGGAACAGGCCAGCAGGCTCCAGTTCCAGCGCCGTTACCGGCGGTTCTGCAAAACTACAAACCCGTCACCGCAGAGCGACTGAAGAGGCCTGAAGATGGAGACTGGCTGTCTGTGCGCCGGACTTATGACGGCTGGGGCTACAGCCCTCTCGAGGAGGTCAAGCGCGGGAATGTCGAGGACCTCCAGCTCAAATGGGTTCTTCTGACCGGCCAGACCAATGGCCACGAAGCGCCGCCGATGGTGAACAACGGCGTGATGTTCGTGTCCACGCCGGGTTATCAGGTCATGGCGGTCGATGCGAAGACCGGCCGACTGCTTTGGCGCTACACGAAGACTCCGGTTCAGGGCGCTCGTGTTCTGCATCAAACAACGCGCGGCCTTGCCCTTTACGGTGACAAAGTCTTCTTTGCCGCAGGCGATGCATTCCTCACCGCGCTGGACGCGAAAACAGGAAAGGAAGTCTGGTCGACCAAAGTTGCGGACTCCGTCATCGGGTACTACTTTTCATTGGCCCCTCTGGTTGCAGACGGCAAGGTGATGGTCGGCGCATCGGGCGGCGAAAATGGAATTCGCGGCTTCGTCGCCGCGTTCTCTCCCGAGGATGGCAAGGAAATCTGGCGGACCTACACCGTGCCTGCTCCCGGCGAACCCGGCAGTGAGACATGGCCGAACGGCGAGCAGTGGAAGACGGGCGGCGGCTCGGTGTGGGTGACCGGGAACTATGACCCGGAGACCAACCTTGCGTTCTGGGGTGTGGGCAACGGCGGTCCATGGATGGGCGATCAACGCCCCGGCGACAACCTCTACACTGCATCGACGATAGCCATTGATGCCACGACGGGAAAGATCAAAGGCCATTTCCAGTACAACCCGAATGAATCGTGGGACTGGGATGAAGTGTCTCCGCCGATCCTGGTGGATTTCCGACGCAACGGTCGTACAGTCAAAGGTCTCATCGACGTCGCGCGCAACGGGTACCTCTATTTTCTCGAGCGCAGCGATAGCAAGATCTCGTTTGTCGATGGCATGCCGTACGTGAAGCAGAATGTGTTCAAGAGCCTTGATCCCAAAACCGGTCGTCCGGATGTCGATCCGGAACACAAGCCCGGTACGGGTAAGTCGGCCAACTACTGCCCCGGACTCTCCGGCGGAAAGAACTGGCCTCCCATCGCGTTCAATCCGCAGACGCGGATGATCTACATTCCTGCGAATGAAAACATCTGCACCACGCTCACCGGAACGCAGCCGCAGCCGTACAGCCCGCAACGCGGTTACAGCTTCGTGCAGATCCAGACGGCCGTTGTGCCGGGCGCGACACACTTCGGCGAGGTTCAGGCGTGGAATGTCGATACAGGAAAGAAAGTCTGGACGCATACCTTCGCCACATCGCACAACTGGGGTCCCATGCTGACGACCGCCGGCGATCTCGTGTTCAGTGGCGGAACGAACGATCAGATGTTCCGCGCGTATGACGCGAGGAACGGGAAAGTGCTCTGGGAGTTTCCAACAAACTCCGGCATCCTCGGCCAGCCAACTTCATTCTCAGTGGATGGAAAGCAATACATCGCCGTCATGTCGGGATGGGGCGTCGATGCCCGTGGCGTACAGGGAACATTGACTCGCGGTTTGCCCGCGGGAATGCTCGCGCCGGTTCCGGAGGGTGGCTCGATCTGGGTGTTTGGGCTGAAAGACTAACCGCGGATTGCGCGGATGTAGCGGATTACGCGGATCGATCCGTGCAATCCGCTACATCCGCGTAATCCGCGGTTAAAAACAGTGAATATTCAGTCCGTAATCAGTCCGAGATTTGCCGTCGCACTCGTTGCCGTCTTCACCGTCACGCCCACCCCTTTGGGATCGACTCTCGATAGCAGTTCCGGAGTGAGTCCGCCGGCAGGACTCAGGCCGGGCGGACCGGCGAATACTTTATATTCTCCGGGACGCACACCATGGAACGAATACTTTCCATCGGGACCAGCTGTGGCGGTCTTGTAGAGTCGCAGCAACTGCGGATCTGCGGGAACGAGGAGGACAGTGGCTCCGCTTGTCGGAGTCTTGTCCGCGTTCGAGACGATGCCCTCAACGGTGCCGCCATCTGAAGAGATCACGACTTCAAACGGGGCCGGCGGTGCATTGCGAACAGCGATTCCGCTGACGAGAATGCTGGTATCGCCCTGCCGTATGTCGGCGACGTAGTAATTCTCAGGCACGCCCTGTATGAAGACGTCGTAGTTGCCTTCGGCAGCAGCGGGAATCGTGAATCTCCCTTCAGCGTTCGGAGTTTGGGCGCGGTCCAGAATCCCGCGGTAATTGCCGAGCCGGCCGGCAGTACCCGAGGCCTGCAACCCGATCCGTAGCGTTCCGCCGCCGGGTCCGTTCTTCCCGTCGATCTTCACAACACCTGGCACATCCATGCTTGGATGAATCACCATGCGGACGTCCGCAACATCGCTATCGCGCACTTCGATGGTCGCGCGCCCCCATGCCTGGACGGCGCCTCCCGCGCCAGGCGATCCACGGGGATGCTCCATGCGTACGAAGAGGTCGTACTTGCCGGGAGGAACCGACGGTATCTCGAAAGCACCGGGGGTTTCGCCGATAATGACCGTACCAACCACTCGCGGTGGACTTGCTTCCGCTTCGGAGCCCAGCATTATCGCCCCTGTGCCGACTATCGGTAACAGCCCATCGATGACCACACCTGAAACCTTAAAACCAGGTGTTACGGACGTGACTTTGGGCGGGGGCGGAAGAACTATCGATTCGACCTTCACGGAGATATCGATGCCGCTCACTTCCTCACCGGATTTCACGGTTACCTTGCTCGCCTGAGCTGTGTCCGTCGTGTTGGGAAAGAGTGTCGACACCAATCTTCGTATTTCTCCCGTAACCGGCGGCCCTATCATCGGCTCTACGGGCCGGCCTTCTTGAAGAAAAGCTCGGATCACATATTCGCCCGGAGGTACCCAGAACATCCGGTACTCGCCACGATCGTCGGTCAATCGCCAGGCGAATTCCGGGAGGACGCCGGAATTGAGTGCGACGCCAGGACGCAAC
>Ga0111539_10008882_pt1 | contig 12726 bp, 13 predicted proteins | sample RhiMethybrSRZTD1_FD_79667 | JGI IMG/M metagenome (GOLD analysis project Ga0111539, IMG submission 79667) | Populus rhizosphere microbial communities from Tennessee, USA - Rhizosphere MetaG P. TD hybrid SRZTD1 (version 2) (version 2) | ecosystem: Host-associated > Plants > Roots > Rhizosphere >...
CGGTGGATGCGCTCGTAGCTCTCCGCGATCACCGCGCGCACACCGAGGAGCTTCGGCCCCTTCGCCGCCCAGTCGCGCGACGAGCCCGAGCCGTATTCCTTGCCGGCGAGGAGGATCAGGGGCACACCGTCGGAGCGGTAGCGCTCGGCCGCGTCGAAGATCGTCGTCTCATCGCCTTCGGGCAGATGCACCGTCCACGTGCCCTCGCTGGCGGGCACGAGGAGGTTGCGGAGGCGGACGTTTGCGAACGTGCCGCGCACCATCACCTCGTGGTTCCCGCGGCGCGACCCGTAGGAGTTGAAGTTCTTGCGCTCGACGCCGTGATCGGTGAGGTACAGGCCGGCCGGACTGTCGGGCTTGATCGCGCCGGCGGGTGAGATGTGGTCGGTCGTGACGCTGTCGCCGAGCATGACGAGGCAGCGGGCGCCGGTAAAGTCGTCCACGGTTCCCGGCTCCGGCGACATGCCCTCGAAGTACGGCGGCAAGCGTACGTAGGTCGACTCCGGCTCCCAGGCGAAGAGCTCGCCCTCGGGCGTGTCGAGCCCACGCCAGCGCTCGTCGCCGGTGAAGACGTCGGCGTAGGTGCGGGTGAACATCTCCTGCTGGAGCGCAGAAGCGATCGTCTCCTGCACCTCTTCGGGGCTCGGCCAGACGTCGGTCAGGAAGACGTCGTTGCCATCCTCGTCCTGGCCGAGGGGCTCGCTCGTGAGATCGAGGTCCATGCGGCCGGCAAGGGCATAGGCGACTACGAGCGGCGGCGAGGCGAGATAGTTGGCCTTCACCTCCGGGTGGATGCGCGCCTCGAAGTTGCGGTTGCCGGAGAGCACCGAGCACACAACGAGCCCGCCCTCGTCCACCGCGGCCGAGATCTCCACCGGGAGCGGCCCCGAGTTCCCGATGCAGGTCGTGCACCCGTAGCCGACGACGTCGAAGCCGAGCTCGTCGAGGTACTGGCTGAGACCGGCCCGGTCGTAGTACTCGGTCACGACCTTGGAGCCGGGCGCGAGGCTTGACTTCACCCAGGGCCGGCGCTTGAGGCCGCGCTCGACGGCGTTCTTCGCGAGCAGGCCCGCTGCGACCATGACGGTCGGGTTCGAGGTGTTCGTGCAGCTCGTGATCGCCGCGATGACAACGCTCCCGTGCCCCAGCTCGAACTGCGTACCGTCCAGCTCGACCTCCACCGAGGCCGGCTCGACCTCGGCGACCGCGACGAGAGCCGGCTCGGGCTCCGGAGCATGCGCGCCATCGCCGCCCGGCACCTGCTCGGTGGTCGGGTCGCTGGCGGGGAAGGTCTCCGCGACTGCGTTGTCGTGGTTTCCGTACTCGACGCCGAAGGTCTGAAGAGCTCCGAGGAAGGAGTCGCGGGCGTCACGGAGCGGAACACGGTCCTGCGGGCGGCGCGGCCCGGCGAGGCTCGGCTCGACGGAGCCGAGGTCGAGGTCCACGACCTCGCTGTAGGAGGGCTCGGCGTTCTCGTCGTGGAAGAGGTGCTGGGCGCGGCAGTAGCTCTCGACGCGCGCGACGTGATCCTCGCTTCGACCCGTCATGCGCAGGTAGGCGAGCGTCTCCTCGTCCACCGGGAAGAAGCCGCACGTCGCGCCGTACTCGGGCGACATGTTCGCGATGGTGGCGCGGTCGGCGAGCGTGAGCCCGGAGAGCCCGTGCCCGAAGAACTCGACGAACTTGCCGACGACGCCGAGCTCCCGGAGCGTCTCGGTCACGGTGAGAACGAGGTCGGTCGCGGTCGAGCCTTCGGGCAGGCGGCCGGAGAGCCGGAAGCCGACGACCTGGGGCACGAGCATCGAGAGCGGCTCGCCGAGCATCGCCGCCTCCGCCTCGATTCCGCCGACTCCCCAGCCGAGGACGCCGAGGCTGTTGACCATGGTCGTGTGCGAGTCAGTGCCGACGAGCGTGTCGGGGAAGGCCCAGCCGTCCCGCTCCTCGACGACGCGCGCGAGGTACTCCAGGTTGACCTGGTGGACGATGCCCGTGTTGGGCGGGACGACACGGAGGTCGTCGAAGGCTTCCTGGCCCCAGCGCAGGAACGCGTACCGCTCGCGGTTCCGCTCGAACTCGAGCTCCGTGTTCTTGAAGATCGCGAACTTCGAGCCGAAGACGTCCACCTGGACGGAGTGGTCGATGACGAGCTCGGACGGGAGCAGCGGGTTGATCCGCGCCGGCTCACCGCCCAGGTTGCGCATCGCATCGCGCATGGCGGCGAGGTCGACGATCGCGGGTACGCCGGTGAAGTCCTGGAGTAGAACCCGCGCCGGACGGAAAGAGATCTCCCGGTGCGGCTCCTCGCCCGGCTGCCATTCGAGGATCGCCCGCGCCTCGTCAGGGTCGCCCTCGCCGGCTAGCCCGGCGCGGACGACGTTCTCGAGGAGCACCCGAAGCGAATACGGCAGTCGCGCGATCTCCTCCACCGAGGCGACTTCGTCGAGACGCGCGCTACGAGGCTCTGCCATCCCCTTCGATGCTATCGCCGGTCGGAAAACTAGGCGGAGAAGAGGCCGTAGAGGCTCGTCAGGAGCGCGTTCCAGCCCTCCTCGTGCATGTCCTTGACCAGGTTGCCTCCGATGCCTGCGTGTGTGAGCGCGAGCTGCGTCCCGTCGGGCGCTTCGCGCAGGACGACGTCGACGAGGCTCCCCTCGCTCCCGCGCATCACGCTCGGGTCGTTCTCCCAGGTCCAGGTGAAGCCGAGGCGATCGGCCGGCGCGACGTCCGTGTAGACGCCGACGACGCCGTGCAGGGCGCCGCGATCGTCCTGCATGGAGAGGTGGTAGCGACCGCCGACGCGAAGATCGACCTCGGCCTTCGCATCCACCCAACCTCCCACGCCGATCCACCAGCGCTCGAGAAGAGCGGGATCGGTCCACGCCGCGAAGACCTTCCCGGGCGGCGCCCGGAGGACTCGCGTCAGCTGGACGAGGCTCCCGTCAGAAGTTCCCATGGGGCTCGTAGCTCCCCGGGCGCACGCCGACTGCGATCATGGTCATGCCCTCGGGACCGGCGACCGGACAGCGTGTCGTCCCGGGATCGAAGCGCAGGAACGAGCCGGCCTGCACGGGAATCGTCTCGCCGTCGACCTCGTAGACGCCCGAGCCTTCGATGATCACGTTGACCTCTTCCTGTCCCGTGTCGACCTCGTTGTGCTCGCGTCCGCGCACGTTGGGCCCGAGCTCGAACCAGTTGATGCCGAACGCCTGCACGCCGAGCTTGCGCCGGACGAAGCGGACGGCACCGCCAGGGCCTTCGCCCTCGATCTCCTCGACGTTCACGACGCTGTAGCCCACCAGGCTCCTTTGTTCGCGTGCGAGATGACAGTAACGTGAGCGGCGTGGTCACGATGGACGAAGTCCGGGCGTTCGCGGCCACGCTGCCCCGCTCGAGCGAGGCCTTCGTCCGCGGCCGGGTGAAGTTCCGAATCGGGCGGATCGTCTGGCTCGCCTTCTCGAAGGACGGGTCGACCATGGGCTTTGCCTTCCCGAAGGAGTGGCGGCAGGCGCTCGTCGACTCCGAGCCCGAGAAGTTCTCGCTTCCGAGCGCTCACGACATGCGCTACCACTGGGTGCACGTCGATCTCTCCGCGATCGACGAGGACGAGATGCGCGACCTCGTCGAGGACGCGTGGGCGTTCTGTGTGCCGAAGTCGGTCGCCGAGGAGTACGCGGCGACACACGGCTATCGCTGAGCGAGTGAACTACTGGATCAGCGTGAGCAGCTTGAACATCGGCAGGTACATGGAGATGATGATCACGCCGACCATCAATCCGACGCCGATCATCATGAGCGGCTCGAGGATCGAGGTCAGGGTGGCGATCGAGCTGTCGACCTCGTCCTCGTAGAAGTCGGCGATCTTCCCGAGCATCTTCTCGAGCTCGCCGGTCTCCTCGCCGACGCGCACCATCTGCGAGACCATCGGCGGGAAGATCTTCTCGGCTTCGATCGGCACTGCGATCGGGACACCCTGGTGCACGCGCTCGCGGACAACCGCGGTCGCATCCTCGATCAGACTGTTCCCCGAAGTCGACCCGGTGATCTCGAGCGAGCGGATGATGTCCACGCCGGCCGCGACGAGGGTCGACAGCGTCCGCGAGAAGCGCGCCATGCCGACCTTGACGATGATCGCGCCGATCCCGAACGGCATCTTCATGCGGAAGCGGTCCCAGATCCGCCGGCCCGACTCGGTCTTCTTGAAGCGGAAGAAGCTGAAGATGATCCCGGCCCACAACGGGAAGACGATGTACCAGTAGCTGCGCAGGATGTTCGACCCCTTGACGACGATCTGCGTGAGCATCGGCAGGTCGCCGCCGAGATCGTCGAAGATCCCGACGAAGATCGGGACGAGGAACATGAGCATGCCGATGAGGACGAGCGTGGCGAAGGCCATCACCATCAGCGGGTACATCATCGCGCCCTTGACCCGGCGCCTGATCTGAGTCTCTTTCTCGATCTGGAAGGCGACCCGGTCGAGCACGACGTCGAGAATTCCCGCCGCCTCGCCCGCCTCGACCATCGAGATGAAGAGCCGGGAGAAGATCCGCGGATGGCGTGACATCGCCTCCGAGAGCAGGAGTCCGCCTTCGACGTCGGCGCGGAGCTCGGAGACGACGCTCGCGAGCTTCTTGTCCTCCGTCTGCTCCTCGAGGATCACGAGCGCTGTGACGACGTTGAGCCCGGCCTCGATCATCGTCGCGAACTGTCGTGAGAAGACCTGCAGCGACTTCGGCTTCACCTTCTTCACGGCCATCGCGAAGCCGGCGGAGCTCGATGCTTGCTCGTCCAGGGTCAGCGCGACGAGCCCGCGCACCCGCAGCGCTTCGCGCGCCGCGTTGGCGTCGGGGGCGTTGACCTGGCCGTCGAGCTCGAGGCCCGCGGAGTTGATCGCCGTGTAGGCGTACGAAGCCATTCCAAGCGGGAAATCGGCATCACCCGGTCATGCCTTGAGGGTCATCGGTGGTTTGCCGATGTTTTGGTCCGTGCTTTCTGCGCGCCCACACCTGCGGCGGCGTGCCCGGAGCGAGGGCGGCTTCGGCATGATCGAGCTTCTCGCGGCGATGACCGTGATGCTCATCGGCATTTTCGCCGTCTTCAGCGTCTTTCAGGCCGGCATCGTGCAGATCCGCCGCGCGAGCACGGTCACGACCGCAGGCGCGATCGCAGACTCGGAGATGGAGAACTTCCGGGCGATCAAGTACGAGGCGATCGGACTTGCGAGTTCGAACGTCACGTCGGTCGTCGGCGGCAGCTATGGCTCGACCTACACGGGTCAGACGGCGTTCTACAAGACGGACAGCGCCGCGACGACCACTCTGACTGCCGCGATGACGGCGTCCCAGCTGACGATCCCCGTTGCCAGCGGGACGGGCTTTCCCTCTACCGGCCCCTTCCTGGTCAAGATCGACAGCGAGCTCATCCTCGTGAACGACCGAACGACAACGCCGTGGGCCGTGCGGGTGGTCGGAGAGCGCGGCTACCTGAATGACAAGGATTCCTCGTACTACGGCGCTGCGGCCGCGCACGCTGCCGGCGCGACTGTGTCGTGGGTCCAGCGAGTCGACGTCAAAGCATGCGGCGCGACGCCCTGCACGAATGCCGTCGCAACGAAGACGGTCACCGGCGCCGACGGGCGTTCGTACAAGGTGGACACCTACATCACCTGGAGGCAGATCACGAACTCGGGCACCACGGCGGGCCGGCTCGTCAAGCTGGTGAGCGTCGTCGTCCGCGACAACGCCTCCCCGTACCGCGTGTGGGCCCGCGTCAGCGCCTCGTTCGACGAGGGCACAGGCTCCTAGAGAAAACTGCGGCCGCGCCGAAGGCTGGCTAGCTCGTGCTGACGAGCTTGATGCTGAAGGTCGAGCCGTCGTCTCCAACGACCGTCAGTGTCTCGCCGACCTTGATCTGCTCGCTCTGATCGCCGTTCGTGAAGGTGGCGCCTGACGCGAGGGAGATCATCGCCGCGCTCGCAGTGACGGAGACGAGCTTGAACGCGGGGTCAGACTCGGGGAACGTGTCGCCGATCGAGACGTCCTCTGGGGCACCGTTCACCTCGACGCGCGCACTCGTGGGAGTCGTGGTGGAGTTCGTGCCAGTCCCCGTGCCGGTCCCGTTCGTGCTGGCGTCCCCCTGGCTCGGGGCGATGGCGCCGCCCGAGAACGGATCCCGCCCCGGGAAGACACCGAGATTCGACATCTGCCCGTCCATGAGGGACGGAGGCGCGTCGGTGTCCACGAGCTGACTCGGAGGGACGACCGCCCCAGCGCCGGGCGTCGAGGGAGCCGAGCCCGGCGTCGGCGCGGTCGTCGAAGGTGCAGCGGTGGTGGGCGGCGGCGCGTTGCCGCCTGTGATCGCCTTGAACGTCTTCGGGCCCTGCCACGCCATCAGCCCGAGGAAGACCGGCACGAGCAGGAACAGAACCTTCTTCTGCTTGGCCTCCTTCTGCTTGAGGAGAGCAGCCTGAACCTTCTTGGATGCCATTAGCCAAGACCTCCTGCGGATGCGTCGGCGGGTGGGGGTGGGGGCGCCTCCGTCGTCGGCGGCGGAACCACCGCTGCCGTCGGGTCGGCCGCACCGTAGACGTACGCGGAGACCGTCAGACCGGCGTTGATGCTCGGGAACCCGTCCTTCCCCTCTTTCATGCTCATGGTGTCGAGGGTGAAGAGCCGGCCGGCCGAGGACAGGTGTCCGTCGCGCACGGCGACGAGGTTCCGGAGACGGAAGAGGAAATCGGTGAGGTCGAAGTAGTTGCCCTCGAAGGTGAGGGTGATCGCGATCGCGCTGTACCCCGTCTTGGGCGTCGGCGCGCTCGGCTGAATCGAGAGGAACTTGATCCCCGTGGCCTCGGCGACCGAGTTCAGGTCGAGAATGATCCCCGGCATGTCGTCGGTGTCGGGCATCGCCTTCGAGACCTCGAAGACGTCGGCGACCTTGATCGTCGTCGCCTGCTGCTGAGGACGGGAAGCGAGCTGCGCGGCGCTCACCTTCATCTGCATCTCGGCGATCTGCTCGTCGAGCCGCCCGGACTCCGCGCGCTTCGGCCGGATGACGACCATGTACGCAACCGCGGCCGCCATCAGGATCGCGAGGCCGATCACGGGCCAGATGGGGATCTGCTTCTTCACGAAACGGCTCCCTGGCGCACGGACGCGGTGATGGCGAAGTTGACGCCCGGCACGGCCGGGTCCTCGGACGCGGTCGCGAACTCGAGCTGAACGTTCTGGAGCTCGGGGATGACCTGGAGGCGCGACAGGAGCCGCGCGACGCTCGCCTGGCTCACGGAGGTTCCGGTCACCCTGAACGAGCTCACTGCCCCGCTCGTGGCGGCACCCGCGGAACCCGGTGAAGGCGCGGTCGCGTCGAGCGTCGCCAGCCTGACGTCGGCCGGAAGGACGAGTGCGAGCTCGCGCAGGACGCGGTCCCAGGCGAGTCGGTCGGCCAGCGCGGTGGACAGAGCAGCCGTCCGCGCTGAGCGCTCGGAATCGATGTTCGGCGCCTCGGTCGGCGCCTGCGGCTGCTTTTCGGGCACCTGCAGGCTCGCGAGGTCTCCGCGGAGATCGTCGAGCTCGCCGGACTTCTTCGTGACCGCCGCGCTCGAGGAGAGGTAGAACGCGGCGAGCGCCGCGAAGACGAGCACGCCGGCCAGCGCAACGATGACGTGCGGGATCGCGCTCTGCTTCGACTCTTTCTCGGCCCGCACCTCCTCCTTCGGGAGGAGGTTGAAGGCGCGCATGAGCGGGATGTCGCGTACAGGCGGCCCGCTCTTCGCCTCGATGGCGGCGACCTTCTCCTTGTTCCCGCGGCCGAGGCGGCGCTCCTTCTTCTCCTTGGGCGGCTTCGGTTCCTTGGCCTTCTTGGGCTCCTTCGGCGGCTTCTCCGCCTTGGGCTCCTTCGGCCCGCGCTTCCAGAGATCGGAGATCTTGATCTCCTTTTTCATGTCGATGCCCATCGCCTCTCCTAGAGCGCCATTCCGAGGCCGATGGGAACCGCGAGCGACGGGTCGGGCATGCCGCCCTTGACCTTCTTCCCGACAGAGATTCCGACGAGCGGGTCCCCGACGCGGACGTTCACGCCGACAAGCCGCTGAAGAGCCGGGGCGAGGCCGGCAAGACGTGCGGTGCCGCCTGCGAGAACGACCTCGCGGATGCCGAGCGAGTCGGACTGGCTCTGGTAGAACTGGAGCGAGGACACGAGCTCGCGGGAGAAGCCCTGGAGCGCACCGTTGAGCGCCTCCCGGGCGAGGGCTGCCTGCTCGGGCGTGAGCCCCTCAGGCACGTCGGCGCCGTCGAGCGAGACGCTCGCCTTGAGGATCTCGGCAGCTTCGATGTCCATGTCGAGCGCCCGCGAGAGGGCGATCGTCAGCGACATCCCGCCCCACTCGATCACTCGGGCGAACTCGCAGGACTGGCCGTCCGAGACACCGAGCGTGCTGCGCTCGGATCCCACCGAGACGGCGACGAGCGCGCTCTTTTCTCCCGACGGCTCCTCCGGAGGCATGAGAGCGCGGAGCAGCGCGAACGCCTCGAGGTCGACGCCGGCGAGCTTGATGCCCGCGGCGCGGCAGGCGTTCGAGTAGGAATCCACCAACTCGCGGTAGGCCACGACGAGGAGGACGCGCTTCTTTGACTGGCCTTCCTCGAGGGTCTCGCCGAGCACCTGGAAGTCAAGGAGCGCCTGGTCGACCGGGATCGGCAAGGCCTCCTGGGCGCGGAAGCGCACGGCGTTCGCGACCTGCTTGGGGTCGTCGATCCCCATGAGCTCGATCGTCCGGACACCGATGCGGTTGTTCGCGATGCCGATTCGGACGTTGCGCTTCGACAGGCCGTGCCGCTTGAAGAAGAACTTGAGCGCGTCCGTGAGCGCGGCGACGTCCTTGACCTCGCCGCCGGCGACGATCCCGCGCGGAATCGGCTCACGGGCGACCTGGACAAGCCGCGCGGAACCGTTCACCTCGATGGCGGCCGCCGAGAGGTACGAGGCTCCGATCTTGAGGCCGACAGTTTCTTTGGACATCAGCTACCAGCCACTCTCAGGCCGGGGGCCTCCCCAGCCTCGGGGGTCGCGATTCCGTTGCGCTTCAGGAGACCGAGCAGCTGGTCGGGCCGGCTCGAGCGGGACATGGCGATTTCCTGCGTGATGATCCCGCGTGTGACGAGGTCGACGAGCGCCTGCTCGAGGGTCTGCATGCCGCGGCTGGTGTTCGTCTGCATGACCGAGTAGATCTGCTCGACCTTCGCCTGGCGGATGAGGTTTCGCACGGCGTCATCGGGGAGCAGGATCTCGAGGGCGGCCACGCGCCCCTTGCCGTCCACGGTCGGAAGGAGCGTCTGCGTGACGATTCCCTGGAGGGTGGCCGCCAGCTGGACACGGATCTGCTCCTGCTGCGCGGCCGGAAAGACGTCGATCAGACGATCGATCGTCGAGGGCGCGTCCTGCGTGTGCAGCGTCGCGAAGACGAGGTGGCCCGTCTCGGCCGCGGTGATCGCGGTCGAGATCGTCTCCAGGTCGCGCATCTCGCCGAGGAGAATCACGTCGGGGTCCTGGCGGAGCGCGCCGCGCAAGGCGTCGGCGAAGCTGACGGCGTCGGGCCCGATCTCGCGCTGGTTGACGATGCAGCGCTTGTGGCGGTGCAGGAACTCGATCGGGTCCTCGATGGTCATGATGTGGTCGTCGCGTGTTCGGTTGATCTCGTCGACCACGGCCGCAAGGGTCGTCGACTTACCGGAGCCCGTCGGGCCCGTGACAAGGACGAGGCCGCGCGGCTTCTTCGAAAGCTCGTGGAGCTGCGTTGGAAGCCCGAGATCCTCGAGCGTCTTCAGCTCGGCGGGAATCATGCGGAACGCCCCGCCGAGGCTCTCGCGCTGGAAATAGACGTTGACACGAAAACGCGCGAGGCCCGGGATCGAGTACGAGACGTCGATCTGGCGGTTGATTTCCAGGTTCTTCTGCTGCTCGGTCGAGAGGATGCGGTACAGCAGCCGCTGGGTGTCGTCAGCCGAGAGGCGCGGGAACTGGTCCAGCCGCCCGAGGCTGCCGTTCAGGCGGATGACCGGGTGCGAGCCGACCGCGACGTGCAGGTCGGACGCGCCAAGAGCGACCATCGTCTCGAGCAGGTCGTCGATCGTGTATGTCGTCGCAGATTCGGTGCCAGGACCATCCATTGGGGCTCCCTCCGCCCGGTGCTATCGGCAGAGAAGCGCCTTGCCTGAAGGGCCAACGGAAGATCCCCCATTCGAGGGGACGCGTTCCGCGCGCGAGAGGCCGATATCTCCGCGTGAGCCACCGCACGCCCATGCTCGATCAAGGAGGAGTCACCAAATGATTCAGAGGCTCAGCAAGCGGATCACGCAGAAGGATCGCCAGGGGGGCTTCACCCTCATCGAGCTTCTCGTCGTGATCATCATCATCGGCATCCTGCTCGCGATCGCCATCCCGTCGTACCTCTCCTTCCGGAGCCGCGCTGAAGTGTCGGCTGCGAAGGCGAACGTGCGGGCGTCGATCCCGGGTGTGGAGGCGTTCTACGCCGACCACAACACGTACTCCGGCCTGCATCTCACGAAGCTGCAGCTGTCGTACGACGCGGGCATCAAGAACGTGTCCGTCGTCCGCGCGACCGCCGCTTCGTACTGCGTCCAGAGCACGGTCGGCCAGGCCACCTGGAAGAAGGGCGGCCCGTCGGCCGACATCACGGTCACCGCCTGCTAGGCAGGAAGCGATCCGATGTCTCGAGAGGGCGCCGAAAGGCGCCCTCTCTCCTTTAAGCCTTGCGGGTCACGTGCCGATAGAGAGCGCATGGCGTCTCAGCTTCGCTTGCAGGTTGTCATCCCGCTCGTCTTCCTCGGGCTGCTCGGCGCCGCGTTCGGCGTCTACACCATGGGCAAGGCGCCTAGCGGGGGAAGCGGCGATCCGGGCGTCCCGCTCATCACGACGCACCCGGACAAGACGAAGCCCAAGCCCGCGTCGCAGGCGACCGACGACTGGGTCAAGGGACTCGAGGCGTGGTGTGGCGGCTTCCAGGCCCAATACCTGAAGATCGACGAGCCGCAGGTGCTCGCCGACTACGAGTCGGTCGTCGGCGAGTACGTCGAGCTCTGGGACTCCGTCCAGCCCGCTTTCATCAAGCTCGGACTTCCGCCACAGAAGAGGGACACGGCCCTCGCCCTTCGCAGGAACATCGACGAGACGGCCTCCAAGATGCGCTGGATGTTCAACCGGTTTCAGGCGCTGGACGTCGCAGCGATCCAGAACCAGCTCGACGAGTTGGGCGCGCTCGACACGGAACGCATCGCGCTGCTTCGCCGACTCGGCGCGGGCACGTGCCTCGACGAGAGGAACAAGGGCGTCGCACGCCTCGCTATTCAGCAGGCGCCGCTCCTGATCAACTCCCAGCTCCAGCGCTACGGCAAGGTCGTCGTGCTCTTCTACGAGCCCGGCGCGAACTACGACGCGATTCAAACGCGTGAGGCCCGCGCGGGAGCGCTCCTGGCGCACGCCGGCTTCGTCTCGGTGAACGTGTCCAAGAACCGCGAGGTGGGACAGCTCGCCTCGCAGTACAACGTCCTGCAGTCGCCCACCGTGCTCATCTTCACGCGGGGCCACAACCTGAAGGCCCGCATCGACGGCTTCTACGATCGCACGGCGATCGTGCAGGCCGTCAAGAACGCCTGATGGCCGCCGAGCCTGCCGTCTACATCCAGGGGGTCGAAGTCGACCGCCGCTCCGCGCGGAAGGACGGGCGCGAAGTGGTCGCTCTCCGCTGCGTGGACACGGGCATGAACGGCTTCGTCGTCGAGTGCGACGTTTACCCCGTGGACGCTGTGCGCGTCGAGCCGCTTCGCCCGGGGCCGTATACCTTCGCCACGCGCGCCCAGGCGGACGCCTTCATGGACGAGGCCGCGAAGGCTCTGACCTACCTCGGCTGCGAGCTCTGAAGCACCGAGCTCCGAGGGTCCTAGTAACAGACTGTTACTAGGCCTGATCCGTCACATTTCTCAACCGGCGAACTCCGCTGTTCGTGCGGCGTCGGGCTGCCACCCGAGCTAGTAACAGACTGTTGCTTGGCTTCTCTGTGCGGGTTCGGTTGATGTATTGCGACGGTTCTAGACCAGGACCCGGGCCAGCTCTTCGATCGAGGTAAGACCGGAGGCGACCTTCTGGAGGCCATCGTCCCAAAGGGTCTTCATCCCGGTCTCCATACCGGCGCGCTCGATCTCCTCACGGCTCGCGTGCTGTGCTGCGAGGCGTGAAAGCGTCTCGCTCATGGTCATGAGCTGGTAGACGCCCACGCGGCCCTTGTAGCCGGTCTGGTTGCAGCGCGGGCAGCCCTTCTTGCGGTAGAGGCCGACGCCGTCGGCGGCGGCGGCCTGCTCGGGCGTGAAGCGAGCCTCGAGCATCTCCTCCTGGGTGGCCATGTACATCTCGCAGCAGTGCGTGCAGAGCTTGCGGACGAGGCGCTGCGCGAGCACGGCCGTCACTGCCGAACCGGTCAGGAACGGCTCGACGCCCATCTCGTTGAGGCGCGTCAGAGCGCTCGGCGCGTCATTCGTGTGCAGCGTCGAGAGCACGAAGTGACCCGTGAGGGCGGCTTCGATGGAGATCTTTGCGGTCTCTGCGTCGCGGATCTCACCCACCATCACCACGTCGGGGTCGGAACGCAGGATCGAGCGCAGGGCGTTGGCGAAGGTGAGGCCGGCCTTGTTGTTCACCTGCACTTGGTTCAGGCCC
>Ga0111539_10008883_pt1 | contig 12725 bp, 8 predicted proteins | sample RhiMethybrSRZTD1_FD_79667 | JGI IMG/M metagenome (GOLD analysis project Ga0111539, IMG submission 79667) | Populus rhizosphere microbial communities from Tennessee, USA - Rhizosphere MetaG P. TD hybrid SRZTD1 (version 2) (version 2) | ecosystem: Host-associated > Plants > Roots > Rhizosphere >...
CACCAGCTCGGTGAGCTGCACGGGATCCGCAGCCTCGAGCGGCCCCGCCACCTGGAGCTGCTGCCGAACGCCGTGGCGCAGAACGCCTCCGGCCCCTCGACCCCCGACGGCCCCGACCGCTCGGGCTCGCTCGGGCTCGACGCCAAGCTCGGCCTCAGCAGCAACTTCACGCTCGACGCCACCTTCAACCCCGACTTCGGCCAGGTCGAGGCCGATCCGTCGGTGGTCAACCTCACGGCCTACGAGACCTTCTACGAGGAGAAGCGCCCGTTCTTCCTCGAGGGGCGCAAGATCCTGAGCTTCGGGCTCGACGAGCTCGACCAGCTCTTCTACTCGCGAAGGATCGGGCAGGCGCCCACGCTCGCGCCGCCGCTCGCCGACGGCGAGACGCTGCGCGCGCCCGAGAGCACGACGATCCTGGGCGCGCTCAAAGTGACGGGCAAGACGTCGGGCGGGCTCTCGGTCGGGGTGCTGCAGAGCTTCACGCAGAAGGAGAACGCGCTCGTCAGCTCCTCGCTCGGGGAGCGCGAGCCGGTCGTCGAGCCCGCGGCGAGCTACACGGTCGCGCGCCTGCACAAGGACTGGGGCAAGGGCAACACCAGCCTCGGCGGCATGCTGACCTGGACCGAGCGCTTCACGGACGACCCGCTGCTCGCGGCGCTGCCGTCGCGCGCCGCGACCGGCGGGGTCGACTTCACGCGCTACTTCGCGAACCGCAACCTGGTGCTGGAGGCGAGCGGCGTGCTGAGCCGCGTGAGCGGAGCGCCCGCCGCGATGACCGCGCTGCAGACGGACGCGGTCCACTACTACCAGCGGCCGGGGGCCGACCACCTGGCGCTCGACCTCGGTGCGACGTCGCTCTCGGGCCACGGCGGCTCGCTGCGCTTCGGGCTGTCGGGAGAGAAGCGGCTGCGGCTCTCCGACCGCTTCCACTGGTACTCGCCCGGCCTCGAGCTCAACGACGTGGGCTACCTGCGCCAGGCCGACGTGGTGCAGAACGACTTCGTCGCCGGCTGGGCCGAGCCCTCTCCCAGGGGCATCCTGCGCGAGTACCAGGTCGAGCTGTCGCGCCGGGACGCGTGGGACTTCGGGGGGCTGGCGGTGAATGGAGCGACCGAGCTCGCAGCCCGGGGCATCTTTCGAAACAAGTGGGGCGCCGAGGCGAGCGTCAGCTACGAGGACGCGGTCGACACCCGCATGCTGCGCGGCGGGCCCGCGCTGCGCTGGCACGACTTCGTCGAGACGCGGCTCGAAGCGCAGAGCGATACGTCGCGGCGCGCGTCGCTGAAGCTCGCCGGGGAGGCCGCCTGGGCGCGCGACGACGACTCGCGCTCGGCGAGCCTCGACGGCTCGCTCACCCTGCGGCTGTCGAACCGCCTGTCGCTCGCCGGAGGCGCGGCGTACGAGCGCCTCGAAGACAACCTGCAGTACGCGGCGACCGCCGACGCGGGGGCCGAGCGCCGCTACGTGCTGGGCCGGATCGACCAGGACACCTGGAGCTTCACGATCCGCGTCGACCTCTCGCTCACGCCCGAGCTGACGCTGCAGTACTACGGCAGCCCGTTCGTCGGGACCGGCCGCTACACGAGCTTCAAGCGCGCGACCGACACGCTGGCCGAGGCCAACGCCGACCGCTACCAGCTCTACGGCGCCGACGAGATCGCCTACCGCTCGTCCGACAACAGCTACCAGGTGACCGAGGCCGGCGGCGGACCGTCCTACTCCTTCGGCAACCCGGACTTCAGCTTCCGGCAGTTCCGCTCGAACCTGGTCGCGCGCTGGGAGTGGCGCCCCGGCTCGTCGCTCTACGTGGTCTGGTCGCAGGGCCGCACGAACGCGCTTCCGACCTGGGAGCCCTCGTTCGGGAGCAACTGGAGCGCCCTCTGGGGCGCGCGCCCCGACAACGTCTTCCTGGTGAAGCTCAGCTACTGGTTCTCGCCGTGACGCCCCGGACCCTCTAGCGAGGCCCTCCCGATCATCGGCGGCTCGAGGCTGGCGTAGGGGCCGAGAAGCCGCTGCTCGTCCATCAGCTGCCGCAGCAGGCCCGCCGCCACCCGGGTGCCCTCGGCCGTCGGATGCATGCCGTCGAACGTGTAGAGCTGGCCTGGCGAAGGCTGGCCAGGACCTCGCTCCGCGTAGTCCCGCGCGAACGCTTCCCTCAAGCGGGCCACCGGAATCCGGTATCGCGCGGCCAGCGTCTCGACGCGCATGCGATCGGACCGGGGGGCCATCAGGCCGGGCGGATCGTTGATGCTCTCCGCGAAGTTCGGCCAGACCGCCACGATCGTGCGGTAGCCGTTGGCGCCGGAGAGCCGGGCCAGCTCCGAAAGACCCGTCGCGACGTTGTCCTCGGCCTGGGCCTGGCCGATCCGTTCCTCGAGGTAGTCGGGATCGACCTCCTCCCGGAAGTGAAACAGGTTCAGGCGGAGCGCGGCGAACCTGAACAGGTGCGAGGCGTGGAAGAGCCGCTCGGCCGATCGGGGACGCCGATAGCTCCAGCTGGCGCCCGCGTGGCGGTTCAGGCGCTGGTGGTCGTTGCGCACGAAGACGACGATCACCAGGTCCGGCTCGTATGGCAGCACGCGGCGGCGGAACAGCTCGACCTCCGCCTGGGTGTTGTAGCCGCGCGTGGCGGCGTTGATGACCTCGATCCTCCGGCCCGCGAGCAGCCTCTCGAGCTGGACCGGCAGCGTGTCTTCCTCCCGCTCGAGCCCGACTCCCTCCACCACGGAGTCGCCGACCAGGGCGATCCGGAAGACTCCCGCGGGCTTGGGAATCGCGAGCTCGGCCCCACGCAGCCCCTGCAGGTTGGTGCGGAACCCCGGATGGGCGACGCTGCGGAAGCCGGACTTCAGCTCGTACCCCTGAAGCGGGTTCTCGGAAGGCTGGAGCGGGCTGTCGGCATCGTCCACCACGATCCGGCCGACGGCGGGGGCCAGGGCGAGGCTTCGCGTCACCCCCTCAGCCAGGCCGAGCGCGACGAAGGAGGAGACGACCGCCAGTGCCGCGGTGCGACGGATCGCTGACCCGAGAGGAGGGTGGCCCAAGGGCCGACGATCCTACACCAGCTCCGGCCCCGGGCGGCCGTGTCGATCGTTTCAGGCTGCCGCGCGCTTGCGGCGCAGCGCGGCGACGACCACGAGCTCGAGCAGGAGCACGCCGAAGGCCGCCTTGAGCATCGGCCCCACGACCGACGGCTTCTCGCGCGGCGGCAGGTAGACGTAGAACCACTGCGTGAGGCCGCGGCGGTTGCCGCGTTCGCGCGCGGTGCCGTCCCAGACCGAGAACGCGACCGGCACGTACTGGCCCTCGGCGAAGGACACGCTCGTGGTCGAGCGCAGGCTGCGCGCGAAGGTCGCGGACCAGACGCCCGCCTCGTAGCGGCCGCTCGCCTCGATCTCCCCGCCTTCGACCGGCGTCAGGCTGGTCGAGCCGCGGCCGGTGAACTGGTGCAGCTTCTGCGAGGCCAGCTCGAGGAACCAGAGGTCGACGGGCTTCCCGCCGTCGCCGAACAGGAAGTACGGCTTGACGACGCCCTCCGGAGCCGACGCGGGAAGCTGGAGCGCCACGGCGTCCGAGAACTCGGCGGCGGGGGCAGTGCCCTCCGGCGCGGCCCCGGGCGTCTCGCCCCAGAAGTCGCCGCCCTGCTCCGAGCCCGGCTTCGCGGCCGGCGCGGCGGGAGTCACGGGCTGGCCCCAGACGTCGGTCTCGCCGGCGGCCGCCTCGGCCGGAGCCGCGGCGGCGAGCTCCTCCTCCGCGAGCGGCACCTCCAGGGTGGGCGCGTTCGTGGCGGTGGTGTCGGAGCGCATGTCGTGCCAGCGCACCTCGAACGCGATCCGCTGCGAGTCGTAGACCGCGCGCACCTCGACCGCGTTCGCGGCGGGCGCGAACGCGCGGCCGGGCTCCATGATCTGGCCGACGACCGGGAAGCGCGCGCTCGGGGCGCCGTCGAAGAGCGAAGCACCCTTCGAGGCGTCGATCTCGTCGTCCAGCGGCCGCGCCACCAGGAGCGTCGCGTAGCCGGGCGTGTCGGAGTCGCCCAGCGAGTAGACGTAGTCGGTGAGCGCCCAGCGGTCGGGCTCGGGCACCGCGTCGAAGAAGGACGGCATCGGCGTGCCGTTCACGCCGGTGCTGAAGGTGCGGAAGATGTCCTCGCGCCGAGGACCGCCGCGGAAGGTCCAGCGCCGGGTCAGGTCGGCCGCGCGGATCGGGTGGTCGAGGTCGTCCTTGAGCGTCGGTGCCGACGGTCCCTCGCCGCGTCCCGCGTCGCCGTGGCAGCGCACGCAGCCGAGCGAGCTGTAGAGCTCCTTGCCCTTCGCGACCGTCTCCTTGGTCGAGGCCGGCGCGTTGCCGAGCGCGATCGCCTTCGGCGCCTGCGCGGGATCCGCGAAGCCCGCGAAGAAAGTCTTCAGGTACTGCACCACGCCGTCGACCTCGGCGTCGTTCAGGTGCGGCCAGGGCGGCATCGAGGTGTACGGCATCCCCATCCGCACGACGCGCTTCAGGTCGTCGTCGGTGGGCAGCGCTCCCGACGGTGTCGTGCGCAGCTTGAACTTGCCGCTCGTGAAGTCGCGCGGGCGGGGCGAGAGGTGCGCGGCCGCCGGGCCCTCTCCGTCGCCCTTCTCGCCGTGGCACTGGATGCAGTGCTGCTCGTAGACCTTCTTGCCCGCCTCGGCCGCGCCCTGGGCGTGGACACGAGCCGGGAGCGACGCCGCGAGCACGAGCGCCAGGAGCCGCGCGACGCTGCGCGCGCGCATCAGTGGTGCTCCCCCGCGGCGCGCGGACGCTGGCCCGTGTGGTCGTAGAGGAAGAGGATCACTTCCCAGATCTCCTCCTCCTTCAGGAACTTCTCCCAGGCCGGCATCGCCGAGTCCCAGGGGCCGCCCTCGGCCGGCAGCCCCGGGCCGCCCTTGGCGATGCGCCAGAACAGGAAGTTCTCCTCCAGCTGGGCGATCGTGCCGGAATCGGTGAAGTTGGTCGGGATCGGGTTCAGGCCGTGCGCGTACATGCCGTCGCCGGCCATCGCGTCGCCGTGGCAGAAGTGGCAGTTGCGGTAGTACGTCTTGCGGCCGTTCTCGACGTGGGCCTTGAAGGCGGCCGGATCCTTCGTCTCCAGCTCGCGCAGCGGGTTGTGGCCACGGGTCAGGTCGATCGTCTTGTCGCCGAACGGTATCGTGTCCGGCGGCGCGGGGTGCACCGTGCGGCCGAAGGCCGGGGCCTCGAGCTTCTCCTGGCTGCCGAACCAGGCGCTCGCGGCGGCGAGCGCCGGCAGCAGCACCAGCACCGCCACGAGCAGCGGCCGCAGGCGCTGCTCGTTGACGAGCGCCACGAGCGGCCCCAGGAACTCCTCGCGCCGCACGGCGCTCGAGCTCACGTAGGCCGTGAGCGCGAGCGTCGTGATGAACATGTAGATCACCACGACCGAGAACGGGATCGGCGTCACGAAGCCGAAGCGCACGAAGGCGTAGATCGAGGCGAACACCGCGAGCGCCCAGGCGAAGCTCCTGGCGCGCCGCAGGCGCAGCAGTACGAACAGCACGACGATCGCGAGCACGACGGGCCAGCGCAGGAAGCCGAGCGGCATCGCCTAGTCCTTGGCCTGCGCGTCGGCCGCGACCGCCTCGAGCGGCCACACCTTCGACTGAAGCGTCACCGTCACCTTGCCGCCCTGGCTCTGCAGGTACGCGATCACCGCGAGGATCTCCTGGTCGCTGAGCCCGATCGGGGGCTTGTTGATCACGGGCATGCCGGGGTTGAAGCCGGGCACGATGAACACGTTCGGGTCGTAGATCGACTCGGCCAGGTACTGGACGTCGCTGTGCCCCGGCCGCCGCGTAGCGGCACGCGCCCCGATCCCGGCGAGGTCGGGGAAGCGCAAAGCACCCGACTTGCCGAACGTGTGGCAGGTGGTGCAGAGCCCCTTGCCCTCCATGATGTCCTTGCCCGCCTTGGTGAGCTCGTCGGCCGTCATCTCCTTCTTGAGCTCGGTCTCCTTGGGCGGCTGGACCTCCTTCTGCGGCACGAGCTGCCCCACCAGCGTGTAGAAGCTGGTGGCGCCCACGATCAGCAGCAGGATGCGCAGCCCGACCGGGACCCTCACGCGTGCTCCTTCGCGTGACCGGGCTTGTGGTCGGAGAGGCTCGCGAGCCAGAACACGAAGCCGATCAGCAGGAAGAACAGCAGCACCGTGACCGAGACCACACGCGTCGCGAAGCCGAGCGTCGGCGTGAAGGCGTCGACCGAGGTGTCGCGCATCACCCCGTACACGTGCCAGTGCTGGCGCAGCCCCGAGCGCACGTAGCCCATCAGGCCCATCAGCCAGGTGAAGGTGACCGCCAGGAAGATCAGCACGTACTGCGAGACCGGGTGGATGCGCCCCCAGTTGACCTCGCCCAGGCTCTTCGCGTTGCGGTACATCAGCACGTCGATCGCGGTGATCGCGATCATCGCGAACAGCACCGAGCTCACCTGCGGCACCGAGAGCCCGATGCGGACCTTGGCCTCCACGAAGTAGCCGTAGATGCCGAGGAACAGCACGGTCGCTCCGGCCAGGAACGCGATCGCGAACTGCAGGGCGTTCCCGAGCTTCGCCCACGACACGGTGGGCGTACGGCCCGAGCGGCGGTAGAGCAGGAAGCTCACGTACGTGGTCAGGATCAGCAGGTTGACCGCGGTGTTCTTCGCGGACATCACGCCGAAGTAGCCGAGCTGCGGGTGGGCGCCGCCGCCCATCGCGCGCGTCTCGGAGACCGTCGCGATGATCGAGCGCGGCGTCGCCCAGACCGCGAAGCAGAGGGCGATCAGGATCAGCAGGAACTTGATGTAGCCCTGGAAGCGCTCGGAGGCCTGGACGCGGCCCATCCCGAGCCAGAGGTAGTAGTTGGCGCCCAGGAACAGGTTGCCGATCAGCACCGCCTGGATGATGAAGAGCCACGAGAAGGCGCCGCCCATCATCGTGAGCCCGAGCGTCTGCGAGTAGGCGTAGATCTCGGACGCCAGCCAGTAGCCGGCGAAGGGCAGCGGCAGGAACGCGCAGATCGCGACGAAGTTGCCGATGTAGCCCATCCAGTCGTAATGGGCGCGTTCCTCGTCCGTCTTCGCGTTGAGGAATTTGAACGCGGCGTAGGCGGCCGCCACCGATCCGCCGAAGGCGACGTTCGCGATGATGCGGTGGATGTTGATCGGCATCCAGGTGTAGTTGTGCACGGCCGCCCAGGTGCTGATCACGGCCCCCGACTCGGAGACGCCGGCCGGCGTCGTCATGAAGGTGAGCCAGGAGTTGGCGATCAGCATGATCGCGGTGCCGACCACGTTCAGCCCGAGCCCGAGCAGCAGGTGCGTGACCTGCGAGAACTTCCCCCAGCCGTAGTAGTACGTGTAGAGGAAGAAGGCCTCGAAGAAGAACAGCCCCACGTAGGGCGCGAACGTGGGCGAGAACACGTGCATCAGGTAGTTCATGAACTTCGGGTAGAGCAGCACCAGCATGAAGAGCAGGAACGCCCCGAAGGTCGCGGTGAGCGAGAACGACACCGACAAGAGCTTCGTGAACTCGTGCGCCAGCTCGTCGTAGCGCTCGTCGCGGTTCAGCCAGCCGATGAACTCGATGATGAGCGCGAAGAGCGGCACCGCCAGCACGAACGCCGCGAACAGCAGGTGGAGCTGCGCCAGCACCCACACGGCGACGCGGCTGCCGACCATCGGAAACTTGCGATAGGTCTCCTCCTGGTACGGCTTCTCGCGGTCGGCCTTGGCCTTGGCGGCGGCCTCGTCCGCGAGCGCCTGCGTGCGCGGCGTGACCTGCGCCTGGTCGGAGCGCTCGGGCGCCCGGTACTCGCGGCTCAGGACCCAGCGCACGAGCCCGACGGTCGCCGCGAAGGCGATCGCCACCACGATCAGCGAGGTCACGGCGATCTTCGCGTTCAGGCGGGGGGTCACTTGGCCGCCTCCTGCGCCTGGCGCTCCTGCTGCAGGTGGCGGACGTGGGCGATGATCGCCCAGCGGTCGGCCGGCGGGACCTGCCAGCGGTAGTTCGGCATCAGCCCCTGGCCGTTCGCGATCACCGTGAAGATGTGGCCGTCGGTCGCGGTCAGCACCTTGGGGTCGTGCATCGACGTCGTCGGCACGCCGCCGCGCTCCGCGAGGACACCCTTGCCGTCGCCACGCGCGTCGTGGCAGGGCCGGCAGTAGATGCCGTAGCGGTCGGCGCCGCGCGCGAGCAGCTCCGGCGTCGCCTCGACCGGCGAATGCGCGAGGTCGGCCCCGGCCGCGTCCTTCCCCTCGAAGTAGGCCCGGTCCTCGCGCAGCTCGCCGCGGGCGACCGTGCCCGGCACCGGCGCGCGCATGTTGGCGCCGTCGTAGAAGAAGTCACTCTCCGACTGCGGGCGCGCCTTCGGCTGCTGGTCCATGTTGGGGTTCGGGTGGATCGGCGGCTTCGTCGAGGTCATGCCCCTGCACCCCGCCAGCACGAGCACGGCCAGGAGCAGCAACCGGCGCTCAGGCATGCGGGCCCTCGCCTCCAGCGGGCTCGGCCTTCGCGAGCGTCGGGTGCGGGTTGCGCAGCCGCGCCTGGTAGGTCGTGCGCGGGCGCGTGTTGAGGTCCTCGAGCAGCGCGTAGGTGCGGTCGTTCTCGCGCGCCTTGCGGACCTTGCTCTGCAGGTCGACGAGGTCGCCGAACTGGATCGCCTCGGCCGGGCACGCCTGCTGGCAGGCGGTCCGGGCGTCGCCGTCCTTGAGCTCGCGGCCCCCCAGCCTCGCGTCGATCTTGGCGGCGCTCAGGCGCTGCACGCAGTAGGTGCACTTCTCCATCACGCCGCGCGAGCGCACGGTCACGTCCGGGTTGTTCAGGAGCTTCAGGACCTTCGGCGTGTCCTTCGTGTAGTTGAAGAAGTTGAAGCGCCGCACCTTGTACGGGCAGTTGTTCGAGCAGTAGCGGGTGCCGATGCAGCGGTTGTAGACCATCGCGTTCAGGCCTTCCGCGTCGTGCACGGTGGCCGCGACCGGGCACACCTGCTCGCACGGGGCGTTCTCGCACTGCATGCACGGCACCGGCTGGAAGGCCGCGGTCGGATCGCTCGGCTCGCCCGTGAAGTAGCGGTCGATCCGCAGCCACGCCATCTCGCGGCCGCGCCGCACCTGGTCCTTGCCGACCACCGGCACGTTGTTCTCGCTCTGGCACGCCACCGCGCACGCGTTGCAGCCGGTGCAGGAGTTGAGGTCGATCACCATCCCCCACTGCGGCGACTTCTTGTACTCGTGCTCGGCCCAGAGCGAGAAGAGCGGCGTCTTCTCGTTCGCGAACTTCGGCTCGTCCTTGTAGTGCGCGAGCGTCGCCTCGCGGATGAGCTTGCGACCCTCCATCGAGCCGTGGTCCTGGGTCTGGGAGATGTCGTAGCGCTCCCCGGTCCGCATCAGCTTGAAGTCCGTGACGAGGTCCGGCGCCGCCCCGGTGCGCAGCCTGAAGGCGTCGAAGCCGACGCCGGTGCCCACGCGCCCGGCCTTCGTCCGCCCGTAGCCGAGGTAGAGCACCAGCGTTCCGTCGGCGAGGCCCGGCACGCGCTGGATCGGCAGCTCGAGGCTCCTGCCCGCGACGTCGAGCCGGACCATGTCCTCGTCCTTGAGGCCCTTCGCGGCAGCCGTCGCCGGGCTCACCAGCAGCGGGTTGTCCCAGGTCACCTTGGTGATCGCGTCCGGCAGCTCGTGGAGCCAAGCGTTGTTCGCGTTGCCGCCGGCCTCGAGCTTCGCGCACGCCTGGAACACGAGCTCGAGCTCGCCCGCGCCGCCCGTGGCCGCCGCGAGCTCCCCGAGCGTTCCCGGTTTCAGCTCGAGCTTCACGCCCGGCTGCGCGCTGTCCGGCAGCACGCCGTCGTGGAGCACGCGGTTCCAGCGCTTCTCGAAGTCGGCCTCGCCCAGCAGGCCGCGCCAGGTGGCCTGGACGAGGTCGTAGCCGGGACGGTCCTCGCCGCTCGCCAGCAGGCCGACCAGCTCGACCGCGCTCTTCGCGCCGTAGAGCGGCAGGATCAGCGGCTGCACCACGCTCAGCGTGCCGCAGCGCGCGCGCGCGTCGCCCCAGGACTCGAGGAAGTGCGCGCTCGGGACGTGCCACGACGCGAGCGCACCCGTCTCGTCGACGTGGCTGCCGAAGTGCACGAGCTCCTCGGCCTTGGCGGCCGCGCCCTTCCAGTCGAGATCGGCCGGCGCGTCGTAGGCGGGGTTGGCGCCCAGCACGACGAGCGTCTTTACCTTGCCGTCGCGGAGCGCGGAGCCGAGCTCCGCGAAGGCGGCCGGCGACGGCAGCAGCGCGTCGGTCGGCTCGCGGTACTCCACGGTGGCGGGAACGTTGCCGAGCGCCGCGTTCAGCGCCACGACCGCGGCGTGTACGGCCGCCGGCTGGCGCGGGCCGGCCACGATCACGGACGCGCCCCTGTTGGCGAGCAGGTCCTCGGCCAGCGCGTGGAGCCACGTCTTGTCCAGGCCGGGAAGCTCCGGCGCCGTGACGGCCTCGAGCGCGAGGCCGCCCTTCTGGAGCTCGGCCGCGAGCGCGGCGACGAAGCCCGGGATCAGGCGCGCCGGAAGCCGCAGCCTGTGGTCGGCGTTGGCGCCGGTGATCGAGAAGACCGCCTCGACGGACCACAGCCGGTTCATGGCGTCGCCCGGCGCGACGACACGGCGGCCGCCCGCGAAGCCGCGCGTGTGCCGGATCATCTCCGGGTCGGCGTGCAGCACGTCGGCGTCGATCGCGAGGATCGCCTTCGCCTTGTCGAGGTGGTGGACCGGCAGCAGCGCGCGGCCCGCGGCGCGCGCGACGCCGGCGAGCGCGTTCGCCTCCGACACCGGCGCGTAGCCGACGACGCGCGCCTTCGGGTACGCCTTCTGGAACGCGGCGAGCTGGCGCGCGAGCGTGGGCGCGGCCGAGGGCGTCGCGACGATCGCGAGCGTCTCGCCCCCGTCGGCCGCGTGGAGCTTCGCCCGTTCCTTCCACGCGGCGACGAAGTCCGTCCAGCTCGACGGCTCGCCGCGCTTCAGCACCTGCTGCGAGCGGTCCGGATCGTAGAGGTCGAGCACGGCGGCCTGCACGCGGGCGCTCGACGCGCCGAGGCTCGCCGGGTGCAGCTCGTTGCCCTCGAGCTTCGTCGGCCGGCCCTCGTGGCTCTCGACCACGAGGCCGTAGGCGCTCGTCCCGTTCGGCATCGTGGTGGCGTAGTGCCGCGCGACGCCCGGCATGATCTGCTCGGGCGCTTCGACGTACGGGACGATGTGCTCCTCGGGCCGCCGGCACGCGACCAGCGACGCCGCGCCGGCCGACGCGCCGAGCAACGTCAGCACCGTGCGCCGGGTGACGCCCTCGGGCGGCTCGGACGCGCCCTCGGGGAACTCGCGCTCGCGGAACGCGCGCGACTCGGGGCTTTCTTCGAGCTCGCCGAGGCTGCGCCAGTGCTCGGCGCTCACCGGTGGCACCCCGAGCAGTCGGTCGGCGGGTGGACGGGCCGTAGCCCGGCGATCTGGCGCTCCCGGGCCTCCGGGTCGCGCGCCGGCTTCCACGTCATGTTCGTGATCTCCGAGAGCGGCCGCAGGTTCGGCTTGGGGTCGCGGTGGCAGTCGAGGCACCACCCCATCGAGAGCGGCTCGACCTGATGCACGACGTCCATCTCCTCGACGTGCCCGTGGCAGCTCACGCAGCCGACCCCGGCCCCCACGTGGACGCGGTGGTTGAAGTACGCGTACTCGCCGACCTTGTGCACGCGCAGCCAGCGCATCGGACTGCCGCTCTTCAGGCTGTCGCGGATCGGCGCGAGCGACTCGGCGTTGCGCGCGACCAGCAGGTGGCAGTTCATGCACACCTGGGTCGGCGGCACGTTGGCGACCGCCGACTTCTCGACCGAGACGTGGCAGTAGCGGCAGTCGATCTGCATCTCGCCCGCATGAAGCTTGTGGCTGTAGGGGACGGGCTGCACCGGCTGGTAGCCGACGTCCGTGAAGCGCGGCGAGCCGTAGTACCAGACGCCCCCGACGACGGCGGGAGGCAGCACCAGCGCCGCCAGCGCGACGACGAGGGGGAGCCGGTTAGCCGACTGGGGGAAGATCTGCGCCAAAGATGCCTACCCGAGCCCGCCGTTCTCGTTGAAGTACAGGTTGCCCTCCCCAAATCGCCTGCGGTGGTTGAGCGGCGCCGAGAATACTTCGCCCCGAAAGGGGAATCAAGGCCGCTACTCGACCTTCTGGCGGCCGAGCACGAGCGGAGCGTCGTCCCCGAAATACTCGACGAGCAGGCGGCTCCAGCCCGGGTGCTTGCGGAACTCCGCGAGGTAGGCGTCGAGCGACCGGCGCAGCTCGACATCCGCCTTGCGCAGGCCCCAGGCGCTGCTCAGGGCCGCGCCGAGGCTCAGCCCGAGCTGCAGCTCCGGCAGCCGGCGCCGCTGCTGGAGGTAGTCGACCACGTCGACGATCGCCGCGCCCGCTCGCCCGGCCTTGAGCGCCGCGAGCGCTTCCGGCACGTCGGCGACCTTCACGAGCGCGCTCGCAGGCACGCCGGCCCGATCGGCGGCCACCGCCCAGGTGGACTCCGGGACGACGGCGACTCGCGTGGCGAGCAGCGCCGCCGTGGTCGCGATCGCCGGCGCGGGCCGGAGGTTCACGACCACGCTGCGCGCCGGCAGCAGCTCCTCGCTGAACGCGATCGTGCGCCGGCGCTCCGGGGTGTCGTTGATCCCCGCCAGCAGGTCGCCGCG
>Ga0111539_10008885_pt1 | contig 12723 bp, 15 predicted proteins | sample RhiMethybrSRZTD1_FD_79667 | JGI IMG/M metagenome (GOLD analysis project Ga0111539, IMG submission 79667) | Populus rhizosphere microbial communities from Tennessee, USA - Rhizosphere MetaG P. TD hybrid SRZTD1 (version 2) (version 2) | ecosystem: Host-associated > Plants > Roots > Rhizosphere >...
GCAAGGGCTTCGACGGCAAACTGCACGGCAAGGCGGTCTTCGACCTGCGCACGAACAAGTTCCGGTCGTTCGAGCTGGTGGCGGCCGGCATGCGTCGGGGCAAGACCGAACAGTTCCGGGGCGACGCGCCTCCGTCGCCCCTCGGCCTGGCCTTCATCATCGAAAACCAGTACGACAAGGCCGCCAAGTAGTCCCCGCGTAACAAAATCGCGGTCCGCGGTTCTCTACCGCCGAGGATCGCTGCATGAAACAAATCCCGCTGCTGCCCTGCCCGAAGTGCATGGGGACCCTGACCGAGGAAGGCCTGATGTACGACGGAGGCGAGGTTGTTGCGCGGGAGATGCCCCCCAAGCCGCGAACCACCCCATTGGGGATCCGCTACCACTGCATCCACTGCGGGACGCCGCTCGCGATCGCGTTCCGCCAACCCGTCGCCGCCGGCTGAAGCAAAACAACCAGGTTGCTTTGCATCAAAACTTGAAGCAATACAACCTGGTTGTTTTGCTTCAACTTGATGGCTAGGGAGGAGCCAGCCGGTCCCTCAGCGCCGGATTGTTCAATACCCGAGTCGCAAACCGTCGGATGCTTTGCCGGAAAAGGGGCGTGTTCTCCACTCCCACCGCTTTGGCCATCGCCCGTGGGGCGATTCCGCACTGCCTTCCCCAGTACATGGCCACCATTGCCGGATCCTCTCCGAAGAGCTGGTCCTGGTGCTCCTTGGCGTAATCCAAAAGACACTCAAACTGCTCGCTATGGACCTCGACCATGGTCAGCTTGCCGCTGGAGGCTCTTCCGGGTCGACGCGCCTCACGATCCATGGCCTGGGAGAAACGTGCCCACCCCGCCTTCGGCTCGAATCCGAGCATCGAAAGCACCTCGGACGGCTCCACGCGGATCGGGCTGCCCGGTAGCCCGGCGTAGCAGCGGAAGCAGGACCAGGCCCAATCCTCGGGCTTCGGGCACAGCCCGGCCTTTACGGGATTCATGAAGACGTAGGCCAGGCAGCGAAGCGTCAATAGCGGGGTCACCTGCCGGTAGGCATGGTAGGGAGCATCGAACGTGTGTCCATCAAGGGCATACCGCGTATTGTGGTAGGCCGAGTAGAGCAGATTCAGGCGATGCATGCATGCCGCCAGCTGGGCCGAACTGCCCCTGAGCACCAGATGATAATGATTGTTCATGAGGGCGAATGCCCAGAGGGCGCACCCGGTCTTCTTCACTGCGAATGCGAGGAAGACGGTGAACTTCAAGAAATCCTCGTCGTCGTGGAACAGGTGCAGACGGCGGGCCCCCCGGGCAAAGACGTGCCAGACGGACGTGTCGCAGTGTAGTCGTTTCATTGCGCAGCCGCCCATAAGCGGCCCTCCACCCGGGGAGTGCGCAAGGAGAGGAAAAAGTCGGCACAAAAAATGGTGTGACGACCGAATCTGAAGCAAAACAACCAGGTTGCTTTGCATCAACACTTGAAGCAAAACGTCCAGGTTGTTTTGCTTCAGCTTCGGCTACTTGCTGTCGGCCGTCTTCGCGGCGATCTCGAACTTGCCGCTGAGCCCCTTCCAGGACCAGATGCCGATGTCGGGGATCACGATCGTCATGTCGAGCCGCGGATCGAAGGACGGCCCGTCCGTCCGCACGAACGAGACCCAGAGCTCGCCGGACTTCTTGTCGCACGCGATGGTGTTGTCGGCCACGGTCAGCGAACTGATCTTCGACGCGTCGGCGTTCCACTGCTCCTTGGTGACGATCCGCTGGACCTTCCCGTACGGTTCCTGCTTGTTGTAGACCGTCATGTTGATGGTCGGCGTCGGCTTCATCGGCTTGCCCTCGTCGTCGATGAAGACCAGCCGGAGCAGGTAGACGTCGCCCGTATACTTCCCGTTCTTCGTGTAGCTGCCTTCCACCACCATGAGGCCGCGGATGCCGACCGCGTAGTCGCGGATCCGCGAGGAGCTCTTGAGCTCGGGATCGTTGTTCTTGTCCTTCACCGGAGGCGGCGGCAGCTTCACCTGGCGCGTCTCGACCGCCTTCGTGCCGGTCTTCTTCGCCGTCGACGCCCGGGCCGCGGCGGCCGGGTCGGCCTTGGCGGCTTCCTTGAACGCGACGTCGTACCCGCCGCCGCCGTCGAACGCAGGGCAGTTCGGGACGAAGAACTCGAACGGGCGCAGCTCGCCGGGCGCCAGCGTCCCCGGGAGACCGAAAGGGACTTCGGCCTTGCCGACGTAGAAGGTCGCCGTCACCTCCCCCGCCGTCACCGCCATGCCGTTCTTGAACGTGCCCGTGATCCGGCCGGTGCCGTCGGCCATCCGCACCATCCGCAGGCTGCGGACGACCAGCTCCTTCGCGCCCGCCGGCGGGTCCGCGGGCCGGGGCCCCTCGACGGCCAGAAACGTCGCGCGCGCCTCGTACCCCGTGTAGGACTCCATCCCCGGGATCACGACCTCGAACGTGTCCTCGCTCCCCGCCGCGACGGCCCGGTCGAGGCGGACGCGGATCAGCTGCGACTCGCCGCGCACCTTGAAGTTGAGGACCGCCGTCGGCTCCTCGGCCTCATTGCCGCCGTCGTTCTTCACCGTGACGGTCACGACGACGTCGCCCGGGAAGGCGGCGGGACGCGCGTCCTTCGAGGAGACGAGCGCCAGCGTCGCCGGCGCGGCCTTCTTCAGCGCCGGCATGGGCGCCTTCTCGTCTCCCATATAGAGATGGGTCGTGGCGCCGTATTCGACGTAGAGCTCGTACTTGGTGAAGTTCGGGACCTGGTCCGCCTCGAGCGTGAAGTCGGCCTTCGCGCCGTTGGCGACCTTCGCGATCCTCGCCGTCTTGCTCCGGCGCAGCTCGCGGCTCCCGTCGTAGTAGATCGAGGTGAGCTTGACGTCCGACAGCTCCGCGCCGACGCGGTTGAACATCGACCCTTCGACGATGACCTTGTGGCCGATGCGCTCCCGGATGAAGTCGAACTTCGTGAACTCCGGCGCCTTGACGTCCTGACCGAACCAGACCCCGCTCAGAAGAAACAGCAAACCGATCATGTTCGCTTCCCGCTCCAAAGGACCGCGTTGTGGACGACCCTCAACGTCTCCTCTTGATGAAACACCGGATACGTCTCGTGACCGGGCCGAAAATAGAAAACTCTTCCCTCGCCCAGCGCCCAGCAGCACCCCGACCGGAACTTCTCGCCCTTGTCCCACGTCTCGAAGAAGACCACGGCATCGGGATCCGGGACCGTGAAGACCTCGTTGTACATCTCGGTCTGCTTGACGTCGAACTTCGCCGGCACGCCCTGGGCGATCGGGTGCTGCGGCAGCTTGGTCTCGATGTGGCCGGGGGCGCCGTCGGCCCGCACGCCGCCCAGGCCGCACGCCGGGGCGGTGTACTTGATCCGGAGCTTCCCGTCGGCCGTCTCGACGCGGTTCATCGCCGGCGCGCCGGTCTTGAACTTCTCGAATTCGACGGTCGCCCGGTCGGCCGCGGGGATGCGGCCGAGGATGTCCTGAAGGTGCCGGGCCTCCATCGCCTTCGTGAAGGGCTTGGACCAATGGGCCGAGTGGAGCGCGACCAGGCCGCTCTTCCCCGCCTTGATGCGGTCGACGATCTTCGCGACCGGCGCGTCCGCGACGTCCTTGTGCTTCTGATGGCCCCACCAGACCACGACGTCGGCCCAGTCGACGTTGTCGTCGGCGAGCCCCTGGTCGGGATCCTTGATGGCGACGGAACGGATCTCCAGTCCTTCCTGCTTCTTGAGATGGTCGGCGAGATGGTTGCCCAGGTAGTTCGGGTAGACCTGCTTCTGGGCTTCCTGCTGTTCGTCCCAGATCAGCACCTTGAGAGCGGCGCGGGTCATGCGGTTCTCCTTTGGATTCGCCCTACTATACGCTCGAGGGGAGGTCCTGGGAAGATGAAGGAGCCGCAACATCCCTTCCGTCCCTGGGTTTCATCCTGCATGATCGCTCTTCTGATCCTGCTGGCGGCCCAGAACGCCCCGGAGACTCCGCACCTGGACGGCGCCTGGTGGCGCATCGCCTCCCCGCCCGCGCTGGAACGGTTCGGGTCCGGGGGCGAGCAGACGGTCGATTTCACGATCTTCCCCGCCGCCGACGGGACGTGGCAGCTGATCTCCTGCGTCCGCAACACCACCCATCCCGGCGGCAAGCGGCTGCTGTTCCGGTGGGAGGGCAAGAGCCTCACGGACCCCGACTGGACGCCCAAGGGGATCTTTCTCACGTCCGACCCCGCGATCGACCACCAGGAAGGGGTCCTGCAGGCGCCCTACGGGGTCCGCGAAGACGGCCTCTTCTGGCTCTTCTACAACAGCAACGGCGCGCGGGCGATGACCAGCAAGGACGGCAAGACGTTCGAGCACGCCAGGAACGAGGCCGGCAGTTACAAGTTCTTCGACATGCCCCGCGACGTCATGCTGCTCGACAACCGCGCGCACGACGGCAAGTGGTACGCGTTCTACACCGACATCGTGCCCGGCAAGTACGCGGATCGGAAGAACCACACGGTGTCGTGCAGGAAGGCGCCGAAGCTCGCCGGTCCGTGGAGCGACAAAGTCGACCTCGGGGTCGTCTCGCCGCCGCCGGCGGGCTACGTGTTCATGATGGCGGAAAGCCCGTTCATCCTCTCCCGCAAGGGATGGTTCTACCGCTTCGAACAGCTGAACGTCCTCGCGTCGAAGGACCTGTCACGCTGGAGCGGTCCGGCGACGGCGTCGATGGCGGGGAAGAACGAGTTCGAGTACCTGTCGCCGGAGATCGTCGAGCACGACGGCCGATCCTACCTCGCCGCCTACAAGGACCACGGCAAGGGCGGCATTCACGTCGTCCGGCTCGGGTGGAAGTAGCTCACGCCCGTCTCCAGCTTCCCCAGTTGATCAGGACGACGGAAGCGATCATCAGCACCACGCCCGCCACGCGGGGCCCGTCGATGGGCTTCGAGGCCATTCCCACCCAGCCGAAGCGGTCGATGAGGATCGCGGCGATCATGTTGCCCGCGAGGGAGGCGACGATCATCCCCGTCACGCCGATCCTGGGCGCCGAGGTCAGCGTCGCCGTCACGAACATCGCGCCGATCAGCCCGCCCAGGAGGTGCCACCAGGAGACCTGCCGGATCTGGCCCAGGTTGCCCTTTCCGGCGATGGAGACGACGAGGATGAGCGCCGCCGTTCCGACGAGGAACGACACGAGCGCCGACTCGAAGACGCCGACGTGGTTGCGGAGCGCCGCGTTGATCGGCGCCTGAAACGACATCATGGCGCCGCCCACCACCATCAACAGCACGATCACCCACGAGCTCATGCGATCTCCCTGTTGTCCACGTGCGTATCCTCCATTTCCACCGCCCGTATCGCAACGGATACAAGTCCTGCCGTTTTAACCCCATTCGAATCGTGGCATGCGGATTGCAACTTCCCGTCAGGAGGTGACGCATGACCCTGGCCCTCATCGGCATCCTTGCGCTGGCATGCGGCGGCGAGAACCTGGGCACGGCGATTCCGTGGTGCGAGTCGATCGACGTCGCCCGCGCCCAGGCCCGACGCGAGAACAAGCTCGTGCTCGTCCTCCATGTCTCGGGCCACTTCGACAACCCGGGGATGACCTGAAACAATGCAGAAGCGCTCCGGTCCGGAGCGCTCTCGGATCCCCAGGTCGGTGAGTTCCTCTCGAAGCACTTCGCGGCAGGCTGGAAGAAGCTCGGGACGTTCACGATCCGGCGCACGCCCAACTGCGAAACCAAGACGGGCGGCAACGTGGTCGCCTATTTCTGCACTCCCGATCTCACGATCCTCCACGCCGTGTCTGGGCCGGAATCGGCCCCTCAGTTCCTCCAGCAGGCGAAGTGGGCGGTCGAGCTTGCCGGGAAGCTGCGGGACGCCCCCGCAGCGGAGCGGTCGGCGATCGCCCGCAAGGCCCACGAAGACAATACCTACTGGAGGAGTTGGGTCCGCATCGTCCAGTCCTTGAGGCTGAAGGACAAGATTCTCCAGCCGCTGAACCGGGCCAATGCGGAAGAGCTGTTCCTGGAGCTGGTGAACCAGAGGGCGAGCGACGACCCGGTGCGGATCGTCGGAAATTGCGACCTCTTCGGACCGCCTATTCCTTCTTTGCGCCCGCGGTCTTGAGCATCTTGACGACGTCGTCCTTCCAGGGGCCGACGGTCTCGGCGGGGCCGGTGATCTTGAAGTACCAGGGGCCGTCTTCGGCCTCGACCACCGCGGCCAGCATGCGCTGGTTCTCCTGGGCGCCCTGTTGATTGTCGCCCGTGTAGGTGCCCTTCAGGTCCACGAGATGGATCTTGCACGTCCCCTGGAGCACCTCGGCCTTCGGATCGTCGTGGCCCATCTGCTGGGCCCACCGCTTGAGGTTGTCGTTGAGCATATCGTTCCGGTTGCCGAAGTAGAAGACCGCAAGCTGGCCATCGCCGCCCTTCTTCTCCTTGTCGGGGATCTTGTACTGCGCCTTGCGCATGTTGTTGGCCGGCTCCTCCTTGACCCACGCGGCGGGAGGCTCGAACTTGATGAGGTCCACGGCCGGCCGCGGCGGCCGCTCGGGCGCCTCCATGATCGCCGGCGAGGACGACGGCGAGGGGGGCGCCACCGGGGGCGGAGGCGCGTCGGGCGCGCAGGAGACCAGGGTCGCCATCGCCAGCAGCAGCGGCTTCAGCATGGGTCGCTCCTCAATCCTTGGGCGTCAGGATCTCGATGTTCGAGAACAGCGGGTCCGACTGGGCCATCACCGGCGCCCGATCCTTGCCCGGACACCAGGTTATTACTTGATACACGAACCCGGGGGAACAGTGTAGCCAATACCGATACACCAGGTCGAGGTTGCTGACCCGGGCGGCAACCACCATCCGCAAGCCTTCCCGTCCGTTGATCGTCTCCGGGACCTCTTCGAGCACCTGCGCCGTCGGGTCGGCCTGCAGCAGGTTGGACTTCACCGCCCCCACGAACAGGCCGAGGTTCCCCTCGTTGCCCTCCGCCACCCGTTCGGCGATCACCATGCAGTACATCTCCGGTCGAGTCCGGGTCAGTCCCAGGCAGGCCAGCGAATTGAGCTTCCGGGGGTTGTCGATCCTTACCCAGGGGCTCGGCAGCGTCTTCAGGCGGAACCGTTCGTCCGGCAGCTCGATGGGCTTCCCGGTGGCCGCCGCGCGGGCCGCCTGCGCCTCGCGCTGCTTCATCCAGACGGTCGTCATCGCAAAAAAGAACACCCCGATGCCGGTCACCCCCGCCAGGATCAGCGACGCGATCGCCTGTCCCTTCCCCTGCCGGTACTTGCCTGGAGCGCCGGAATCCGCCACCAGCGCCGCGATGGCCAGCACGATGGACACCAGCACGCCGATGGCGCTGAGGACGCCGAAAGCGATCCCGAGCGCGGGCACTTTGGTGATCGGCCCGATCATGGCCAAAGACCACGAGAGCAGAATGGTGCCGAGCGCCGCGACGCCTTTGCGGTTGACGGTCGGCCGCCCCATCATGGCGAAGCACCAGATCGCGCCGACCGTCACCAGCACGACGGGCAGCAGCATGCCGATCCAGAAACCGATCGAAAATCCCGGGGTTTCCCGCATGGTTCCCCATCATACCACCCTTGATGCGTTCCAGTGCCGGATGTTAAAACCGGAGTCCCATGAAGGCCATCCGCGTCCATGACTACGGCGGCCCCCAGGTCCTCCGCCTCGAGGACGTGCCCGAGCCCAAGGCGGGGCCCGGCCAGGTCGTCGTCCGCGTCAAGGCCGTCGGCGTCAATCCCGTCGATGTCTCCATCCGCACCGGCGCGTACAGCAAGATCCTCACGCTTCCGTACACCCCCGGCTCCGACGCCGCGGGGCTGGTCGACGCGGTCGGCGACGGCGTCACCCACGTGAAGCCGGGCGACCGCGTCTTCATCACCGGCACCACGTCGCCGAGCTTCACGGGCGCCTATGCCGAGGTCGCCCTCAGCCGCGCCGCCCAGGTCCACCCGCTCCCCGACGCTCTCACCTTCGCCCAGGGCGCCGCGATCTACATCCCGTACGGCACGGCCTGGCGCTCGCTCTTCCAGCGGGCGAACGGTCGGCCCGGAGAAACCGTGCTGGTCCACGGCGCGACGGGCGGCGTCGGCGTGGCCGCCGTTCAGATCGCCCGCGCCCACGGCTTCCGCGTGATCGGCACCGGCGGCACCGACGCGGGCCGCGAGTTGGTCCGCCGGCAGGGCGCCCATCATGTGCTCGATCACAAGTCGCCCGACTATCTCGACAAGCTGCCGGCGCTCACCGCCGGCCGCGGCGTCGACATCATCCTCGAGATGGCGTCGCACCTGAACCTCGCGAAGGATCTCACCGTGGTCGCCAAGGGCGGCCGCATCGTGGTGATCGGATGCCGCGGGCCCATCGAGATCCATCCGCGCGAGGCCATGATGCGCGACGCGGCGATCCTCGGCATGCATCTCTCCAACCCGACGGAGTCCGAAGCGGCGTCGATCTGGGCCGGGGTGGGCGCCGGATTGGCGAACGGGACGCTCCAGCCGGTGGTCGGTCGCGAGATGCCGCTCCGGGACGCCGCCCTGGCGCAGCAGGCGGTGATGGAGCAGAGCGCCTACGGGAAGATCGTCCTCATCCCCTGAGGACGCGATCGGAAAGCACGGAGAGCCGCTCGAAGTAGGCCTTCGCCTCGGCGTCGAGCGGAAGTTCCTGAAGCGCTTTCACGATCAATCCGCGATGGCGTTCCAGGTCCGCGCGCTTCGCCGGGTCGAGGGGACGAACGGCCGCGTCGGTGCGGAGGGACGCGGTCAGGATCGCGCCCGCGGCGGCGTCGATCTTGACGAGCCGGACGCCGTCGACGGACAGCGGCAGGCCGGACGGCGGAAACTGCGCGTTCTGGTGGAGCCGCCAGAGGTCCTCGAAATCGCCCACGGCGGCAGTCTAGCATTGGCTCCGGGTCGTTGGATATACTGACGGGAACGCGGGTCACTCGAGGGAGGTTCCCATGACGGCGCTCACCACGGCACTTCTGGCGGCGTTCCTCGCTCCGCAGGACGACGCGGCGGAAATGAAATGGACCGTCCTGGACGGGGACCGCTTCGACCTCAAGTGGACCTACACCGAGCAGCGGAAGCGGGAGGCCCAGCAGGACCAGGCCTCCCACGACAAGCGGGACGTCGAGGCCGAGCTGGCCTGGAAGGCGGAAGGCATCCTCACGCTCACGCTCAAGAAGGTCGCCTGGACCACGGGCAACCAGGACTACGAGATTACGCTCCTGTACGCCGAGGGGAAGAAGATCGACCCGCGGCTCCAGATGAAGTCCGCGCCCGGCGCGCCCGGCTACAACAACGCCAAGTCCGAAGCCGACCGCCTGATCGAGTACATGAAGAAGCTCACGGAAGGCGAGTTCACGGTCAACACGATCGAGGAGAAGGGCCGGACGATCTTCATGTGGAACGGCGGCAACGTCCGCCAGATGACCCCCTCCCTCTTCGACAAGATCTTCACCCATCCGCTGCTGCCGAGCGGCCCGGTCCGCGTCGGTCAGATCTTCAAGGACCCGTTCGAGGTGTCGAACCTCCCGCCGGGGCTCGTCGACGTGAAGCAGGTCGAATCCAAAGTGACGGCGACGGGCGACAAGGGGATCATCGCCAAGGGCGGCCTGACGGTCCCCTTCGGTAAGACCTTTACCGCCCAAGGCCAGGTCCAGAACATGAACGGTACCTTCACCTACGGGATCGAATGGAACTACTCCCCCAAGCAATACCTCCAGAAAGCCGCCGAGGAGAGCAAGCTCACCAAGAAGATCGACGCGAAGGGAAAGGACGCCGACTTCTACAAGGAGAACCTCAACCACTCCTACTCCCAGGTCCTGACGATCAAGAAGAAGGACCCGAAGCCCGGCGAGAAGAAGCCCGAGAAGCCGGCGGAAAAGTAGCTCGACTTCCTAACGGGCACCGAGGAAGTGCTCGACGAGCACCAAGACGACGAAGACCGCGCTCGACGCGCCCGCCACCAGAAACCCTCGCTGAATGTTCGTCCGCGATGCCACGCGGCCGATCAACTGCGGGATGAACGTCCAGCCCACCGATCCGAACGCGAAGAAGAATCCCACCGCGCGGCCTTCCACGCCTTCCGGCGCCGTCGCGAGCACCTTCGAGATCAGGACCGGAAAGATCGGGCCGAAGATGAGCCCGGCCGCGACGACCAGGCCCATCGCGACATATTTGCCCGGGAGGAAGACGATCCCGAAGATCACCGCCGCCGAGGCCAGAGAGAGGCACACCAGCATGATCTCGCGGCCCTGCTCGATCCCGAGCACCGCGACCAGGAGGCGGCTCCCGGTGAAGCAGAACCAGAACGCCATCAGGCTGATCGACGCCAGGCGCGCCGTGTCGGCATCATCCTTCGGCGCGTGACGGCAGACGATCGTCGTCGCCCATCCCGCGACGGAGCTTTCGAGAGGCACGTAGAAGAGGAACGCCAGGCTCGACATCCAGAAGACCCGTCCGGAGAACAAGTCTCCCAGCGTCCCTTTGGCCGCCCCGGCGGCCGCGGTGGTCGCCATCGGGGCCGGAAGCCCCATGACGATGGGGATCGCGGAGATCGCCGCCAGGATCACGACGGCTCTGGTAAAGCTTGTCTTGCGGAGCAGGAAGCCGATGAGCACCGGCGTCAGAAGCGCGCCCAGCCCGAAGAGAAAGTCGGAGAACTGCATCCGCTGGGTCAGCTTCTGCGGATCCCCGGCATCTCCCATCAGCACGTTTCCGACGTTGATCGTCGCCGACCAACCGGCGCCCAGGAGCAGCACGGCGATGACCGCGGCGCGATACGAGCGCGTCGAAGAGAGGATGATCAGGGCGACGACCACGGCGATCGCGCCCGGAATGAAGACCCACTTGCAGCCGATCGAGTCGGTCAGGAATCCGCACGCCATGATCGTGGGCCCGACCATCATGCCGAATCCGGCGACGAGGCCGCCCACCTTTCCCTCGTCCATCTGCAGCCGCTCCGTGAGCGCGAGCTTGATGCCTCCCAGGAACGCGTAAACCACGCCCATCAACGGCAGCGCGATGATGAGAAACCACTGCAGGTAGGTCGGCGGCCAGTTCATAACTCCTCCCTCGTTCCTCGCTCGGCCGCCCCGCATCCCGGGGTCGGCCCCTCCGGTTTCTGCTTCAGCTGAAATCGATCTTCACGTCGTCGGCAACACTGCCCAGGATGTGGTAGCCGCAGTTCGTCTCCTGGAGGATCGAGCCCGGGACCAGCGTGTTCACCGGGCCGTGGGCGACCAGGCGGGCGATGAAGCGCTGCCACGACATCGCCGCGCTGCCGCAGTCGCCGTCCAGCCAGAAGCTCCGGTCGCGGGCGCCCAGGATCTCGCGCGGGCCGATCGACGCCGCCTTGGGCGGCACCCACGACCAGTCGCTCGAGAACGTGTGGAGCGCGTTCTGCATGATCGTCATCGGGTTGAGCTCGACGATCCGGCCGTGCGCCTGCTTGTAGGACTTGAGGTCGTCGCCGAACTCGAGGCCGAGATGGGACTCCCAGAAGGCGATGTGGCCGCACCAGCCGATGCCGCCGTAGCAGCAGTCGGCCCCGCCGGCGTCCTCGATCATCTTCCAGTAGTCTTCGATGTTCCGGTGGGTCGGGAAATGGATGTTCTTGTCGAGCGGCCGCAGCTTCGGGTCGAGCTTCTCGAAGAACGACTGGCGCATCGACGTGGCGAACGAGCCCTCCCAGTCCGCGGGCGCCGTCTCCCCCTTCTCGTTGGCGTACTCGTCCATGTTGAAGGTGATGAGGTGCCGGCAGCTGATCCCCATCTGGTTGATCATCTCCGCGGCGATGCGGTACTGCGGCACGGGGCCGACCGGGAGGATCAGGACGCACGTCTTCCCGGCGTCGCCGGCGCTCTTGATGCGCGTCACGATGTCGAGCGCGAAGCGGCTGTAGAACTGGATCTTGTCGTCGATCACCTCGATGCGGAACTTCTTGTTCGCGTGCTTCGTGAGGTCCGACCGCTTGATCGCGCGCACCCTCGCGCACGCCTTCTCGTCGCGGAACGGAATCCACTTCGACAACGAATACGTGAAGCCCATGGATCCTCCCTCAAGGCATCGTCTTGACCAGGGTCGCGCCCAGCGCGGGCGTCAGGTGGTCCGTCTTGGGAAACCCGGACCCCAGGTGGGGCCGGAAGCCTTCGGCGTACCTCACCGATCCCGGCGCGACGTCGGCCGCGCGGTCGGCGCCGTGGCGCCGCATCCAGTGCAGGTACTCGTCCTGGCCGTGCTGCTCCTGGAGCCACGACCGCTGGGACGCGTGGGCCGCCAGCATCTTCTCCTTGTCGTCGATGACGGCCGTGATGTCGACGACGTAGCGCGCCGGCACGCGGCGGCCCAGGTGGTCGACGTGATCGACCGGGTCGGCGTAAAGGATCGACGGCATCTTCGCGCACGGCTTCGCCGGCTTTCCGCTGAAGCTCGCCTTCCAGTTCGGGATCGTCGACGCGAACGCCGCCTCGCGCGCGATCCGCGAGCTCTCGGTGTGGTCGGCCATGTAGCAGTCGGGCGAGTGGAGGATCATCAGGTCGGGCCGGACCGCGCGGAGCAGTCCGGTGACGATCCGCTTGGGACCCTCCCCGTAGGCGACCGTCAGGTCGTCGAACTCGAGGCAGGTGTACCCCGCGCCGAGCAACTTTGCCGACGCGGCCGCCTCCTTCCGCCGGATCTTCGAGATCGCGGCGCGAGAGTGCCTCATCGAGCC
>Ga0111539_10008886_pt1 | contig 12721 bp, 10 predicted proteins | sample RhiMethybrSRZTD1_FD_79667 | JGI IMG/M metagenome (GOLD analysis project Ga0111539, IMG submission 79667) | Populus rhizosphere microbial communities from Tennessee, USA - Rhizosphere MetaG P. TD hybrid SRZTD1 (version 2) (version 2) | ecosystem: Host-associated > Plants > Roots > Rhizosphere >...
CATGTCCTGTATATTCCGCACCTTTCTTGACATCATGTCCTGCATATTCCGCACCTTTCTTGACATCATGTCCTGTATATTCCGCACCTTTCTTGACATCATGTCCTGTATATTCCGCACCTTTCTTGACATCATGTCCTGTATATTCCGCACCTTTCTTGACATCATGCCCAACTCGTTCTGTATCTTTCTTTATTTTAGACAAAATTTATTTCAATAATTATTACTCACCTTATTATAAAAATTTTTACGTGGTTGGGTATCATGATAAATTATTAAGAAAAAATCGAAAGTTAATTATTATAAATTCTTCCAGGATATCTCAGTTTTTTAAAAATATTAATAACACTTATTAACCCAGATCTCTAGTTTTGTTACATGTCATCCACGGAGCATTGTGCGTGCGAACATACAGAAGACCAATGCAAGGAAAATAACTGCACCTGTTGCAGCCACTAATACTTGTTCGGTCTATTTGCTCGCCGGGTAAAACATGCTGAGTCTACTATTGACTTTTGAATGTGAGATAAGATTTCAAATAGTTACAATAATCTGCATTCTTCAAGATCTAAAGTGAGTAGGAAAAATGAATGGAACGTTTGGGCAATAGACTAGAATTGAATCGTTCAGTATTTAGCTTTTTCTAATATAGCTCCAATCCATTTTATGGTTTTAATCAATCTATCTATCCTCATACTTTCATTTGGAGAATGGACCCTGTTGAATATGTCACTTCCTCCTACACAGACACAAGGAACCTTTAGAATATCGTGAAAGTAGTACATCGGTCCGGTCCCAGCTGAGGATACATTAATAATTGCTCCACCATAGATTTCGATAGCCGCTTCTTTAACGACATTGACAAATGGATGATTTATTGTCGTCCTTGCTGCTGGTTCTCCGTCCAGAAATTTTATCTCTATATTATTGTCGCTTTCGTTTCTACCATCATACCTATGATTACCATAACCATGCTCTTGTAGGTGCTTTTTTAGCTTTTCGAACTGCAATTCTGGAATCATATCAGGAACAAGACGAAAATCCAGTTTAGCTATTGCTTTGGACGGAAGAACAGTTTTTGCGCCTTCACCCGAATATCCAGCCGCTAATCCGCAAATATTACACGATGGCTCTCCTTCAAATGCTTTTTTAGCTTCAAAACCCGCGACGTTATTTAGAAAACTTTCAATACCGTGCTCTTTTTTTAATGCATTCTCATCAAATGGTTCATTTTCAATCATAGAAAGTTCCTCAGAAGTGAAATCACGTACCTCTTTGTACCAGTCATTTATCAAAATCCTTCCATTTTTATCCCTCATTGTATTCAATACTCTGATAAGATGCCAAGCAGGGTTATCAATTAGTACTGCTAGACTGGAATGGGCATCCATAGACGGACCTTTTGCAATAAGTTCTACTGATAAAATGCCTTTTTGACCTAAAGATATGATGGGCCTTTCTTTTGAGTCTATAAAGCCTCCTTCCCATATTACTGCATCACACTCAAATTTCCTTTTGTAGATTGTAAGATATTCTTTTAGATGTAAACTTCCAATTTCCTCCTCACCTTCAATAAGAAATTTGATATTACAAGGGACATCACCTGTTTTTTTCAGATAATATTCAACAACTTTGATTCTGGTGATTAATTCGCCCTTATCATCAGCTGCACCACGTCCATAGATGTAATTGTCTTCGACCCTTCCGCTAAACGGATCTGCATTCCATAACTCAATAGGATCTACAGGTTGGACATCATAATGATTATAAAATAGAATAGTCTTTCCATTTGGATTTGCTTTTGATTTAACCTCTCCATATACTAGTGGCGGTGGATCATCAGCATAAGAATCAGAATTAGAAGCAGAATCAATACCTTCTGTCTTATTGTACAATTGCATTATTTCTGTAGTTATGCCGGCCTTGCGCATGATGCTAGCCACAACGTTTGCGCATTCTACAAGTCCCTTTTTGACAGCAGATACACTAGGCTGTCTGATAAGTAATTGTAAGTCTGCTATAATATCATCACTGCTAGAGTCTACTTGCAAATTTAATCTACCCAAAACCCACCTCTCCTTTGATAGATTTAATTATTATCAATAACGTTTCTATCTATCAACTATTGGATGTAATAAGAAAACTACAGTATAGGTTCATTAGTTTTTGTCTTCTCCCATATGTGGGCTATTATTTCAGAGACAGTCTCTTCAATAGAACCATTAAATTTTTCGTGCCATAATTTAGCAACGTAATTACCTGGACTACTTTTATTTTCTAGTCTCTTTTCTAGTATATTTAGAAATTCTTCCTTCAAACCTAAATCGGCTAAACCTTTTTTTGCAAAATCAAGCTGACTCCTGACAGTATCCATAATATTAAAATGACTCGTTGCATCGTAACCTGATCTTATTACAGCAATCCTTTCTTCTCTTAAAACTGCTAATGGCCGTAATTGTCTTTCTTCGCTAATGGCTCTATACAAATAGCCAATAAAAAATTCAATCAGGGCAAATAATGATTTAGGAGTTGGCTGCACAGACATTACTCTTGTTTCAATACGATAAAACTCAGAATTAAGACGAATACGCGCGTCATCATGTCTCTCCTTTTCAAGTCCAAAGTAATCTTTAGCAATAATTGATTTTCTTGAGGTCAGGTAATCTATATAATCACCTAGACCATCTAAATACTTTGAAATAGATGGGAATCCGGAATTTTGCTGCTCTGATTGATCATACAAATAAATCCTTGGTTCATGAAATGAAGATATTCTACCAGCAAATAGTTTGCTATTAGCTCCAAGTAAAATTGCAGATGGAATTATGTTAAGTATGTGATTGAACATCATTGCAGTATGAGTCGGGTTTTGGCCCTGTAGATGCAGATGAAAACCTTGAATTGCCGTAGCTATCTGTAGGGCTCTTATCTTTTGCCCGTCAAGTTCAACATCAGGAGATCTACTCTGTGATTCTGCAAGTCTTTTGTATCGTGGTTTGTCTGTAATCAATGTCTCTTTTAAAATCTGTGGAGAAGGGTTGGCACCTAAGAAAACGGGGTATACGTCTCTATCTTTGTATACTTTTTGCACCCCTTTATCGATATAATCTATAAATTGTTCAAAAAATGTGTTCAGCTCAAGAATATTGTCCATATTTGCCGGTGGTGTTCTGAATTCGAATTGACAGGAACCATACTCATTATCGACCTGGTACTCCTTTCCTTTTAGTTCATCAATTAATGACTGCGCATTAACTGTTTTTGATTCGCTGTCAAGTAAACAAATTTCAATTTCAATCCCTATTCTAAATTGTTCATCATATTTTTCAGAATCGGTTTGAATCCTTTGCTTTAGAGCTTGGGCTTGTTTGATAATTTTAGAATGTGTGATATGATGATTGTGAGAATTATTATTCAAGTAGCAAAGACTTGGAACCAGTGATGTATATCAATTATAATAAGTTTGTTTAAGTCCAATGCCCATAGTTGAGATTCGGCGATTCAACTTATTAATGGAGGTCTACATGTGACACACAAATATAATTGGCAGTTTCAGGGTAGAGGATAAAATTTGTTCTTATTAATTCCTGTATCAAATATCATAATTCCTCCTTCTTCAAAGACACCTGATGTGCTTTTAATTTTCTTATGTGCTGTTCCTGGGTTGAGGACTAGAGTCTTTCCGATCTTTTTCTCCCTTATTTTGTGAGTATGTCCATGGATAAAAACATCGTAAATTCCGCTTTGAATAGTGGCCTCAGTAAGAGAACGATTAGTCCCGTGGTATATTCCAAATCTGAAACCATCTATAACTCTATCAATAAATTCCCCCTCAAGGATTCCACTCATCTCATTGAATTTTTTCAATAGAATTAACTTTTCTCCATCGTTGTTCCCCAAGACTCTGATAATGTTAATTTCTGGTTGTTTGTTTTTTAGATTTTTAAATTCGTCGACTACTCCAGGGAATACAAAATCCCCGGCATGAACTATTAGTTTTACCTCTTCTCTCCCAAATAAAACGATTGCTCTTTGTACGTTTTCGATGTCGTCGTGTGTATCTGATATTATGCCTATTTTCATACCAAAACTATTGAGTAATAATTATTTGTGTTTTTAATGGTGTTAGTTTCCAGCATTCTCTGAATGTCGTAATTTAACTTAATTTGTTCATAAGGAATGGAAAAATGTTGTAGTTTAGGAGCTCAATTGTCCTAAAATGAGCCGCAATACAAAAATACCGCAAATATAACATGGCTTGGTAATGGTATGTCATTTGTTATTACCTTGTGTTTGCTAACAATCTCTATTATTCTCTCATTTGACTTCGGCACTGTAAATTTGGCAGATAGGTTTTTCGAACCATCTAGTGCACAGGTCTTCAATAACACAGGTGTAATTCAGAATAAAACACCTGAATCTACTATACTAGCAGACAGAAGTTTATTGGTAAAACTTTTAGCAGATGATTTAGAGAACAGACTCAATAAATCAGCTGCAATTCTTGAGATAACGGGCGAACTTCCACAGGTAAGAAATGTATCTTATGCTAGTTCAATTAGTTCTGAGCTGCATGGAATACCAGAAGATCTTGATATTGCCAAAAGAATAGTAGCGCGTAATATTTTGGCCTCTGATAAAGACTATGAGGCTATATTTTTCCTAATGCCAAATGGTGACATGTATATGGACGAACCGTATCCCCGTCAACAGAACCTAACTGGAAATAATTTTGCTTTTAGAGATTACTATAAAGGAGCTATTAGTACAGGTGATACGTACCTTGGCAATGTGATTATATCTGCCTCTTCAGGTCTTCCACAATCCATTATTGCAGTCCCATTATATTTCTCTGCCAGCGATAATAATGGTAATAGAAATAATATTAATAATATGACTTTGTCAGGCATATGGTCAGGTGGATTAAATCTGACAAAATTCAGTGATACATTACAATCATTAAATCTTACAGATGGGGATCGAATTGTATATGTGGATCAAAATGGCCAAAAAGTAGCTGATTCAAATAAACAATTATTTAGAACAAATCAAAATGAATCATTTGCAAATCTGCAAGCATTCAACATTGTGCTAAAGGAACAAAAACCAAGTTCAGTCATGGAGATGATAAATGGTACTAGAATGCTTGTCTTTTATGAACCTGTACAATTTCATTCTACTACTTGGGCTGTTCTGCTATTCAAGCCCTCATAATTTTGTTAATGATTATATTTTTGAGTTCCTCTTTTCCAACGCTATCATAATTATCGTCTCAATAGAAGAACAACTCAAAAATGAAAATGGCATCAAAGGAAATGATGTTGATTAAATGATGAATAGAGTTATCGTAGAGTTGTCCTTCAATCATAACAAGAGAATAAATTATGGATAGGTTGGAATAGTCAGGTTACAATTTTGTAAGAACTGCATGTTAGTTTTTTGCAGTCGTACAATATGCAAACTACTATTTTATCTACTAGAGGTGTTTTATTGCCAGCAGTAACCTGGCCTCCTATATTTTGCATAGTTTTCATGCTGACTGAGCTCTTTTTGTAAACTAAAGACACTACCGCATGATTCACATCTATAGGATTCGACATTTGACATACAAATGAGAGCTTTAATGCGGCATTTCATATAAAGTTTAATTTCAATACTCTATGTGTTAGCTAAGATTCGACTAAAATGTCATGGGATGAGCTGTTACACACATTATCATCATCATATCATTGTAGGGAACCTGCTTTTTCATGATAAACCTAGACAAAAGGACTTTAATGGCTAGTAGGGAGTACCTTCGTTTCTTTGGTTTTTGAATGCTTCAATATACCACTCATATTCTTCAAGAAATTTCAATACCCTTAGGTCATACGCTTCATCCATTAGTCTCCCATCCTCGTCAAATACTTTATGAACTCTTGGTATTGTGAAAGATGAAGATATGGACGGAGCTCCTAGCTCTGCGAATATTAGCCTGAGCTGCTGAGCAGCATTTATTCCACCAAACATTCCGGGGGAATATGAAACAATAGCCGATGGTTTAAAATAATACTCTTCCAAAAAATAATCTAATGTATTTTTCATTGCGCTAGATATGCTTCGATTATATTCAGGAGTTACTGCTAGATATCCGTCCGCGTCATTTATTTTGTTTCTAAGTGATTTCATTTTCTCTGAAGGATCTGTCATCTCCTTATACATTCTGTCAAGCAAAGGGAGATTCAGTTCTAGGGGATCAATAAAAAATACCATATGGTTACGGATTCTCAATTTCTCTTCCATCCAGCGAGCAACTTTGATCCCCTGACGATCTCGTCTAACAGATCCAACTATTAATGCAATCTTCGCCATGGGTCTAACTTTATTCAACTTGTATTAATATTTACAATGCTAACATAGTATGTTAGATTCTAGGTTAGAAGCTAAAAAATATAATAGAATACATAATACCATCGCCTTTCTTATTACTGATCAGTAGTAAACCTCAGTTAGTAATAGTAGAAAAGAAATTTATGAACGACATAAAATATGCGAGTTTCTTCTACAATTAATGAGTGTGCTCTTTAGCCTCATGTGATGCTCCCCAACCTCCAACGCTCCCTGTATAATCACCTGTAACCTCTAAAACGTCTTCGGAGTCAGAGATTTCTTTTAGCGCTTCCAATGTTAATCTTTGGTTAGTTACATAGTGTGTGCCATGATCAAATATCGTTGGAAGCCAGCCAGTTTTCTTAAATATCTTATTCTTCATTTCTTCAGAATCAGTCCCTAGTTTTGTAAATATCTCTACCATATAGAATGGCGATTTTTCAGATTTCTCTTTTTCACGTACTAGCAGATCGTGGATGAGGAGGGGATCAACCTTTGGAAGATATGTCTCGTATAGGGTTTGCAAACCCTGAAATACATTTCTTATGTCCCGAAGTCCATCTACCACGTCTTGTCTTATGACTATCTTTATGGATTAATCTCTATAAGAGGATTTCCTAAATTGGATATTTTTGGAGATTTCAAAATAATATTCCAGATAACAAACCTGAACCTTATGTAATAGATAGGTCATTGATTCAGAAAGTGGAAAGATTCAACTCACATGCTTGTCTTAGTCTGCTGCTTTACTTATTATAAAAAATTAACACTTCTGAATCTCATATTTTCCAGCTATTATCTTATCTTCTAGTTATCCACAATAATATCGCCAACCCAGCAGACTGAGCTACATTAATAGCAAACAAGTATGGTGACGCTGCATCAACTATGTTTTTTATCGATGGACCAGCCATATAGAGATTAGACCAGAAGATGACGACAACTATATTCTGTACTATGAATAGGGATGCTACCATAACAAGACCAATAGTAAAGTAGGACCTTATTAGTCGCATATTTTGAATATAGGTGAGTACTATGGCACCTAACAAGCCAATATTCAATAAGGCAGCCACAGCGGCAGCAATCATAAAGTCCATCGTGGTCTAATATATCAACCCCCTCTCATGGTTAATCTACTTTTTCCCAATTTTGTCCTGAATCTCTCTGAATGATTCATAATTTTTCTCCATGAGTGGTGTCAGAAAATATATGGATTCAATGATCCTTGCATGTTAATGCTTCCTTTTGTACCATCAATGTGAAACAAACACAGTTCATTTATCGTTGTTGTAGTCATATCAGACCTCTCAATAAATGAATTTGGATGTAATTTGGGAATGATCTGGGAATTTCATTAAATAGCATTCTACAAGATAGCTGGCAATGATATCTTTAGAAAAAATAAAAAAAAGACCTTTAAGGGATGGTTCAAAAAGGACTATGGTTATGGTAACGATGATAGCAGCCATATTGACTTTGGCTGCTGGCAATATCTCTTACCCCCATAACCAAGTGAAATTAGCAGTTGCGCAAGAAGAAGGACAATCTGCAAGCACTCTTCCTCAACCTGACATCAATAGCACAGTACTAAATGTTGAAGCAACAAATGCCCTATTTCAGCCTGCGGTCGGATTAACAAATGTATTTGGTCCAGAAGGTCTGTTTCCATTTACAGATGTCTTTACCTGTGCCAATGCACTGACTTGTGGAGTACCTGCTGGAGAAACTGAGGGCGATAATCAAGGAGTAGAAGCAACATTTACAGGTACATTTGAAGAGGGAAATAGAAATAACTTGACTTCATTTGAAGCAACATACATATCTCCTGTGACTTATGGACCGCATCAAATCGAAGGTCATACTTACCAAATGACATTAACAGACACAATGTGGAATACCCCTGATTCGGCGCTCCCAACAAGAATCCCAGAATTCGCAGCTAATGTAAACAATGTTGGATTTGACCAAATACAACATGGTGCTTCTCATGTGGATAGGTCAGATGTTCCCCAATTGTCAAATTTGGCATTTCTATATGGCCACGCTAGGATTACAGACATCACTGATGGCAATGACACAGTAGTGGCTGATGACATATTCACACATGTGATGGTCGGACATGTTATGGATGAAAAGACCTTCTATAGAGATTTGAGAGACGAGGCAGCTACTCCTAATTTGGTATTTGTGTTTGGCGTAAATATTCCAAATGGAGTTGAATTGCCAGGTGTAGGCCAGTTATCTGCGGAACAGGCCCAATCGTTCACACCCGGATCAAAGGACCCTTCATTATCAAGTCCACCACAGTTTGACTATCCTGTATCTATACCAAATCCTAGGAATGGAATCATTGCAGAACCTCAATCCCAATCAACGACATGGCCCGTTGCTAATCCTGAACAACCGCTATACTTTTCGTTCCTCCTCTATCAGGACGCCGACATAAGTTATGCTGTAGTCGACGGAGGGGAAGGAGATGATGAAGCCGAAGAAGAAGAATAGCCTCGTATCTAAATCAAAACTCCCGTCTTTTTTTTGTTACTACATTTGAGTACGTATCTTAGTTCCGATAATATGCTTGATTCATTTGGATTAAGGTGACTTGTCTGGAATTACTTATTTAGTTTTTGAAGTCTGTCAATTATAAAATAGCGTGATCTATAGTCAGACAGTTAATCAAACCAAATATATTAGATCCTGTAGAACTACTTCTAACTATATACCCAACAACGATTGAGCGATAGAAAAAATTCAAATTCAAATGCCTTAAAGCTGATTATTCCGTAGAGAGCAACATTTAACAGACGCTTCTCGATAGACGATTATAATATGTCAAATGTCGATAGTTCAGATGTCGTAATTATTGGAGGAGGGCTTGCGGGTCTTACTACTGCCACACTGCTTGCCCGTTCTGGAAAGGCAGTAACCTTATTTGAACAATCATCTAAAGAAACTGGAGGTCGTGCAAGGACGACAGTATTTGATGGTTTTTATTTTAATCAAGGACCACACGCCCTATTTCTCACCGACGCAGGAGACTCAGTTTTAAAAGAAATAGGTATCCCTTATACAGGAAGCATTGCTGCGAGCAAAGCCTATTTAATAATCGATGGCAAGAAACATGAAGTTCCAGCCGAATACAGTCGCCTATCTGGGAAGGATAACGAAAGTTCGGGTGAGTCAATTGATAGTCAATTCTTTAATTCACTTGCCAAGATCGATTTTTCAGAGCTAGAAAATGTCACTGTACAGGAATGGTTAGACAAGAATATTCACGACAAAAAATTTGCTGAAATGGTAAAGACACTTGTGAGACTAAATACATATGGAAACGATCCAGACATTCAGAGTGCAGGATCTGCACTTCGCCAAGTCTATGCAGGTAGTAGAAATGGAGTCATGTATGTAGATGGAGGCTGGCAGACCTTTGTAGACGGACTTCTAACAGCCGCCAAAAACGCAAACACAAGCATTGTCATGGGGAAAAAGGCAACGAAGGTAAAAAGAGCTGATCCATCTGGATGGCTAATTACTCTATCTGACAAAACCCAAGTATCTGCAAAGATAGTTGTAATGGCGGCAGGTCCAAAGGAAATCTACAGCCTTTTCGATGACAATGAGAGACCAGAGGTGCTATCCAAGGCAGCGAAAGATGCAAAACCCATACGCCTGGTCTGCCTGGACGTTGCTCTTAGCAGTCTACCAGACAAAGACACATTGTTTGCTCTGGGAATAGACCGTCCACTATATTTTTCAGTTCATTCTACACATGCGAAACTTGCTCCAGAAGGTGGGGCACTAATCCATGTCGCAAAATATCTCGGTACTTCTATTGAACCTAAGCCAAGAGAAGACCAGCCGGAATTAGAGGAGATCCTTGATTTACTGCAGCCAGGATGGAGACAGGCGCTTGTTAAGAAAAGGCCGTTGCCCAACATGGTGGTGTCTAATGCTCTTGTTACTGCCGCAGGAGGCGGATTAGCCGGAAGGCTCGACCCAAAGATTGCAGACAATTTGTATGTAGTAGGAGACTGGGTAGGCAAAGAGGGCTTAGTATCTAATGCATCTTTTGGTAGTGCAAAGCGCGCTGCTCAGCTAATTTTGGATGAGTGAATTATTTCTTTATGAATTAAGACAGTGATACTACTTACGACAAGATTGAGTATTTACTTCTCGAAGCGAGAAACATCATAATTCTTATCTGTAATCAAAATCTCTTATCCCTCAAGTCCACACTATCAGGATTTACTTTCAGATGGAAAGCAATCCTATCAGATAATGCAAGGGGGGCCTTTGCTTTCTCTTAATCTCCTCAGGATTGAATTTTGTTATGCTATTCCCTTTCATCATCTAGTTATTTTTCAATAGTACCTCACAACTTTTTCATCACAGATCTCTAATTCGTTTCTAATCTCTACCGTGTCTGATAAATCACATCTTAAACAGAAAAAGCATAAAAATCTGGATGTTGTAAATTATGATGTATCCAATCCAACATTTCTTCTACCACTTCTCCCGCAGAATTTCTTTTTATCTCCACCCTCTGCTAACATCAGCAGGTTTTGAAATATCTGGTATCGTTGCGTCTTCATAACCCTTTGCAGCAAGTATCTTCAATGATCCATTTAAAATATTATCTATCAATAGAGAAATAATCTTATGTAGGATATAAGCGAACATACTAAAGTAATACTCATGTCTCAAAGTAAGAATTATGATAATACTAAAAACAATGTTCAATCGAAATCAAATCTAGTTAAAGATCTAAACGAAATACTATCTGTTGAAAATGCATCAATAGATAGAATATTGTCAAGAATAGATCAGACATCACTACAAGAACTAAATCGAAGACTAAAGCAACATTTAGAAGAAACACGCTTACAAAAAGCAGACTTCAGAGAATAATTACAGAATTAGGAGGAAAGCCAACTTATACAAAAGCAGATTTATCAAGGTTAGCCCCGGCTGCTACGATTATTATGAAAAAGAGATCGGAAACGACCGCTGAGTCAAAAAAAGAGGATAACGTTCGAGACAATTCTATGCCAGAAGAAGAAGAACTAGTACGAATCAAACAAGACCGCATAATAGAATTTAATGAACTGAAGGGTTATGAATCTCTAATACAGACAATACAAACGATGGATATGCCGCAGCAACATGAGATTACACTCTTACTAGAACAGAGTGTACAAGAAGAAGAATCAATGGCATATTGGTATAAAATTCATGAACCTTTGGTAATTGATAAATTATGGCCAAAGATGATCCATGCTTCAATAAGACGTGGCCAAAAGTTTCTTCTTAATCACATTAGTTCCAAGATTCTGCTCATTATTTTATACGCTGACCTGGCTGGCTCTACTACTATGAGTATGACCTTATCCATAGATAAACTTGTGGATGTAATTAGAGTATTTGCCCACGAAATATCGCATGTAGTAGATAGTCATGGTGGATATGTCTTAAAATACGCAGGCGATGCAGTAATCTCATTTTTTCCTAGTCGTGTCAACAAAAAGGACAAATATCTTGCATCAGACACATTGGTAGAATGTGGCAAATCGATGATTAATGTAATCAGGGAAACTAATGGGATACTCAATAAAAAATTTGGTTATCCAGAACTATTTACCAAGATCGGTATAGACGCAGGAGAAATGCAATTGTTCAGTACGGCTACAACCAAGACTCGCCTATTGACGTACTGGGATATAGTATGAATATAGCGTCAAAGATAACTTCTCTAACAGGCGCGAACAAAATATCTATAGGAGAGAATGTATACAAGTCATTAGACCATAAAACACAAAGAGAATTTCACGAGTTATCCATGCCCGATAACAAATGGAAATATATTAACTATGGTACTGATAGACCTTACAAAGTCTACACGCTGAATACTTAGCCATTACGGAATTTGACTGTGCGTCGCACTGTTAGAATAAACACGACCACTAATGCGACTTCTCTATCTGTAATTGCATATCACATTAATGCATATCGCGTTAAGTCTTGGGTTCTACGCCAGATGAACTTGTATTTCTAGGTACTGGGATTGTCTAAGCATCTGCCGTTCTTACATGTGATGCCAAACTGACAAGGTGGGGAAAATGTCAAAATCGCACCTAAGATATATTTAAGATTGGGAACCATCATCGTCATGATAATTACATTATAAGAAGTTTTTTCTAAAGTTTCGCAAACAATTTGGCATATTATATATAAGTCACTGAAATATAGGAGTGCAAAAAAGTTAGGCAAAATGTAAAATTTCTAGGTTTGTTGTGTATGAGCATAACTCTTCTTCTGGGCTTTATCCCTCCCACCAATTCCGGCTTTGCTA
>Ga0111539_10008888_pt1 | contig 12718 bp, 7 predicted proteins | sample RhiMethybrSRZTD1_FD_79667 | JGI IMG/M metagenome (GOLD analysis project Ga0111539, IMG submission 79667) | Populus rhizosphere microbial communities from Tennessee, USA - Rhizosphere MetaG P. TD hybrid SRZTD1 (version 2) (version 2) | ecosystem: Host-associated > Plants > Roots > Rhizosphere >...
AGGAAGGCGTCGCGCCCACCGAGTACGGCTTCGGCGGCTCGCCCGTCGTGCTCGGCGAGCGCATCGTGCTCGACGCGGCCAGCGTCGTCGCGCTCGACCGCGCGACGGGCAAGACGCTGTGGAAGACGCCCGACGTCACGGCCTACTATTCGACGCCCACGCCGTGGAGCTTCGAGGGCCAGGACGTCGTCGCGAGCTTCACGCGCGCGGGCCTGTACTTGCACGACCTCGCGAGCGGCGAGCAGCGGCGCTTCTTCCCGTGGCGCAAGGGCGAGACGAGCGTGAGCGCGGCCTCACCCGTCATCGTCGACGCGCACCGCATCTTCCTCTCGTCGGGCTACGGGCACGGCGGCGTGATGGTCGACCTCGCGCCCGAGACGCCGGCCGCGCAGTGGGAGTACCAGGGCATCAAGACCACGCTCACGGGGTGCGTGCTCGTCGACGGTGCGCTCTACGGCTTCGACGAGCAGATGCTGAAGTGCATCGACCTCGAGGGCCAGGAGCGCTGGCGCAAGCGTGGGCTCGGTCAGGGCGCGCTCATGGCGGCGGACGGCCGTCTGATCTGCGTCTCGGGCAATGGCGAGCTCGTGATCGTCGCCGCGGACCCGGCCGAGTACCGCGAGCTCTCGCGCACGCGCGTGGTGAACGGCGGGAGCTTCTGGGCCTCGCCCGTCCTGTGCAACGGCCGCATCTACGTGCGCAGCGGCGAGGGCACGCTCGCCTGCCTCGACCACCGCAAGGCCAGCAAGTGACGCGTCGCGAACGCCGTCCCGAGCAGTCCGGCGACGATCGATAGCCCGCACGAGTAGCGATCCGGGCGTGCTCCGACCCTCGTGATCGAGGAGCTGCTCGTCAGGAAAGGCGCGGCTCGCTGGCCGCACGAATCGGGATTACCTGTTCGGCGGAGGGGGACGTTCCGTCCTCCATCGGTGCCTCGAGGGCATTCGCTCAGACGGACACGGCCTGATGGCCGTGCACTCGAGCGGCCGCCGGAACGAAGGAGGGAGTCGATGAACACTTCACGTCGCGCATCCACGCTGCACTCGCCGTCATTCCTCGCAACGCTCGCGCTGGTCGCGATCGCCCTTCCCTCCGCGCCGAGCGCTCAGGTCGGCAGCGTGCTCTCGGAGCAGAAGATCAGCCAGACCACGGGCGGATTCGGGGGAACCCTCGGCCCGGCGGGCGGGTTCACGGAGTCCATGGGCGCGGTGGGTGACCTGGATGGCGACGGCAACGTCGACCTCGCGGTGGGTCAGCCCGACGACCCCGATGGAGGTGCGGCGCAGGGGGCGCTGTGGATCGTCTTCCTGAACGCGGATGGGAGCGTGAAGGGACAGCAGAAGATCAGCGAGACGAACGGCGGCTTCGGAGGAGTGCTGGACCCGAACGATCGCTTCGGCAAGTCGGCCGCCGGCCACGGCGACCTGGACGGCGACGGCGTCCTCGATCTCGCCGTGGGCGCCTACCAGGACACCGACACCGGCACGGTCAAGGGCGCCGTGTGGATCCTGTTCCTGAACGCGAACGGGACCGTGAAGACGCAGCAGAAGATCAACGAGTTGAACGGCGGCTTCGGGGGCGATCTCGATACCACCGACTACTTCGGATACTCCGTCGCCGGCCTCGGCGACCTGGACGACGACGGGGTCGAGGACCTCGCGGTCGGGGCGGTGCTCGACGGCAAGGGCGCGGTGTGGATCCTCCGCCTGAACTCGAACGGCACGGTGAAGGCGGAGCAGAAGATCAGCCAGACCGACGGCGGATTCGGCGGCACCATCAACGGGAACGAGTTCGCCTCGTCCCTGGCGGGAATCGGCGACCTGGACGGAGACGGGGTCGAGGATCTTGCCGTCGGCCAGGACGGCGCGTCCGACGGCGGCTTCCAGAGGGGTGCGGTGTGGATCCTGTTCCTGAACGCGGACGGCACCGTGAGCTCGGAGCAGAAGATCAGCCAGACGAGCGGAGGCTTCGGAGGGATGCTGAGCGGGGGCGGTCTCTTCGGCTGCTCCGTCTGCGCCCTCGACGACCTGGACGGCGACGGAATCGAGGATCTGGGCGTGGGCCAGCTCCTCGGCAACGACGGCGACACCGCTCAGGGTGCGGCCTGGGTCCTGTTCCTGAACACCGACGGCACGGTGCTGGACGAACAGAAGATCAGCGCGACCCAGGGTTCCTTCGGCGGCGACCTCGACGCCAACGACAACTTCGGCCGCTCGGTGGCCGCGCTGGGTGACCTGGACGGCGACGGCAACGTCGACATGGCCGTGGGCGCGCGCAACGACGACGACGGCGGCAGCAACCTGGGCGCGGCGTGGATCCTGTTCCTCGCACCCGAGAACATCGCGCCGACGCCGCTGTGCCCGCCGCTGGTGTGGGCCATCGACGGCAAGGTGGGACCGCCGGGCGAGGTGGTGTTCTTCTCCGTGCCGGCCACGGACGACCACGATCCGGCGCCCACGGTGCTCTGCGTTCCGCCATCGGGGAGCACCTTCCCGTTCGGCACGACGATCGTCACCTGCACCGCCACCGACGCGGCGGGGAACCAGGGGGTGTGCATGTTCCCGGTCACCGTGGTGCCGACCGTCTGGCCGCGGAGCCAGCTGTAGCCGTGCGAGGAGCCGGGGCCTGCGCCTCGGCCGCGCGTGCACGCGAGACCGCAGCAAGAAACGCGGTCTCTGGCTGCACGCTCGTGCGACGACGTCGGGCTCCGGCCGCTTCGCCGTCGTGGACCGGAAGCTCCACACGCTCGGCCTCGACGACGACAACGGGGCTCGACGACTTCGCGGGCAAGGAGCGCTGGCGCAGGCTCGGCAAGGCGCGCTGCCCGCAAGTTGAGCGCGGCGGCGCGTCGCGCACCCACGCGGCGTTCGAGCCGGGTTAGGATGAGGGCTCGCTCGAGCCCTCCACCACGGGCGCCCTCGATGGCGCCCGGGCTCCGGAGGACTCCGGGCGCGTTGTCCTAGGTCCGCTTCCGCATCGCTCGTTGTCCCATGAATCGTCCTTTCGGGGCGCTCTGCCTCGGTCTCCTCACCTGTGCTTTGTGGGTTCCGCTGCGCGGCCACGCGCTGTACGCGAAGAGCGACCTGCACGGCTTCCTCGTGCCCGAGATCGCGCTGCACCTGGGCGAGTCGCACGAGGGCGCGCTCGCGCTGTGGGATCCCTACGTGGAGCTCGGCCGGCCGGCGATCCACTACGGCGGACTGTCGCCGGCCTACTGGCTGTGCCGCGTCGTCAGCTGGTTCAGCGACGATCCCTGGCAGGCGTACACGCTGCTCGTGCTGGCGACGCTGGTGCTCGGCGGCCTCTTCGCGTTCGGGCTGTTCCGCGCGCTCGAGCTCGATCCGTGGGCCAGCGCCGCGGCGGCGCTGTTCTTCGCCTTCGCGCCGTTCCAGACGCACACGGCGCTGTACGTGAGCTTCGCGAGCGGCACGACGTGGACGATGGGACTGGCGTTCGCGCTCGTGCGCCTGCTGCGCGCGCGCACGTTCGGGAACGGGCTCCTCTTCGCGCTCGTCGTGCACTCCGCTCTGCTGGCGAGCTACCCGCAGCAAGTCGTCTGGAGCGCCTGGCTCGGGCTCGTGCTGCTCGTCGCGCTCTGGCCGCGGCGCGGCGAACGCGGAGCGCTCTTCCTCGCACTCGCGGGCTGGGGAGCCGTCGCCGTGCTGGCCTCGGTGCCCGTGCTCGCCGACCTCGTGGTCAAGTCGCGGGAAGCCGTGCGCCAGGGCTTCATCGCGTCGATGTTCGACAAGCCCCTGCCGATGAGCGCACGCACGTGCCTCGCCTGGCTCGGCGAGCTCGGCGATCCGCTGCTGGACGGGCGCAAGCGCTTCGCCAGCGAGGGTCTGTGGGGCTCGTCCCTGACTCCGCTCGGGGGAGCGGCCGTGCTCGTGGCGCTGTTCGCCGTGCGCACGCGCCTCGTGCGCTGGCTCGCTGGCTTCGTGGGCGTGACGCTGCTCTTGACGTTCGTCCGGCCGACGTACGTGTTCGCGGCGCAGCACCTGGGGCTGGGGCTCTCGCTGTTCCTGCCGTTCGGAGCGGCACTCGCGCCGTGCGCGCTGCTCGTCGCGCTCGGGCTCGATCACTGCCTGCGCGTGCGAGGCGGGAGCGCTCGCGTGGCGCTGGTGCTTCTCTTTCCGGTCCTCGCGCTGGCCGGTGCGATCGCGTCGGGCAAACCCCTGGTGGGCGGGAACGGCGCCGCGCTGATCGTCTTCACGGTGGGCGCGCTCGTGATCGTCGCGCCGCGCCCGCTCGGGCTCACGGCCGTCGCCGTAGGCTCGGCCTTCTACTACGGAACACTCTCGCTGCCGAACGAATCGCGCGCTCACATCGAGCGCCGCATCGAGCGCGTGCAACCGCTGGTGAAGACGATCGCGGAGCACGTTCATGACGGACGGTTCACCTGGTTCGGCCGGGAGCGTCCGCTGTACCTCTCGCCGAACACCGAGCAGCTCTACGGCCTGTCGAGCATCCAGAGCTACGACTCGCTCGCGCCGCGCCGCTACGAGGCCTGGACCGAGCGCGTCAGCGCGCGCGGCAGCCGCTTCCACGGCCGCTTCTTCGAGTCGATCACCGACCTCGAGCACCTCGCCACGCCCGACTTCCGCCGCGCGGACGTGCGCGTGCTCTTGTCGAAGAGGCTGCTCGCGCACGAACGCCTGCGGAGCGTGGCCCGCGTCGGGCCGGTGTATGTGTACGAGATCGCCGGCAGCGCGCCGCGCGCCGCGTGGGTGTCCGAGGCGGCGTGCGCGCGAGAAGCGGACGGATTGCGGCTTCCACCGGCCGAGCTCTCCGGCGACGGTGTCGAGCGCCGCACGGGTCCGGCCGAGCGCATCGCGCTCGCGCTCCTTCCGCGCGCCGAGCCGGGCGTGCTCTGGCTCGGCCAGCAGTTCCACCCGCACTGGCGCGCGCGCAGCGAGGCGGGCGAGCTCGCGACCGTGCTGCTCGACGGCTTCTGGCAGGGCGTGCTCGTGCCGCCGGGAACGCGCGAGCTCGTGCTCGAGTTCCGACCGTGGGTGCGGCTCGCGTGGCTGCCGCAGCTCGCCTTCGCGCTCGCCGGCTTCGGCCTCCTCGCGCGCCGCTGGTACTCGCGCATGCGGCACCAGCAGCAACCGCGGCAGAGACGCGCTCGCCTGCGCCATCACGCGGTCAGCCGGTAGACGAGCGGGCGGCTGTGCGAGCCGCCCGCTCGCGAAAGCTCGAGATCTACGACCCGACGCTCTCGAGCAGGCCGTTCGACAGCGTGGTCTGTCCTCCACCGAGACGGATCCCCTGCGTCGTGAACTCGATCCCGCACAGCGACGGATCGGGCGGGACCTCGAGCGAGAACGAGGCCGTTCCGCCGACGAAGAGCTGCGCGGTAAGACCGAGCACGTCAGGTCCCGGCGGCAGGAAGAGCTGCCCGATCGAGAGGTTCACGGAGATCGGGTTGCCGAGCCGTCCCTTCACGAACCCGAACGTGCCACCGCCCGTGTTGTCGGTGAGCGTCCAGCTCACGGTCGAGCCCAGCTGCGGCGCAGTGCCGGTCAGGATCTCGGGGTTGATGCCCGTCCCCACGACGAACTCCACCGTCGCCTCCAGGCACTGGCGGAGCTCGAGATCGTCGAGGGCGAAGTCGTTGCCGTCCTCCGCTCCGGCCGTGTCGATGATGCGGAGGTGCATCGTCGCGGCCGTCGCGACGAACGTGAAGTACGACGAGCGCCACACTCCGTCGGCGAACGAGGGAGCGGTGACCGTGAGCATCGGCGCCCAGGCCACGCCGTTGGCGGAGGTCTGGACCTCTAGCGTCGGCGGCGTGGCGAAGCCCTGCGACACGTACATCCACCAGAACCGGAAGGCGTACGCGTCTCCCACCGAGAGGCCGCCCACGCTCTGCTGCCAGACGCGGATGCCCGGGGAGCCGTCGACCACCATCATCCACATGCCGTTGCCCGGCGTGTGGTCCGCCACGGAGAGCAGCCCGGGGTTCCAGGACTGCGGGTTCGCAACCAGGAAGTAGTCGCCCGGGTTCAGGAAGGGACCGCCGTTGAAGTTGTAGTCGCTGACGTAGCCCGCTGCGCCGCCCTCGAAGCTCGGGTTCAAGATCAGGTTCTGCGCGGATGGCGAGGCGCCGAGTCCTCCGGCGACGAACGCGGCCCAGGCCAGCGTTCTCGTGACTCGACGAGCCGACCACCACGCGCACGCGCGCTTCTCCATGATCCCCTCCTCTGATTTCCGGCCGGCGCCCGGCCGGGACTCCTACTCGCGCGGAGCCGAATGACTCCGCGCTCCCCGGAAGTCCAAGGGCGATGCGAAGTCGTGCGCTGCGCGGATTCCCGGATTCATGGCGGACGAAGGACGCCCGCGCTTCAGCGCTCGAACGTCAGCACCCAGATCGACATCCCGTACAGCGCCTTCGTCTCGTGCGGGAACTGCTTCCGGAGGTCCTTCAGCATCGGCATGTGGTCGGGGATGCTGCGCCCCATGAAGAAGACGCGCGAGTACGGCGAGAAGTCGGTGCCGGGCGGGAACGTGAAGTCGGGGAGGAAGTCGACGAGGTGCGGGAGCTCGCGACCGGGAGGCAGGAGCCGCGGCGCGTAGTAGTTCCACGCTCCCGAGTGCGGGAAGAGCCGCGGTTGCCACTCGGCGGCGACGACGGCGTCGGACGCGTTCGCGCGCGTCACGATCGAGCGCACCGCGGAGCGATTGTCCTCGCGACCCGGATCGCGCACGTTCAGGACGCACAGGTACAGTGCGGCGACGACGGCGAAGCTCGCGGCGCTGCGCCGGAGCCCGGCGAGCGGACCCGGGGCGTACGCGCCGCGCGCCGTGAGGAGCGCGAGCGGCACCACCGCTCCCGCGATGTACCGCCACTCGAAACCGGCGCGCGGGGTGATCCACGACGCGAGCGCGCTCCACGCGGGGAGCAGCACGGCGGAGGCCAGGACGACGAGCCACGTGCCGCTGGCGGAGCCCTCGGAGTCCGTCGCCCGCGCGCGCTGTCGCGCGAGGATCCGCACCGACGCGAGCAGCGCGAGCCCGAGCAAGAGCGCTCCCGCCGCGAGGAAGACGAGGCGCAGCGCGGCTCCGCCGAGCCGGACGTTGAGGTACACGAGGTGCACCATGCCCTCGAGCAAGCGCTGCGGCGATCCGTCCGAGCCGCCGGGCGGCAGCTCGTGCGCGAGCTGCGCCGGGAAGCCCCACGCGAACCACGGAGCGGAGAGGGCCGCGGCGATGCCGAGCGCCACGAAGAGCCGGCGCAGCCCGGGCCGCAGCTCCGCGTGGACGATCGCGGCCAGGATGCAGGCCGAGACGATCACCGCCAGCGCGTGGACGAAGTGATAGTGCGTGTGCAGCCCGACGACGGTCCACAGGACGCCGCGCGCGAGCCCGCGCCGTTCCTCGAGCAGGTCCAGCGCGGCGCCGAGGAACCCGGCGAGCGCCAGCGTGAGCAGCGAGTACATGCGCAGGTCCGAGCTCATCTCGAGGTTCAGCGACGAGCACGCCACGAACAGCGTCGCCGTCGCGCGCGCGGCCCGGTTCGGCAGGCGCCGCGCGATCTGCCACACCACGGGAACCGTCAGGACGCCGTAGAGGATCGCGGGGATGCGCAGGACGAGCTCGTCCTCGCCGAGCACCGCGCGCACGACGCGCAGCACGAGGAACGAGAGCGGCGGGTGGTTGTCCTGCTTCAGCCGGTGGAAGAACTCCGCCAGGTCCGGCGCGCGGATGTGGTAGAGGCTGTGGAAGTCGTCGAGCTGCAGGCTCGTGATCCACGAGCTGGCGACGCGCAGGACGAGCGCGAGCACCGTGATCGAGGCCAGCACGAGAGCGTCGCCCCCGCGCTCGCTGCGGCGCGCTCCGAGCTCGGGCGTGTCCGTCACGCGTCCCCGCAAGGAAGCGTCACGCCGACCGATCCGCCTTCTTTCGCGCGACCGCGAGCAGGTTCACGGAGGGGAAGCGCACGACGCGTCGCTGCTGCCGGGTGCGCACGAGCACCTGGCCGAGGAGGCGTCCGGCCGGGCGCCAGAGCTTCGCGCTGCGCTGGGCGATGAACTCGGCCGTGCACACCCAGGCGTGCGGCTCGACCTTCACCGGCTCGAAGCCCGCACGCTCGAGCATCCCCGTCAGGCTCTTCTCCGTGAAGTAGAAGAGGTGCTCGCTCGCCTTGTCGAAGCCCACCCAGCGCGGGCCCATGGCGCGCGCCCACCAGCTGCCGACGTTCGGCACCGTCATCAAGAGGTGGCCGTCGTCGGCGAGCAGGCGCCGCGCTGCGCGCAGGATCTCGACCGGGTCGGAGATGTGCTCGAGGAAGTCCCACATCGTGATCACGTCGAACGGGACCGGACTCTCGAGCTCCTCGAGGCGACCCGTGCGGATGTCGAGCCCGAGCCGCTCGCGCCCGAGCTGCGAGGCGTACGGCGAGAGCTCGATGCCCTTCGTCTCGTATCCCGCGCCGCGCGCCACGGTCAGGAACGCGCCCGTGCCGCACCCCACGTCGAGCACGCGGCCGACGGGGCACACCGAGCGCAGCGCGCCGAGGTAGCGGTCGAAGCGCAGCGCGACCTCGTCCGGCAGCGGGAAGCGCAGGAACTTCGCCGCGTTCTGCTCGAAGTACTGCGGGTCGTAGTACTGCTCGACGTCCGCCGACGCGGGCTGCGGATTCGCGAAGGTGAGCCCGCAGCCCAGGCACTTCACGATGCGCACGCCCCAGCGGACCGTCACGATCCGGTAGCGCGCGCCGTCGGTGCACACGGGGCACGCGATGTCCCTGGTCGTGACCATGTGGCGGAGAACGAGAATGCCATGCTATCCGAGAAGACGCGGCGTGGGCTCGGCGGGCGAGCCTCCTCGTCTCAGTCCGCCGTGCCCTGCGGACCGGTGTAGCGCGCCAGCTTGCTGTAGAGCGTCTTGGGCGACACGCCCAGCTCGGCCGCGGCCGCGCGCTTGTTGCCCGCGTGCTTCTCCAGTGCCGAGAAGACGGCCAGGCGCTCGAGCTCCTCGATGTCGAGCGTGGGCAGCGGTCCCGTGGCCGAGCGCTGGCGCGTCACCACCAGGCGCTCGACGTCGGTGGCGGTCAGCGTCGGTCCGCCGCCGAGCGTGGCCAGGCGCGTGATCGCGTTCTCGAGCTCACGCACGTTGCCGGGCCAGTCGAGGCGCGCCAGCGCGGCGAGCGCCGCGGGCTCCAGCGTCAGACGCCGGCCGAGCTTGGCCGACTCGCGTTCGAGGAGCACGCGCGCCAGGAGCTGGACGTCGCCGTCGCGCACGCGCAACGGGGGCACCTCGACGACCAGCGGCGCCAGGCGGTAGTACAGGTCCTCGCGGAAGCGTCCCGCTCCGACCTCGGCCAGCAAGTCGCGGTGCGTGGCGGCGACGACGCGCACGTCCACCTGCTGCACGCGGTTGCCGCCCACGGCGCGCACCTCTCCGAACTGCAGCGCGCGCAGGAGCACGGGCTGGACGGTCAGCGGCAGCTCGCCGAGCTCGTCGAGGAACAGCGTGCCGCCGTGCGCGGCCTCGAACAGTCCGGAGCGCCGGCGATCGGCGCCGGTGAACGCGCCGCGCTCGTGGCCGAAGAGCTCGCTCTCGACCAGGTTCTCGGGGATCGCGCCGCAATGCACGATCACGAAGGGCTGCGGGGCGCGCGGGCTCCCGGCGTGGATGGCGCGCGCGACGAGCTCCTTGCCCGTGCCGCTCTCGCCCTGCACGAGCACGTGTGCGGCGCTGGGAGCGACGCGCGCGATCAGGGCGCGCAGCGCCTGGACGGGTGCCGAGGTGCCCAGGATCTCCGCGCCGCCCGCGGAGTCGGTGTCCGTCAGCCGGCGCAGTCGGCGGTTCTCCTGGAGCAGGTCGCGCTCGTTGCAAGCGCGGCGCAGCGTGCGCTCGAGCGCCTCCAGCGGGATCGGCTTGGTGAGGAAGTCGTGCGCGCCGAGGCGCATGGCCTCGACCGCCTCGCGCACGGCTCCGTGGCCGGTGAGCAGCACCACCGGAAGGGTGCCGTCGGCCTCGCGCAGCCGGCGCAGGAGCTCGAGACCGTCCATCTCCGGGAGACGCAGGTCGATCAACGCCACGTCCGCGGGTTCGCGCGCGATGTGCTCGAGCGCGGCGTGCGGCGTGGAGAACGCCGCCACAATGCAGCCGAAGCCCTCGAGCTCGCGGCGCAGGACCTCGCGCAGAGTCGGATCGTCGTCCACGAACAGGACGCGGCGCCCCTTCATCCGGCGGCTCCTTCGAGCGGCAGGCGCACGCGGAAGCGCGCGCCGCCGCTCGGGGCTCGCGAGACGACGACCGTCCCGCCATGGCTCTCGATCACCGCCGCCACGAGCGACAGTCCGAGCCCCGTCCCCTCGCCGTGCCGCTTCGTGGTGAAGAAGGGCTCGAACACGCGCTCCACGAGCTCGGGGGGCACGCCTGGACCTTCGTCGTCCACGTCGAGCACGGCGACGCCCTCCTCGCGCGAGAGCGTCACGCGCACGGTGCCGCCTCGCGGGCTGGCGTCGCGCGCGTTCAGCACGAGGTTGACGAGTGCCTGGAGGAGCTCGCCGGTGTTGCCGCGCACGGTCAGCGCCTCGGGCGCCGACGTCTCCACGCGCACCCCGCGCTGCTCCGCCGGATGCCGCGTGACGCGCTCGAGCTCGACCAGGAGCGCTCGCAGGTCGACGTCCGCGGTGGGCGGCGGATCGCTGCGCGCCAGCGCCAGCAGGCGCTGCGTGATGTCGCGCGCGCGATAGGCCTCGGAGGCGATCGTGCGCAGGTAGTCCTCCTGCTCGCCGGGCGCCAGCGTCCCGCGCTCGATCCTGCGCTGCAGTCCCTCGGCGCTCGAGGCGATCGAGGCCAGCGGGTTGTTGATCTCGTGCGCCACGCCCGCGGCGAGCACGCCGAGGTCCGCGTAGCGAGCGGCGCGGGCGAGCTCGCGCGTGCGCGTCGCGACGCGCCGTTCGAGCGCCACCTGCGTCGCGGCGACGCGGCTCGCCATGGTCTCGAAGGCACTCGCCAGCGCGCCGATCTCGTCGCCGCTGTCGATGCCCGGTCCGGGACCGAACTCTCCGCGCCCGAGCGCCTCGGTGTGTCTCTGCAGCGCCTTCAAGGGCAACACGATGGCGCGCAGCGCCAGGAGCAGCGCTCCCGAGAGGCACGCCGCGACGACGACCACGGTCCAGGCCTGGATCTGTGCGGCGCGCCGTGCGCGACCGCGCAGGTCGCCGGCCGCGTGCTCGGCCTCCTCGGCCGCCTCGGCGCTGAGCTGACGGCCCGTCTTGCGCATGCGCTCCACCATCGCGTGCTCGTCGGCGTCGATGCCCTCCGGGGTGCGGACGCGCTCTCCGAGCCGGCGCAAGTCCTCGTCCACGGCGCGCGTCATGGAGAGCTCCTCCTCCTGGTGCTCGGCGCGCGAAGGATCGGCATGGCCCTCGGGGCCGGCATTCATCTCGGAGAGCAGCGCGAGCACGTCGCCGAGCTGCGTCGTGAGGAGCCCCAGGACGACCTGGTCGTCGGGATGCCGGCGGCGCATCTGCAGCAGCACCTCGATCGACTCGAAGTGCGCGTCGAGGTCGTTCGTCAGGGCCAGCTCGCGCGACTCCTCGAGCAAGCGCTGTGCATCCGTGCGGATCGAGAGCAGGTGCACCACGACCACGGTGCAGACCGCCGCCAGCAGCAGCACCACACCGAGGTACAGGACGCCCAGCTTGCGTCCCAGTGAGAAGCGCACGCGCCGGTCCAACGCGCTGCGATTGTGTCAGGTGGTCCGGCGCGGTGCACGTCGCACGTGCCGCGCGAGCCACAGCAGCGCCGCCGGGAGCCACAGGAGGTTCGCGCCCCAGGCCGCGAAGATCGTCACGCCGGCCAGCACGCCGAACTCGCGCGTCGTCGTGAGCTCGCCGGCCATCCCGGCCAGGAAGCCCAGCCCCAGGACCAGCGACGCGACGGTCAGCGCGCGGCCGCTCCGCCGCAGCACGCGGGCCATCGCGCGGCGCGCGTGGCTGGAGCGGGCGTCCTCGCGGAAGCCGTGCAGCAGGTAGATGGCCTGGTCGATCACCAGCCCGAGCACGACCGAGCCGATCATCGCCGAGGCGACGGACAGCGGCCGCCCGAGGAGCCCGAGGCCGCCGTAGAGCAGCGCGCAGGGGAGGAAGTTCGCGGCGAGGCCCAGCGCCGTCAGCGGCCACGAGCGCAGCGCGAGCCACAGGCACGGCACCATCGCCAGGAACGACGCAGCGAGGCCCCAGTTCGAGCCGCGCGCGATGGCCCCCGAATCGCGCGCCATGCGCACGGCCATGCCCGTGGCGTGCGCCTCCTTCCAGCCGAGCGCGCGTGCGAGCTCTTCCGCCGCGTCGAAGGTCGCCTCGCGCGCCGTCGTCCCCGCCGGACGCAGGAGCGCCGAGACGAGCGCGCTCCCGTCCGCCGTACGCCGCGGTACTCCGGCCGGTCCGACGACGCCGTCGAGCGTGGTGAGGCGTTGTTGCAACGCGAGCAGGGCCGGAAGGCCGCCGGCTGGTGAGGGAGGCTCGAGCAGGAGGTCGAAGGTCTCCGTGCCTCCCAGACGTCGTCCGATGTGGTCGGTCGCGATCCGAAACGGGTGCCGTGCGGGCAGGATGCCGATCGGATCCGTGTCCACGGTCATGCGCCACCAGCCCCAGCCGAACAGGGCCACGAACGCGAGCGCGCCTGCGATCAAGGCCGGCGCGGCGCGCGCCAGCGAGCGCGCGAACGCGACCGATCCGCCGTGCCAGAACCCGTGACCTGC
>Ga0111539_10008890_pt1 | contig 12717 bp, 12 predicted proteins | sample RhiMethybrSRZTD1_FD_79667 | JGI IMG/M metagenome (GOLD analysis project Ga0111539, IMG submission 79667) | Populus rhizosphere microbial communities from Tennessee, USA - Rhizosphere MetaG P. TD hybrid SRZTD1 (version 2) (version 2) | ecosystem: Host-associated > Plants > Roots > Rhizosphere >...
GCGATGACGCAGCTCGCCGCGGAAGGCGCGACGCTCGATGTCGCCGCAGCGGCGACCGCGCTTGCGCCGCTCGCTGCGAAAGCCCTCGGCCTCGACTGGAACGGCGTATGGAGCGGCGCGCTCGTTCAGAGCGCGATCAGTACGACGCCGCTGTCGGTCAGGTCCTGGTAGATCCGGTCGAGATGGGCGCGGCTTTCCGCGCGGATCGTGTAAGTGAGCGCGAGAAATCGGCCCTTGCTGCTGGTCCGCTCACTGATGCGCTCGGGCGCGAGCGGCCCGGCGTGACGCTCGACGATCGCGAGGGTAAGGGTCCGGAACGACTCCGAGTCGCGGCCCATCACCTTGATCGGAAATTCGGTCGGGAACTGGAAGAGCTCGTCACGGTCGCTCATGCGGGCAATTCGGTCGAGAACTCCCGCTGCGTCGCCTTGAAAGCGGCGTAGATACGGCGATAAACGGGTCCCGGCGCGCCGGCGCCGACAGGCTTGCCGTCGAGCACCGCGATCGAGCGGATGCCGCCGCCCGCCGAAGCGATCAGGAGCTCGTCGGCGTCCCGCACCTCGGCCTCGGTGACGGGACGGCGCTCCGAGGCGATCCCTTCGCGCTCGGCAAGCTCGAAGATCACGCCACGTGTCGTGCCTGGCAGGATCGCATTCGTCTGCGGCGGCGTCAGGATGCGGCCGCCCTTCACGACGTGTGCGCTGCTCGCGCTGCCCTCGGTGAGCATGCCGTCGCGCATGAGGAGCGTCTCGGTCGCGCCGGCGTCGGCGGCAATCCAGCGCAACAACACGTTGCCGAGGAGCGACGTGGACTTGATGTCGCAGCGCGACCAGCGGATGTCCTCGGCCGTGATGCCAGCGACGCCTTTCTCGATCGCCGCGGCCGGGATGTCGGGCAGTTTCTGCACGGAAGCGAAGATCGTCGGCCGCGTGCCGGCCAGCGGCACGTGATTGCGCTCGGGCTCGACACCGCGCGTAACCTGCACGTAGAGGAGGAGATCGCCGCCTCCGTTGCCGTGGACCAACTTGCCGAATGCCTTGAGCCACCCCGCGCGGTCGAGTGGCGATTTCATGCGGATCTCGGCGAGGCTGCGGTCGAGCCGCGCCATGTGCGGTTCGAAGCGGTAGGCGCGCCCGGCGTAGACGGGCAGCACCTCGTAAGCGCCGTCGCCGAACAGGAAGCCGCGGTCAAGCGGAGAGATATGCGCCTCCGCGAGCGGCAGCAGCCGGCCGTCGAGCCACACGAGTGGAAGGGGCATCAGGCAAACCAGGACAGGATCGTGTCCCAGATCCTGCGGAAAATGTTGCCGCGCGGGACGTCGGCGATGGGATGCAGGGGAGCCTCCGCGACGACCTTGCCGTCGACCAGGGCGCGCAGGACACCGACGCGGTCTGACTTCGTGAGCGGTGCGAACACGCGCGGCGCGAGCTCGACCTGGTACTCGACGCGCCCGGACTGGCCGCGGCGCATCGTCATCACGAGATCCTCGCCGAGGCCCACCGCGGCCTCGCCTCCCGGCGCCTTGTAAATGCGCTGCATGGCGACCTGCTCGCCACCCTTGCGCAGGGTCTTTGTCTCGTAGAAGTTGAAGCCGTAGTTGAGGAGCGCGAGGCTCGCGTCCTCGCGCGCCTTCATGCTCTTCGTGCCCATGACGACCGAGACGAGGCGCATGCGGTCGCGATGGGCGGAAGCCACGAGGCAGTAGCCGGCGCTGTCCGTCATGCCGGTCTTCATCCCGTCCACGCTCGGGTCGCGCTCGAGCAGGCCGTTGCGGTTCTGCTGCGTGATCTTGTTCCAGGTGAATTCGCGCTGCGAGTACCAGCGATAGTACTCGGGGAATTCGCGGATGATCGCGCGCGCGAGCTTCGCTATGTCGCCGGGCGACATCTTGTGGTTGTCGCCGGGCAGCCCGGTCGCGTTCTGGAAGTGGCTGCGCGTCATGCCGAGGCGCTCGGCGTACTGGTTCATGAGCGCCGCGAAGGTGTCTTCGGTCCCGGCCACGGCTTCCGCGAGTGCGATCGTCGCGTCGTTGCCGCTCTGCACGATCATCCCCTGGATCAGCACCTCGACCGGCACGCGCGTGTTGAGGTCGAGGAATGTGCGCGAGCCCTCGGAGCGCCAGGCGTGCTCGCTGATGGGCACCAGCGTGTCGAGCTTGAGCTTGCCTTCCCGGAGGGCGTGGAACACGGCGTAGGCCGTCATCAGCTTCGTGATGCTCGCGGGCTCGGTCGCCTCGTCGGCGCGACGGCCGGCGAGGACCTGCCCGCTCTGCAGATCCACCAGGACCCAGGCGGTGGCCTCGAGGGCCGGTGGCGGAGGCACGGGCGGCTCGGCGGCGCGGGCGGCGAGGGAGGCGGCGAGCAGGACCAGGGCAGGAATGATTCTCAAGGGGGACCTCGCGGGTTGGCAGTCACTCATTATTAAAGCGCGAGCCGGGCGCCCTCGGCGCCGGCGGCCCGCATGCGCTCGATGAGCGCGTCGAATTCCGGGAATCCCGTGACAGGACCTGCGCGCACGCGGAACAGCGTGCGGCCGTCGGACGTCGATTCCACGACGCTGACGCCGGCGATCCCGGCGCCACGCAGGCGCTCCGCGAGCGCCTCAGCGTTGGCGCGGCTCGTGAATGCGCCGGCCTGGGCAAAATAGGCGGGGCCCGCGATGACGGCCGCCGCGCCCGCGGCAGCGGACGGTGGGCGCTCGTTGGAGACGGGCATCAATACCGCCGGCGCGGGCGCGGCCGGTGCCGCCACTGTCATTGCGTCCGTCCCGGTGAGGCTTCGCACCTCAACGCGCGCGGTACCGCTCCTGATCATGTCGAGCTGCTCGGCGGCCGCGCGCGAGAGGTCGATGATGCGGCCCTTGGCGAACGGGCCGCGGTCATTCAGGCGTACGACGACGCTCCGGCCGTTGTCGAGGTTGGTGACGCGCACCCAGGCCGGTAGCGGCAGTGTCGGATGCGCGCCGGTCATGCCATTCATGTCATAGGTCTCGCCGGTCGCCGTGCGCCCGCCATGGAAATCCGGGCCATACCAGGAGGCGATGCCCTGCTCGACGTAGCCGACGGCGGTCGGCAGCACGACATATCGATGGCCGCCGACTTCGTAGAAAGGAGGATTGCCGGATTTCGCGCGCGGCTCGTCGCGCGGGACGGCTGCGCCCGCTGGCGGCGCGCCCTGCGTGGTCGGCGCTGGCGGCGGCGCCGGGCGGAGCGGCTCCCGGGCGCAGCCGGCGAGAGCGAGCATGAAGACCACCGTCCACGCGGCTTTCATCCGCGTCATGGCGCGGCAGCCCCGGGCGGCTCGGGCGGCAGCAGCGACTCGATACGCCGGCCGAGGTCGTTTACCGCGAGCGCGTAGAGGACGCTGCGGTTGTAGCGGGTGATCACGCCGAAGTTGTGGAAACCGGCGCGCAGCTCCGGCCCCCCGTCGCCGTCCACCTTGATGAACAGCGCTGGCGCCGTGCCACCCTGCGTCGTCTCGAACGCCAGGCCGCGATCGCGCAGCGCCTTCACGGTCGAGTCCGGTGCAAGCTTGCCGGCCACGAGAGCGTCGGCCTTGGGGAACCAGAGGTTCGCGGGCACGACGACCGGCTCGCCGGCACGCCAGCCGTGGTCGGCGAGGTAGTTTGCGACGCTCGCGATCACGTCCGGCCAGCTGCCCCAGAGGTCACGCTTGCCGTCGCCGTCGCCGTCGACCGCCCAAGAGCGGTAGCTGCGCGGCATGAACTGCGCGTTGCCCATCGCGCCAGCGTACGAGCCCTGCACGACCTTCGTGTCGATGTCCTCCTCGCGCGCGAGCAGCAGGAACTGCTCGAGCTCGGCGCGGAAGTAGCTGGAACGCGGCGGATAGTCGAAGGCGAGCGTCGAGAGCGCGTCCACGACGCGGTACTTGCCGGTGATGCGGCCGAAGAAGGTCTCGGCGCCCAGGATGCCGACGATGACGTGCGCGGCGACGCCGGTCTCGTTCGCGACGCGCGCGATTTCCGCGCGGTGCTCGCTCCAGAATGCGACGCCGGCATTGATCCGCTCAACCGTCATGAAATGGTCGCGGTAGGCGTACCAGGGCATCACCGCTTCCGCGGGCTTCGTCATGAGCTCGATGATGCGGGGCTGGCTAGCGGCGTCCGACAGGATGGCGCCGAGCCAGGCCGCGTCGAAGCCGTGCTTCTTCTCCATCTCTGATGCGAAGGAGCGCACGTCCTCGCGCGCAAGGTCGAGCGCGGCAGCGGGCGTGGCCGCGAAGGCCAGCGCCAAGGCGAGCAACGGCGCACGCAGCGTCCCGGTCGCTGGCTTCATCCTCATCCCACGAGCTTTCTGCTGGAATGCAGCGACATCAGGATACCGAAGCCCGCCATCAGCGTCACGAATGACGTGCCGCCGTAGCTGACGAGCGGCAGCGGGACGCCGACGACCGGCAGGAGTCCCATCACCATGGCCGTATTCACGCCCGCGTACACGAAGAAGGTGAGCGCGATGCTGCCCGCGAGCAGGCGCGAGTAGGCATCGCGGCATTGCAGGGCCATCGTCATGCCGCGGCCGACGATGAAGAGGTAGCCGACGAGCAGCGCGCTCAGGCCAAGCAGGCCAAGCTCCTCGCCGATCACCGCGAATATGAAGTCGGTCGAGCGCTCGGGCAGGAACTCGAGCTGCGCCTGGCTCCCGTTCATCCAGCCCTTGCCAAACACGCCGCCCGAGCCGATCGCGATCTGCGACTGGATGATGTGGTAGCCGGCGCCGAGCGCGTCGCTCTGCGGGTCGAGCAGCGTCAGCACGCGCTGGCGCTGGTAATCGTGCAGGAAATGCCAGGCCACCGGCACGGCAGCGCCGAGGAGCGCGACGCCACCCGCGAGGTAGAGCGGCGAGAGCCCGCTCATCACGAGCACGATCATGCCGGCGGCCATGACGAGGAGCGCGGTGCCGAGGTCCGGCTGCTCGGCGATGAGCGCGACCGGGATCGTCACGATCAGGAACACGGCGCAGACGTCGCGGAACGACGGCGGCAGCGGCCGCTGGTGCAGGTACCAGGCGCACATCATCGGCACCGCGAGCTTCATGATCTCGGACGGCTGGAAGCGCAGGACGCCGAGGTCGAGCCAGCGCTGCGCACCCTTGCCGATGTCACCGGCGAGGGCGACGACGACGAGCAGCACGAGCCCGAGCAGGTAGACAGCCGGAGAGAACATCCTGAGCCAGTGGTCCGGAACCTGCGCCAGCACGACGAGCAGCGTGAAGCCGATGCCGATACGCGCAAGCTGGTTGAGCCAGAGCGAGGTGTTCTCGCCCGCCGCGCTGTAGAGCACGAAGAGGCCGAACACGCTCACGGCGGCGAGAACCGCGAGCAGCATTCCGTCGAGGCGCAGCGCGCGGAGCAGGCGCGCCATGCCGGTCACGGTGCGCTTGGTGCGGGAGTCGCCGAGCTCGCCGTAGATCATGGGGCTTGCTTCGCGAGGTAGGCATCGAAGATCGCGCGCGCGATCGGGGCCGCGGCCGAGGCTCCAAATCCGCCGTTCTCGACCAGCACTGCGACCGCGAGCTTCGGTTCCTCTGCCGGCGCGAAGGCGACGAAGAGCGCATGATCGCGCAACCGCTCGGCGACCTCTTTCTCGTTGTACTTCTCGGTCTGGCCGACGGAAAAGACCTGTGCGGTTCCCGTCTTGCCGGCGATCGAGTACGTCGCGCCACGGCCGATGCGCGCCGCGGTGCCGCGCGGCCCGCTGGTCACCGCGACCATGGCATCGATGATGATGTTCCAGTTCTCCGGGTGCTTGAGCTCGACGTTCGCTAGCGGCACCGGCTTCTTCTCCTCGAGGTTCTTGGTCGCCGGATCGACGAGCGCGCGCACGAGGCGAGGGCGGAAGTGCCGGCCGCGCTCCGCGATGACGGAGGTGGCACCGGCGAGCTGCAGGAGTGTTGCGGTCCAGTAGCCCTGCCCGATGCCGATGATCACCGTCTCGCCGGGGAACCAGGTCTGCTGCTCGGGCCGCGGAAACGCGGACTTCTTCCAGGCGGGCGAGGGCATGATGCCGCTGCGCTCGCCGGCGATGTCTATGCCCGTCGGCTGGCCGAAACCCATGCGCGTCATCGAGTCGTGGATGCGGTCGATGCCGAGCGTGTTCGCGAGCCGGTAGAAGTACACGTCGCAGGACTGCATCACTGCGTTGTACATGTCCATCGAGCCGTGGCCCTCGCGCTTGAAGTCGCGGAAGCGGTGGCGGGAGCCCGGCAGCGAGTAGCTGCCGCCGCAATACGCGTGGTCCTCCGGCTTGATCACGTCGTACTCGAGACCGGCAAGCGCCATCAGCGGCTTGATCGTCGAGCCCGGGGGATAGGTGCCACGCAACACGCGGTTGAAGAGCGGCTGGTTCGGGTCCTCGGTCAGCGCGACGTACTCGTCGCGCGAAATGCCGCGCGCGAAACCATTCGGGTCGAAGGACGGCAGGCTTGCGAACACGAGCACGTCGCCATTCGACGGATCGATCGCGACGACGCCGCCGCGCCGCCCTGCAAAGGCTTCCTCGGCGACTTTCTGCAGCTCGATGTCGATCGTCATGCGCAGGTCCTTGCCGGCCTGCGGCTGGTGCGTCGTCAGCTGCGGGTCGACGCCCTCGGCGAGCTTCGCGGGACGGCCCTCGGCGTTCACGAGGATCTCGCGGTAACCGCTGGCGCCGAGCAGGTCCGACTCGTAGGCGCGCTCGACGCCGGTCTTGCCGATCACGCCGGTGCCGAAATAGCGCTCGCGGTCGACGCGCACGAGGTCGTCGGTGCTGATCGTACCGACGTAGCCGAGCGCGTGCGCGCCGACGCTGCCGTAGGGATAGTGCCGCGCCATGCGCGTCTCGAGCAGCACGCCCGGCAGCTCGTGCCGGTGCACGGCGTAGCGCGCGATCTCCTCGTCGTCGAGCTGGAGCAGGAACGGCACGGCCTCGAACGATCTGCGCGACAGCGCGAGCTGCCGCACGCGCTTTACATCGGCCGCCTCGAGCAGCCCGAAGCGCACCAGGCGCGACAGCGTGTCCTCGAGGTCGCCTGTCTGCTCGCGCACCAGCTCGAGCTGGTAGGCCGGCGTGTTCTCGGCGATGACGCGACCCGCGCGGTCGTAGATGATCCCGCGGTTCGGCGGCAGCGGCTCGATGCGCGCGCGGTTGCCCTGGGAGAGCTCGAAGTAGTGCTCGTGCTGCACGACCTGCAGCCAGAACGCGCGGCCGACGAGCAGGATGGCGACGACGGTGACGAGCCCGCCCGCGAAAAGCGAGCGCTGGAAGAACATCCGCTGTTCGAGTGCGTCGTCCTTGATTCGCACGCGCCGCATCTCGTGGTCCCGCTATCTGCGAGAGGCGAAGCGCGCGTAGAACGCGGTGACGAGCGGCCAGCAGGCGGCGGACACCGGCACCGAGAGCCAGCGCCGCCAGTCGGTCACCGGGTGTCCCGCGACGCCGTCGAGCCAGAACAGCAGGAACTCATGCAGCCACAGGAGCGCGAGGATCACCGCCGACTGCTGCAACGGCGGGAAAGCCCGGACCTGCAGGCGCAGCTTCGAGGCGAGATAGGCGATGATCGTGAGCGTCAGCGCGTGCTGACCGAGCAGCACGCCCTTGAAGCCGTCGAGCGCGAGCCCCGCGCACCAGCCATAGGTGAGGCCGAGCAAGCGCGGCGACAGGAGGCAGAACCAGAGCACCGTCAGCGCGACGAAGTCCGGCCGAAACAGCTCGATGGCATCCGGCAAGGGCACGACGGAGGCGGCGAGCGCGAGGACGGTGAGGCCGACGACGCGGCCCCAGCCGAGGTTGGTGCGTGTGCCGAGCATCATGGCGCGTTTCCCGGCGGCGGCTGCGGGGCCGGCTGTTGGGGCGGCGGCTGCGCCGGCGTCGCTTCCGCGGGCGCATCGATGCCGGTGTCGGGCGGCGCCTCGGTTCGCGCCTCGTCAGGCTTCTCGGCAGGCGTCTCGACAGGCGCCGGCGCGGGCGACGGCGCCTGCGGCGAAGCATTCGTCGTCGTACGCGACGCCGCGGCGGGCTGCGCGGCCGCCGGCCTCGCCTCGGCCGGTTTCGCGACCTGAGGCGCCAGTGGTTCCGGTTTTGGTTCGGTCTCAGGCGGCGGCTCGACGACCGCGTTGTCGAACCACACGAGGAGGATCTCCGGGTCGCGGTCGAGCCCCGCGAGCGGTCCCGCCTCGATTGCGAGCAGGGGCTGCGCGGGATCGCGCACCACGGAAGTCACTTTCGCGACCGGATAGCCCGGCGGGTAGACGCCGCCGAGCCCGGAGCTCACGAGCAGGTCGCCGACGATCACGTCCGCGTTCTGCGGGAGGTACGGGAGCGACAGGAGGCCCGAGCGGCCGGTACCGAGCGCGATGCTGCGCACGCCCGTCCGATTGATTGCGACAGGAATCGCGTGTTCGGGATCGGATATCAGGATGATCTCCGAGGAGACGGGCCCCGCGCGGGTGACCTGCCCGACGATGCCGTTCGCGTCGATCGCGGCCTGGCCGCGGAACACGCCTTCGCGAGTGCCCTTGTTGACGAGCACGCGCTGGCGGAACGGGTCGAGGTCGACCCGTACGATCTCGGCGACGAGCGAGCGCTGCACCGCGCGCGGGGAGCTCTCTCGCACCGCGCGCAGGCGCTGGTTCTCCTGCTCGAGCGCATCGAAGCGCAAGAGCTTCAGGCGCAGGACGAGGTTGTCGGCCGCGAGCTTGACGTTGTCCGCGTCGACGCGCGCCTTGGTCGCGAACGATTCGCGCATCGCCGCCCAGGCGTCGAACGGAGCGCTGACCGCGCGCTGGATCGGGTAGGCGAGCGAGGCGATTCCGTCGCGGATCGCGGCGAGACGATGCTGGCGGTGGTCGGCGACCATGAGCCCTGTGGCCATCGCCGCGAGCACGATGAGGCGCAGCCCCAGCGCGGGGCCGCCGAGGAGCAAGGGGCGGGGATCGGACTCGTGCGAGCTCAATCAGGCCTCAACGGAGGCCGAAAAGCCCCGGATGCTCTTCCGACAGCTCGAGGATGCGACCGCCGCCGCGGGCTACGCAGGTCAGCGGATCCTCGGCGATGACGACCGGCAAACCGGTTTCTTCCATGAGGAGCTTGTCGATGTCCTTGAGCAGGGCGCCGCCGCCCGTCAGCACGATGCCGCGCTCGGCCACGTCGGAGCCGAGCTCGGGCGGCGTCTGCTCGAGCGCCTTCTTGACGGCCTGCACGATGCCCTGCAGCGGCTCCTGCATCGCCTCGAGGATCTCGTTCGAGTTCAAGGTGAAGCTGCGCGGCACGCCCTCGGAGAGATTGCGGCCCTTGACCGACATCTCGCGCACCTGCTGCCCCGGATAGGCCGAGCCGATCTCGATCTTGATGCGCTCGGCGGTCGCCTCGCCGATGAGGATGCCGTAGTTGCGGCGCACGTAGTTCGTGATCGCCTCGTCGAAGCGGTCGCCGCCGACGCGGACGGACTCCGCGTAGACGATGCCGTTCAGCGAGATCACGGCGACCTCGGAGGTGCCGCCGCCGATGTCGAGCACCATCGAGCCGCGCGCCTCGTTGACCGGCAGGCCCGCGCCGACCGCGGCCGCCATCGGCTCGGGGATGACGTCCACGCGGCGCGCGCCCGCGCCCTCGGCGGACTCCTGGATCGCGCGGCGCTCGACCTGGGTCGAGCCGAAGGGCACGCAGATGAGGACGCGCGGCGAGGGACGGAGCCAGCGGTTGCCGTGCACCTTGCTGATGAAGTACTGGAGCATGCGCTCGGTGTAGGTGAAGTCGGCGATGACGCCGTCCTTCATCGGCCGGACCGCGGTGATGTGGCCCGGCGTGCGGCCGAGCATGCCCTTCGCTTCGGCGCCCACAGCGACGATGATCTTGCCGCCGCGGCCCGGCTCGTCCTGGACCGCGACGACCGAGGGTTCGTTCAGGACGATGCCCTGACCGCGGACATAGATGAGCGTGTTCGCCGTACCGAGGTCGATCGAGATGTCACTGGAGAAGTAACCCCGGAGGCTCTTGAACATGGGTGGAAAGACCGCGTCGCTCTGTGAATTGAGCGCCGCGAGTCTAGCCGCGGGCGCGACTTTCCACAAGCCGACGTGTATGATTTCCGTCAAGTTTTTCCCACTTTTTCCATCCGGTGCGCTCGTGACGCTGACCCGCCGCGACGTCGAAAACATCGCGCATCTCGCCCGTCTCGAGATCACCGAGGCGGAGCTGCCTGTCTATGTGAGCAGCCTCTCGTCGATTCTCGCCTTCGTCGAGCAGCTCTCGGGCGCGGCGACCGACGACGTCGTGCCGATGGCGCACCCGCTGGAGGGCCAGGTGCAGCGGCTGCGTGAGGACGCCGTCACAGAATCGGACCGCCGCGAGTACTACCAGCGGAACGCACCCGCCGTGGAGGCGGGGCTCTACCTCGTGCCCAAGGTGATCGAGTGAGCCTGCACGCGTCGACCGCTGCGGAGATCGGGCGCGGCCTGCGCGCCAAGAAGTACTCGAGCGTCGAGGTGGCGAAGCACTTCCTCGGGCGCATCGAGCGAGCGAACCCCGGCCTCAACGCGTTCGTCACCGTCACCGCCGAGCGCGCGCTCGCGGACGCGCGGCGCGCCGACGAGCGCATCGCGCGCGGGCATGGCGGCCCGCTCACCGGCGTGCCGCTCGCCCACAAGGACATCTTCTGCACGGCCGGGATCCTGACGAGCTGCGGCTCGCGCATGCTCTCGAACTTCGTCGCGCCGTACGACGCGACCGTTGTCGAGCGGCTCGACGCCGCCGGCATGGTGCTGCTCGGCAAGACGAACATGGACGAATTCGCGATGGGCTCCTCGAACGAGACGAGCTACTACGGTCCCGTGAAGAATCCCTGGGACACCGGGAAGGTGCCCGGCGGCTCCTCCGGCGGCAGCGCCGCCGCGGTCGCCTCTCGCATCGCGCCGGTCGCGACGGGCACCGACACCGGCGGCTCGATCCGCCAGCCCGGCGCGCTCACCGGTCTCACCGGCTTCAAGCCGACGTACGGCCGCGTCTCGCGCTACGGCATGATCGCCTTCGCCTCGAGCCTCGACCAGGCGGGGGTGCTCGCGCAGTCGGCGGAGGACGCCGCGCTCGTGCTCGGCGCGATGGCGGGCTTCGACGCGCGCGACTCGACGAGCGTCGACGCGCCCGTGCCGGATTACGCGAAGGGCCTCGAGCGCCCGGTGAAGGGCCTGCGCATCGGCATCATCCGCGAGTTCTTCGGCGAGGGGCTCGACGCCGGAACTGGCGCCGCGGTGCGCGCGGCGATCGACGCATTCCGCAAGGAAGGCGCGACCGTCACCGAGCTCTCGCTGCCGAACCTGCCGCTCTCGGTGCCCACCTACTACGTCGTGGCGCCGGCGGAGTGTTCGTCGAATCTCTCGCGCTACGACGGCGTGCGCTTCGGGCACCGCTGCAAGGACCCGAAGGACCTTCTCGACCTCTATCGGCGCTCGCGCGGTGAAGGCTTCGGCGCCGAGGTGAAGCGCCGGATCATGACGGGCACCTACGTGCTCTCGGCGGGCTACTACGACGCCTACTACCTGAAGGCGCAGAAGGTGCGCAGCCTCATCAATGCGGACTTCCGCCGCGCCTTCGGGCAGGTGGACGTGCTGATGGGGCCGACGGCGCCGACGCCGGCGTTCGCGATCGGCGCGAAGACCGACGACCCGATCCTGATGTACCTGAACGACATCTACACGATCGGCGCGAACCTCGCGGGTCTGCCGGCCGTGTCCGTGCCCTGCGGCCTCGTGGACGGCCTGCCTGTCGGCCTGCAGGTCATCGGGCCGCACTTTTCCGAGGAGCGGCTGCTCGCGACCGCGCACGCCTGGCAATGCGCGACCGACTGGCATCGCCGCGTCCCCGCGGCCTACGCGTGAGCGCCATGGCCCGCGAGTGGGAAACCGTCATCGGCCTCGAGATCCACGCGCAGCTTGCGACGCGCTCGAAGATCTTCTCGGGCTCGGCGACCGCATACGGCGGCTCCCCCAACGTCCAGGCGAACCTCGTGGACCTCGGCTACCCGGGCGTGCTGCCCGTGCTGAACCGCGAGGCCGTGCGGATGGCGGTGAAGTTCGGCCTCGCGATCGGCGCGACCGTCACGCGACGCTCGGTGTTCGCGCGCAAGAACTACTTCTACCCGGACCTCCCGAAGGGCTACCAGATCAGCCAGTACGAGCTGCCGGTGGTGGCGAGCGGCGCGGTCGAGATCCTGCTCGATGACGGCGCACGCAAGTCCGTCGGTGTCACGCGCGCGCATCTGGAGGAGGACGCCGGCAAGTCGCTGCACGAGGGCCTCGGCCGCATGAGCGGCATCGACCTCAACCGCGCGGGCACCCCGCTCCTCGAGATCGTCTCGGAGCCGGACATGCGCTCGGCCCGTGAGGCGGTCGCGTACATGAAGAAGATCCACACGCTCGTGCGCTACCTCGAGATCTGCGACGGCAACATGCAGGAAGGCTCGTTCCGCTGCGATGCGAACGTGTCGGTGCGCCCGAAGGGCGCGCGCGAGTACGGCACGCGCTGCGAGATCAAGAACCTCAACTCCTTCCGCTTCGTCGAGCGCGCGATCAACCACGAGGTCGCGCGCCAGGTGGAGCTCATCGAGGGCGGTGGAAAGGTCGTGCAGGAGACGCGCCTCTACGACCCCGGCCGCGACGAGACGCGCTCGATGCGCTCGAAGGAGGAGGCGAACGACTACCGCTACTTCCCGGACCCGGACCTCCTGCC
>Ga0111539_10008894_pt1 | contig 12714 bp, 21 predicted proteins | sample RhiMethybrSRZTD1_FD_79667 | JGI IMG/M metagenome (GOLD analysis project Ga0111539, IMG submission 79667) | Populus rhizosphere microbial communities from Tennessee, USA - Rhizosphere MetaG P. TD hybrid SRZTD1 (version 2) (version 2) | ecosystem: Host-associated > Plants > Roots > Rhizosphere >...
GCGGAGCCGGCTGCTGTTGCACGGCAAGGCGGTCGATGCCGTGATGTACAGCCTGGTCCGGCCGAGCTAGCCAGATGCGGCAAGCGATCGACGCTGCGCTACAGCGCCTGGAGGCAGCGGACGACACTCGCCGCCATTCCACGCGGCCCCGCACCCGACTGGGAAGTGCTGGATGGCTTCTTCCGGGAGTGCCTTGCCGAGGTCTGGGGGGAGCGTCTGACGGGCCGCTGAAACTGGCCTCAATCGCGCAAATGTCTTGCCTCCGGGGCCGGCTCCGCTGGACACTAGTAGTCGCGACCTGGGTGCCGTCGATCGAGCGGCCCCGTCGAAGCCTCGAAGGAGCAGGCGGCCCGTGAAGTCCAAGCTGCAGAGCCATCTCGTTCGAAAGGCGATCCTCGCAGCGGTGCTCGCGATGGCGTGCAACAAGCAGGCGCCGACGACGGCGAGCTCGCTTTCGGTCGCCGCGGCCGCGGCTGCCGCCGACATCCCGCAAAAGGACGTCTACGAGCGGAACATGCGGCAGTACAGCTCTCAGGTCTGCCAGAAGGTGGCGAACGCCGGATCGAGCTACGACGAGAGGCTGGGCGCCACCTATTACGACGCCGAGCGGGTCATGCTCCAGATCGCGGACTACCTGGGGGACGCCAGCTTCAAGACGTGCGCGGCCGAAGCCAGGAAGACGTACCGCGACTCCTACGTCATGCGGCCCGACCTGATGGGCAAGGTCCCGGGCTACTGGATCTTCCCGACAGGCATGTACCTCGACTACAAGGCGACGGGCGACCCGAAGTCGAAGGAAGCCGTCGTCGCCATGTCGAAGCGCGGCGCCTTCTGCGCGACGAGCCCGAGCGACCTGACGCGCACCTTCATGAGCCGCGAGGTCGCCTACTGCGGGCTGACCTACATCCTGAGCGAGCAGATGGGCGAGCCGGCGTCTCCCAGGCGCGACGAGCTCGTCGGCTACATGTTGGGCCACCTCCGCTCCTGGATCGACGCCGCCCCCCAATCGCGGGCCCCGGATCCGTTCACGGAGTCCCCGCGCTGCGCCGGCAAGCTCTACGTGCAGCCGTTCATGATCGGGCTGACGATGCACTCGCTGATCCAGCATTACTCGTTCACCGGCGACGCCCGCGTCCCGGGCGCCGTGAAGGAGACCGTCGACTGGCTGTGGGAGAAGCACTGGGTCGCGGCCGACGAGTCGTTCGTCTACGAGAACTGCATCGATCGGCCCGGCGCGGCGTACCCACCGCAGAAGGGCGCGCCCGACCTGAACCTGCTGATTGCTCCCGCGTACGCCTGGGTCTACAAGCAGACGGGCGACGACAAGTACCGCGAAGAAGGCGACGCGATCTTCGCGGGCGGAGTGACCCGGGCGTTCCTCGGCAATCCGAAGCAGTTCAACCAGAACTACATGTGGAGCCCGGACTACCTCCGCTGGCGCGGAGGCACGCCCAGCGCGCAGTAGCTCAAGCCCGCCTTGATCTTCACCAAGCGCCTGCGCGACGGCGTCCGTCGCGGCGAGATCACCTGCAGCGTCCGCATCTGGATGAGTCCCCGCGTGACCGTCGGCCATCGTTACCGGATGGAAGAGGGCGAGATCGAGGTGGAGCAGGTGCTGCCGATCCGTCTCGACGACATTACGCCCGAGCTGGCCCGAGCGTCCGGCTTCAAGGGCGTCGTCGACCTGCTCAAGGTCGCCAAGCACGGCCGGGGCGAGAATGTGTACCTCGTCCGCTTCCGTTACATTCCCCCTGCTTTCGACTCGAGGTGAATCGATGCGCATTGGCGTCGCGTCCGACCACGCTGGCTTTCGCTTCAAGACGCTCGTGGCGCAGCATCTGCGTGGCCTGGGACACGAGGTCCGGGACTTCGGCGCTCCGTCGGAGGACCCGGTGGACTATCCGGACTTCATCCGGCCGCTCGCGGTCGACGTTGCGGACGGCAAGCTCGAGCGCGGGTTCGCTTTCGGGGGATCGGGCAATGGCGAGGCCATGACGGCCAACCGGTGCCGTGGCGTGAGGTGCGCCGTGGCCTGGGATCTCGAGTCGGCGCGCCTCTCCCGCGCCCACAACGACGCCAACATCCTCTCCCTGGGGCAGCGCCTGGTGCCGGAAGTCAAGCTGATCGCGATCGTCAACCTGTGGCTGGCGACGCCGTTCGAAGGCGGCCGCCACGTCGCGCGCATCCGAAAGCTCGACGAGCTCGAATGAAGGCGAACAGACACGCGCGGTGAGGAATGGACTCGCGCAGCCGGATCGCTTTCGCGTTCCTCATCCTCGTCCAGGCCGCTCACTCGGTGGAGGAGTGCGTCTTTCGCCTCTTCGACGTTTTCGGGCCGGCGAGATGGGTCAGCGGCCTGGTCAGCGCCAACCTCCCTCTGGGGTTCGCTCTGGCCAACGCCTGCATCGTTCTCTTTGGCGTCTGGTGCTACTGGGCCAGGGTCCGTCCTTCTCATCCGAGCGCGCGGGTCTATGCCTGGCTGTGGGCGTTCGTCGAGCTGGGCAACGGGATCAGTCACGTCTTCTTTTCGCTGCTTCGTGGCGAATACTTCCCCGGGGTCGCCACGGCGCCTCTGCTTTTCGCCACGTCGTGCTATCTGATCTACAAGCTGCTGGCGCGTCACGAAAGCAACGCGATGAAGTGGTGAGTGCTAGCGTCGGCCGTGTCGTCGCGCTCGGCGCTAGCAACCTGACGCGAGGCTTTCCCAGTCTCTGCTCGAGTGCGCGAGACTTCGAGAAGTGAGGGCGTCACGCTGCGCCTGTTGCCGCCGGAACGCCGCTGGCTCTTCGGGCTCGAGCAGCTCACGCCGCAAACGGGCGCGGCGCTACCATCGGGCGGACGCGTGTGGATCTACTGATGGAGTCGACCATGCCAGAGAAGTCGGTCGCACAGAAGGGTCGTGTCAAGCCCGGCGCCACCATCGCCGTCATCAGTCCCGTTCCCGGGATCGTGGAGTCGCTCGGCCTGCCGAAGGGGGTCGAGTTCGTCAAGCCCGCCGAGGCCCAGCTGGTGTTCCTGTTTGCGCGGACGCGCGCGGAGCTCGAATCGCGGATGCCGAAGGCGGTCGCCGCGCTCGGCGAGGGCGCGGCACTCTGGGTGTTCTTCCAGAAGGGCTCGAAGGGCGCCGGGCTCGACATGAACCGCGACACCGTCTGGGCCGTCGCGGAGAAGCTCGACATGCGGCCACTGGGCATCGTGGGCGTCGACGAGGTACGGTCGGCCTTTCGCCTGAGGAAGTAGCTCCGATGGCGATTCGAGTCGTGAGGCTGGGCAGCCCGCGCGCGAAGGGCGAGGGGCTGCGTCTCGGCACCGTCCGGCGACCGCCCCGCGGCGTGCCGAAGGCCGAGCACGCCTCGCGCGATTTCTACGACGTGTGGCTGCCCGAGCTCGCGCCGTCGGAGCGGCTGGTGAAGCAGGCCATTCGAGGCTCGAGCGAGTCGTCCTGGCGCGCCTTCGCGCGCCGCTATCGCGCCGAGATGAAGAAGCCGCCGGCCGTCCGCGTGCTCGCGCTCCTGGCCGCGCTTTCGCGCGACACGGCGCTGTCCGTGGGCTGCTACTGCGAGGACGAGGCGCGCTGCCACCGGTCCGTTCTGGAGCAACTGCTGCGCGAGCACGGAGCGCGCCTCTCGGGCCGCTGATGGCGACGATCCGGATGGCGCGAGAGGCCGACGCCGCGGCGATCCGCGCGATCTACGGGCCGTTCTGCACGGCGACGAGCGTCTCGTTCGAGCTCGAGCCGCCGTCGGAGGACGAGATCGCGAGCCGCGTCCGCTCGGTCACCGCCGGCTACCCCTGGCTGGTGCTCGATGACGACGGCGCCGTCGCCGGCTATGCCTACGCGGGCCGCCACAGCGAGCGTGCGGCCTACGGCTGGTCCGTCGATGCGACCGTGTACGTCGCGCCGAGCCACCTGCGCCGCGGCGTCGCCCGGGCGCTCTACACGACGCTGTTCGAGCTGCTGCGGCAGCAGGGGTTCTTCAAGGCCCACGCGGTCATCGCGCTCCCGAATCCCGGTAGCATCGCGCTTCACGAGGCGATGGGGTTTGCGTCCGTCGGCGTCTACAGGGGCGTCGGCTACAAGCTCGGCGCGTGGCGCGACGTCGCGCACTACCAGCTCGAGCTGCAGCCGGAGCGCCCCGATCCCGAGGCGCCGGTTCCGCCGGCGAGGCTCGTCGACTCTACCGGCTGGAGCGACGCAGTCGCGCGCGGGCTGCGCCACTTTCGGAAGCCGTGAGCGCGGGCGAAACCGGCCAGGGGGAAGCGATGAGCGAGGCGGGCGGATTGATGATCCTGGTGGCGGGCCCCTACCGGTCGGGCACGGGAGACGATCCGGACAAGATGGCGGCGAACGTCCGGGCGATGGAGGCGTACGCCCTGCCGCTCTTCCGCGCCGGGCACGTTCCGGTCGTCGGCGAGTGGCTCGCGCTGCCGCTCGTCGCCCTGGCCGGCTCGCGCCGCGTCGGCGACGCGGCGTTCGACGAGATCTTCCATCCCATCGCGGAGCGCCTGCTCGAACACTGCGACGCGGTGCTGCGCGTTGGTGGAGCGTCGCAGGGAGCGGACCTGATGGTCCGCACGGCCGAGAAGCTGGGGCGCCAGGTGTTTCACGCGCTGGGTGACGTGCCGGGCTGCGGGTCGGCGCCCGAACCCCCGGCGAAGTAATGCGGCTCGCGGTGTCGGGCTCCCACGGCACCGGCAAGAGCACGCTGATCGCGGCGTTTCTCGCGAAGCGGCCCGAGTATCGTCACGAGCCCGAGGCTTTCGAGACGCTCGGGGACGACGTCGAGCTCACCGAAGAGGGCGAGCCGACGGCCGATGGCCTGCGGACGCTCATCGAGTACACGGTGGCTGCCGTGGAGAGCCGCGCGTCGCAGAAATGCGTCGTCTTCGAGCGCAGCCCGATCGATTACCTCGCCTACGCGGCCGCGAGCCGGAGCGCCTGGCGAGGGTCGTCCGTGGGTGAGTTCCTCTCCGTTCAGGTGCCGATCGTGAAGGCCTCGCTTCCGGGGCTCGACTTGATCGCCTATCTTCCCGCGTCGCCGGGCGGGCTCGAGGGCCGCCCGGGGGAGGACGGCGGGTTCCGACGCCGCGTCGATCGCTGCCTCAGGCGCGCGCTCTTCGACGAGGAGTACGATCTGCTCGACGATCGCGACGCGCCTGCGGTCGTCGAGCTGCCGCCCCAACCCGATCGGCAGCTCGCCGAGCTGCTGCGTCTGACGGAGGCCCCATGAGGCGAACGTCTTGAGCCGCGAAGGCGAGGCCGAGGCCGAGGCCGAGGCCAACGTCCGACAGGCGGTGCCGTTCTTCATGGTCACCGACATGGAGGCATCGCTCCGCTTCTACGTGGATGGGCTGAGGTTCGAGATCACCCACCGCTGGGTCGGCGACGACGGCAAGCTCCGCTGGTGCATGATGCGCATCGGGGCGGCCGCCCTGATGCTGCAGGAGTACGCGCCTGCGGGGCACGGAGGCAGCAAGCCGGAAGGCAAGCTCGGGCTCGGCGTGTCGATCTGCTTCGTCTGCAAGGACGCGCTCGCGATCTACCGCGAAGCCAAAGCGCGCGCAGTCGCCGTCCAGACGCCGTTCGTCGGAAACGCGATGTGGGTGACGTCGCTCTCGGACCCGGACGGCTACCGGATCGACTTCGAGAGCGCTACCGACGTGCCCGAAGAGACGGTGTACTCGGAGTAACCGACGGCTGGCGCAGCGCGCTGAAGATCACCAGGTGGCCGGCGAGGGCCGCCAACACCATCACCGCCGGCAGCCAGACGAACGGCGGATAGGTCACCCATACGTTCAGGTGATCGCCGAAGTACCGGAAGCGCGGCGTCCCGAGCAGCGCGACGACGACGACGTTGGCGAGCAGGGCCAGGCCGAGCACGTTCCAGGCCGCGACGAGCCTGCGGCCGCCGCGGCCCGTGAACGCCAGCGCCGCCACGACGAGCGCGCTCGCCCCGGTCAGCACGTCGAAGTTGCGGCCCGAGAAGCTCATCTCGACGGGCATGATGCCGCGCTCGTACATCGCGTGCATCGCGAGCTCCAGCGGCAAACGGAATCCCTGTACCGCGACGAGCGCCCAGAGCGGGACGACGAGAGCGAGCCGGCGCCCGACGCCGCCGAAGGCGAGGAGCGCTGCGAGGCCGACGATCGTCAGCAGCAGCACGCCGAAGGGCGGCGGCGTCCTGTCCCAGAGCCGCAGGATGCCGCTCCGCGCGGCGAGCCACGTCGCCGCCATCCACGCGGCGGTCGCGGCCCCGACGGCGAGCGACGCGCGGGTCGCCTCGGCGTCCGAAGCGCCGCTCCGGCGCCAGGCGACGCCGGTGCCCCAGACGAGCGCCACGGCGAGCAGCAGCGGAATGAGCACGAACGCGGCCACCGCTGGATCCGAGTAGCGGACGTCCATGCGCCGGATTCTATGCCGCAGCGCTCGGGGGAGCGGGGGCAAGTATGATCGGGCGATCCGGGAGGGAGACGTGAGAGCCATAGCCGTCAGCATCCTGCTCGCCGCGAGCGCGCTCGCGGCCGAGGGGCCCGCGCTCGTCGTGGCGGGGCCGAAGGGGGAGACGCGGTCGCTTCAGGCGAGCGACCTCCAGCAGCTCGCGGTCCGCGAGGTCACGGTCAGCGAGCCGCACGGAAAGCAGGTCGTCAGCATCAAGCTCCTGGACTGACATGGCTGCCCCGATCAAGCCGGCGGTCACGGTCGCGGACGTCGAGCGGCTCGACGTGCGCGTCGGGACCATCGTCGCCGTCGAGGACGTCCCGAAGTCGGCGAAGCTGCTGCGCCTTCGCGTGGACTTCGGCGACCACACGCGAACGATCCTGGCCGGCATGAAGGCCGAGCGTGCGGACCCGCAGGAGATTCGCGGCCGCCAGGCGCTGTTCGTCGTGAACCTCGAGCCGAAACGCATGGCCGGCGAGACCTCCGAAGGCATGCTGTTCGACATCGGCTTCGCCGACGGCATCACGCCCGTGCTCGCGGTGCCGGAGCGCTCCGTGCCGAACGGCGTCCGCGCGGGCTAGGCCGATGACCGAGGCCCTGGCCTGCGTGACGCTGGTGGTTCGGGAGTACGACGAGGCGATCGAGTACTTCACCGGCCGCCTCGGCTTCCGGCTGCTCGAGGACAGCCCGCTCGGCCCGCAGAAGCGCTGGGTGGTGGTGGGCCCCGCGGGATCCTCGGGAGCGGCGCTGCTGCTCGCGCGCGCGGCGACGCCCGAGCAGGAGCGCTGCGTCGGCAACCAGGCCGGCGGGCGCGTGGCCTTCTTCCTGCGCACGGACGACTTTCCGCGGACCTACGACGCGCTGCGTGCGCGCGGCGTGCGTTTCGTCGAGTCCCCGCGGTCGGAGCCGTACGGGCAGGTCGTCGTGTTCGAGGACCTCTACGGCAATCGCTGGGACCTGCTCGAGTGGCGGCCGGCCGAGACGGGAGGCACGCCGTGACGAGCCTGGTCGTGACCGTCCTGGCCCTGCAGGCCGCGGGATCCGCGGAGGGCCGGACTGCCGTCCGCAGTCGGCGGCCGTCCGCGAGGCCCGCGCGCTGGCGACCGGCATCGTCGACGCCGACAACGCGCGGGATCTCGAGCGCGTCCTCGGCTACTACGCCGCCGACGCCGTGCTGCTGCCTCCCGGCGAAGGCCCCTTCCAGGGCCTCGCGGCGATCCGCCCGCGCTACGTGGCCCTGTTCGAGGCGTTCACGCCCCAGATCGAGCTTTCGATCGACGAGGCCTGCGCCTCGGACGGCCTGGCGTTCGTGCGCGGCCGCAACCGGGGACGGCTGATCGCACGCGCGGGCGGCGCGGCGCGCGCGCTGGACGACGTCTTCGTGATGCTGCTGCGGCGCGCTGCGGACGGCGCCTTCCGCATCAGCCATCTGGTCTGGCACCGCGCGAGCGCGCCGGAGCATCCTTAGAGGGGCGCTGAGCTCGTCGTTTCGTGATAGGGATGGGGGATCCATGGAGAAGGTGAACCTGAAGGAGAAGCTGGCCCGGTTCACGGAGCTGTGGAGCCCCAGGGCGGTCGGCGCGGTCAACGACTTCCACGTCAAGCTCGTGAAGCTGAAGGGCGAGTTCGTCTGGCACTCGCACGACGTCGAGGACGAGCTCTTCCTCGTGCTCGAGGGGCGGCTGCGCATGCAGTTCCGCGACCGCGAGGTCGTCGTCGATCCCGGCGAGTTCATCATCGTCCCGCACGGGACCGAGCACCGGCCGGTGGGGGACGACGAGGTGCACGTGCTGCTGCTCGAGCCGAAGAGCACGGTCAACACCGGCAACGCGGGCGGCGAGCGCACGCGCGAGGTCGAGTGGCTCTAGAGACGCGCCACGGCACGAGCTGGGAGCGGCTCTGCGAGGATGCGGTGCGGCTGCCCGGCGTCGAGCGGGGCACCAGCTACTCGACGCCGGCGCTCTACGTGCGCAAGAAGCTGATCGCCCGGCTGCGCGAGGACGGCGAGACCGTCGCGGTGCGGGTCGAGTTTTCGGACCGGGACGTGCTGCTCGCGGCCGACCCCGCCGCGTTCTTCCTCACGGAGCACTACCGCGCGCACCCGTGGGTGCTGCTGCGGCTCTCGAAGGCGCGGCACGCGAGCGCGCTGGAGGTGGTCGAGCGGGCGTGGCGGCAGGTCGCTCCTCGACGCCTGATCGCCTCGCTGGGCTCGTCGCGCGGCCCGGCGGGGCGCCGCCCGCGGCCCTAGGGGCGCGTGGGCGCCCGGCAGCCGGAACGCGTCGAGACCGAGCGGCTCGTGCTGCGACGCCCGCGCGCCGACGACGCCGAGGCGATCTTCGAGCGCTACGCGAGCGACCCCGAGGTGACGCGCTACCTGAGCTTTCCGCGCCACGTGTCGCTCGCGAGCACGCGGGCGTTCCTGGCCCTGAGCGACGCCGAGTGGTCGCGCTGGCCCGCGGGGCCGTACCTGATCGAGAGCCGGGACGGGGGCGATCTGCTCGGCAGCACCGGGCTCTCGTTCGAGACCGAGCAGCGCGCCGCGACGGGCTACCTGCTCTCGCGCGACGCCTGGGGCCGAGGCTATGCGACCGAGGCGCTGCGCACGATGGTGGAGCTGGCCCGGGACGCGGGCGTGCTGCGGCTCTACGCGCTCTGTCACACCGCTCACGCGGCGTCGGCGCGCGTGCTCGATAAGGCCGGCTTCGCGCGCGAGGGCACGCTCCGGCGCTACTTCGTGTTCCCGAACCTCAGCCCTGGCGAGCCGCTCGACGTGCTGTGTTACGCGCGCGTGCTCGGCTGACGAGCCCGGCCGACGCACGCGCCCTGGGCTTCGCCTCGGCCGCCGTCTGAGAGACGCCCGCCAGGTACCGGTGGAGCGCCCGCGAGCCCGTGAGCTCGGGGTGGAAGGTCGCGGCCACCACGCGGCCCTGGCGCACGAGCACCGGCTCGCCTGCATAGCGGCCGAGCACCTCCACGTCGGGGAAGAGGGCGCGGAAGCGCGGCGCACGGATGAAGACGGCGTCGAGCGGGCCGATCGGCGGGTCCGCCTCGACCTTCGCCTCGAACGAGTCGACCTGGCGGCCGAAGGCGTTGCGCTCGATCACGGCGTCGAGCAGGCCGAGGCTCGGCTGGCGCGGCCGCACGTCGCGCGCGAGCAGGATGGCGCCCGCGCACGTGCCGGCGACCACGCCGCCGGCGGCGTGAAAGTCCCGGACGGCCTCGAACCACGGCTCGTCGCGCATCAGGTTGAGGAGCGTCGTGCTCTCGCCGCCCGGGATCATCAGGCCCGAGAGGCCGTCGAGCTCGCTCACGCGCCGCACCTCGCGCGCGGCGATACCCGCGTCGCGAAAGGCCGCGGCGTGAGCGGCGAAATCGCCCTGCAGCGCCAGGACGCCGAATTCGCCGGCCATCACCAGCCCCGGGTCGCGAGCCTCTCGCCCTCGGGGATCTGCGGGATCTCGAGGCCGCTCATCGCCTCGCCGAGCCCGCGCGACACCTCGGCCACGACCTTCGCGTCCTGCCAGTGGGTGGTGGCGCGCACCACGGCCTTCGCGCGCGGGGCGGGGTCCTTCGACTTGAAGATGCCCGAGCCCACGAATACCGACTCGGCGCCGAGCGCCATCATCAGCGCGGCGTCGGCGGGCGTCGCGATGCCGCCGGCCGCGAAGTTCGGGACGGGCAGCTTGCCGGTCTCGGCGATGAGGCGCACGAGCTCGTAGGGCGCGCCGAGGTTCTTGGCCTCGGCCATGCGCTCCTCGGGCGCGAGCAGCGTCAGGCGGCGGATGCCGGACTGCACGGCGCGCATGTGGCGCACGGCCTCGACCACGTTGCCGGTGCCGGCCTCGCCCTTGGTGCGCACGAGTGCCGCGCCCTCTCCGATCCGGCGCAGCGCCTCGCCGAGGTCGCGGCAGCCGCACACGAACGGCACCTTGAACGCGAGCTTGTCGACGTGGTGCGCGTCGTCGGCCGGCGTCAGCACCTCGCTCTCGTCGATGAAGTCGACGCCGAGCGCCTCGAGCACGCGCGCCTCGGCGAAGTGGCCGATGCGGCACTTGGCCATCACGGGGATCGAGACGACATCCATGATGCGCGTGACGATCTCGGGATCGGCCATGCGCGCGACGCCGCCGTCCCTGCGGATGTCGGCGGGAACGCGCTCGAGCGCCATCACCGCCACGGCGCCCGCGTCCTCGGCGATCTTCGCCTGCTCCGGGGTCGTGACGTCCATGATCACGCCGCCCTTCAGCATCTCGGCGAGGCCGGTCTTGAGGGTCAGCGTTCCCGTCTTCTTCTCGTCCATCGTCTCGCTCCTGACTCCAGTCGATTGTATCGATACAATAATCGCCTGTCGGATCAGCTATTTGCCAATTTAATCTTGGCTCGCCATGCTGTCAATCGCTATATTGTAGCCATGACAATCTGGAGCCCGCGCCTGGAAAGCCGCAAGGGGCCGCGGTATCTCGCGATCGTGGAGGCGCTGGCCGACGACTTCGCCGCGGGCCAGCTGCCGCACGGAACGCGGCTGCCGACCCATCGCGACCTAGCCGAGTCGCTCGGCGTGACGGTCGGCACTGTCAGCCGCGCCTACGCGGAGGCCGCGCGCCGCGGCCTCGTCTCGGGAGAGGTGGGACGCGGCACCTTCGTCCGCGGGCCCGTGTCCGAGTCGGCGGGCGACGGAGGCGACGTCTGCGATCTCAGCCAGAACCATCCGCCCGAGCCGGCCGCGCGGCCGCAGCGCGCGGCGCTGGTCAAGGCGCTCGCGAGCCTGACGGCGAGCGGCGACGTCGGCGCCCTTCTCGACTATCCGGCAGCCGGCGGGGGAGCGGCCGACCGCGAGGCCGGTGCCGCGTGGATCGCGCGCGCCGGGCTGCGGGTCTCGCCCGACGAAGTGCTCGTGTGCACCGGCAGCCAGCACGGCCTCACGATCGTGCTCGCGACGCTGCTCGAGCCGGGCGACGTGCTGCTGACCGAGTCGCTCACCTACGCCGGGCTCCAGCCCGTGGCGGGCCTGCTGCGCCTGCGCCTGCGCGGCCTGCCGATCGACGCCTTTGGCCTGCGGCCCGACGGGCTCGCCAAGGCCTGTCGCGAAGGCGGGATGAAGGCGGTCTACCTGATCCCGACGCTCCACAACCCGACGACCGCCGTGATGCCGGAGGGGCGGCGGCGCGAGATCGCGGACGTCGCGCGCGCCCACGGCCTGCGGATCGTGGAGGACGACGTGCACGGGCTGCTGGCGACCGCGCGGCCGGCGCCGCTCGCGACGCTCGCTCCCGAGCTCACCTACTACCTGACGAGCACGTCGAAGACGCTCGCGCCCGGCTTGCGGATCGCCTACGTGGCGGCGCCGCCGGTCGACGTGCCGCGGCTCACCGCCAGCCTGCGCGCGACGACCTGGGCGGTCGCGCCGCTCACCGCCGCGGTCGCCTCGCAGTGGATCCGCAACGGCACGGCGGACGCGATCGTCGACGCGCGCCGACAGGAGGCGCGGGCCCGCCAGGCGCTCGCGCGCGAAAGGCTCGCGGGCTTCGACTACGACGCGCAGCCGGAGGCGTACTACCTCTGGCTGCGGCTGCCGGAGCCGTGGCGGAGCGACACGTTCGCCGCGGAGGCGCGGGCGCGGAACGTGCTCGTGACGCCGGCCGAGGCGTTCAGTATCGGCCGCGAGCAGCCCCCGCACGCCGTGCGGATCTGCCTGGGCGCGGCGCGCTCGCGCGAGACGCTCGCGCGGGGCCTCGGGACCGTGGCGGAGCTGCTGCGCAGCGGCGGGGTGTCGAGCGGGGCGGTGGTCTAGCCTACTCTTCGTCGTCGTCTTCTTCGTCGTCATCGTCCGCGATCGGGCGGACGAAGGCGGCGCGGACGGGCGCGGGCATGACCGAGTCCTTGCCGCGGACCGACTTCCAGACGATCTCGTTGAGCGCGCGCTCGGGGGCGAGGTCGGCTTCGATCAGGTTCATCTCGAGCGAGGCCTGGGCGCCCGGCGCGTCGGGCCGGTTCTTCTCGTCGAGCGGGACGCGGGCCGGGCGCGCGGTGTACGGCGCGGGATCGGGCTTCGTCGCGAAGGCCGCGAAAGCCGGGGTCGCGGCGGCGTCGTACTGGCTCATCGGCGGCAGCCCGAGCACCAGCTCGATCGTGCGCAGCACCGAGGAGGTGCTGTAGAGCGTCGAGTCGACGCTGCCGCGCTTCGCCCACGGGCTCGCCACGAGCAGCACCGAGCGGTGGGCGTCCACGTGGTCGGGCCCGTTCTGGGCGTCGTCCTCGAGCACGAAGATCGCCGA
>Ga0111539_10008897_pt1 | contig 12713 bp, 7 predicted proteins | sample RhiMethybrSRZTD1_FD_79667 | JGI IMG/M metagenome (GOLD analysis project Ga0111539, IMG submission 79667) | Populus rhizosphere microbial communities from Tennessee, USA - Rhizosphere MetaG P. TD hybrid SRZTD1 (version 2) (version 2) | ecosystem: Host-associated > Plants > Roots > Rhizosphere >...
CCTCGGTACCAGCAGGTACTGCCGCTGCGTGCAGCGGCGCGTGATCATGTAGGTAGCGCCAGCGATGATCTGTCGAGCTTCCATGGCCCCTACATCGGACCAAGCGCTCGACGGTTGCGCGAAAATCAACCTCGGTGCGGGGGGCGGGCTTCGGGGAGCTCGAGGGTGAATCGGGCGCCGCCGCTGGGGCGGTTTTCGGCGGTGAGGCGGCCGCCGTGCTGCTCGACCACGCGCCGCGCGATGGCGAGGCCGAGGCCGAGCCCGACCGGGTCGCCGCTGCCGGCAGCGTCGCGTGCGCGGGCCTGCGCCCCGCGCCAGAAGGGAGTGAAGACCGACTCGACCTCGTCTGCGGCGAGGCCGGGTCCGGCGTCATCGACCAGAAGCGCGACCCGGCCAGGGGCGCGGCGCTCGAGCGAGAGCGAGACGGCGGCGCCGCGCGGCGAGTAGCGGATCGCGTTGGCGACCAGGTTGGAGAGCGCACTGCCGAGGGCGTCCGGCACCGCGTCGACCGCCGGGGCTTCGCCGACGAGCGGTCCGGCCAGCGAGACACCGGCCTCGCGCGCGCGCGCCTGGTGGCCCGAGACGACCTCCTCGGCGAAGACCGCGAGGTCGATCCGCTGGGTCCGGCCGGGGGCGGCGCCGCTCCGGGTCAGGAGCAGGAGGGCGTCGACCAGGTTGCCGAGCCGGCGCAGCTCCTCGAGCGCGGTCCGGGCCGAGGCCTCCCACTCGGCGGTGGTCCGCGTTCGGCGCAGCGCGACCTCGAGCTCGCTGGCGATGACGGCCATCGGCGTGCGCAGCTCGTGCGACGCGTCGGCGGCGAACAGCGAGAGGGCCTGATAGCCGCGCTCGAGTCGCGCGAGCAGGCCGTTCAGCGCCTCCACCAGGGCGCGGAGCTCGCCGGTGGCGCCGCCCGTCGGGATGCGGCGGTCGAGGTCCTCGGCGGTGATCTGCGAGGCGGTGGCGATCACCTGGTCGACCGGACCGAGCGCCCGGCGGGTCAGCCACAGTGCCCCGCCGGTCGCGAGCGCGAGCCCGACCGGCGCGGCAAACGCCAGCGCGGTCAGCACCTCGTCGCGCGCGTCGCCCGGGATGTCCTCCGGCTCCCCGAGCTCCATCTCCTCCTGCTCCTCGACCAGGACCACCACATAGGCGACCAGCGCGAAGATGACGAAGCTGAGCGCGGTCGACAGGAAGATCCAGAGAGCCAGCCGCCGGCGCAGCGTGCCGGCGCCGGGGCGGCCTTCACTCATCGGGCCCGCCCCGGAAGCGGTAGCCAGCGCCGCGCACCGTCTCGATCCGATCCGCCTGATCGCCGAGCTTGCGGCGCAAGTTGGCCACGTGGACATCCACCAGGTTGGTGCCGGGATCGAACGAGTAGCCGAACACCTCGCGCAGGATCTCGGCGCGCACCAGCACCTCGCCGCGGCGGCGGACGAACAGCTCGAGCAGCGCGTGCTCGCGCGGCGACAGCGCGACCGGGTTCCCGCGGATGACGACCGCAGGCTCACCGGGAGCGAGCGCGAGGTTGCCGGCGCGCAGCGGAGCCCAGCGCGGGCGCGCGGCCCGCCGGATGAGAGAACGGATGCGGGCGAGGAGCTCGGCGTAGGCGAACGGCTTGACCAGGTAGTCGTCGGCGCCGCACTCGAGCCCGGCCACTCGCGACTCGAGCGCATCGCGCGCGGTGAGGACCAGGACCGGCGCGACCAGGCCATTGCGGCGCGCCTCCTCCAGCACCGCGAGTCCATCAAGGTCGGGGAGCCCGAGGTCGAGGATGACGGCATCGACGTCGCGACTCGCCAGGCGCGCACGGGCGGCGGCGCCGGTCGACACCGGCTCGACCTCGAATCCGTCCTCTCGGAGCCCGCGCGTCAGCGAGGCCGACAGTTTGGCGTTGTCCTCGACCAGGAGGAGAGCCACGCTCCTGACCTACCACGCCCAGCGCGACGCGGACGGCGGAGCGGCGTCTTCATCGAGTCTTAACCAACCGGCGGCGCGAACTGGCTTACGCTGAGGGCCAGGAGAGCAAACATGCGTACTCCCGGATGGTTGAGTGCGGTCCTGGCCGCATGGCTGGTCGCCGTCAGCAGCGCGGGGCACGCCGATCCCGCCCGGGCGCACCGGCTCCGGCTGAGCGAGGCGCTGGCGGCGGTGGGGCGGGCCCCCGCGCACCGCGCCGGGGAAGCGAAGGTCGGCGCCGCGCGCGAGGCGGTCCCCGCCGCCGGGGCGTGGCCAGCCACCGTCCTTTCGGTCTCGACGACCCACAAGACCGAGCGATTCGGCGCGGTGGCGTCGCTCCCGCTCCCGATCTTCGGGACCATCGGCGCCGGCCGCGACGTCGCGCACGCCGAGCTCGAGGTCGCGCAGAAGGAGCTCGGCGCCGACGACCTGGGCGCGGTGCGCGACGTGACGCGCGCCTGGATCGAGCTCGCGCGCGCCGAGGCGCTGGCCGAGCTGTCGACCCGCACCGCCGATCGCGAGCAGGAGCTGGCGACCATCACCCGCACCCGGATGCAGAGCGGCGACGCATCGCGCGCCGAGGTGGTGGCGGCCGATGCCGCGGCGCGCCGTGCCGGCGCCCGGGCGGCGGCCGACCAGACCACGATCGCGGCGCGCTCCGCCGAGCTGGCTGCGCTGATCGGACGCGATCCGGACGGCGCGCTCCACGCCGAGGGTGGGCTGCCGGCTCTCGGCGCCGACGTGCCATCGCTCGCCACGCTGCGCGGGCGGCGCGACGGTCACCCGGACGCGCGCGCGGCGGCCGCCCGGGCCGACGTGGAGCAGGCCAAGGTGGGCGAAGCGCGGGCGTCTCGCTGGCCGGCGCTGTCGCTCGACCTCGAGGCGCTGATCGACGATCCCACCCTGCCGGGCAACGACTACCGGATCGGACTCACCGTCGAGCTGCCGATCTTCGGGCGCGGCGCCGCCCGGCAGCGCGCCGCCCAGGCCTCGCAGCGCGCGGCGGTGGCCGATCGCCGGCGCACCATCGCGGCGCTCGACGGCGCGCTGGTCGCTGCCTACCGGCGATACCAGCAGGCGCGCGCGCTGGCGCGAGCTCTCGAGGAGGACGCCGTGCCGGCCCAGCGCGAGGCGGCGTCGCTGGCGCGCGAGGCCTACCGCGAAGGGCAGGGCGGCCTGGCCGCCGTGCTCGAGGCGGACCGGACGCTGGCCGAAACCGAGGCGGAGGCGGTCGGGGCGCGGGCCGACGCCGCGATCGCGCGCGCCGACCTCGAGTGGGCAGGCGGAGGCGGCCGGTGAGGGGCGGGCCGGCTCTCCCTCTTGCGCTCGCGATGATGACGACCACCCTCTCGGTCGGCTGCCGGCGCAACGCCGGCGACGAGGAGGCGGAGGAGGGCGAGGCACCGCCTATCCCGGTCGCCTGCGAGGCCGCGCGCGGCGGGGAAGCCAAGGGCACGATCGCGCTCCGCGGCGTGGTCGGCGCGCCACCCGACAGGGCCGCGGTGGTGGCGGCGGCGGTGGCGGGGCGCCTGGCCGGTGTCCTCGTGCGCGAGGGACAGCGCGTGAAGGCCGGCGAGCTCCTGGCCAAGGTCGACGATCCGTCGCTCGGCGCCGCGGTCGGAGTGGAGGATGCGACCCGGATCGGCGCGGTCGCGGCCCTGAAGGGCGCCGACGCCGCGCTGGCTCGCGCGCGTCGCCTGCTCGCCAAGGGAATCGCGGCGGCCCGCGAGGTCGAGGAGGCCGAGGCGCGCCGCGCCGCCGCCGCCGCCGAGCTGCGCGCCATCGACGCCCGTCGCTCGGGTGCGGTTCGCGAGCGCGATCGCGCCAACGTGAAGTCGCCGATCGACGGCGTCGTGGTGCGCCTCTTGCGCCACAGCGGGGAACTGGTGGACGGCACGCCTGCAACTCCCATCGCCGAGATCGCCGATACCGCGCGGCTCGAGCTGCGCGCCGACGTGGCAGCGCCGGATCTGGTCCGCGTGGTCGAGGGCACACCGGTCGAGATCCGCCTCGATGCAGTGCCAGCCGAAAAGTTCGAGGGCGCCATCGTCTACGTCTCGCCTGCGGTGGATCCCGCCACCTCGCTCGGGACCGTGCGCGCGTCGATCCGGTCGCCGGCGTCCTCGCCGGTCCACCTCGCGCTCGGGCTGGCGGGACAGATCGAGCTGCCGGTCACCGGCCGGCCGGGCGCGGTCCTGGTGCCTGCGGTCGCGGTGCGCCGCTCGCCCGAGGGGGCCGAGGAGGTGGTGATCTGTCGCCGCACGGGCGACCAGACGATCGCCGCGCTGCGACCGGTCGGGGTCGGCGCCCACATCGGCGACGACGTCGAGATCACGTCGGGCCTGAAGTCCGGCGAGCTGGTGGTCACCCAGCACGTCCTCGGACTCGAGGATGGCGCCGCTCTCGACATCGAGAAGAAGGCTGAGCCCCGCGAGCCGAAGGAGCGCCGGCCTTGAGCGCCTCGAGCTTCAACCTGGTGCGCTCGCTGCGCGCGCGCTACAGCCTGGTCCTCCTCATCACGCTCGCCGGCCTGGTGTTCGGCGCGGCCTCGGCTGGACAGCTGCCGAGCGGCATCTATCCCGACATCGACTTCCCGCGGATCGTCCTGGTCTGCCGGGTGGGCGATCTGCCGCCGGAAGTGGTGCAGACGGTCGCGACCCGCCCGCTCGAGGAGGCGGTCGCCACCGTGCCCAACCTGCGCCGCCTGCGCACGCGGACCATCCGCGGCGCCACCGAGCTGTCGGCGCAGTTCGAGCCGGGCACCGACATGTGGCGCACGCTGCAGCTGGTCGAGACCCACGTGGCCGAGGCGCGCGCCGACCTGCCGGCCGACGCCGATCTCAAGATCGAGCGGGTCACCCCGACCGCGCTGCCCATCGCGACCTTCAACGTGACCGGCACGGCGGATCCGCGCGCGCTGCGGGACGCCGCCACCTTCATCATCCGTCCCGCCCTCACTCGCGTGGCCGGGGTCGGCTCGGTCGACGTGCAGGGCGGCGACCAGCGCGAGATCGAGGTCATCCTGCGGCCCGATGCGCTGGCCGCCGCGCACCTCACGCCGAGCACCGTGGCCGACCGGCTGGGTGAGAGTGAGCGGGTCGCCGCGGTCGGCCGCGCCGGCGCCGAGCACCAGGTACTGACCGTGCTGGCGGCCTCCGAACCGACCACGCCGGCCGAGATCGGTGCGCTGCCGGTCGCGCTCGGCGCCAACGGGCCCGTCCCTCTGTCCGCGGTCGCAGACGTCGCCTTCGGGGTCGAGGACCGCACGGTCTCGATCAGCGGGCCGGGCGGCGACGTGGTCGTCATCACCATATCGCGCGCGCCCGGAGCCAGCGCACCAGACGTGGTGCACCGAGCCCACCAGGTGGTGGCCGGGCTGGCAGCCAGCCACGCGCTGCCGGCCGGCGTGCGAATCGAGTCGGTCTACGACCAGTCGGTGCTGATCGACGACGCCATGGAGGCGGTCCGCGACTCGATCCTCATCGGGATCGCGCTCAGCCTCCTGGTCCTCGCCGTCTTCCTGCGCGACTGGCGGGCCGGCGCCGCGGCCGCGGTGGCGGTGCCGATCACGCTGGGCTGCACCTTCGGCGTCATGCGCCTCACCGGTCAGACCTTGAACCTCATGTCGGCCGGCGGCCTGGCCGTCGCGATCGGGCTGGTGGTCGACGACGCCATCGTGATTGTCGAGGCCATCGTCCGCCGGCTCGAGGACGGCGAGGACGTCACCGACGCTGCCGAGCGCGGCACCCGCGATCTCCTGGCCGCCGTCGTCGGCACCACCGTCACCACCGTGGTCGTGTTCGCTCCGCTCGCGCTCCTGGCCGGCGTGGTCGGCAGCTTCTTCGGCGCCCTGGCCGTCACCCTGTCGGCCGCGGTGATCCTGTCGCTGGTGGTCTCGGTCACCGTGGTGCCGCTGTGCGCCACCGTCCTCCTTCGCCGGCGCGGCGCCGGGCCGGACCGAAGCGGGGGCTGGCTCTCCACCCGGTACGAACGGATCGTGCATCGGGTGATCGATCACCCCGTGCTGAGTGTCGTCGGCGTGCTCGCCCTCGCCGCCGTCGGCGTCTTCGCCGCCCGCGCCACCGCGACCGGCTTCCTGCCCGTCATGGACGAAGGCGCCATGGTGGTCGACTTCTTCCTCCCGGCCGGCACCTCGCTCGAGGAGACCGATCGAGTGGCACGCCGGCTCGACCACATGCTGGAGGGCATGCCCGAGGTGGCGGCCTTCACCCGGCGGACCGGCGCCGAGATGGGGCCGGCCACCGCCACCATGCAGAACACAGGCGACATCCTGGTGCGCCTGGTGCCGCGCAGCGAGCGCCGCCCGATCTTCGAGATCATGGACGAGGTGCGCGAGCGCGCCGTGACCGAGGTCCCCGAAGCGCGCGTCGAGCTGGTCCAGGTGCTGCAGGACGTCCTCGACGATCTGTCGGGCAACCCGTCGCCCATCGAGGTCAGGTTCTTCGGCCCCGACCAGGCCGTCCTCGAGCGCCTGGCCCGGGCCGCCGGCGAGAAGATCGAGCACCTGCCGGAGCTCGAGGACTTCTTCAACGGGATCGAGGGAAACGTGCCGGTGTTCCGGGCCGACATCCTGCCGGCCGCCGCCCAGCGCCTCGGCGTCACCCCCACCGCGGTCATCGACGATCTCGGGGTCGCCCTGGCCGGTCGGGTCGCCGCTCAGGTCCGGGTCGGCGATCGCTCGCTCGGCGTTCGCGTCCGTATGCCGGACTCGGTGCGCTTCGATCCCGACGCCATCGAGCGGCTGCCGCTCGCCTACGGCGGCGCCTCGGTGCCGGTCTCGGCCGTCGCGCACATCTCGCGGCCGGTCGGCCCCGCCGAGCTCCAGCGCGAGAACCTCAGCCAGGTGGTGGTGATGACCGCCGCGCTCCCGCCCGGCGGTGACCTCGCCGCCGCCACCCGCGACGTGGCGGAGCACCTGCGCGGTCTCGCCATCCCCGAGGGCTACCGCATGGAGATCGGCGGCGCGCTCGAGAGCGCGCAGGAGACCCGGCGCGATCTCGCCTGGGTCTTCGGGCTCGGCGTCGCCTTCGTCCTCGCGGTCCTCATCGTCCAGCTCCGCTCGCTCCGGCTCGCCCTCGTCGTCATGCTCGGCGCCCCGCTCGCGCTGGTCGGCGCCTTCCTCACCCTCGACATCGCCGGCATCCCGCTCAACGCCTCCTCGCTGATGGGCTGCGTCCTGCTCGCCGGCCTGGTGGTCAAGAACGGCATCCTCCTCCTCGAGCACGCCCAGGCCAACGCCAACCAGGCCGGCAGCTTCCGCGAGGCGGTCGCCCGCGCCGGCGCCCGCCGGGTGCGCCCCATCCTCATGACCACTGCCGCCACCATCGTCGGCCTGGTCCCGCTCGCGTTCGGCCTCGGCACCGGCTCCGAGCTCCAGCGCCCGCTCGCGCTCGCCACCATCGGCGGCCTCTTCCTCTCCACCCTGGTCACCCTCTTCGCCGTCCCCGCCCTCGCCTGCGCCGTCGTCCGCGATCGCCGCAGCTGACAGACGATTCGGGTCGGGCCGCGGCCCGCGCGCTCGACTGCCGCGCGGCGGGCCGCGATCACCGCCTCTATTCGACCGTGACCATGCCGTTGTTCATGATGGTCGGGTGGAAGTCGCAGTGGTACGGGAACGAGCCCGAACCGTTGAACTCGAGACAGAACGTGTCACCGGGCGACATTGCCATGGAGTCGAACGCGTCGCCTTCACCCGCCGTCTCCGCCCGGCCGCTGGTGACAGTGTGGTCGACCGAATCCTCGTTCGTCCACTGGATCACGTCTCCTTGCTGGATGGACATCTGGGCCGGCATGAACGCGAGTTGATCGATCACGACCTCGCTGTCCGCCGTGGTCGAGCTGCAGTCGACCTCCTCGACCGGCGCCGGCGCCGGCTGCTCACCTGCGTCGGCCGCCGGCTGCGGTTGCGGCTGCGGGGAAGGATGGTGCACGTCATCGACATCGTCATCACTGTCGCAGGCCGCGAGCACCGCCAAGGCGAGCCCTGCGTACAGACCCATTTTACGAAGCCTCATTTTCACCTCCGCTACGTCGATCTGCTCGCACGCGGTGCAGAGGCCGGCCGCTTAAGATTGCCTTAGCGGGCTCTCGTCGCGGCGGCGAGCGTTGCGCCAGCGAAGGGAGCGGGCTTCCAGCCCCATCGCGGTCGACGACCAGTGGCGACGTCGCTCGTCGTGTCACTCGTGCGCGACGCGCGAGGGGCGGACACGACGCACGCAGCCTGCATCCCGGCGCACCTCGTCTACAACCCGTGTAGCCCGGAGTGGGCGGGTTGACTCCCGCCGCACACGTCGGATCGCCCAAAGCTGGCGCGAGAGCGGAGTTTCAGCTCGAACGAATGTGCAAGGTCCGTACACTAAGGAACCAGGGGGCGTTCTCGATTCATTCGGTCGAACACTTACCGCGGAGGTCCTCGGCGATGCGCAAGCAACGAATCTCTCTGAGTTTTGGCGCCGTCTGTGCCTTGGCCGCCTGCCAGGGCGCTCCACCCGATGGCGTCACCCCGGGCGCAGAGGAGATCGCACCCTCGCGGGTGGGTCCAGTCGATGACCTCGGCGATCTGGTCGACCGCGCCGAGTACGCCTTCAGCGCGACGGCCGAAGGACTCCAGGCCGCGACCTCGACGCACGAGGCGCTGATCGACCGCGGCGTCGTGCGCATGACGCCCTACAACTGGGAGGGCGCGACGCCCGTCGTGGGCGCGCCGGTCGAGTTCGCGACGGCCGCGATCCGCCGCGGCGACCTGGCCATCGACGAGGCGCCGCGCGCCGGCGAGGTGCAGGCCACCGGCGACGTCGCGATCCGCCGCGGCGAGGTCACCGAGATCATCGCCAACCGCGATGAGGGCGTCGAGCAGAGCTGGCGCTTCGACGCCGCGCCCGACGGCGACGGCGATCTCCTCGTCGCGGTCGGCGTGACGGGGCACCAGACGGTCGCCCGGTCGGACCTCGGCCTTCACTTCATGACGCCGGGGCGCCTGGGCTTCCGCTACTCGAACGCGATGTGGGTCGACGCCAATGGCACCAGCTGGAACATCCCGCTGAGCTGGGACGGCGCCGCCGTCGTCATGAACGTCCCGGCCTCGGTCCTCGACGCCTCGGCCTATCCGGCCGTGCTCGACCCGATCATCAGCCCGCAGACCGGGATGGACACGCAGGTCAACGGGTTCACCGGTGGTCAGGCGACTCAGCCTGCCATCGCCTGGTCGGGGGACGACTACCTGGTGGTGTGGACGGACGACCGCAACGGCAGCGCGCGCCTGCCCGAGATCTTCGCGGCGCGCGTGCGTTCCAACGGCGTGCTGATCGACAAGGCCGGGATCCCGGTCGCGCACACGACGATCCAGGAGGACCAGCCGGTGGTCACCTGGACCGGGACCCAGTGGCTGGTGGCGTGGACCCGGTCGGACAACAGCGGCGCGGGGATCGCCGCCGCCACCGTGGCGACCAACGGGGCGGTGACGTCGCTCGGGATCGTGGCCGCCACCTTCGCGTTCGAGAGCGTGCCGGCGCTGGCGTCGGACGGCGCCGGCGGCGCGCTGCTCGTGTATCAGTCCAATCAGGACATCAACGGACAGTTCTTCGACGGGACGAGCTTCGGAGCCGAGCAGGTCATCGCCGGCACGGCCGCCGAGGAGTCCAACGCGACCGTCGCCCACTCGAGCGGCGGAACCTACCTGGTCGCCTGGGAGGAGAACGCCACCGCGCCGGACATCCGCGGCCGGCAGCTCACCAGCACGGCGATGGACGCGCCGTTCACCATCTCGGCCGACACCAACGCCCAGACCCGCCCGAGCGCCGCCTTCAACGGGACCAACTACGTGATCGCCTGGCGCAGCCGGACCGATATCTGGGGCGCCCGCGTGAGCACCGCGGGCACGGTCCTCGACACCACGGGCACCGTCGGCGGCATCGCGGTGTCGGCGACCCCGACGGTCCAGACCGATCCGGCGGTGTCGTGCGACGGCAGCCAGTGCCTCATCGCCTGGGCGGACCAGCGGGACACCAGCGACCCCTCGCACACGACGTTCGGCGTGTACGGCCAGCGGGTCAGCTTCAGCATGGCGCCGGTCGGCGGCGAGATCGCCATCAGCGATCCGCTCCGCAGCCAGAGCGTGCCCGCGCTCGCACCGCGCCCCGGCGGCTTCGCGGCCGTCTGGGAGGATCAGCGGAGCGGCGTGGACGCCATCTTCTCGACGCTCATCACCGGCAACGGCGGAGTGCTGTCGCCCGACGGCGTCCTGGTCAGCCAGGGGGTCAAGAACGCGCAGAACCGGGCCGGCTACGCCATCGGCGCGACCACCCACCTGGCGGTCTGGTCGGACAGCCGGAACTTCGGCGACGACATCCGGGGCCGCCGGCACGACAGCAACGGCGTCCGGCTCGACACCGATTCGTTCGCCGTGAGCGCCGCGGAGTGGGACCAGAGCCGGCCGGCCATCGACTTCAACGGGACGGCGTTCGTGACCGTCTGGGTGGATCAGCGCAACCCGAACGCGGACATCTTCGGGACGCGCATCACCGAGGCCGGCGACGTCTCCAGCCCGGCGGGCGTGCCGGTCGCGACCGCGGACGGCCCGCAGAACTTCCCGGACATCGCCTCCGGCGCGGGCGGCGTCTCGCTGGCCGTGTGGGCGGATCGCAGGAACCCGGACAACGGCTACGACATCATGGGAGCCATCCTGGCCCCGAGCGGTTCGGTCTCGGTGCCCGACGTGGCGATCTGCCAGCTGGCCGACGAGCAGGAGAAGCCGGCGGTCGCCTGGGATCCCGACAACGGCGTGTTCGTGGTGGTCTGGTCCGATCGGCGCACCAACGGCAGCGCCGATATCTATGCGACCATCGTCCAGACCGATGGCACCGTGGTCGGACCCGCCTGCGGCACCCTGGTGTCGGGAGCCCTCAACTGGCAGATCGAGCCGGACATCGCCACCTCCGGCTCGCAGCTGCTGGTCGTGTGGGAGGACTACCGGACCGACTTCTTCGGTGACATCTTCGCCGGTCGCATCACCGCGTCGGGCGGCGTCATCACGCGCCTCGACGGCAACGGAATGCCGGTCGCCACCGGCGAGAGCTGGCAGACCCAGCCCACGGTGGTGGGCGTGAGCCAGGGACGCTGGGGCCTGGCCTGGACCGACACCATCAACGAACTGACGGCGGGCACGGACATCATCGGCAACACGATGCAGTCCACCGGCGCGCTGGAGCCGGCCTACGTCATCTCGGGCGACGTCTTCTACGAGTCGCAGCCGCAGTTCCAGAACGGCGCGAACACCAGCAACAAGGCGTTCATCGTGTACGAGCGGGCGAGGGTGGACGTGAACGTCCGCGTCCGCAAGCGCCGGCTCACCTACTGATCGACCCCCACGACGACGGGGCACTGCGGCGGCCTTCCCCGGCCGCCGCAGGCATTTTCGGCCGCGCGCCCGGCTGGCCTAGAAGATCTCGCAGGCGATGAAGCTGTCGCCGGCGGACGGTTCGACGTCGTCGGAGGCGCCGGGGCCGCAGTCGACCGTCTCGGCGATGCCGTCGTTGTTGTAGATGAGGTCGTTGCCGTCCTCGCCGTAGTAGGTGTCCTTGCCGGCCTCGCCGTACATGGCGTCGTTGCTGGCGCCGCCCCACAGGGTGTCGTTCCCTTCCTCGCCGTGCAGCTCGTCCTGGTCACCCTCACCATAGATCTTGTCGTTGCCGTAGCCGCCCCAGATGTGGTCGTAACCAGTGCCGCCCTTGAGGATGTCGACCCCGCCCCAGCCGACCAGCGTGTCCTCTCCCGCTCCCCCGGTGAGCGTGTTCGTGACGTCGGTCCCCGCCAGGTAATCGTTGCCCGCCCCGCCGATGATGTTCTCGAGGTCGGAGGCGGCGTTGTCGTTCTCGTACAGGTTGGCCGCGCCGTCCCAGGCGCCGTCGCCCACCGTGTCGTTGAGGGTGACCCAGACGCGCTCGGTGCGCAGACTGTAGTCGACCGTGTCGGTCCCGGCGCCGCCGTGGATGTCGTCGGCGTCGCCGCCGGTCATGTCGGTCGCCGCCTGCTGCTTGAACTTGTCGTTGCCACCGTCGCCGTACAGGAGGTCGATGCCGGTTCCATCGGTGATCTGATCGTTGCCGTCCCCGCCGGCGATCGTGTCGTCGCCGGCCTCGCCGTACAGCCAGTCGGCCGCCGCCGAACCGATGATGCCGTCCGACCCGTTGCCGCCATAGAGATAGAGCTTGCCTCCGCCGGCGTAGAGGGCGGCGTCGAGGTCGTCGTCGCCGTCGAGACCGAGGAGCTTGACCACTTCCACGCCGGCGGTGGTGATGTCCTCGTCGCCGTCGTTGCCGACATCGATGCCGCCCGCGGTGAAGGTCACCAGGTCGGCGCCGGTGGTCTCCTTCACCGTCAGGGTGTCGGACGCGCCGGCCAGGGCGAATCCGATCTCGATCTCGCTGCCGCCGTCCAGGTCGGGGGTGGCCCCCGGCGCGAAGGTCCCGGTCAGGGTGACCTTGTCGGCCAGCGCGCCGCCGTTGATCTGGATCGAGTCGGTGCTGCTCGTCGTTGCGCCGGTGCAGTTGACGTTGTTGAGCCGGATGTTCCCACCGACCACCGACAGGGTGGCCGCGTTGCCGTTGACGGTGACCGTGAGGACACCGCCGGCGAACGCGCAGGTGGGGGCCGACTGCGCGCGCGCGGCGCCGGCGAAGGAGACGACTGTTGCAGCGGCCATGACGAGCTGACGAGACAGCGTGGCGTTCACGTGATGA
>Ga0111539_10008899_pt1 | contig 12711 bp, 5 predicted proteins | sample RhiMethybrSRZTD1_FD_79667 | JGI IMG/M metagenome (GOLD analysis project Ga0111539, IMG submission 79667) | Populus rhizosphere microbial communities from Tennessee, USA - Rhizosphere MetaG P. TD hybrid SRZTD1 (version 2) (version 2) | ecosystem: Host-associated > Plants > Roots > Rhizosphere >...
CTTTTAACAGCTAAGACGACAGATGAAAGCAAACTGTCGGGTTTGGACACAGGAGCTGATGACTACCTCACCAAACCGTTCAACAAGCAGGAGCTGCTATTGAAAGTAAGGAACAGCATCGCGTCACGTATCAAGCTTCGTGAAAAGATCAGACTTGAATTGTTAAAGGAGAGTCCAAAGATGGAAGTTCAATCCGCCGATGAACAATTCCTTTATAAAGTGAGGGAAGAAATATTGTCGAGATTGAGCGATGAACAACTAGGCGTTGAATCACTTGCGGAAGAAATCGGATTAAGCAGGTCTCAGTTGTTGCGCAAGATCACAGCGCTAACGGGAATGTCGGTAAACGAACTAATCAGGACATTCCGCCTTCAGAAAGCAGCACAATTACTTGAACAAAACTGGGGTCCTGTAACTCAAGTGGCATATGAAGTAGGAATTTCGAATCTTTCCTATTTCAGCAAGGCATTTAAGGAAAAGTATGGAGTTCTTCCTTCAGAATACAGCAAAAAAACAATCTAGTGCTATGTTAAGGCTGACATAACGGTTGACTCAGCCGATAAGCTTCTTCGAAGGAGAGCTTTAGAAACAAATGCATTTTAACGCAGAGAGAATCCAAATACCCGCCCGTATCGAGCGACCCGTTCGGGCGGGCATTAGCAGGACTCATTCGTGGGAAGCACGGGGAGACTCATTTGCCCGACCTTTATAGCGCATCTCAGGCGCTGAGCGCAGAGCTGATCGGACGCAGTCGCGCAAGCTTGGTCATAGAATATCAGAACCTTCTGGAAAAAAAGAAATGTTCCGACACTCTTAATCCAAGCAACGCGCGACTACACCCAATGAGACCTACGCTTTGCGTCCTTAGCGTATAAGGAAGGCTATCAAGTCGGATGAATGAACCTCCCTGTGCCTCGAACGAAGAAGTCGCAGTGACGCATAAATTCTTTGCGTGAAAATGCATTTTGTATTTAAACTATGGACGACTAACCTCCGGCCTGCGGCGAATACATTCAATCTTATCGGACAAAATAACGTTAATTTAATACACTAGATATTACCAGTTAAAATGATTCGTGAATCGCTGTTAAGTAATTGAAACGTTTGGTTTGAATTCACCGCGAGAACAGAAAATTGAAGATACGCGCAGGCAGTGCGTTGGCTTGTGACATGGTTTCGTCCATAATTGCAAGGGCATCTTCGCGTCTGCCGGCTTGTGTATAAGCGCCCATGAGTTCAAAAAGCAGCCATTGATGTCTGTTCGATAGAGTAGCGGCTTCTTCCAATGCTTTAATTGCAGGTTCAAATCTTTCAAGCCCGAGATAACTTAAGCCCAGTGCGCGGTGAGCCATAAAAGAACCGGGGTCGCGGCGTACAGCTTCTTCTGATGCGGCTAGTGCTTGATCAAATTCGCCCAGGTGTAGCATCGCATAAGCATTGAGGAAATAAGGTGTTGTATTTGGTGCCTCCATTCCGGATTCCTGGAGATTACTTTTTATCTGCTTAAGCAATGAATTATATTTTTCTTCTGATTTTGGGTTGAACTGATTTATCGAAAAAACCCGACGGAACAACGGCTCAACCTCCGGCCAGCTCCACTCATAGCACATGCTTATGAATGCGAGTACCGAATAAGCATCTATCAGCGTTGCGTCAATGTCAAGGGCACGGAGAGAACTATCTTTTGCTTTTTCAATTGATTCATGAAAAGGCATTTGTCCATTGTAGCCCATCAGCAGGTAAACTTCTGAGAGGCCAGCATGAGCCAGGGCGAAATTAGGATCCTTGCTCAACGCTTCTTCGAAACTTCGAATGCTGGTCGACAATGAATCGCTTTTACTGTGCCGGTACAATCTTCCTCTTAAGAAGGACTCATACGCCTGACCACTTGCGGTCGCTCGTTTGGCAAGCCTCCTTCTGTCTGCTTCCGAGAAAACAACGTTAAGCGCTTCAGCAATGTCTATTGAAAGACTCAATGTAAGGTTTGGCAAATCGTTGATAGTACATTTGTACTCTTTGGACCAAAGAGATGATACTGCGTCGGGAGTTGATACTTTCGCGGTTACCCATAGCCATTCAGTTGTTTTAACGACCGAACCTTGCACCAGGTACGCAACGGATAGCGCTTTTGCATCAAGCCGCTGTTTGCTGTGTGCCCCTTTAAAACGAAACGCCATGGAACGGGATATGACCTTAAGATCGCGGATCATTGAAAGTTTAAGGAGGAGATCTTCGGCGAGGCCTTCCCCAAGAAAATCGTTGTCACTCCCACCACTATCAGAAATGAATGGAAGGACGGCAACAGATTTGATTGGGCTGATCTTCTTGTCAAGGTTCGTGAGGATCGAGGGAATTGGTTTTCGTTCTTCTTCTTTAACCGGCTGCCTCTCGAAATTTTTCAATCCATTGATTATGTCCTTGATCGCGTTCGCGGTTTTGTTTACCTGATCGCGATAAAAGGTCTTGTTGGCATTCTTTAATGGATCCTCTTCATTTGCCCGTAATGGCCGGTTAACGCCAGGTGCTTTAAAAATAAAGTCGATCGGACGGAGTTTGCCTCTGAGCTCTGTTTCCAACATTTTAATATCAGTTAAATCCAGTTCATGGATTCGGACTGGTAACACACGGTTAGCAGCATTTCCATCGACCAACCGCACGACGGGGCCGAATTTGTCGTGGCCAACCATCTTGTTGAAAGCAAGGAACTCATAACGCCAGGCGAAACACTCCTGATCACAATAGGTTTGAGAGATAATTGGAATAAAAATTAGTGATTTGATCTTTGGGCCAAGGGATTCATCGACATTGTGTGTCTCAAGAAGTCCATCCGTAGGGTTCCTGTCGAAATAGATTGAAACTTTACCTTTTACAGTAGCCTCCAGTTCCAGAGAGAGGTTCGCCACGAACTCCGACACCCAACCTTCATTCGTTGCGCCTCGACTTCCATGCGAGGCATCGTTGGATGGCAACGTCCTGTTGTCGTTATGCCTGTAACTAATAAAGATGTCGTACTCGTATCCCGGGATCTGTGATGCCATACTAGTGCGTCATAGCGAAAATAATTGTACAGAAGGATGCAAAGTAACAACAAGAAAATAATCGTCTGGCAAAGGATCTTGCAAGAAACCACCTACAATTATTTTTGCGACGATGCATTAGTTCAATCACTTATAGCCTGGTAGACCAGGACTCTGAATAAATTATCGATCTCGGAATGAGATCCCCACATTTGTCTGTACAGTAACGCAACTATTTTTTCTTTTGGGTCCACCCAATACGTTGTGGAGAAAGCTCCACCCCAAGTGAAGGTTCCGACTTGCATCGGAAACTTTGCACTTGTTTTTTCAGTTGCAATCGCGAAGCCAAGTCCAAATTTTTCATCCTCACCAAGACTGAGTTCACCGATCTGGTTCACAGTCATCATTCTTACAGAATTCCGGCTGAGTATCTGCTGTCCATTGTAAGTGCCGCCATTAAGTAACATCTGCAGGAATACTGCATAATCGTATATCGAGGAGCAAAGTCCTTCGCCACCACTGAAGTAAGTTTTCTTTCGAAGTGGATAGTCCATGAATTGTTCAGTGGAACCCAGCACGTCCTTTTCTCTTTTAAGATGCCCAAGCGAATCTTCCAGGTAGAAATTGACGAGCCTTCCTGCTTTTTCAGCTGGTAGATTGAAATACGTGTCGTTCATTCCCAGGGGAACGAAAATTCGCTTGCGAAAGAATTCATCAAGCGACATACCCGACCAGACTTCAACAAGTCGACCTAATAAGTCGGTGTTTAACCCGTATGTCCATTTTTCGCCTGGGTTGTGCATTAGTGGTAATGGACCAAGCCGGTTCATAGCGTCTGATAGTTTGTCATCAAGGACGTTCAGCCCGGCCGTGATTTTGGCCTTTGCATAGATCGCATTTGCCTCTTTGCTGCCAATTTGCGCATAGCCAATCCCCGAAGTATGAGTCAGAAGGTCGCGTACTGTGACGTCCCTGGTAGCAGGCCGGCTTGTATAGGTCGAGTCCTTCTCGTTAAACTTTTCAAGGACCGTTGCCTTTTCAAACGATGGGATGTACTTAGAAACCGGATCGTCCAATAGAAACTTCCCTTCTTCATATAATATCATTACTGCCACGCTCGTGATGGCTTTTGTCTGGGACGCGATTCTGAAAATTCCATCTTTTGCCAGCGGCGCTTTTGAATCCAGGTCATTAAACCCCGCGGACTTGTAATAGACGACTTTGCCATTTCGAATGATCAGCGCAGCGGCGCCATTCATCCATCCATTATCCACCCATGACTTCATGTTGGCATCAATCCGTTTTAGCCGCTCACCTGAGAAGCCGGCTGCCTCGGGTGTTGTCGACATTGTTATTTTTTGCGAATAGCTAACTGTGGAGAGGTACAGTAATAAGGATAAAAGAAGGACAGTTCGTTGCACGTCGGTAAGGTTAGTAATGATTGTTCTGTTTCGAAGTTAATATAATTAATCATTCGTGGTTTCCATCGACCAGTGTGATAGTTTCATCACACCTCACACAAGGCCTGGAGAATAGGGATAGAAGATAGTCGATCGTTACCCGACTTAAATCCAAGCTCATATGGTACTTGGTACCTTAAATAAGATCTTGGATAAGATCCATTTCAATACAGTACAAAAGCTACAAAAATAATTTACATTAGATAAAAAATCCGGCTTGGCAATCTCCTAGCGTAACTCTGTGATGTATTTAGGCAGGGTGTCCCGACATGGTATGAAAGCAGCTGAACCAAAATCTGTTGCAGGGCAAAAGCAAAAAGCCCCCCCTTTTTTCTCAAAAGGCAGCAAAGAAAACTTCTTTGGTGTGCCCACTCATGAAAGTTTCTTCCCTAAAAACATTGATGCAATACAGGAAAAGTTGGTGGTTGGTGAGCCTGATGACCGTTATGAAAAGGAGGCTGATTCGATGGCCGATCAACTGGTACAGCGTTTAACCACGGAGGAAATTCAAACAAAAAAAGAACTCGCTATTCAGACTAAGCCGCTGGCAGGTGCGATCACGCCTGTAGTTCAGGCCAAGGTTTCAGCAGCGAAGCCAGAGGAAGAATTACAAAAGAAAGAAGAAGAAGAGGTCGTTCAAGAATCTCCATTGGAATTTAAGGGCGGGCCAACTTTTAACGATAGTGAGGAACCACCTCCCGATGACGAAAATAACATCCAACGAAAATGTGCGGCCTGCGAGAAAGAAGAAAAGTTACAAGCAAAATCGAATTCATCAGCTCCGCCTGAGTCGTCATCAGAGATTGAAAATACTTTGAACGCCTCGAAGGGTGGAGGCGCTCCGATTGCGAACGCTCCGCGCCAACAAATGGAGGAATCCTTTGGCACTGATTTTTCCAATGTTCGCGTTCACACTGACAGCACTGCAGCCCAAATGAATAAAGCCTTACAAGCTCAGGCCTTCACCCATGGCAGCGACGTTTATTTTAACTCCGGTAAGTACAATACCGAAAGTACGGAAGGGAAGCATCTACTAGCACACGAATTGACCCATACGGTCCAGCAGGGAGAAAGTGTCCGCCGGAAAGCCGCACCGAATGCCAACAATCCAAATCAAAAAGAAACGGCTGCCGAAGCAGTGGCTCCATCTAGTTCGGAAGTTGTCGATATTTCCACCGGCCAGTTTTCACCGTCTGAAAAAGTGAAAGCCGAGATTCAGGAGGCGGCCGGCAAGGGGTTGGATGTAAGGGTTGTCGTCCCCAATATTTCGGACGTCGGAAAAATCAAGATAAGGATTGATAGCCGCGGAAATTACCAGGCAGTAGGGGGCCAACGGGGATACATGCCCGTGTTGAATCCGTGGGCCCAACAAATGGGAGGGCTGTACCTCAGGTTCACGGTTAAGAACAATGAAGTGACCGGAGGCTTTGTATCGCCAAGTCTTAAAGGAGGAAATCCGAATGAATGGATTAGGAAGATCCAGGAAAATGCTGCGCTGTTGGGTGGTTTGGGATTGAAGGTCGGGAAATTGCCGAAGCCAGTAAACGAATTTAGCGCAAATAGTTTCAGGATTGGATTTACTGAAGGTCAGGTGGAAGTGGGTGGCATTTTAGATGCCAAGTTCAATTTTTTCCTGGAAAATGGAGCCAAGCCCAAGATCGACGGAACGGCTGATGTGAATGTCAAGGGTGTTGCGAAAGGTCAGCTGGTTCTCGACAATACGAAAGACAAACTTACGGGAGAAGTAAGTCTCGCCATAGAGTTCAAAAACTTTACAGGAAATGTTACTGCCAAATATAACGAGGATGGCAGCATCGATATTCATGGCAAGGGCGCTTATAGTGCAGATAAGCTTTCTGGTGAGATTAATTTTGTGGCCACAGATACGCAGTCGGCAAACAATTTTGCCAAGGATGCGATTAAAGAGGCCGGCGGAAAGGAAAATGTTCAGAACGCCTCACCACCCGAAGCCGCTCCGCTACCGAAGGAAGGTAAGAAAGATCGGGCACTTGCTGCGGTTGGTCAGCTTCAATTCCATCTCACCGAGTGGTTTGCAGGTACCGTGAACGTTATCGTCGATGGCAAAGGTGACGTCACAGTTATTGGAAGGATTGCACCGCCGGCCGAAGTCGAACTGTTCAAACAGAAAGACTATGACAAAGAAATTATTTCGCTAAAGGTTGAAGCCGGATATGGAATACCTGTTGTCGGTACGATCGGTGTGTTTGCCGGTGTAAGCCTAAGTGCTGTAGCGTATATCGGGCCGGCAAAACTTTATAACATTGAAATCCTGGGTACTTATTCAACCGATCCGGAAGTTCAAAAAAATATTCAGATCGCGGGATCGATTAACATATCAGCGTATGCTGGTTTGCGGCTGCGCGCTGAAGGTGGTGCCAAGCTTACGATTCTTTCGCATGACCTGAAACTGGGTGTTGGAGTAAATGCCGATGTTGGCGTCAAAGCTCATGCTGATGCAAGGCCAACCATAGGTTATCGCGATCCCGGCGAATTTTATATTAGTGGTACGGCGCAGATGGTAGCCCAACCGATGTTAGGACTGAGTGGGGACTTCTTCATCGAAATCGATACACCATGGTGGTCACCGATTGATGACGACCGTTGGGTGTGGCCTATTGGTTCAATGGAGTGGCCGTTGTCGGATCCGATCGGATTGAACGCTACGATGAAAGAATACGTGCTCGGATCAGGCACTGCGCCCGATATAACATTTGAAAAGCCGGCATTCGAACCAGAGAAGTTCCTCACCAAGATGGTGGACAAGGAGCTGCCCGACAAGACCGGTGCCGACAAAGGCGGTAAAGGCGAGTTCAAAGAAGATGGTACTGTGGTCAAACCCGACGTACCTGATCCAAACGCTAAAGTGGAAGAACCGGGAGGAGTGGCTGCGCCGGGCAAAGAACCATCAAAACTAAAAGACAAAAAGAAGAAGGCGCCGCCGGATGCAAAGACACAGCAGGAAGCGGCCAAACTGTTCCAGGATGGCGCGAAAATGCTTGAGAGTGTAAAGGGACCGTTGTCGAAGGGTGACCTTAAGAAAACATTGGATGGTATCGAAAAAAGTGTTCCAGGTATCAAGTATCATATCAGACTCGACGGAGATCAATGGAAGGTCACAGCATCGGCGAAAGAGATTGATAATCCGAAGCCGTTCAAGGTTTCAGCTATTGTGACCGATGAAGACAGAAAAGAGGAGACAAAGCCGCAGAAGACGGATACGATTACGGCTGCGCTATCCGAAATAGATGTGGAGGGTAAGAAACAAACGGACGGCGGAGAAATCACACAGGTTGAGGCGGAAGAAATCAAGAACAAGGTCAACGCAGATCATCCATCTGTAATAAAAATTTCATACGTAAAGGATGGAGGAGCCAGCTGGGATTTTGAATATGTCCAATTGGTGAAGGAGAAGTCAATTCTGAAGAATGTGGGGGGTACCGAGAAACCGCCGAAGATGGATCCTGCGCTGGATAAGTTACGGGGTCTGAATGTTTCCGAAAAAGTCATTAACGATATCATTGCCATTGCGACCCGTCAACCCTCACCAGTGAACTTTTATGCCGATCTCTACATGTTTGCACTCAACCAGACATTGGGAAGAGATGTATTTGATGTAATAATAAACGGACTAGCAGGGCATGGAAATTTCAAGAGTGCTTTGTTTTTAATGGTCCGAATTTCGCGTAGCGTAGATGTATCAGAACTGGTCAAAGTCTTTACGCTGGATGATTTAAGCAACTTACGAAAAAAACATGTTGAAGGATCAGACACGGATTTTTCGAATGCACTTAATAGAATCGCTTCGAAGGTGGATGGCACTCGTGTCCAAATTTTAAATTTGCTCAAGCTTGTCGAAGGAGATCCCGAAGGCCTGACTAAGTTACTTATTGCGATCAAACAGTTGGAGGGTCCAGGAAAATTTGATCCGCAGAAAATAAGAAAATCTCTGAAGTTAAGTGAGCGAGTCGAAGAAGCAATTGCCGAAGGCAGCGACAAAACTGTTAAAGAACTATTCAAGGGGAAAGTCAAGGGCAAAGACGAGGATGAGAAATGGCGCGTTGCGGAATCCCTAACCTCGAAAAGAGAGGAAGGAGAAAAGGAGAAGAAAGGTGACCTCGCTCCAAGTTTCGTCGGAATCGAACGCCATGCAGCGAAGCTTCTGACAAATAAAAAGATAGATCTTGTAAAATGGGGTGTTCTTGTAGACGCAATAAATAGCACTGATCTACCCGTTTCGATTAAAAATAACTTGATAGGTCGTGCATGGGCTGCAGCAAAAGTGGAATCTTACGAACAACAAAGTTATACCGTTGTAGAAGAAGTCCATATTTACGTACGTGATGAGAGAGGAGAAAAATCCACAGAATATGCAAAAATGGACGCCGTCTTAGTGAAGGGAGCAAAAATTCTTTATAAGGAATTTAAATCCTCCCAAGAAGCCTCAAGCTCCGCAGCTCAAATAAAAGTTTATAAACTTCTACAGACGGAGGAGGGTATCAAAAAGCTGTATCCTGATGGGGATCGAGCGAGGCAGGCATTTGGTGGAGCAAAAATGCCAAACTTCAGGCCTGGAACTGTGGCCATAGAAAAGGGACCTGCCAGGAAGAAATAATTAATTTGAAATTAATCCATCCATGGGCTTCATAACAGGTGGTTTTATTGTTAAAGACAAAGAAATGCTTCCCGATAGGGATATACTAAGGTTGCTGGGAAGGGGCAAATTTAGCAGTACTAAACACGTGACCATGGAGGAAGTAACGTCTCGTAAGTTTTACGGGGTTGGAATAGCAAGAATTGCAAACCTCATTTTTGTTTTCGGAAGCGACATTGCATTCTCATTTTCATTTGAAAATGCTCAGCCCTCTAAACTAGATAAGGCTTTCGAAAATTTATCAAAAGGCTCAGAGATACTTTGCTTCAGTATAAATAGCATAGCAGAAACATATGCTTGGTCAATTTTCCAAAATGGAAAGAGGACGCGTGTGAAATGTGTTGCTGAGATGAAATCTATATTTGATCTCGGAGAAGAATCGGAATATGAAAAAGATCTTGAAGCAACCGAGGGCGGAATGATCAAACTAATAGAGAATTTTAGTCACCTTTCTTATTTGGAAATTTTGTCTGAAAAGAACGTGGTGGAAGCATACTATGCTTGACGCAATATAGAAATGAGACAGATTCTACTTAAAAAAGAAGCAAACGGAGTTAGGCGATCTCCTTTTTTTGGCCAAGGGCCTAACAGTGTTTCAGGCAAAAGAGATGTTACTACTTTTTTTAAGGGGGCTTCTAATGCAAATAAGATTGGGATCACCGATTCAACTTATTTAAAGGAAAACGACGAAGCAACAGGGAGTCAATTTTTGAACCCGTTTGTCCATCAGATTGGAATGACGAATACATCGTGCGACAAAGTTCCAAGTACTAAACGTCAATCGAGTCACAATATTCAACGAAAGTGCGCGGAATGTGAGAAGGAAGAAGAAAAGAAAACACAACGCTCAGGGAAAGCTGGCGCGACTCAAATTTCTAGCGGCGTAGAAAACAATCTGGCGAATCTTGAGGGAAAGGGGAACGTACTTTCTGAAGATACATTGACCGAAATGTCGTCTTCTTTTGGAAATGACTTTAGTGGCGTACGAATTCATACCGACAGCGAATCAACAAGACTCAACAAACAATTAAACGCGCAGGCCTTCACTCACGGAAACGACATCTATTTCAACGAAGGCAAATACGATCCCGACTCAAAGTCCGGAAAACATCTGCTGGCTCACGAACTTACCCATGTGGTTCAACAACAGGCCGCACCAAAAACAATACAACGCGCGCCCAATGACAAACACGATCTTACTGCTACATCATTGTCAGGCGATCCTATTCTCGAAAAAACCTTTGACAACGAAGCTATCATCGGAAAATTTGCTAATTCAAAAGGTGAACATGTAAAAAGAATCCAGGAAGCGTTGCTTCAATTGGGAATCGGCGTAGGTGAAGCGGGAGCAGATTCAAAATACGGCACAGATACAGAAAACGCTGTAAAAGATTTTCAGCTGCAAGCCGGTATGAGCGAGTCGGAGCAGGATGGGATCGTCGGAAGGAAAACGCTTGGGCTATTGGACCGGAGCGTTCGGAATGACGCGGTATCTTCGGATACCGATAAAGCTGAAGACGATCTGACAGTAAAAGATCCCAAGAAAAAAGCCGGCGACGAGGCTTGTAAAGGAAAGCCGACAGACAAAAGTTGTGACGATCCAACATCACCTCCCGTCCAAGCAACGATCGTGGAAGCTGCTCAGAAAGCAATCGACATGATCGACAAAGTTCTGGACGAACAGTTGCCCCCGAAAAAAACTAAAAAGACGAACTATCCCGATATTTTTAACAGGATCTTCAGAAACAACGACTCCAGGGATGAAAGCTTTAAAATTGCTGAGGTTAAAAAAATCTACGAAGAAGTAAAGGACTTTCTCGGTAGGTTAAAAAAAGAGAAAGATCTTTCACGATGTGGCACTCAGTGTGACGGAGGATGTAGAAGCGGATCGCCCGCCTATCACTCAAAGAATAAGGATAAGAAAAACAGAATTACTTTTTGTCCTGACTTTGAAAAAGACAAGGATAAGATACTTATCGTTCTTCACGAAGCTCACCATGCATCCATACCAGGTTCAAGTGACCAAGCTTACGCAGAAACCCGCTTGTTTGATAAGCTTGATCATGCAAAGGCTTTGTTGAATGCGGCATCGTTCCATGTCTATGCCGCATGGGTGGTCAAACCTGGTAGTCAGCCTATCGGACCCAAAATCAAGGATACTAATCTTATTAGCGATCCGACTCAAAAAAATAATGTGGATTTTACGCTAGCATTTATCCAGCAGTGGTTCCGGTTGATACCGTTTGATGTATCTGGCACCGTTCAAGGTGCGCAGGAGGCAAAAAAAGAAGGAAAGTATACGCAGAACAATCCAGAAGTATTTATGGCATTAGTTTTTTCAAAGTGGTTTGGATTGACCAGCCCGCCAGCTGTACCAACCGATAAGGATATAGCTACACTTCAGGCGATTGACGATCGGGTCACGACAATGGATAAAGCATTTAAAGTTCCTTTTGTAATCCTGGAAACAAAAGATCAAAGCTTTTGGACAAAAGGACCGGGTGCTGACATTGTTTTAAACCAAAACGTGCTGAAGTTAGACCGTATCCATATGGCTATCGCGTTGCTACAAGAGTTAGTTCATGCTACACCAAACATTAGCGCTGACAGTGAAGCGTTGTACGTCGGGACTGTAAACGATATGCGCAATCTTCGGAATTTGGATCCTTAAAAAAGGCTGATTGCATTGTGCTTATTGTTGCCGGAGTCTCTAGAATTTGAACGCGGTTGATAGCCTACAGAACACTTGACAGCTTAAGGAGGCAGGAACCATCCGGAGGATACACGTATTGCAGGCAGATGGAAAGAGTTTTGGCGTCACATGTTTTCAGTAGAGATGGCTTGTCATTTGACCCGGACGTAATAAATGATTCAGGACCAACATCTCAACAAAGACAAGCAATTAATGCATACCGGGCCGGATTGAGCAGCCTAGACTGGTCCTATTGAAATTTAAGATTGGCAGTCGGAACGAGATCTACTAAGTTGACTAGGCATGGTTAAAATTATTAACCAACAGACGCATGACGATAACGTGGGAAGTGAAAAAAAACGTTGTAGCCCGCGTGCGCCATTTTTTTCCAAACGGTCAATTCTCCAAACCCAGCCACAAACGGATAACTTTTTCCCAAGTAAATCATTCATCAATCAATTCAATGGCTCTAATGGCAACGACCGAAGTGTTGACGTGAACACTAGAATGCATCAGTCGAGCAGCGACCCAAACATCATAAAGGCGTCGAGTAAAAGTATCCAACGAGTGTGCTCGGAATGTGAGAAGGAAGAAGAAAAGAAAATACAGCGCTCATCGGAAGCTAGCGCGACTCAAACGTCTAGCGGTGTCGAAGACAATCTGAAAAAACTTGAAGGAAAGGGACACGTACTCCCTGAAGAAACATTGATGGAAATGTCGTCTTCTTTTGGAAATGATTTTACCGGCGTACGCATTCACGCAGACAGTGATGCTACGCGACTAAACAAAAACTTAAACGCCCAGGCCTTTACGCACGGCAACGATATCTATTTCAACGAAGGTAAGTACGATCCCAACTCAAAAGACGGA